>Ga0105045_10004862_pt1 | contig 11742 bp, 7 predicted proteins | sample MAT02_FD_78089 | JGI IMG/M metagenome (GOLD analysis project Ga0105045, IMG submission 78089) | Freshwater microbial communities from Lake Fryxell liftoff mats and glacier meltwater in Antarctica - MAT-02 (megahit assembly) | ecosystem: Environmental > Aquatic > Freshwater > Ice > Liftoff... | reverse complement strand
CGGGCGGAGTTCGCCGAAGAGCCGCGCCTGGTACTGCACGAGGACGACGCGGTGCGCTTCGAGTACGCCCGCGCCGTCGACGAAGCCCACCCGCGACCGGTGATCGTCGGCAACCTGCCGTACCAGATCACCGGCCCGCTGCTGTTCGCGCTGCTCGATCGCCACGAGATCACGGGTGACTGGGTGGTGATGGTGCAGAAGGAAGTCGCGCAGCGGATCGTCGCGCCGCCGGGCAACCGCACCTACGGCGGACTGTCCGTGGTACTCGGCCGCGTGCGCCAGCTCGAGTGGGTGATGCAGGTGTCGCCCGGCGCGTTCACGCCGGCACCGCGGGTCGACTCGGCCGTGATCCGACTGCGCCCGCGTGCACAGCCCCGTGGCGAGGTCGGCGACGAGATGGCGTTTCGTGCCCTGGTGCGCGCCGCGTTCCAGCAGCGGCGCAAGACCCTGCACAACGCGCTGTCGGCCCTCGGCGGCCGCGATGCTGCGGCGCGGTGGTGCGCGGCGTGTGGGATCGATCCGCGGGCGCGGCCCGAGACCCTGGGACCCGAGCAGTTCGCTGCGCTCGCGCGCGAACGCGAACGCGAGCGCGGGACCACGGACGCGGGCTCCGACGTGGCGGGCTCGGACATCCCCGATCGCGACCCCGACGGTGGGAGCTGATCCGCGATGCCCGAGTTGCCCGAGGTCGAGTCGGTCCGCCGCGGACTCGTTGAGGCGCGGCTGCGTCAGCCCGTCGTCTCGGTGTGGCGCAGTGAAGCGACCCTGCGCATCGGCACCTCGCGCGGCGCCGAGCAGCTCGAGCAGCTCGTCGGCCACACGCCGGGCCCCGTGTTCCGCCGCGGCAAGTACCTGCTGTGGCAGTTCGACCGCGGTGATGGAACGGGCGAAGGGCCGCCGCTCGGACTGCTCGTGCACCTGGGCATGAGCGGACGCTTCGGCCTGGCGCAGGCCGGGCAGGCCCACGCCTCGCACACCCACTTCGTGCTCGGCTTCGACGACGGGCGCGAGGTCCGGCTGGTGGATCCGCGTCGCTTCGGGGCGCTGCGGGTGGCGTCGCTCGAGGCGCTGCGATCCCAGCCGCCGGTCGGCATGCTCGGCCCCGAGCCCCTGGATCGGGGGTTCGACGGGGCGCAGCTCGCCGCGCGGGCGCGTCGAAGCCGTCGACCGCTGCGCGAGGTCCTGCTCGATCAGCACGTGGTCGCGGGCATCGGCAACATCTACGCGGTCGAGGCCTGCCACCTGGCCGGGATCCATCCCCTGGTCGGCGCCCATCGTCTGCGTGACAGCGCATGGGATCGGCTCGCGGTCGCGCTGCGCGACGTGTTGCAGCACGCAATCCGCAACGGCGGCACCACGCTCCGCGACTTCCGCGACGTGTCGGGTCACGCCGGCCGCAATCAGGACGAGCTGGCGGTGTACGGTCGCGCAGGCCAGCCGTGCCCGCGGTGCGCGACGGTGCTGGTCGGCTTCGTCAACGCGGGTCGCTCGGGGGTGTTCTGCCCGCAGGATCAGCCGCGGCCCCGCGGCCATGTGCGGTGATCCGCGGCGCGAGGGCGATCTGCCGGTTCGGCAAACCAAAGGCGAAAGCCGAGTCCCGCGGGGGAGCTCGGCTTCGCCGGTACGATTTCGAGGATCCGCCTTGGGGTGCGAGTGCGGCCGGGGGAGACACCACTCGCGACGGAGACTCTCTTGGTTGTTCGGTTCCGCAGCTGGGCTCCCTTGGGGAGCGAGCCCATTGCTTGCAGCGGGTGTGCCAGGCAAGAGGTGCCCGAGATTCAAAGTGGATCTTGCAATCCCGAGGCGGACCACGTCAGAGCGCTGACGGATCGCCAGGGTTCCAACACGGGACGATCGTCAGGGAAGTGCCGGGGCGTCCTTCGCGGGAACCCGGATTCGTCAACGCCGTGTCATGGGGGGCTCGGCGGCCTGCACCCCCGCCGAGAGCCAGAGGCCGCTGCCGGCAGGCGAGCTTCGCGCGGGTGCAGACCGAAGCGGAGGGCTGCTGCGTTGGCACGCCGAGACTCTCCTGCGTGTCCTGGGCCATCCCACTGCCGCTGTACTGCCTACCTCGCTCTGCGAGGTTGCCCCAAGCGCATGAGGCGGCGCACACTTCGGGTGGCATCGAGGCGGCGGAGGCGGTTGGCCTCCGACGACCGCGGGCAAAGCTGATGGGCGTCTCGGACCAAGACCCGCGCACCGACGAGCTGCTGATGGATGCGTTCCGTCAGGGCGACGCAGGTGCGTTCGAGCTCCTCGTATCGCGACACAGCCGCGGCCTGTTCAACTACCTGCTGCGGAGCGTGCACAACCAAGCCCGCGCCGAAGAGCTGCTGCAAGAGGTCCTCGTGCGGGTGATCCGCTCGAAGGATCGCTACCAGCGGTCGGCGAAATTCACGACGTGGGTCTACACGATCGCGCGCAACATCTCGGTCGACGAGAGTCGGCGGGCGCGGTTTCGCGATCACGAGTCGCTCGATGCTCCGCGTCGCGGCCGTCCCCACGAAGAGGGCCGCACGATGCTCGCCGCGATGCCGGCCGATCAGGTGCCGACGGACGAAGGCGCCGATGCGCCGCGCCTGCGCGAGCGGCTGTCGCACGCCATCGACGAGCTGCCCGACGATCAGCGCGAGGTCTTCTTGATGCGACAGGTCGCCGGGCTGTCGTTCCGCGAGATCGGTGAGGCCGTCGGCGCGCCCGAGAACACCGTGAAGTCGCGGATGCGATATGCGCTCGAGAAGCTACGCAACGATCTCGCCGACCTCGAGCAGGACTACCTGCCCGAAGCCGTCGCCGCTGCGGTGCCTATGGGCAAGGGGGGCCTCGTCCATGGCTGAGCCCGCCGAATTCTCGACCGCCGAACTCGATCACCTCGAAGATGCGCTCGAGGGGCTCGAGCTCGCGCCGCCCACCGGAGCCATCGCACCGCGTGTAGGCGATCGCCTCGCCGAGTACCGCAACATCTTGGCCCTCAGCCGCGCGGCGATGCCGATGGTCGACGTGCCGCGGGGCCTGCTCGACGACGTGATCGCCCAGGCGCGCGCCGCCGCGGAGGTGCCCACGGTGGTGTCCAGCGCGACGCCGACGGAGCGACCCGGGTTCTGGGCGCGGGTCCGTCGCTTCGGGCTGCTGCCCGGCTTCGCGCTGGCCGGCACCGCTGCAGCGGTGATGCTGACGGTCGAGAGCAAACCCGACTTGCATGACTCGGCCGCGATCGAGGCACCCGTTGCCGTCGAAGGTGCACGCGACTCCGCAGGTGTGGAGCGTCGCAGTACGGCAGGGCCAGCGCCCGCCGCAGCGCCCGCGCCCGCGACCGCGCAGGACCAGGCCGCCGCGGATCGCCACGAGCCCGAGCAGGCCGAGCTCGGGCTGGAGATCCAGCGCGACGAGTCGAGCGATCGTGGGAACGCGATCCCCGGTGGCGCAGCCCCCCCCAAGCGCGCCGCGGTGTCCGCGGTGTCCGCGGCGCCCGCCTCGCCCGCTGCAGAGCCGATCGAGAAGAAGGAAGTCGACCTCCGTCGCAAAAACGACGCGCCGACCGCCGACGCCGAGACTCCGCGGTGGGACATCATCGCGCGCGGCGATCGTGCGAGGCATCGCGGCGAGTGTGGGGCGGCCCGCAACGAGTACTCGCTCGCGCTCGGCGACGTCGATGCCCGGGTCCGCGCCCGCGCCCACGCCGGGCTCGGTCTGTGCGAGGCGCAGGCGGGCAATCGCTCGGCCGCCGACGCGGCGTATCAGGTCGCCCGCGAGCTCGACGGCGAGATCGCCAGATTCATCGAGGACGAGCGTCCGCGTGGCGCGGGCACGTCGGCGGCCAAGGCCAAGCCGAAGGCGAGCACGAACGCCGGTAAGTCCAAGGTCGACGACGGGCCGGATCTGCAGCAGCAGGCCGAGTGACACGCTCGCGGGCGTCGGTCACAACAGGGACAGATTGGTGTCCTTGCAACCCCAGCTCTTGCGGGCCTCGGGTGGCAGCGCGCCGTGCTTGGCCTGGTACGCGTCGAGGAACCGCCGCGTGGCCGGGTTGATGTAGCCGCCGCCCGCGATGGGTCCGAACTCGGACGCGTAGCGCGAGGCGATCGAGGCGAACGCGGTGTCGCGGGCGTCCTTGGCAACGATCGACGCCGCAGCCACCGCGGTGTGGATCGACTCGCCGTGATCGAACGCCTCGAGCGCGGGGAACAGGGCGCGAAGCGGAGAGAACAACACGCGGCCATCGCACACGATGCGCTCGGCGTCAGACGCGGCGAGCTCACGCAACATCTCGCAGGCGACGCGCCGCTCGAGCGCGTTGAGCTGGCCGCGCATCGTGTAGTGATCGATCTCTTCGACGTCGACCAGCCGCACCTCGCACGCCGCGGCTTTCCGCCGCACCAAAGCGGCGAGCTCGGCCCGACGCGCACAGGCGTCGGCACCGGCGCCGAAATTCTTGCTGTCGACGACGCCGGCGCGGCACAGCGCGCCCGCGGTGTGGCGATCGAGGGCGACGACGGAGATCGCCATCGGCCCGAGGATCGGGCCTCTTCCGGCCTCGTCGACGCCGAAGACCCGCGGACGGCCGGTCACGAGGGCACCGATCCCACCGCATGGGCGAGCGCGTCGATCGACGCGAGGACCGTCGCGCGCAGCCGCAACGCCTCGGCCTCGGGCGCGCTGCGGGCGTGACGTCCGGCGCGGGCCCGGGTGCGCTCGACCGCGCGCACCAAGCTGCGCGCGCGGGCAGCCCATGTCGCCGCGAGCGGCGCGAGGGCCTCGCGGAACGCATCGCGTGCCGCCATCTCGCCACCGGAGATCGCGGCGCTCGCCGCGGCCACAGCGACGTGCAGAAAGCCGGCGGCGACCAGGCCCTCGAGGTGACCCGAGGCCCACGACACGAACTCGCGATCGAGCACCTCGCTCGCAGCCGCGTCGTCACGCACCAACTCGATGAGCGCGCGCTGCAACGCGGCGAGGGCGGCGTCGCGGAAGCATGCCGCGAGATACTCGGCGTCTTGGGCGTCGAGCACGGACTTCGGCGAGGTCTTGGTGCCACGCAGAATGCCGAGCGACAGTGACTCGCGGACCAGGACGTCGTCGACGTCGAGCAAGCCCGAGACCAGGGCGTCGGCGAAGCGTCCGAGCACGAGCGGCACCGTGCCGCGCGAGCGCGAGTCGGCGCCGGCGGCGGCTCGAGCCCGCGCGTTCAGGGCATCGATCGCGCCGAGCACCGTGTCGCGCGCGGTGTGCAGCGCCTCGGCGAGTCGGCGGTGGGTCAGCTCGCGCTTGAGTTCTCTCGCGCGCGTCAAGAAGTGGCGCTCGAGCGCGGACTCGACCGCATCGAAGGGATCCTCGCCTGTCTGCTTGCCGGTGCGGAACGCGAGGGCATCGCGGGCACGCAGCGGCACCACCTCGACCAGCACCTCGCCGAGCTGATCACGCAGGTAGGCAGCGAGCTCGCGCTGCTCGGCGTCCTCGAGGGTGTCGACCTTGTTGAGCACGCCGAGCACGCGACGGCCACCCGCGCGCAGGCTCGCGAGCATGCCGACCTCGGAGGCCGCACCGCTGCGCGTGGCCGAGAACAGCCACACCACGGCATCGGCCTCGTCGATGAAGCCACGCGCCACCTGCTCGTGGAAGGGATCGAGCGCGTTGAGGCCGGGTGTGTCGACGACCGCGGCGTCGCCCATGCGCGCGCCGATGCGCTCGATCTCGACGTGACGGATCTTGGCGGCCGCGGTGGTGTCGAGGCCGTGCAGGAACTTCTGCACCTCGTCGGCCGACAGCGTCTCGATGTGCCCGTCGCGGTAGTGCACGCGACCGCCGCCCGACGGCCCGCGTCGGAACACGTTGATCGTCGTGGTCGTGGGCAGCACACCCATCGGCGCCACCGCCTCGGCGAGCAGCGCGTTGACGAAGGTGCTCTTGCCGGCCGAGAACTCGCCCATGATGGCGATCGTCAGCGGCCGGGCGAGGCGCTCGCGGGCGGCGATGACCTGCGCGAGCGACTCGCCCACGCCCTCGAGCGTCACGCCCATCACCCGTGTCGGTACCGCGGCCAGCAGCGCGGTCGCATCGCCCAGCAGATCCTCGAGCCGCGACTGCGCCGGCGTGTGCACCAATGACGCCAGTAGCTCGCGCGCCCGCGGAAGCGCCGGCCACTCGACGAGCGCCGACACCAGGAGATCCTGCGCGGCGTGGGCATCGCCGCGGCCGAGGCATAGCTCGGCGGCGGCGAGATCGCGCTGCGCAGACAACAGCGCGACGCGGGTGTCGTCGCTGCGCACCGGGCTCATCGGATCGGGGCCAAAGCCGCCGCCGAGGTCCGCGTCGGCGCGGAACCGGGGCGGATCACCCGGCACGAAATCGCCGGCGACGTCGGTGTGATCGCAGTCCGCCAGCCGCAGCCGGGCCCGCACCAGCCGCAGCTCTTCGACCGCGGTGCCCTCGTCTGCGCGCAGCCGCGTCATCACCAACGTCTGCACCGACTCCGGGAACCACTCGAGCCGCAGCGCGGCGTGGGCGAGCTCGTGCAGGTGGCGATCGCGGGCCCCCTTGGGCGCGAGCTCGCACGCGCGGGCCAGCGCCTCGACGAGCTCGCGACGGATCGCGGGCTCGATAGTCTCCTCGGGGCGCGCGTGGGCGCGACGCAGCTCGGCCAGCGCCCACAGCCGCCGCAGGGCCGCGTTCTCGGGATCGCGCTGCAGCAGCCGCAGCGACAGCGCGCGCGCGTCGATGCCGGTGCCACCCACGGTGAGCTCGACCCACAAACGTGTACGATCGAGCTCGACGTCCTCGTCGTCGAAGGTGGAGAGCGCGGCGAGGGCCGCGACCCGATCGCTCTTGCTCGCGAGCACGCGGATATGGAGCTCGCCGGCGTCGCGATCGTGCGCGTCGATCTGCAGGGCTTCGCGAACCCACGCGAGCGCGTCGTCGAGTAGATCGGCGGCGAGGAGGTGCTCGACGCCGCGGACCAACACCATGTGGCGGAGCACGACGCCGGCCTCGGCCGGCAGGCGCGACTTGGCCTTGCGGAGCTCGCGGAGCGTGCGGTCTTCGTGACCGAGCGCGAAGTGGGCGAGTGATGCGAGCAGATGGATGAGAAAGCGCGCCTCGCCGAGCTCGTCCTCGGGCAGACGACCGGCATTGCGAAAAGACCGCCGGAGATCGTCGAGGCACGCTTCATGGCGACCCTCGAGCTCGGCGTGCGCCGCCCGGAGCAGCTGCAGCGGACCAGGTCCGAGATCCTCGCCGAGCGAGTCGATGACCTCCGTCAGCGCGCGCACCGGCTTGCCGCCGCCGAGCCCGTCGTGCACGTGGCACAGGCCCGCCGACAGCCGCGCCAACGGATGCTCGAGCAACGGCTCGGGCAGCGCCCGGAGGATCCCCAGCGCCTGATCAGCAGCACCACCCAATCGCAGGGCGCGGGCGCGATCGAGCGGCTCGCGTAGCCCGTCGGGCGTGGTGACGCTGCTCGAGACCTCACCGATCAGCTCGCCGACGCGCCGGGCAAAGCCGCCGAGCGCGTCACCGACCGTGCGTCTTCGTCCCGGCGGATCTTGACTCATCGGCGGGCAGTCTACCCGCGGGGGCAGACGGCGTCACGGCGTGTCGTCGTGCTCGTCGCCGCGGAGGCGAACCTCGAGCTCGGCGAGTTCGACTTCGAGGGCGCGGAGCTGCAGCTGCGCCCGCGTGCGCCGCGAGGCGATCACCTCGGCCGTGCTGGGCGCGTCATCGACGGTGAGCGTGGCCTGGGCCTGGCGCAGCACGGCCGCGAGCTGCTCTGCGATCGCGCGGTTGGCCAGCACCAGGTGCTCGTCGAGAGCGGCGACGTGCTGATCGACCGTGCGACCGATGGCCTCGTGAAGCGCCGCGCTCGCCCGTGCCAGCGCGGCAGGCAACTCGGCGCGGGCCCGCATCCGTGCGTCGCGCAACGAACGCTCGCGCAGGACCACGGTCGCCAGCGGGCCGGCGACGGTCATCACCATGCCGGCGACGAGGTTGCCGAAGTACATCACGGCAGTGCCCACCAGACCGATCGCGATCATGCCGAGTTCGAGCACGACCGACGGCGGATCGAGGTAGATCGTCGGGCCGCGGAAACCCAGCCGCAGGGTCGCGAACGCGAGCAATCGCCGCACGCGCTCGGAGTGGGTGTGGATCGCCTGCTGGGTGAGATCGTCGAGCTCGCCGTGCAGCCGCGTGCTCTCCTCGGCGGCGAAGGCGAGCATGGCATCGTGCAGCGCGCCGGGGAGATGACTGGCGAGCACGCGCTGGCTGGCGACGCCGATCGCCGACGAGGCGCTGGCGAGCAACTGGCTGCGAAACGCCTCGATGCGATCGCCGCTGGCCGCGATCACGCGGGCCTGCGTCGTGGCCATCGCCGCCCGCACATCGGTCATGTCGAGCTCGTGCTCTTCCCACTCGCGCTCGAGCGTGCGGATCTCGCGACGCAGCGCGTCTTGTTCGAGCGCCAGGGCGTGGGCGGCGACGCCGGCGTTGTGCGAGAGCAGGCGCGCATGACCAGCCAGGCTCGCGCGGGCGCGTGCAGGCAGCACGTCGCCGCGGCGGGCGGCGAGCTCGAACAGCAGCCGGCGCAGGCGCAGCACCTCGGTGACGCCGTGACGGTCAGCCTCGGGCTCGCGCAGCGCACCGCGGGCCTCGGTCTCGAAGATGTCGTCCTGCGCGATCGCGTCGCCTGCGATCGCGCGCAGCTCCTTGCCGAGGTACTCGCGCAGCGCCGGGCGGTCGGGCTCGGCGATCAGATCGATGCGGTTGACCGCAAGCAGCAGCCGCGCGCCCGAACTCGACAGCCCGCCCACCGCCGCCAACGCGTCGCGGAGAAACGCCATCTCGGTGCGGTTGAGCAGCTGCGTCGAGTCGAGCACCAAGATCAGCACGTCGGCGCTCGGGAGCTCACCGCGGCTGATGGTCGCACGCCAGTTGGCGATGTCGTTGATGCCGGGCGTGTCCACGAGCTCGAGACCCACGGGCAACACGTCGGCCTCGACGTGGAGTTCGAGGTGACCCTGGGCCGGGGCTTCGCCGCGAGGCGCACCCTTGGCGCGGACGACGAACGCGGCGGGCTCGAGCGACTCGGGCGCACCGTCTCGAGCCACCGACCACATGCCGGGCGTGTCGGTGGCTCGCACGATGACGGTCGCGCCGGTGGTCGGTGTCACCCCGACGGGCAGCGCCTCGCGGCCGAGTAGCGCGTTGACCAGTGAGCTCTTGCCTTGCTTGATCTCGCCGAGGACCAGCACTCGCACCACGCCGCGATCGAGGCGTCGCGAGGTGTCGGTCCGGATCGTCTGTGCCAGCGCGGTGAGGCCGAGGGCCTCGGCGATCTCCCCCAGGCGCGCGGACACGGGCACCAGCGCATCGGCGTCCGTCGTCGCGGTGCTACGTACCGCCACGGTCACGGTGTTCGGGTCGGAAATCGGCGCGGTCACAGCAGTCCCAATCTTCGGGTGAGTCGAGCATCGCAACGCGCGAGCGACCACGCGCCGACGAGCGCGCGCTCCATCTCTTCGTCGCGCGCGGGCGGCTTCTCTTCGTGGGCCGGCGCGGCGGCGCGGCGATACGGATTGCGCGCCGGTCCATCGGCGGCGGGGGCATCGCTGGTGTCGGGCTCGTGGTCTTGGTCGTCCGGCGCGGGCGGAGCGTTGGGGCTCGCGAGCGACGGCGCCTGATCGGCCTGGAGATGACGGGCGAGAAGGACCCGCAGCCGCGCCATGGTGGTCGAGCGATCGAAGTCGGCGAGCGATGCCTCGCGCAGCTCGAGCGCGGGTACGGACGGCAGCCACGGCGCCCGGGTCTCGGCGTGGGCGCGCAGGGCCGACAGCGCCGCGCCCAGATCGCCGCAGGCGATGAGCCCGCCCCGGTCTGCGGAGAAGATGCCAACCTGCGACCACGGCCGCAGCAGCGTCCGCACCAGACCGAGGCCACGCTCGGAGCGATCACTCATCAGGTGTGCGGCGAAGACCGGACCGTGATCGCACTGCAGGTGGCCGAGCGCGCCGCCGATCGCGAATGCACGCTCGTGGGCCGGCAGCACGAGCAGCTTCTCGACGTCGATCACCAACCAGTGCACGGCGCCCTTGGTCGTCCCTAGCGGCGTCGCGATCGGCCAACGGGCGGGCGCCATGCCCCGCACCAGCAAGCGCAGCGCCGGCATGGGTGCCCGCAGCAACCGGGCGATGTGGGCGATCTCTTCCATCAGTGACAGCGGCGCGGTGCGGGAGGGATCCTGGAGGATCGATCCCGTCAGATCCGCGACCATCGCGTTCCACTTGTGGTCGACCGCCCGCATCAGCGGATCGCCGAAGCGCGAACTCTCGAGCCAGGCGGTGCGCCGCAGATCCACGCCGTAGGCGTAGGCCGAGCGGGCAAGGCGCTGCTCGTACGCAGAGACCTCGCGCCGCTGGAGAAGCGCAGTGACGTCGCTTGCGACGTGGAGCACCGCGGGAGTGTAGCAGGCAGCGGCGGCGCGCCTGACCGAATGAGGCGCGGTCGCGGCCGGCTGTGGGGGGCGGACCGCCGTGCGCAGGCGGGCTCGACGCGGATCGGTGCCCGCAGGCGCCCAGCGAAGGTTGCGGAAGCCCGCCAAACCCGGTATCCCGGCCGCCGTGTCGGCACTTACGCGCCGTGGCGACCTTCTCGATGTCGATGTCGAGCGCCCTGTCTGGTCCAAGGGTGGTCGGCCGCTCGCGGGCATGTTGCTGCGCTTTGGCTTCGCGGGTGTGTTCTTCGCGCTCGCTCTGGCGATCAGCGAGCCGTTCACGCGCATCATCTTCGTCGCGTTCGCCGTCGCCGTGCTGCTGCTGCTGGTGCCGATCATGGATGGTCGGCTCGCCGCCATGGGCGCCGCGATCGCGGCCGCGGATCGTCCGCGCGCAGCGAAGTGGCTGACGCAACTCGAGCAGCAGCGCATCGTCACGGTGTTCGCGCCCCACGCGTGGGTGGCGCTGCAGCGTGGTCGACTGCACCTGGTGCTCGGCAACGGTCGCGCCGCCGCCAAGGCGTTTGCCGACTGCGCGCGCATCAGCGGTCACACCGATCTGCCCGCGTTGGTGAGTGCCCAGGCCCATGCGCTGCTCCTCGCCGGTGATCGCAAGGACGCGCGGGCGCTGCTCGGCGCGCTCGATGCCAAGTCCAAGATGACGCCGCGGGATCAACTCGATCTCGGCATCGCGCTGCTCGAAGAGTCCGGGCGCACCAACGCCGCGCGGACCCACCTCGAGGCTGCGCGCGAGCACCTCGGCGGTCACCCGCGGCTGCTCGCGGGTCTCGCCCTCGCCTATGCGCGCTCCGACGCGCCCACCGAGGGGCTGCCGTTGCTCGAGGCCGCGCAAGCCGCCGACGAGGGCAACCGCGACGAGCTCGCCGCAGAGCTGATGAAGCGGGCGCGCAAGGCCCTGCGACCGGCGCTCGATGCCGCGGAGAAACGCGAGCGCAGGGCCCAGGCCGCGGCTTCGCTGGCGGCACGGAGCGCCGGCGCCGTACCGGCGCCGACCAAGCGCAAGGAGAAAAAGGAGCGGCGGAAAGATCGCCGCGAGCAGAGACGCGAACCGGGCGGGGTGCAGCCGGTGGAGACGCCTGGCGCGGATGCGAAGGCTAGCGCCGACGCGGAGGCGAAGCGGACCGCGGAGGATGACGCCGCGAAGCAGCGCTCGGAGGATGATGCCGCCAAGCAGCGCGCGGAGGATGACGCCGCGAAGCGCACCGCGGAGGATGACGCCGCGAAGCGCACCGCGGAGGATG
>Ga0105045_10004861_pt1 | contig 11742 bp, 9 predicted proteins | sample MAT02_FD_78089 | JGI IMG/M metagenome (GOLD analysis project Ga0105045, IMG submission 78089) | Freshwater microbial communities from Lake Fryxell liftoff mats and glacier meltwater in Antarctica - MAT-02 (megahit assembly) | ecosystem: Environmental > Aquatic > Freshwater > Ice > Liftoff... | reverse complement strand
CTGACATCCCAGGCGACAACTCCTGAATGGACCTAAAGCCCGGCTCATGCGAACCGGGCTTCAGAGTGCAAAGACTGGAATCGACGGAAGGGCTAATTCAGACGGTAGGCCGTTTCACCGTGTTCGGTCACGTCGAGGCCTTCTTCCTCTTCATGTTCGCTCACCGTGAAGCCGATAGTCTTGTGGATTACGATGCCCAGCACAGCGGTCACAACAAATCCATAGATCGCCGCCACCCCGATTCCGGTCAGCTGCAGCATGACCTGATCCATCCCGCCGACGGCCGGACGAATCGCAAAGTAACCCACAAGAACGGCACCGAGCGCACCGCCGACTCCGTGGACGCCTACGACATCCAGGGAGTCGTCGTATTTCAGAATTTGTTTCATCTGGACCCCAAGGAAACAGATGAATCCGCCAAGCAAACCGATCAGTAATGCACTGCCCGGACCGACATGGCCAGCGCACGGAGTGATGGCCACGAGACCGGCGACCATTCCCGACGCCACACCGATCGCTGTTGGCTTGCCCGCATGAATCCATTCGGCAATCATCCATGAACCCGTTGCAGCTCCGCCAGCAATAGCGGTCGTTGCAAACGCCATGACAGCGACAGCCCCGGACACGGGCAAATAGTCTTTGCCAACGGCGATGGCAGATCCCGCATTAAATCCAAACCAGCCCACCATCAAAAATCCGGCACCTATCAGAGTCCAGCCGATGCTGTGAGGAAGAAACGGGCCCTTTGGAAATCCGTGGCGTTTCGGCAGAATCAGAATCAAAGCCAGCGCGGAAGCGCCCGCCAGAACATGGACGACAGTGCCGCCCGCGAAGTCGAGCACGCCCTTCTGAAACAACCAGCCATTCACGTTCCAGACGCAATGGGCCAGGGGGTTGTAAACCAGCGTCGACCAAAGAACGACAAACGTGCACCATGCACTGAATTGGGCTCGCTCGGCAAGGGCGCCAACGATCAATGCCGGTGTGATGATCGCGAACATCATCTGAAACATGGCAAACAGCAGTTCCGGAACCCCATTCGGAGCAGCTCCTGTTGTGTCGCCAGAAGCCAGAATCTTACCGTAGTAATTTTCGCTGCCTGGGTCCGCATCGGAAAAGCCTTTCAGAAGTACAAGGTTGGGATCCCATCCGAGAAAGCTGATCGGAGGCTTATCGGATCCGTCTTCATTTTTCCCGGCATCTACAGAAATTGCAGACGAGACTGCAAATGTCAGGCTGTATCCGCAGACCACCCACTGGATGGTGACGATCGGAACGCAGACCATGACGCACATGAACATGTTCAGCACATTCTTGGCTCGAACCATGCCGCCATAAAACAAGGCGAGACCTGGCATCATGAAGCAAACAAGCACGGCGCTGACCATCAGCCAGGTTGTGGATCCGGTGTCCATCGTTCCGGCGAGATGCGGGGGAGGGGAGGTTAATGTTTCTGTGGTCATCACCGTTTCTGCAGCAGACGCGGCATCGGGTGGAGTTTCTGTTATCGGCTCCTGTGCGAGCACGGCTCCTGAAAATGTGATGGCGACCAATAGCGATGCCAGAGCCGTAGCGAACGATGTTCGCGTGAGTGCCCGAGAATCTTTCTTCATTGCCTGTTCTCCAAATCTTTCTGAGTGCGTGGGTTAGGGAAGGTCGTTTGACCTGCTTCGGCAACTGGAGAAGAACACCGAGTACGGGTCATTTCGTTTTTAACTACGCTCTGTCTGCAGCTGTGGGGCTCGACAGAACGCTCATGTCGATGTGGGTCGACATGCGAAGAAGTTGACATCAATCGTGATCTCAGGACGACTGCTTTCGATGCAGAGCCGAACGTAAACGGCGAAACGCTCGAGACCGTTTCCGATCCGAGCGTTTCGTTTTTCAGCGTGATTCACGTCAATGAGCAGCGGCGCAGTGTCAGCGGTTCATGCATGAAATTCTCAACGTCAAACGACTTCAGCTAAAGTGAGCTAGTAGCTGCTGTCGGTAGCGTAACACGGCATGCCGTGTTCGTGAACGTCGAGGCCTTCGATTTCTTCCTGGCGACTGACTCGCAGAAGATTGATCGCCTTCAGAATACCGAAGACAATGATCATGGACACAAAGGCGAATGCGGCTATTGATACAGACCCGATGATTTGGGTGACCAGATCTTTGCCACCGAATACGCCCGCTGCGACGCACCCCCAGATGCCACAGACTCCGTGCACCGGAAAAGCACCTACTGGATCGTCAATTTTCAGTTTGTCCAGTAGGATGATTGCGAGCAGAACCAATACACCGCCGATGGCTCCGATCAACAATGACTGGACGTTAGTCACACAGTCGCAGTTTGCCGTGATGGCAACCAGACCGGCAAGAATACCGTTCAGGCACATGGTGAGGTCAGGTTTCTTGAAGACAATCCAGCTGGCTACCATTCCCACAAATCCGCCAGCACATGCGGCGAGAGTTGTGTTCACAGCAATCTTGCAGACTGCCGCTACATTGCCAACACCAGAGAAGGCCAGCTGGCTGCCGGGGTTGAAGCCATACCAGCCGATTAGCAGAATGAATACGCCCAAAGACGCGAAGGCGAGATTGTGGCCAAGGATTGGAACGGACTTCCCTTCGGAGGTGTATCTGCCAATTCTTGGGCCAAGCATGATCGCTCCGGCGAGCCCCGCGAAGCCTCCGCAGGCGTGCACAACCGCAGATCCGGCGAAGTCATGGAAACCCATCACTGCCAGCCATCCACCACCCCACTTCCAGAAGCCGACGATTGGGTAGACCAGCCCTGTCAGAAACACGGTGTAGATCAGGTAACCGGTGAACTTCATACGACCGGCAACAGCACCAGACACAATGGTCGCCGCTGTCGCAGCGAACGCAGCCTGAAACAGGAAGTCGGCCTGAGGGTGAAGCTTCCGAAGGCCACCATCAGCAAATCCCGCTTTGATATCGTCAACCGAAACTTCTCCAGAGAAATCGGGTTGAGCATAACCAAAATACTTACCGGCAAAATCTCCCCCAGGGTACATCAGGGCATATCCGATGAAGTAAAACAGGATGATTCCGATGCAAAAGTCGATCGCATTCTTGAACAGAATGTTGACCGCATTCTTGGCAGAGTTCAGGCCAACTTCAACCAGGGAGAATCCGGCCTGCATGAAAATGACGAGCACAGCAGAAATGAACAGGAACAGGCTGTCGATCGAATACGAAATCTCAGCGGCGTCGGGGATGGTGTAGGTCACTTCAGTTGGCGCGGTATCTTCAGCGGCCGGCGTTTCCGCAGGGGCTGGAGTCTCAGCCGGAGCCGCCGCTTCGGCTGGAGGATCCTGAGCAAATCCGGGGGTTGAAATACTCAAAAAGAAACACAAACCTAAAGAGACCATCAATGCGGTGGGCCGCAAGCGGGTCCATAAACTGCCAATCATCGCCTTTTCTCCTCGCTTATTTTTGTGCTGTCTTGCTGCCTGTTGCAGTCTTTTTCCGGATCATCCGGTCTGTCATTCGCATTGATAGGTGGCCAAAGAACGGGCACAACACCCTCAGCGGACAGCAGGTTGCCTAGTCTCCAGCGACTGGGGACTGAATTTCGTCCCTTCAGGCTCCCTGGGCTTTCCTGACTGTCTCCTCCGTTGCCATCCATGCCAACAAAATGACCTATAAGACCCAAATGCAAAGAACGTGCCCGAGGATTCAAAAGGGCCTCTTTACGTTTGCTTAACTCTCGTATTTATATAGGGTTACAAGTTTTAACGGCGTGTGAGAATTGGCTTTTTGTCACGCCTTGAACACCGGGAAGCTTAATGTGTCGACATGTGTGCTTAAAAACTGAGCGTATATGTTTAAGGTTCTGTTTTTGTGCGTCGGGTGGGCATTTTTTGAGGTTATACCCGCCGTGAAAAGTGATTTCTTTGAGACGCAGTGAAGCTACTTTGCTTATCCCGCTGGCATTGTGCCTGTCTTCAGTCGCCAGATTGCCATTCACGCGTTATCTGTGGTTTAAGCTGCCTGAAGGCTGGATTCTTTAAGCAATCGTGGCCAGCAGACAGAGGGGAATGAAGGTCTGAAATGACGGTGTCGATGTACAAAGAATGCAGTGACAGAATGTGATCGGGGGAAAGCCCGAATTTTGAACAACGTTTCTGGCTTCGGAGCGGGACGGCTGGCAAGATAGAACTTTCGGTGGCTGCGGAAGCCTCCCTGCAAAACAGCCAGCTTTCGTGCCGGATTTCGAACGTTTTTGCCTCCTTGTGAACGGAACTTCGTCCAATGCCTGCTGCCGAAAGGTTTGCCGCCTTATTCACAGGAACTCTGCTGGCCGTTTCGTGTGGAGGCTCAGTAGAGGCACAGCCACCTGCTGCAGCTTCCAGCGCGATTGCCGCTGACCTCTACCAGTTTCCGCCAGGTTCGCCCGAGGAATTATTGACAGCCGCTCGAATTACTTCGAAGCTTGATCGTCCGAGCGATGCAAAAGCGTTCCTGAGACAGATTCTGAACAGTCAGCTGGGCGAAAATGAACTCCGGTTGCTGCGCGAAAAGGTCGGGCCAGCGCCGTTTCTCGAACTTCGCCAGGATGCTCGGCTGCGGCCGGAGTCTGTAGAGCTGTTGGCCGCGGTAAACGCGGCCAGTCGAGCAAAGACCTGGTCAACAGCAGAGTTACAGGACTATGTTCAAAAGCTGGCGGTGCCAGGTTTTGTCGGCGCCAATGCTGCTTCAGAACTCATTGCCAGCGGCGAGGCGGCTCTTCCGGCGCTGCTGGCTGCGGACCTTGCAACATCGGCCGGGCAAGTGGCCGATCAGCTTTTACGGAGCCAGGCTTCATCCTTTCGCTCCGGGCTGATTCGACAGATGACCGATGCGAGTCCCGAGCTTCAGGTACGACTGATTCGGCTTTTACAATCCACCGGGCAGCCTGATGTGGCCATTCGTCTGCTGCGATGGCAATTCGACCCGGCCGTCAATCTGTCCGTTTCTGCTGCGGCTCGTGAAGCCCTTGCCGTGCTTACGGAATCTCAGCCGGTCATCAGCAGCGGAGCCGAGGCCGCAGATTTTCTCGTGCAGAACGCAACTACACTGCTGCAGGAATCCGGCTCACGCTTTTCATCCCTGGATGAGCCGGATGCCGTGAAGCAGGTGGCGGCAAGAAATCTCCGACTGGCTGCAGTGAACGATGCGCGAGCCATGCTGGCGGATGCTGTTGTGGTCGACCCGGAAAACAAACGGGCGCTGACCGTTTCTTTGGTCGCGGAGTCTGCAATGGCGGACTCTTCGCTCGCAAAGGAGCCCACGGTTGCGGCAGGAAACTCGTCGGCCGAACTTTTGAACGGCCTGGCAGTGGCTCTGGACCTTCACGCCGTCGCGGCCATTGAATTGCTGAAGGGATTGCAGGCGGTTTCTGCTGCTGACACAGATCTGGTGGAGACGGGCACGGTGCTGGGCAAGGCTCTGCTGCATCCGGATGCTCGCGTTCGTCTGCTTGCCGCAGTCCGGTCAGGAAAATTACCGGTGGAAGTCAGCCGAGCGTCCGTTGCTCGGTGTTTGAGCTCAGTCCGAAATGGCAGTTTGAAACCCGAGATCGTAATCGTCAGTCCGGATGTTGATCAGCTTCGAACTTTGCAGCTGGTCTTTCAGGATGCGGGATTCGAGCCGCAGATTGCATCGACTGGACCTGAGGGATTTGAGATCGCCGCCGTGCAGATGACGTGTGAACTTTTTGTTCTGGATGCGGAATCGCCACTATGGCCCATTGCAACAACGATTGCCAACCTGCGAGCTGACATCAGAACTCGCAACACGCCCATCGTCGTGATTGGGCAGGAACGCTTCAACGCTCGCGTGCTGGCTTTGGGTAAAATCCATCAGGGCGTCTGGTTCATTCCCGAACCGGCCGGAAGTTTGTCTCTGCTGCAGAAGCTGTCGCAGAAGAATCTGCCCGCAAATGTGTTGACGTCGGAAGATCGCGCGACAATGAAAAAATTGGCCGAGTAAATCGGCTGACGGACTAATTTCAGGCGGCGTGAGCCAAAGCTTTCAATTGCGATGGGCATGCCTAAATGTTCTGGCCCTTCAGCAGGCAATAGCCGACTGAAATCGCGAGGACCAGCATGATGCAATAGTCCTGGGGCGACAGATGGTGCATCTTGTTGACCACAATCTGCTGCACCTGGTTTGCCCACTGCTGCAGGCCAGAGACGATGTTGAGAAGCATGGAATCCACTTTCAGGTAGGTTTCCCGAGACCTCTTGCGGAAAGTGTGCATAACGCTCGGATGATGTATGTAGCCTGGTTCGTCATTTCCCCCGTGCTCGCGGGACTTCTCTTTTGTTGCTCCCGAGCGTTCACTGAGGAGCCGACTGGACTGATTTTGACGCCTGTATCAGCGTCGCGACAATGCGAACTCTTTCGCATTCGCCGAACCCGGTGAACGTTTTCGCCGTATTGTGGGCGGGTGAGTCCTCCGAAAAACGAGGCCCTTGACCAGCAGGTCGAGGTAGAACCAGGTGGGTTGATGATCTGTCCCAGGCCTGGTGTGACTTTGGTTAGGAACGCTCGATCAATAAGTGTCCTATAGTCGCCTTTCGCTCCGCGAAAGCACGCTACTTTCGCGGAGCGAAAGGCGACCATTATTGTTCCAGCGATCCTTAATCGTCTTCGAGTAAAACGGACGCGCCTGTCCATCGCGAATCGCTGCTGAGCTTTTGTCCGAGATCAAGCAGAGCGTCTGCGGCCGAAGAAGATTTTCCTTTAACCCCGCTTCGCCAGATCACAAGTGAGATGAGTTCTTTGGGGCTGATTGTTCGAGTCAGGTTCAGGATGGACGGCCACTGATTCGGGTCAGCACTGGTATGGTGAAGCGATTGTGGCGCAGCGGAGGGTTCAAACAATGAGGCCAGCAGCACGTGCGGTTCCAGCATCTGATCGCCTGCTGCGGTTGGTGGGGCAGACAGATTGGGGCATGCCGTCTGAACACTTTGAATCGCTCGGCGAATGTCCCAGACTCGCATCGCATCGGCAGTGGTTCCAATCAGCTGAAACCGGCGCTGGATTTGATTCTGCTTAACCTCCGCGCCGATCCACTGATGAGGCCCAAGTCCCCGAGGAGACATGACAAAGACAGGGTCTGAATCTTTGGTCCGGTCTTTCAGTGCTTCACGAAAAACAGATTCGGGATCAGCCGCCACATGAATGGCCGCGGACTTCAGGGAATCGAGCGTCTGATTTTCCGGAAGTACGGCGTCAACAAATAAAGGCACATGCGCCTGGGACTGGAAGTGAACTCGCTCGACAACAAATTCTTCTTCTTCCGTGGTGCCAGTAATTGCGGCCTGCAGATCCGTTTTCTCCGGACGAGGACTCAGGCCCAGCATATCGAACAGCTCTTCTCGCAGTCGAGGCTTCGCTTCCTGCCATTCGTCGAGCGAGTTGAATTGATTCAGATCGTTTTGCTTTTCCAGCTGACTGACTTCGTCCTCGAAATACGCCGCAAGCTCAGGGTTCTCACTGAGAGAACGATCCTGTGCGTGGACGGAAGCTGGAGACCATGCGAGACCGGCTGAAACGAGGCTCACTGAAACAAGGCGGACGACGACACGAAAGGTGACCAGTTTCATAGGCGTCTCCACAATCAGGCATTCAACGAAACAAGGCCGCGAAAAAATCTCGCAGCCTTGTGAATGTCGTCCAGATTGTCTCGCGACGCAAGTGATGACTGCTGGTCGGCCTGCTTACCGCAGCAAGTTGTTTTACCTGCGGACGCCAGAAGCAGCGTTCGTGGATGCGCGGCGATAAACGTTTGAGTTGCGACCTCGCAGATAGCGAGCAGCGACAGTGCCGACGTTGCGGTTTTTTGCTGACCGGCATCTGGGTTGACGACCTCGGATTGCGTACCGATTGTTCCGTTTCGTTGCGGTTTCCAGGCTGACCAAATGTGCGTTTATGGGGCCACAGGACATCATTTTGCCTGTGGCGATGAAACAAAATCTGCCACACTTCAGGCCCATACCCACACATTCAGACTTCTTGACTCCGACCCATTCATGCGACTGATCTTTTCAGGAACAGGGGGCTATCACCCCAACGAACGTCGCCAGACGGCCAGCCTGCTGCTGCCGGAAATCGGCGTTGCGCTGGATGCGGGAACCGGCTTTTTTCGGGTCCCCGGGAAATTGCAGACGTCGACACTCGATATCTTCCTCACTCACGCTCATCTTGATCACGTCTGCGGGCTCACGTTCATCCTGGTTCCCATGCTGCGCGGTGACATCACGCGAGTCCGTGTGTTTGGATCGGCCGCAACACTGGCCGCTGTAAAAACTCATTTGCTGGCCAATGAAATGTTTCCTGTTGTGCCGGACTTTGAATGGCACGAACTGGAGGCCGACGTCACTCTTGCCGATGGCAGTGTTCTGCGCTGGATCCCTCTTGTGCATCCAGGCGGCTCCGTCGGTTTTCGCATCGATTGGCCAGATCGCTCCATGGCCTACATCACAGACACCACCGCACCCGGCGACTACACAGAATTCATTCGCGGTGTCGATGTGCTTGTTCACGAATGCTACTTCCCGGATGACTTGACCGAATGGGCCGCAAAAACCGGCCACAGTTCGGCAACCCCCGTGGCTAAGCTGGCCAGAGCGGCGCAGGTTGGTCGACTTCTGCTGGTCCATGTCGACCCGCAGCGGCCTGATAATGACCCAATCGGTATGGCCGACATCCGCAAAATTTTCCCCAACGCAGAACTGGCGGAAGATCTGCTGGAAATTGATTTCTGACAGGTTGAAATCAGATCGCTCAACGTGTAGCTGATCGGCACCCAGACGCCGAGCCTGCGTTGAGAACACTCAGGCCCGAGGCGCAGGTGCGGCTCAAGTCAGGATTTCCTGCAGCACTTCACCGTGCACGTTGGTCAGACGTCTTTGAATTCCGTTGTGGTAATAGCTGAGTCGCTCGTGGTCGAGCCCAAGCAGATGCAGTACGGTCGCATGGTAGTCGTACCAGTGGACCGGTTTCTCGACAGATTTCCAGCCGATATCATCCGTGGCACCGTAGGAAACGCCGTGCTTCAATCCGGCGCCCGCCATCCAGATGGAAAACCCATACATATTATGGTCGCGGCCTGTCCCAATTTGATCCGCGCCGGATTGTGTAAACGGCGTACGTCCAAATTCCGTCGTACACAGAACCAGAGTATCGTCCAGCATGCCTCGCTGTCGCAGGTCTTTCAATAACGCAGCCACCGGCTGATCCAGCCGACCGGCTTCGCGAGTGTGATTCTCCTTCACATCCTCATGACCGTCCCAGTTGATGCGCGGTGAGCCGAACGAACCGCCTGAAAACAACTGCACGAATCTGACGCCCTGTTCCAGCAGACGCCGAGTCAGCAGGCAACGGCTTCCGAAGTCGTTCGTTTCTTCCCGGTCAAGTCCGTACATCGCCCGTGTGGCTTCGGTTTCCTGGTTCAGGTCCGTGACTCGCGGCACTGCCAGCTGCATTTTTGCGGCCAGTTCATAACTCTTCATGCGGGCGAGCAGGGCGTCTTCAGTTCCGGTGCTGGCCAGGTGGCGCCGATTGATTTCGGCGAGCAGCTTTCGGCTGGCAGCGTCCTGACCTTCAGGCAGTTCACGCCCGGGGAACAGGTCATAAATCGGTGGCCCTTTGCTCTGAAACGTCACGCCCTGATGCTGAGCCGGCAGAAATCCGTTGGACCAGTTGATTGTTCCTCCAGCGGGCAATCCGCGAGCGTCCGGAAGCACAACATACGATGGCAATTCGTCCGTTTCTGAGCCAAGTCCATAAGATACCCAGGCTCCCATGACGGGAAAGCCGTTCAGACGAAAACCGGTGTTCTCTTCGAATGTCGCCGGCGTGTGGTTAGCAGATTCCGCAACCATCGATCGGATCACAGTCAGTTCATCGGCCACTTCGGCGATGTGCGGAAAAAGTTCGGACACCCACAGTCCGCTTTGACCGCGTCGTTTGAACTCCCAGTCGTTCTTGCGAATCAAACCCACCTGATTGAAGAACGTGGCCGGTCGTTCTTCTGCCTGGAGCGTCCTGCCATGAAATTTTTCCAGCTCCGGCTTGTAGTCAAAGGAATCGATGTGACTGACGCCGCCACACAGGCATAGATGGATGACGCGCTTGGCCTTCACAGGAAGGTGGGGCGTCCCTTTGGCCTCCGCCGGCACAGCATCCGCGCTGGCAAAGTTATCGCGCATGAGCAACGAAGCAAACGCAGCACTGGTCAGTGATGCTTTCGAAAAATCAAAAGCTCGACGGCGAGAAATGCGAGTATCGTTCATCTGGATAGCCCTGCTACGTTTCAAAGTGCGGCATTTCGGGCTGTTGATTTAGTCGACAGCAAGCCATGTTTTGCAACAAGTGTCGTCTTTCGCTCTGCGAAACCCACGCAACTTTCGCGGAGAGGTTGTGAATTATGTCGGGTGAGTCTGCGCTGCGCAAAAGTGTAACAATATTTTAGTGTGATCATCTTCATCCACGTATTGTCCTCGTTGAATGACTCGATCATGTCCCCTCTCCCCCAAATGGTTTGCGAGTTTGCACGCTGCATTTAGCGGCAGCGTTGCCGCTAACAATTTGGGGGAGAGGGCAGGGTGAGGGAGTTTTTCTCGCACGGTGTTATCCGCAAAAGCCCCCTCATCCGGCCTGTCGGCCACCTTCTCCCCCGAGGGGGAGAAGGGACTGGTCGCGGTGTTAACCCTAAAGTGGGGAACAAAATCAGATCAACCAGCTTTCTGAATAAGCTGACTTTTACGCAGCCCAGTCCTACCCTACGAAACCCTTAAATTCACAACCTCGAAGCGAACGGCGACACTCCTAAATCAACAACCCACTTTCTTCACAGATCTGCGATCCGATCAGTTAATCTTTGCGACAGCCTTCATGGCGGCTCTTGTCACGGCGTAGCATTCGCGGATGTCGGCCAACGGGTTCTTTTCGTTCTCTTCGTACTCCAGCGAGAAGGCTCCGTTGGCGGGGAATTTGGCCAACTTGAGCTCAGCGAGAACTTCTTCGACGTTCAGATGACCTTTGCCAAGGATCACGCCTTTGGTCTGGTCCTTCATTTCGGCGAAGTCTTTCAGGTGAATTCCATACAGTCGTCCTTTGAGCAGACGGATGACTTCAGCAGCATTCTGACCCGATCGAATATAATGCCCCAGGTCGGCACACGCTCCAATTCGCTCGTCACGTCCTTCAATGACTCGCAGGACATCGATCGCTTTGTTGTAACGATGGTTCGGCCCGTGGTTGTGAATGGCAACTCGAATGTCGAATTCTTTGACCAGTTCATTCAGGCTATCAAAGGAATCGAAATCCGGGTCCGCGGTGATACACGGGGTTCCCAGCTTCTTTGCGAACTCAAACGTCTTTCGATTTGCAGCCGCATCTTTGGTAAACCCATTCACTCCATGACCGGAGATGGACATTCCCAGGTCGGCCACTTGCTTCTTCATCGCCGCGATCTGTTCATCGGAAGAGTCGAGCGGCAACATGCCACTGTAGAACTCAACCTGTTCAAAACCCATGTCGCTGGCGTGTTTCAGAGCTTCTTCGACCTTGTAGCCGCGGAGTGAGTAGAGCTGAATGCCCAGCTTCGGCCCGTCGGCTTCTGCGGCACGAGCGACACGCGGCATAAGACCGCACGCGCCAATCGCGGCGGCCGCGGAAGTCGTCATAAGAAAGTTGCGTCGAGACTGAAGAAACATCAGAGGCTCCGAAATGAATGGT
>Ga0105045_10004860_pt1 | contig 11742 bp, 7 predicted proteins | sample MAT02_FD_78089 | JGI IMG/M metagenome (GOLD analysis project Ga0105045, IMG submission 78089) | Freshwater microbial communities from Lake Fryxell liftoff mats and glacier meltwater in Antarctica - MAT-02 (megahit assembly) | ecosystem: Environmental > Aquatic > Freshwater > Ice > Liftoff... | reverse complement strand
TGTAAATCAAAAGTTTACAGGCTTTTTTTGTTTTTAAAAATTATAGCGCTTAATAGATTTGAACTCATCTGACAGACTAATTCTTAATAAAAAAAGCCCCTACAACCGGTGCCAGGGCTTTTTGAAAATTAATATTTAGCCTAAATATCAAACTTAATGCCCTGCGCCAAAGGCAACTCAGCACTGTAGTTGATGGTATTGGTTTGACGTCTCATATATGCCCTCCATGCATCTGAACCTGATTCGCGGCCACCACCGGTTTCCTTTTCTCCACCGAATGCCCCCCCAATCTCTGCACCACTTGTCCCGATGTTGACATTTGAAATGCCGCAGTCAGATCCACGCCAGGAAAGAAATTTTTCCGCTTCCTGAAGCCTGTTTGTAAAAATGGCAGAAGAAAGACCCTGCTTTACATTGTTTTGAATGGCAATGGCATTTTCAACACCACCCTCGTACTTAATCAGGTATAAGATAGGAGCAAAGGTTTCTTCCTGAACCATTTCATAGTGATTCTCAGCCTCGATGATGGCAGGAGTCACATAGTTGCCAGCCATTTTGGTATCCAATCGTTGACCGCCGGTAATCAATTTTCCTCCTTCCTTCTGAACATTTTCAAGCGCAGCAAAAAACGCATTCTCTGCATGCTGATCTACAAGTGGACCAATCAAAACACTACTTTCCAATGGGTTTCCGATGGGCAGTTTCTGATATGCAGCAACCATTCTTGCCTTCACTTCTTCATATCTGCTGGAATGAACAATAAGCCTCCTGGTAGATGTACACCGCTGACCACAAGTGCCCACGGAACCAAAAACGGTACTTCTGATCGCCATATCCAGGTCGGCATCTTCCGCAATAATCACTGCATTATTTCCACCCAACTCTAAAAGTGATTTGCCTAGTCTTTGGGCCACGGTAACTGCAACGGCTTTTCCCATCCTTGTGGAACCAGTGGCTGAAACCAAAGCTACATCATGGCTGGATGCCATGGCTTGCCCTACTGTTGCGTCTCCAACAATGAGAGAGAAAACACCTTCGGGTAAATCATTATCTTTTAATACTTTTTGCAATAAATGTTGACAAGCAATGGCTGTGAAAGGCGTTTTTTCTGATGGCTTCCAGATGCAAACATTTCCACAAACTGCCGCCAAAGCAGCATTCCACGCCCACACGGCTACAGGAAAATTAAAGGCAGATATGATTCCAACAACACCCAATGGATGCCATTGCTCCATCATCCGGTGCTCTTTTCTTTCGGAATGCATGGAAAGGCCATAAAGTTGACGGGAAAGGCCAACAGCGAAATCGCAGATGTCAATCATTTCCTGAACTTCTCCAAGTCCTTCCTGGTAAATTTTACCCATTTCAATTGAAACCAACTTTCCAAGGGCTTCCTTATTTTGCCTTAAAACCTCTCCGTACTGACGAATGATTTCGCCTCTTTTTGGAGATGGAATGGCAGACCAAATCGGATAAGCATCTTTGGCTTTTTGAACCAACTTGTTAAAATCCTCAGAATTTGCACACTCTGATCTGCCAATTAAAGTACCATCAATGGGCGAATTGATTTCTAAAACTCCCGAACCTGAAGTGTTCGTCCACATCTGACCAGTTGAGATGGCTTTGTGGGTTCCGTTTTCAATTCCAAGGTCCTTAAAAACCTGACTGATTACCTGTTCTATCATTTTCTATTGGTGTAAATTTTCTTGTAGAGAAATTGTTTTATACTTTTATTTATCTGATAATAAGCTACTTATTTTTGAATCAATCAACCAGACTAAAAAAACTGTGGAATAAATATTGTTGGTTTTTGATTTGGGAAACACAAAAAAAACCAGTTAAGAATGTCGGTCTGATTAAATCCCAATTGTCTTTTCAAAAATAATGCCCAAAGATATAGGAAATTAAAGGATGTGCTTTTGTCTGCATAGAAATCAAAAAAAACCTGAAGCATTCATTTACCTTTGTATCCATTAGATATCCGGACTGGGGAAACCTTATAAAACCGTACTGACCATATTGCCACTTTTTCCAAAAACAGAACGTTTACATCTTAAAAGGCAGATTTCCGATCTTTTTGAAAAAGGCGAAAAGTGGTCATGTTTCCCATTTCGGGTCATATTAAATTTTTCTACTACAGATGAAAATGCATCCAATGCCCAGGTTTTAGTTTCTGTTTCCAAGCGGAATTTTAAAAACGCAACTGACAGAAATCGACTGAAAAGGCAAATGAGAGAGGCCTATCGATTGAAAAAAGACCCTTTTTTAAAAAGCATTTCAAGCCTTTCATCCGAAAACCAAAACCTATTGGTGCATATTGGTTTTATTTACACATCCAAAAATAAAGAACCCTGGGCTTTAATAGAAAGGAAAATAGAAAAAGCTTTGGTTGAAGTTATAAACAAAATATCAAATTGAGCAAATAAAAAAATGAGTAAACTATTCAAATTCAAATGGTTAATCGCTGTTTCGCTTGCAGCATGGGTGGCTTTCGCTGCTCAGAATCCAAATGAAAAGTATTTTGAAATCGCTAAAAATCTGGACATTTTCGCTACGCTAATCCGGGAGGTAAATTCTTTTTATGTGGACGACATAAACCCCAATCGAATGGTAAAATCGGGGATTGATGCTATGTTGAACACTTTGGATCCTTACACAAATTATATTCCTGAAGATGAAATTGAAAACTACAGAACCATGACCACCGGAATGTACGGCGGAATTGGGGCTGTGATCGGGAGAAGAAAAGAACGCAACATCATTTTAATGCCTTACAATGGATTTCCGGCTGACAAGGCAGGCTTGAAAATTGGAGATGAAATTCTGGAAGTTGATGGGTTTGATGTGAAGAAAAAAAGCTCAAATGATGTGAGCAAACTCTTAAAAGGCCAGGCTGGAACGAAGGTAAAACTTAAAGTGTTGAAGCTTGGTAAAACTTCTCCAGAAATCGTTGAATTTCAAAGAGAAAGGATAAAAGTTGACAACGTTCCTTATTTTGGAATGGTGACCAAAGACATTGGTTATGTTCAACTTTCAGAATTTACCCAGGAGGCCTCAAGAGAGGTAAAAAAAGGGATAGAAGAATTAAAGGCCAAAGGGGCGCAAAAGTTAATTTTCGATCTCCGTGACAATCCGGGAGGCCTTCTAAATGAGGCTGTTAATATTTCAAATCTATTCATTTCTAAAGATAAATTGGTCGTTAACACCAAAGGCAAAGTGGCAGAGTGGGTGAAGGAATATAATGCATTGAATCCACCATTTGATACCGAAATACCTTTGGCAGTGCTCATTAGCGGCCGCTCAGCTTCTGCTTCTGAAATTGTTTCCGGAGTCATTCAGGATTATGACCGTGGTGTTTTGATTGGCCAAAAATCTTATGGAAAAGGACTTGTGCAAACCACCAGACAATTGACTTACAACAGTCAGTTAAAAGTGACAACCGCAAAATATTATATTCCAAGTGGCAGGTGCATTCAGGCGATTGATTATACCAACAGGGGAAGCGATGGAGCCGCCAAAAAGGTAGCTGATTCGCTCAGAATTGCATTTAAGACCGCAAATGGACGTGTGGTTTATGATGGCGGTGGGGTTAGCCCGGATATTGAGGTGAAAAGAGAACCCTTTGCAGCAATCACAACCAGCTTGATTTCAAAAGACTTGATTTTTGATTTTGCTTCAAAATACTTCCTTGCCCATGCAAGCATTTCAAAACCTTTGGAATTTAACATGAGCGATAATGAATACATTGAGTTTACCAACTGGCTGAAGGACAAAGAGTATGACTATACAACTAAAGTAGAAACGACTATTAAAGATCTTACCGCCACTGCCCAGAAAGAAAAATACTTTGATGAAATAAAGGACCAGCTCGAAGTGTTGAAAGTAAGGATGGCCCACAACAAAGAAAATGATTTAGAAAAACACAAAGCCGAAATCAAGGAGGTTTTGGAGCAGGAAATTATTTCCAGATATTATTTTGAGAAGGGTTCCAAAGAAGCATCGTTTGATGACGATCCTGAGGTGAAAGAAGCCATTAAACTGCTGAACGATACGATCAGATACAAAGAGATTTTGGCTGGAAAAAAATAGAAATCAACTTATAACAGAAAAATCCCAGGTTTCTTTTGTTGAATAAGTCAACTCTCCGTTTTCTATCGCAAGTGGAGATTTGATATTATTGACGTAGATCTTTCCTGTTCCGAGTCCCTGAGGAATGGTAGGTTTATATTGGGCGGCAAGCTGCGCAATAGAATTCAAGCCAATGTTGCTTTCCAGCATTGAGGTTATCCACCAACCGATACCGAGGTCTTCTGCCATTTTAATCCACTGATGAGTCTGTCCAAGACCACCGACCAGCGACGGTTTTAATACAATATACTGTGGGTCAATTGCTTCGAGTAGAGAATTTTTGTGTCGATCCAGGGGATGCCCAATCAGTTCTTCGTCTAAGGCTATTGGGATTGGCGAGTTTTTACAAAGAAAAGACATCGATTCCCATTGACCCTTTTCAATTGGTTGCTCTATAGATTCAATCTCAAATTCCTGAAGTTGAGCCAGCTTTTTTTGTGCCTCTTCAAAGGTCCAGGCCCCATTGGCATCCAGCCGAATGCTAATTTCAGCGGGTGGCATTTCCAACCTGATTTTGCGAATCATATCCAACTCTTCCTGCCAATCCAAAGCTCCGATTTTTAGTTTTATGGTGCCAAAAGCCTGCTTCCTCTTTTCAAAAGCCTGTTCCTCCATGGTTTGTCTGGGATTCATCCAAACCAGACCATTGATGGGTATTTTCCAATTTCCGGAATAAAAAACGGGATCGCAAATCAGCTGATGGCCCCCATTGACCCAATCCAGCCATGCGGTTTCCAGGGCAAACCAGGCGGCGGGCAGCCATTTTCCCTTCCAATCTTCCATCCAGATTGAACTTAAATGTTCCCAAAACCTTGGCCTGGTTTCTAGTTTAGGAAGAACGTAATTGATAAGCTCTTCAAGATCCTTTGCAAAAGTATCCGGGTCCTCAGGGCTAAGTCCTGGAAGCAAACCAGCCTCGCCCCAACCCACTTGTCCTGGAAAATCAGTATGGAAAAGCTTTACAAACCACGTTTGCTTTTCCTTTAAAATACCACGGCTTGTGACCGCATCAAATTGAAAATGAAGGGTATAAGGAACGATTTGAAATGAAAACTTTTGCATCCGGTTCGAAATCTGATATAAAAAAAGCCAGTTCAAGTCTTTGAACCGGCCCGTAAAATTAAACGATGAAATTTTAGTTCTTTATGATTCGTACAATTTCATTTTTGAGTTCGCTTTTCAATTGAAGAAAGTAAATTCCATCTGGCAATCTGCTCAAATCCAATTGAATGCCTTGTGAAGTCACGCTCCAATTTAATTTAACTTCTTTTCCAAGAATGTCTTTCATGCCTCCAACTTCATAATTTTCTGTAGTGCGAATGGTTAATTTATCTTTGGTGGGATTCGGAAAAACCTGAAGATCACCGTTTAAAACATTCCTGACAGAAACATTGATTCCATAGGCAGTTAAAATTCCATTTTCGCTTAAACCGGCCATTCCAATCGCATTTTGATTGATTTCAATCACTCCGCCTGTGGAAGTCCAGCTTGTTCCATTATAAAATTGTGGACTCAAAACCAATTCTGGTCCACCTTGAACATCGGCATCGGCATAAAATAAACCCAAAGAATAAAGAAGACCTGTTGCATTTCCAGTGGTTTCCACATATCGGTTTAGCTTCACATTGGCATCCGTGGGTATGTTAGCAGCAAGGCTTCTATACGGTTTAATGAATAGTTTTCCTGAGGTTAGTGAGGTAACATCTGCTGCAACAAATGAAGCGGCCGTCAAGGAACCAACCGGATATATGGTTTGAGGCGCAGAGGCAGAAATTTCAATGAAAGAACTGGTGCCCAATCGCACGAAATTAGCCCCTGAGGTTTTCATTTTTCCTGAAAAATAGATCAGGTTGCTGTCCAAAGTGGGTGAGTTTATAAATGTGATTGTGTCAGAAGCCGCAGCCCTGATGGCCAATTTACCAATGGCAGGAATGGAAATTGCTTCCGGGCCGGAAGTCAGAGTTGACCAATATTCAAGATTATATTTTCCACTGGTGTTGCTGAATGCTGCGTTTATTCCTCCATTTGATCTTCTTACTGTTGAGCCTGCCAACATCCTGACGTTTGCCGTTCCTGTCATTGTTCCATTAAAAAGATCCAGGCGATTGTAAATGGCAATTGGCTGGCCTATTGCCAAAGGATTTGTGGTTTTGTTGTGAATTAGATTCCCTAATTTTCTAAAGCCAGCGGCCATGGTTAATCCTGAGGTCGGAGAGGTTCCGCCAATTTCAAATGTTGAAAGACTATCGGCCCTCAAAACTGAATTTCCTCCATTTGTGGCCAATCGCATTTCTCCGTTTATTTTTAGTTTCGAACCAGAAAAGTTATAAAAGGCACCCGTTGATGTACGTCCATCTGCTTGAAAATTAAACAAACTATCAACCTCAAGATTTATTTTTTGAAATACGGCTGCAAACCTGTCACTCCTGTCAGTCATAACAATGCGCCTGAATTTGGTATTGGCTGAGTTTCCTTTTATGGTTAACCGGGCTCCAAAAGGAATGAACAAATGCCCCCTCCTTTGATTAAACGCCAGTCCGTTATTTGTTAAAGTATCGTTTACCTCATTTATGCCATTTCCATTCCAAAACATGGTATCAGCTCCAGCCAAAGTCAAATTTCTAAATCTGTAATTTCCTGAACCTTCTGCCACAGTTCCTGATCCGGTAAAGGTGAATGAGGTAAAAGTTGTATCATTTGTCTTTGCATTAATTCCATAAGGTTGGTTGCTGTTGTTGATTACTTTTCCTCCGATGTTGACAAAATTTTTCACGTTGGTGCCAGAAGTGGTTCTGAAAAATGCATTTCCATTTAGAATTAAATCTCCATTGATGGTTAGCTTTTGATTGTTTGAGTTTGACCCAAATTGAAGAATTGCTGAATTGTTGTTAATGGTTAGCTTTCCTAAAACAACCATATCGGCTCCGGCATCAATTGTTTTGAATTTATCAAACCTATCTCCATTTAGCACCACATTAAAATATAATTGCGGCGCCACCAGCTGGGCAGATGTTTGATTTAATTGATTATAGTCGACGGTATTGCCGTTGGCTGATGCATCTAAAATAACATTGGTGCCTGAAAAAGCCCTGTTGGATCTAAGGCCCAAATACGAACCCGCACCTTGAATGAATTTTCTATCAAATCCAACGGTTGGTCTGCCTGTTAAATTATTCAATTGGAGAGCAGTTTTGTTTAAAACTACACAGTTGAAGTTGTAAGAAGAGTCGCCAACCACAACATTTGCATCAATGGTAGCTGGTGCAGAAGCTGTTGCAGCAAAATCTAAAATTAATGTATCCACCAACGATCTAATTGAACCACTGCCTGTAAAGTTTACCGGGTTGCTGCCAGAAAGTTTAAGAACATTTTTAACCTGTCGGCCAAATCTTATCGAATTTGTATTCACATTAAAACTTCCATTGTTTTCAATGTCGTTGTTAAAAAAGAAACTTGTTCCCGATCCGGAACCAGTTCCCAAAAAGCTTCCACCTGGATTTACTGTTACTTTTCCCAAAATGGTATTGGTGCCAGCACTATGAGAATCGCCAAATATACCGTTTATGTCAACGGTTCCATTCACTAACCAACTCTGAGAACTAGATCGCAAAACACCTGGTAGAGAAACGGTTACATTATTGCAACTTCCTTCAGCGCCGTCAATGGCATGCAAAATCAAAATATTTGAATTCACAGTAGGAATTACATTGTTTGACCAATTTGCAGCTGTTGTCCATTCTCCATTTCTAACCGAATAAATAAAAGGAAAAGAAAGCGGAAATGCCGAAGCTTGACCGAATGTATAATCTCCATCGATCACATTGTTGCTGCTGTCCACAGAAAAGGAATTAATTGCCTGATTAATGGAACTGCCCGGAAAGCCTATCTGCCAGCCATTGCTCCTCAGCCTACTTACAGAAGTTAATGTGGCCTCGTTAATCGGAGATGCCACATCGGCTTCAGCATATCCAAAAGAAACGGCAAATTTGGTCACCACTGTAATGTTATTGGTTCTGATTCTGAAAAATCGTTTGGCCGCATTGTTAGAGCCAGAAACAAGAGGATGCACGATTCCAAAAGATTTTATTTCCATATTTCTATTTCCTGAATTACCAGGAAAATTGGCTGCCAGCCTGGAAATTGTAACTGGTGTGTACTGGCCATTGGCACCTATTGGAAATGTTCTGGAAAATCTTTGGGCGCTGTCTCCAATAATTTGAAGTAAACCAGATCCGTTTTGGTTGAAATGGTTGGCTGCACCGAATGTACCTGTCAAAGAAAAGTTGCCTGACAATATGAGGTTAAAGTTATTTTGCCTGACAACACCTCCATTCAGGATTACCGAATCTTTTAAAGTGAGATTGCCATTCAGGTTGATTTCCGATCCTCCTTCAAATCTGGCAGCCCCGTTTATACTAGCTGCACCAATTGTTTTGAGGCCGGAACCTAAAATAGAAAGGTGATGATAATCAGACGTTAAAAGATTAAAATTGCCAGTGGCCAAATATGTGACTCTTGAACCCAATGCGGTTGACAAAAAAGCAGAGTTGGTGATTGGACCTTCAAAGAAAACCTGGCCATTGTCAGTAATTTCAAGTCTCCTTCTTCCAAATTGTGTTCTTTCCGGACTCATATCAAAAGCCCCCTTAACTGTCAATCGTCCTGTGCTGATTTTTATTACACTCCTCCTGGAATCACCGGCAGAATTGGTGTAAGTCACTTTTGCCAATTCCGCTGCTGCCGAATCAATGTCAAACAAAAATCGGCGATTGTCCCTTGTGGTGATTCCAAAAAGCAGTTCCTCCGTTACCTGGAAAAAGGCAGACTTATTTAATTTGATTGTGCTTGAAGTGGTATCTGAAATAAAGCTAATCCGCTTTATGACTGCGCTTTGGGTCACTATTATATTGCTTCCACCTACGATTCTAACCGAATCATTGGGGCCGGGAACAATGCCTCCCACCCAGGTAGAACCCTGATTCCAATTTCCTCCTGTGGCCAGGCTGGTTATCGTAGCTGCTCCGGCCAATTGGCAAAAGAGCAATCCGATCATGGAGATCGAAAGTAATTTTGAAAACATTTTTTTTTGGTTTTTTGGTTAAACAAAGCGCAATTTAGCATTTTGAATCCTTTATAAGTGGATGAAAATAAGCTAAAATGAAAAAATTCATATCTTCTTAAGAATTTGAACGAATCTTTGAAGCAGGAAAACAGAATTTAGATCGGTCAGTTTAAAACAAATTAAGTTGAAATTTTTACATCAAACCAACCGTTGGCTCTTGTTGCTTATTCTTTTAAATTTCTCATGCAAGAATTTAAAAACCAGCGACTTAATTCCAAATTCTTGTCCTGTTTTATTAAAAATTAATTTTCCACAATTGGTAGAATTGGATGGAAAACAACCATTTTTAAGTACGGTTGTGAAGGCGAATTTTGGATTCGATTTGAAAGAATCCGGAATCGATTTTTTTCAACCCGCTTACTTTTTTAAAACAAACTACATTTCGAAGGATTCCTACTTTTTATTATTGAGCCTTGAATCTGAGGAAAGTTTTCAAATCATGCTTAAAAGGTTAAATCCCAATGCATTAATTACTGAAAATGGGAGTTCCTTTTGGACCGATTTTAAGAGTTCAAGAATCGTTTGGAAATCTGGCTTTTGCCTTGTTTACATGTTTGATCCAATGGTTGGTTCAAAATATAGTGCAGAAGAACTGGTTGCTTTTTTCAATCCTGATCAATTGAAAAGAGAGAAGGATTCTTTTAATCCGGCCGAAATGATTTCCTTCAAAGCCAATATTCATGAAGAAAACACGCTACCTTTTTTACCTCCGTTGGTGGCAGAGGTTAATGGAAGTGCATCAATTCAAAATCAGAAATGGAAACTTAATGCAGACGTAAAAGAAACCGAATTCAGTTCCTTTTTTAAACCTTTTTCTGAACCTGGCATCCAGTCTAAAGAGAACTGCTTTGCTTATCTGGCCATAAAACCTAAACTAGAGGTAATAGCCACCTTACTCAAAGGCTATCTTGAAACCATGGATTTTTACAGCAGTTTGATTCCTGTTTTGGAAAAACTAAACCAAAATGAGGGTCCAATATGGTTGTTTGGAAAGGGTTGCAATACCGATGACCTTGAAAAATCTTTTCGATTTGCTTCTGCCTCAAAATCAGACAAAGAATCAACCGAACTTGCTGAATTGATACTCGAATTGTTACCAAAAAATATGTTGATAGAAGATTTCAAACCAAAATCAGACAAAAACTGGCTTATTTTCCCCAATCGTTCCAGGAGTTTTCTAGAACTACCGATGGACACACAAAAGGCTGAACAAGTTGTTTTCTGGCTAAATTTTAAGCAAAATTCAGCTGAAGTAAAACTTAAAATCAGTCTTGCCAAAGAGGTGGGTCGTTTTAAAATGGAAGGAGAAATAAATAATCCCGATAAAATGAACTGGCCTGATCCAAACGAAATTTTGAGCAAATTGCCTATCTGAAAACATGGCCAATCAAATCCAACTTAACCAAATCTGTTTTGATACTCTACCCGCATTCGCTTTGGAGTATTCTCAGGTTTGGAATCAAAATCTTACCATTAAAAAAGGCGAAACTGTTTTGGTTTCTGCCCCTTCCGGAAAAGGCAAAAGCTCTTTCATCAGTCTGCTTTATGGCCTTAGGCGAGACTATACAGGCTATTTTAAAATAGATGATGAAGATACGGCACTTTTCTCACCACTTCGTTGGTCTGAATATAGGTCTAAAGAAGCAAGCATCGTCTTTCAGGATCTCAGGCTTCTTATGGATTATACCGTTTGGGACAATCTGGAGTTAAAAGGAAAGCTGGAAGGGTCGGAATTTGACAGAAATACCATTTACACAATGGCGGAAATATTGGGTGTTGAATTGCTTTTAAATAAAAAATGCGGACAACTTTCGTATGGTGAAAGACAACGGGTTGCCATCATCAGAAGCCTGTTGCAAAAGGCAGATTTTCTCATCATGGATGAGCCCTTCAGCCATCTGGACGACAACAACGCCGCCAAAGCATTGCAGATGATTCAAAATGAGGCCACTAAAAATGAATCTGCAATTATTCTGACCAGTTTAGGATCTGACTACGGTTGGGATTACGACCGAACGATTCTGCTTTGATGCTTCATAGACATCTTTTTGCCTTACTTTTTATAGGATTTCAATTTCTGGCTTTGGGGCAAAAATCAACTTTCCAAACCTGGGATACCCGATCAGCTTGTGCCTGGGTTGACCCAAAATCAGGAATTCAGCTTCAGCTTCATTTTAAAAAAGTCCATCGAAATCAGGAAAGGGTTCTTTCAGAGGTCAGGATTGGTGCCAGGGAAAAAGATGCTGAGTTGGTGAGACCTAAAGGACATTCCGGAAATGGGGACTATACAGAGCTGGAAATGGATTGGCAGAACGAAAGTCTGATCATTGAATCTGCCCAGGACCAGAATTCTGATTTGGTGGGCTTAAGAATCGTCAGAAGGAATAAGCAAAAACTCCCTCTCCATTTGATTTTATCAATGAATTTTATTTGGGGAAAAAAAGGGCAATTGACCCAAAATGAAAATCAAATACAAGCAAATCAATGGCTTG
>Ga0105045_10004857_pt1 | contig 11744 bp, 8 predicted proteins | sample MAT02_FD_78089 | JGI IMG/M metagenome (GOLD analysis project Ga0105045, IMG submission 78089) | Freshwater microbial communities from Lake Fryxell liftoff mats and glacier meltwater in Antarctica - MAT-02 (megahit assembly) | ecosystem: Environmental > Aquatic > Freshwater > Ice > Liftoff... | reverse complement strand
TGCGGCGGTGACCGTACTGAATTGCCCGGCCCAGAAAGCGCCGATGGCGCCGGAGTAGCCGGCATCAAGACTGCCAGTGCAGGAATGAAGGCAGCCTCCGGCCCAATAGGCCGTCCAGGCCTCCCTGCGCGCGCTGTCCCCGGCTTCGTCCATGCCCCATTGTCCGGGCCATTCGCCGAAAAAAAAAGGGCCCCGAGAACGGGGCCCTTCAAAACTTACGCTGTCGCCAGAACTATTAGAAGGTCTGGGTGTAACGCATGTAGGTGGTGCGGCCGTAGGCGTCGTACAGGAAGAAGTTCCACGGACGACCGTCGAACGACTGCAGGTCCGGGAAGCGGTTGCCGACGTTGGTGGCACCGATCGCGACGGTGCCGTTCCACGGGGCCTGCCAGGTCATCTGGATGTCGTGGGTAGCGTAAGCGCCCACGTCGCCGCCCGGGGAGAGGAAGACGCGCGTGACCGGGTCGAGGCTCGGCGGATTCTTCTGGCGATGGATGTAGTTGATGTTCCAACCGAACGAGAAGTCACCGTAGGTCCAGGTGTTGAGCAGCGCAGCGCGATACTCGGGGGCGCCGACGAGACCGATATCCTCGGTCGTGATGCCGGAGACGCCCTCGACCTCGTAGCTGTTGACCCAGGACAAGTTCAGCTGGTTGGTGAGGGAGCCCCACTCGTTCAGGTCGAAGTCCGTACCGATGCGCATGTCCACACCGTTGGTGCTCAGCACGCCGGCGTTAACGTAGCCCGAGGTGATTTCGGTGATCTCACCGGTGAGCGGCGAACGGATGAGGCTCACGCCCGGGGGAATCGGGCCGAAGGTGGCCGGATCGTTACTGGAGTTGACGACATCCTGCGCGGTGATCGCCGAGATGGTGTCATTGACTTCGATGTTGTAGTAATCCAGCGACACGTCGAGCCACTCGAACGGGTCATAGACCAGGCCGAGGCTGAACTGCTTGGACTCTTCGGGCAGCAGGTTCGGGTTGGCCTGGAAGAACGTGTCCACCTGAATGGAGCAAGTGACGGGCGAGGATGCGGCCAGGCAGGAGCGCCGGTCGTTGATCGGCTCGGCCGAGAACGTGGTGTTCTGGGTCAGGATGTCCAGGCCCGGGGCGCGGAAGCCTTCGCCGTAGGAACCACGGAAGGTCAGGTTGTCCAGCGGCTGCCAGCGGAAGGCCACCTTGGGCGAGGTGGCGCTGCCGACGTCGGAGTAGTCGTCGTAGCGGCCCGCCAGGGTGATGTCGAAGCTGCTGGTGAACGGCAGCAGCAGCTCGAAGAACAGCGCCGAGCTGTCACGCGAACCGGCCGAAGAGTTGCCGGCCGAACCCAGGATGCCGCCCGAAGCCGACAGCGGGTCGTAGGTGTCGTTGTAGTCGTCCTGGCGGTGCTCGACGCCGACGACGGCGTTGGAGGTGCCACCGCCCATCTCGAAGACGTCGAAGTTCGAGATCGCGTAGACCTCGTCGGTCTGCCAGCCGGAGTTGCGGGCGATGGTGGTGGTGAACGAGCCAAGCACGTCCGGCGAGGCGCCGAACGGGTTGCGCAGGTCGTAGAGACCGGCGTTGACGGCGGCGTTGGCCAGGCTGGAGATGATGTAGCCGCGGCCCACTTCGGCGAAGTCGTAGTTGGTGTGGCGCAGGCCGACGTCGAGGCCGATGGTGTCGGTCAGCTGGCCCTGCACGCCCAGCAGGAAATCGCTGTTGGTGGAGTTGGTGAAGCCGTCACGGTTACCGGCTGCGGCGAAGCGGTGGCGGTAAAAGGTGGGCAGGCCGTTGTCGCGGACGATGTCGCCAGGGCCGTTCTCGGCGGCAGTGACGAGGCCCGGGACCGGCGCGTAGCGGCCGAAGGATTCGACCTTGGTTACGTTGGCGGTGCTGTAGATGTTCCAGTTGTCGTTGATCTGGTGGTCGGCGCGCAGGAACACCGCGGTGTTGCTGATCTTGGCCTCATTGGCCGCGACGGCGTTGAAGTCGAACGAGCAACGGCCGTTGGCCAGCAGGTAGAAACCGCCCGAGTCGCAGGCAAAGCCCGGCACGCGGGTAATGAGGCCGGTCGGCGTGGTGTAGTTGTTGCCGAACGCGCTGACGCCCCGGACGTAGCCGATCTGGTCGCGGGTGAACACCATGCCGCGCTTGCTCGACGACGCGCCGCCGATGATGCGGGTGGTGTCGTTGGACGAGCCGAACACGACGGACATGTCTTCCAGGTCGCCGCCGGTCACGTCGGTGACGCCGCGGCCGATGCGGATTTCGGCACCGTTGAAGTCGCGACGGGTGATGACGTTGACCACGCCACCGATGGCGTCGGAACCGTACACGGCGGAGGCGCCGTCGGACAGGATCTCGATGCGCTCGACGGCCGCCAGCGGAATGGCGTTGAGGTCAGAGCCCGAGGACGCGGCCTGCGGGCTGGTCGGGGCGCGGCGGCCGTCAATCAGCACGAGGGTACGGCCCGAACCCAGGCCGCGCAGGTCGATGCTGGCCAGGGACTGCGCCGAGCTGCCCGACTGCGGGCGGAAGTTGCCGAACGAGGCAAAGGTGGTATCGCGCAGCACGTCGGCAACTGAAACGTCGCCGCTGGCGTCGATCTGGGCGCGGCTGATCACGAGGACCGGCACGGCGCCTTCGACGTCGGCGCGCTTCAGGCGGGAACCGGTGACTTCGACGGTTTCCAGGGTGGTGGCGTCAGCTTCGTCCGTCGCGGCGGCGTCCTGCGCGAGCGCAGGCATGGCAACGAAGGTGGAAGCAACGCCGGCGATGAGCGCGAAGCGAATCGCGCCGGACAGCTGATTGAAATTAGACATTTATTCTCTCTCCAACGTCAGAGTGATGGTGACTCTAGATACCGGGACAAAGCCTAGAGGTCGAGCGTCAGGATAACGGTCACCTTGGCCGCCCGGAGCATAACGCAATCTTTACGTCCCGCAAACCACGTTAAAGCCCCGTAAAGCGGGAGTGGGTGGCTCGGGAGGGCCCGGAGAGGGCAACCAGAGGCCCTCGGACCAGAGTAAAAGCTTTATATTCCGGGCACTTGGTCAAAATTTATCCGGACATCGCCGGAAAAGGACTCCAGTCGGATTTCGCCGCTGCCGGTGCCCAGCCGCGTGTCGAGGGTCTTGCCCGGACCGTACTGTTCTGTCTTTACGGCGCCAACGGGGCTGCTGATGTCGCCGCTGAAGGTCTCCACCCGCAGCCGGGCCGAGGTGTCTCGGGCCAGGGACAGCGTCAGGCCGCCGCTGACCGAATCGGTGGTGATGCGGCCCCCGGGCGCCAGCGCAGCCTTTAAGCGGGTATCCCCGGAAACGCTGCTCACGGACAGGCGCTGCAGCCGCCCGGCGGACAGGTCGGCGTCGCCCGACACGGTCCCGATGTCCACGGTGCCGCTCACCTTGCCTGTTATCCGGACGTCGCCGCTGACCGAATCCACCGCGATGCTGCCGGTCTGAAGGTCCAGTTCCACGTCGCCGCTGACGGTGTCGATGCGCGCCTCGCCGGGGCGGGCGGCGCGCACCACCACGTTGCCGCTCACGGTGTCCACCGCCAGCGTGCGGCCCGCGACCCCGGTGATGTCCACGTTCGCGCTCACGCTGTCCACTTTCACGCCCGCCCCGGCCGGCACCGAGACCTCGATGACGCTGGGTTCGCCCTGCCCGCCCTTGCCGCCCCAGCCAAACCAGCTGCCGCCGCCCGACGGGTAGCGCACCTCGATGCGCAGGTCGTCGGCGGTGCCTTCGACCACCAGCTTCTCGACCCCCTCGCCCAGCGTACCCGTGATGCCGACTTCCGCCCGGCCCCAGGTCCGCACCACGATGCGGCCCTTGAGGTTGTCTATGGACACGTTGCCCGCCGCCGACAGCGGGCGGGCCTGGTGGATGGGGGTGGCCGCGAGCGCGGGTGCGCCGGCCATCGCCAGCAGTGCGGCGCAGCAAACGGTGCGGGTCGTCATGGAGTGCTCCTTGGATACGTTTTCATGCGTGCGTTGTCAGCCGGTGACGGCACGTTGGGTCAGGGAAAGCCGGCGCGAATAGGTGCGGCGCAGTTGGTCGAGCAGGAAGCGGGCGCCCGGGTCGCTGTCGAGGGCCTGGCGGATCTCGGCCACGCTGCGGTCCAGGGTGGCCAGCGCCGGTTGGATGGCGGCGGGCAGCGGCGCGCCTTCGAACTGCCCCAGGGCCGCCTGGTACTCGCGGTTGAGGGCCTGCGCTTCGCGCCGGACCAGCTCGGCCTGTGGGTCGGGCGCCGGCGCCGGGCCGTGCTGCCAGGCGACGCCGACCGCCAGGCACAGTGACGCCGCGACGGCCAGGCCGGCGAACCAGGCCCTGCCCTTGCGCGCCGGCCGCGCCGGCCGCAGGCGGGCGGCGATGCCCGGCCACAGGTCGTGCGGCGGATCGATCTCGCGCGGAAGCTGGCGCAGCTGCCAGCGCAGTTCAGTCCCGCTCATTGTCTTCTCCTAGCCGGGTGCGCAGCAGCTGCCGCGCGCGATGCAGCTGGGCCTTGGAACTGCCGACCGCCATGCCCAGTTCGGCGGCGATCTCCTCGTGCTTCCAGCCTTCGATGTCGTAGAGCACCAGCACGGCGCGCGCGCGCGGCGGCAGGGTGGCGATGGCGCGCTCCAGGTCCACGCGCAGCGCGGTGCGCTGGCCGGCGCTGTCGGGGGTGGCGTGGGCGTCGAGTGCGGCGTCGTCTATTTCCAGCGCCTCGCCGCCGCTGCGCGCGCGCAGCTCCATCAGCGCCGTGTTCACCGCCAGCCGATGCAGCCAGGTGGAGAACGCGCTTTCGAAGCGGAAGCCGGGCAGCGCCTGCCAGGCCCTCACGAACGCTTCCTGCACCAGGTCTTCCGCCCTCGCTTCGTGGCCGCACAGCCGCCACAGCACCGCGAACACGCGCCGCGAATGCTTGCGGTAAAGCTGTTCGAACGCGCGCACGTCGCCACCGCCCGCGGCGCGGACCAGGGCGTGGTCCTCCTCGCGGGGCGAAACGGGGATGTCGGCGCTGGTGGCGTGCAGGTCCACGGCGGTATCGAGCATACCGACTCGGATGCCGGCACCGGCCGAAAGGTTTACAGCGTTCGACCGTCGCGCCAGTGGGCGGCCGCCAGGCGCACGGTGGCCTCGTGGATGTCCACGATGTCGCGCACGTCGGGGGCGTAGCCGCCGGCCATGCAGACGGCCACCGGCAGGCCGTGGCGGCGGCAGGCGGCCAGCACCTGCCGGTCGCGCTCGGCCAGGCCGGGTTTGCTCAGCGCCAGGTAGCCCAGGCGGTCGCCGGCGAACGGGTCCGCGCCGGCCAGGTACACCACTGCGTCGGCGCCGGCGCGGGCGATCGCGTCGGGCAAGTGGCGGGCCAGCGCATCGAGGTAGGCGTCATCACCGGTGCCGTCGGCCAGGGCCACGTCCAGGTCGGAGTCGGGTTTCACCGCCGGGTAGTTCCGGCCGGCGTGCATCGAGAAGGTGAAAATGCTCGGGTCGCCCGCGCACAGCTCGGCGGTGCCGTTGCCGTGGTGCACGTCCAGGTCCACCACCAGCACGCGCCGGGCCAGGCCGTGCGCCTGCACGTGGCGCGCGGCCACCACCGCGTCGTTGAACACGCAGTAGCCGCCGCCGCGGGCGTACCCGGCGTGGTGGGTGCCGCCGGCCAGGTTCACCGCCACGCCGTCGCCCGACAGCGCGTGGCGCAGCGCCATGATCGTGCCGCCCGACGAGCGGCGCGAGCGCTGCACCATCGCCTCCGACCATGGGAAGCCGATGCGCCGCATCAGCGATTCATCGGCGCTGCCGTCGCTCATTGCCTGCACGTAGGCCGGGGCGTGTACGCGCAGCAGGTCGGCGTCGGTGGCGGCGGGCGGTTGCGCCAGCTCGATCCCCAGCGCCGGCGCCGCCTCGAGGATGCGCGCGTGCAGCAGTTCGTACTTGGCCATCGGGAACCGATGCCCGTCCGGCAGCGGCAGCACGAAGTGGTGGCAATAGAACGCCTTCATCACCGAGCCGTCGGTCGTGGAAGCCCCGGCGGCGTTCCCACGCGATCAGGCCAGGCGGGCCGCGATCTTGGCGCGCTCGGCCTTCAGCGCGTGCGGAGTGCGCTCGCCGAAGCCGTCCAGGTATTCGCCGATGCTTTCCATCTCGGCTTTCCAGCCTTCGCGGTCGATGGTGACCAACTGCTCGAGCGTGGCCGCATCCATGCCCAGGCCTTCGAGGTTGAGGTCGGAAGCCCTGGGCAGCAAGCCCACTGCGGTGTCCACCGCCCCGGCCTGTCCGGTGACGCGCTTGAGCATCCACTCCAGCACGCGCAGGTTCTCGCCGAAACCGGGCCACATGAACTCGCCCGCTTGGTTCTTGCGGAACCAGTTCACCTGGAAGACCTTGGGCAGCTGCGCGCCCGGCTTGTCGAACGACAGCCAGTGCGCGAAGTAGTCGGCGAAGTTGTAGCCGGCGAACGGCTTCATCGCCATCGAGTCGCGGCGCACCACGCCCACCGCGCCGGTGGCGGCGGCGGTGGTTTCCGAGGCCATGGACGCGCCGACCAGCACGCCGTGGGTCCAGTCGCGGGCTTCGAACACCAGCGGCACCAGCGATTCGCGGCGGCCACCGAACATGATCGCGCTCAGCGGCACGCCCTGCGGGTCTTCGGCCATGGCGGTGTAGCTGGGGCAGTTCTTTGCGCTCACGGTGAAGCGCGAGTTGGGGTGCGCGGCCGGGCCGTTGGCCTTGTCGTAAGGGCGGCCCTGCCAGTCCTTGGCCGGCTCACCGCCGCCGATGCCTTCCCACCAGGGCTGGTTCCCGGGCGTGACGCCGACGTTGGTGAAGATGGCATCGTGGTGCAGCATGGCCATGGCGTTGGCATTGGTCTTGTCGCTGGTGCCCGGCGCCACGCCGAAGAAGCCGGCCTCGGGGTTGATGGCGTACAGGCGGCCGTCCGGGCCCGGATGCATCCAGCAGATGTCGTCGCCCACCGTCCACACTTTCCAGCCGTCGCGCAGGTAGCCTTCGGGCGGGATGAGCATGGCCAGGTTGGTCTTGCCGCAGGCCGACGGGAACGCCGCGGCTACGTAGTGCGTCTCGCCCTGGGGGTTCTCGATGCCCACGATCAGCATGTGCTCGGCCAGCCAGCCCTCGGTGCGGGCCTGGTAGCTGGCGATGCGCAGCGCATGGCACTTCTTGCCCAGCAGCGCGTTGCCGCCGTACCCCGAGCCGTAGCTCTTGATCGCCAGCTCGGCAGGGAAATGCATGATGAAGCGGCGGTCGGGGTCGAGTTCGCCGATCGAGTGCAGGCCACGCACGAACTTGCCCTCGCGCTCGATGCGCGCCAGCGCATCGGCGCCCATGCGGGTCATGATGCGCATGTTGGCGGCGACGTAGGGGCTGTCGGTGATCTCGACGCCACAGCGCGACAGCGGCGAATTGATCGGGCCCATGCAGTATGGCACCACGTAAAGGGTGCGGCCGCGCATGCAGCCGTCATAGAGCGCGTCCATCTTGGCGTGGGCGTCGGCGGGCGACATCCAGTTGTTGTTGGGGCCGGCGTCGTCCTTGTCCGGGGTGCATACGAAGGTGAGGTGCTCCACGCGGGCCACGTCGCTGGGGCTGGAACGGTGCAGGAAGCAGTTCGGGTGGGTCTGCTCGTTGAGCCTCACCAGGTCGCCGGTGGACAGCATCAGCGCGGTCAGCTGCCGGCTCTCGGCGTCGGAGCCGTCGCACCAGTGGATGGCGGCGGGCTGGGTCAGCTGGGCGACGGACGCCACCCAGTCGTTGAGCGCGGCAAGTTTGCTGGACATATCGGGACCGTCTAAGGGGAAACGGGGGACGGCGCGAAGACCCAGCGCCCGCCAATGCATACGTATTCTATCGGGCCGACGACCCGCTGTCCCGGCGGCCCGGACCGGCGCGGGACACCTTCACGCCGGGATGAGCGTGCTCATCACGTGCCCCACGTAGGCCTCGAACTCGTCGTGGTGCAGGCGCGGTTGGCCGAGCTGCAGGGAAAGCTGCAGGAAACCGACGTAGGCGGCATAGGTCAGGCGCGCGCGGTTCTGGGCGTCCAGGCGCGGCAGGCCGGCCTGCCGGAAGCTGGCCGTAAGGTATTCCAGCCGGCGCTGGGACACGCGGTGCAGCACGGGCTGCACCACCGGATGGTCCAGGGCCTTGAGCAGTTCGGAATAGATGATGTGCGGCTTGAGTTCGTGCGCCACCAGCTCGAAAAGCGCCTTGAGCCGGGCGCGCGGATCGGAAATGGCCTCGAGCTGGCCAAACACCGTTTCCTGCTCCATGACTTCCCAGCGTTCCAGCGCTGCCACCAGCAGGGCTTCGCGCGAGGGGAAATGCCAGTAGAAGCTGCCCTTGGTGACGCCCAGGCGCCGGGCCAACGGCTCGACCGCGACGGCGGCCAGGCCCTGTTCGGCGATCACGTCGAGGGCGGCGAGAGCCCAGTCGTCCGCGCTCAGGCGGGTCGGGCGTTCAAGTTTGGGTGCGGAGGCGGCCATACGGTTGAGTCTACTGGCTGGGGGCGGCTCGGGTAAGCCGGGGCGAAGGGCCTCACGGATGATGCACCATACGGATTGGTATTGACAGGTTGCGGGCAGCCACCCATACTCGCCCGTATGGTCAATTCCGCCGCCGCGCACCTGACGCCCGAACCGACCCCCGAAGCGCTCGCCGCGCGGGACGGGCTGAGACTGTCGGCCGCGCGCTGCGGCGGCAGCGGCCCGGGCGTGCTGCTGGCGCACGGCTTCGGCCAGACGCGCCAGGCCTGGGTACAGACGCAGCGCCGGCTGTCCGAGGCCGGACACGGCAGCCTGGCGTACGATGCGCGCGGCCACGGCCAGTCCGAGCGCAATCCGGCCGCGTCGCGCTATGGCGGCGCGCAGTTCGTGGACGACGTGGCCACGGCGGCAGCGGCGCTGGGCCCGGCGCCCGTGCTGGTGGGCGCCTCGATGGGCGGCCTGACCGGGCTCATGGCCCAGGCGCGCGACCACCTGTTCTCGGCCATGGTGCTGGTGGACATCACGCCACGCTGGGAAGCGGCGGGCGTCGAGCGCATCCTTGCCTTCATGAACGCCCATCCCGACGGCTTCGATTCCTACGAGCACGCGGCCGAGCAGGTTGCCGCCTACCTGCCGCACCGGCGCGAGAAGAAGACCCCGGGCCAGCTGGCGCACCTGCTCAATGCCCGACCGGACGGCCGCTTGGCCTGGCACTGGGACCCGCGCCTGATGAGCGAGTTCATCCCGTCCACCGACGACCTGCAGCACCGCACCGAAGACGCCTGCCGCCAGCTCGACATCCCGGTGCTGCTGGTCAGCGGCGGCCGCAGCGACCTCGTCACCCGCCGGACCGTCGAGCACTTTCTAGAGTTGGCGCCCCACGCGCACCACGTACAACTGCCCGATGCCACCCACATGGTGGCCGGCGACGACAACGACGCCTTTACCGACACCCTGGTCCACTTCCTGCACGACCTGGCCGCCCCGGCGGCCAACCACGGAGAGACACGATGAGCATCCTTGCCCCCTTCCTCGCGCTGGCCTTGGCGACCCTGCTGGTGGCCTACCACCGCTGGAGCCTGGCGGTCTTCACCGCGCTCACCGCCACGCTGCTGGTCGCGGTTGCACTGGCCGGCGCCAACCTCACCGCCACCATCGTGGCCGCGGTGCTGCTGGCCGTGGTGACGCTGCCGCTGCTGATCACGCCGCTGCGCCAGCCGCTGATCACCGCACCCCTGCTCAAGTTCTACACCAAGATCCTGCCGCCGCTCTCGGACACCGAGAAGACCGCGCTCGAAGCGGGCACCGTGGGCTTCGAGGGCGAGCTGTTCTCGGGCATGCCCAAGTGGGAGCAGCTGCTTTCCCAGCCCAAGCCGGTGCTCACGGCCGAAGAACAGGCCTTCCTGGACGGCCCGGTGGAACAGGCCTGCCGCATGACCAACGACTGGGACATCACCCACGTCCGCAACGACCTGCCGCCGGAGCTGTGGGAGTACCTGAAGAAGCAGAAGTTCTTCGGCATGATCATCCCCAAGCAATACGGCGGCCTGGGCTTCTCGGCGCTGGCGCACCACAAGGTCATCCAGAAGCTGGCGTCCATCTCGGCCACGCTCAGCTCCACTGTCGGCGTGCCCAATTCCCTCGGGCCGGCGGAGCTGCTGCTGCACTACGGTACCGATGAACAGAAGACGCACTACCTGCCGCGCCTGGCCGACGGCCGCGAAGTGCCCTGCTTCGCCCTCACCGGCCCCACCGCCGGCTCCGACGCCACGTCCCTGCCCGACTACGGCATCGTCTGCGAAGGCGACTGGAACGGCGCCCGGGTGCTGGGCGTCAAGCTCACCTTCGACAAGCGCTACATCACGCTGGCGCCGATCGCGACCGTGATCGGCCTGGCCTTCCGCCTGTACGACCCGAACAAGCTGCTGGGTGACCAGGCCGACCGCGGCATCACGCTGGCGCTCGTCCCTCGCGAGACCGAAGGCCTGCACATCGGCCGCCGCCATTTCCCGCTCAACTGCGCCTTCCAGAACGGCCCGCTGCATGGCAAGGAAGTGTTCCTGCCGCTGAGCCAGCTGATCGGCGGCGAAGACTTCATCGGCCAGGGCTGGCGCATGTTGGTCGAGTGCCTGTCCGTGGGCCGCGCGATCACCCTGCCGTCCACCTCCAGCGGCGCCGGCAAGCTTGCTGCGGTGGTCACCGGTGCCTATGCCCGCATCCGCAAGCAGTTCGGTCTTTCCATCGGACGCTTCGAGGGCGTGGAAGAAGCGCTGGCCCGCATCGCCGGCAACGCCTATGCCTGCGCGGCGCTGTCGCAGGCCACCGCCGCCGCCGTTGACCGCGGCGAGAAGCCGGCCGTGCCTTCGGCTATCGCCAAATACCACGCCACCGAAATGGCCCGCGCCATCGCGGCCGACGCCATGGACATCCACGGCGGCAAGGGCGTCATCCTGGGCCCGATGAACTACCTGGGCCGCGGCTGGCAGGCCGCGCCTATCTCGATCACGGTCGAGGGCGCCAACATCATGACCCGCAGCCTGATGATCTTCGGACAGGGCGCCATCCGCTGCCATCCGTGGGTGCTCAAGGAAATGCAGGCCGCGACCCATCCGGACCCGGAAGTGCGCCTGCGCGAGTTCGACATCAACCTGTTCGGCCACATCGGCTTCGCCATCTCCAACGCCGTGCGCAGCTGGATCTTCGGCCTGTTCGGCGCGCGCATCGGTGCCGCCCCGGGCGACGCCTACACCAAGCGCTACTACCGCAAGCTCAACCGCTACTCGGCCAACCTGGCGCTGGTGGCCGACACGTCCATGCTGATGCTGGGCGGCAAGCTCAAGTTCAAGGAAAAGCTGTCGGGCCGCCTGGGCGACGTGCTCAGCCACCTCTACATCACCAGCGCCATGCTCAAGCGCTACGAGGACGAGGGCCGTCCGGCCGCCGAACAGCCGCTGCTGGCGCTTGCTTTCCACGATTCCGCGCACAAGATCGAGCTGGCGCTGTCGGGCGCCCTTCGCAACTTCCCCATCCGCCCGGTGGGCTGGCTGCTGTGGCTGCTGGTGTTCCCGTGGGGCCGACGCGCGCAGGCACCGTCCGACCGCCTGGGCCGCCGCGCCGCGGCGCTGCTGATGTCGCCGTCCGACGCGCGTGACCGCCTGGCCGACGGCATCTTCCTGACGCCCTGTGAAAACAACCCAGCCGGCCGCATCAACAGCTTCCTGCCCAAGGTGATCCTGGCCGAGCCGGTGGAGCGCAAGTTCCTCAAGGCGCTC
>Ga0105045_10004856_pt1 | contig 11745 bp, 7 predicted proteins | sample MAT02_FD_78089 | JGI IMG/M metagenome (GOLD analysis project Ga0105045, IMG submission 78089) | Freshwater microbial communities from Lake Fryxell liftoff mats and glacier meltwater in Antarctica - MAT-02 (megahit assembly) | ecosystem: Environmental > Aquatic > Freshwater > Ice > Liftoff... | reverse complement strand
TTTTAAAAGTAAAACCTGATTTTAAGATCTCGACCTACATTTCAGAACGTTGCCAAGTGAAACGAGCTATTAGTTATGATAATGATTTAGAGAAAATCTGTAAATTGGAAGAAGATTTGAATATGGATTTAGGGAAATGGTTGGAAAACTAAAATAGTGATTAGAACGCACTACCCTTTCTTGAATACCTTCTTCAAATCCTGATAATCAATCCAATAAAGTATTTTTATCGATAAACTATTCAATGCCTGATTATCAAACGTTGATTGTAAATTTTGAAAATAGGTTTCGCTCACTCGTTTATCATTCGTGAAAATTGAGTTTTTCCAAACCACATTAATTTCACTTCCTGGTCGAAAAACCCAACGATAGACAAAATCAATTGTAAAAGCATTAAAATTTGTGTTGAATGCTGAAATACCATTAGCGTCTAAACCTGTCAGTTCGTTTCTTAGAAGTGTTCCGTTCTCTTGTAAATCATAAAAATAATTGTAGCGAATATGTGAGCGGTAATGACGCAATCTAAATGTGATTCCCATCAAATGTGTAAGTGTATATCTCAAATTAATTGTATTAACTACATCTGTTCGATTTCGATTTCCAAATAAAATTCCACTTGGCGTTTCGGTCGGAGTACCAAACGGAATCGCATAGCCTTGTCCATTCTTATTGTAAGTTTGATCTAAGGAATAAATGAGAAATATTTTATCACTCACACGCACACGTGGAGAAAACGAAAAACCATAAACTTTCCAATCCTTATCATTAATTTCATTCCAAATTACACTAGCATCAATCGCTAATCTTTTTTGATAATTACTTGAAATCCAAGGAGAAAAACTAACTTGAGCTGGAAGAATAAAATAAGCTCCCCATTGTCTTGGTTCAAAATAATCAAAGCTTTTCGTTATAGAAGATTGAACTCTGAATCCTGAGGCATGGAATTTTTTGCTATTCGTAAAAATACTCCAATTCACATTTGTTGATGTATAAACATCTGGCGCATACAAGCGATAATAAAAAACATCCAAATTTGTTGAAAGTCGGTTTATTCTCCAAAATGGTTTAAAAATCCGATATGCCATACCATGAGTAATTCGGCGCTTATTATTCACTGTATTAAACCCTAAATCATTTGGATTGTAGGTGTCTGATTCTTCCAAATATGTGGTACTAAAGATGAAATTTCCTTTTTGTTTTGAAAATTCCGTCCCAACTGAATGTCCAAATCTTGAATTTTGAACTTCATGAATTCCAGAAATATTCCCCCAGGTTCTCAAACCATAAGTATTTGATTTGGTATTGAATTTTGTGTTCAATCCGGTTACCGTCGCATCGTAAAAGGATCCTGCTCGCCAAACATAAGTATTTGTAAAAGTGACATAACTATTGTTTTTGAGATTTTGGTCTAGTACCAATACATTGAAATTACTTAGCGGTGAAACACTAATTTCTCTTTCTTCATTTGTTAACGAATTAATTGCTTTGGCGTTTTGATTTGCTGTTATTGCATTAAAGAATCCTATTCCCAGTCCTTTTTTTGTTCGTCCTGAAATTTTAGAAGCATTATACAATTGCGAAGCTGACGGAACTTCTGATAATTTCTCGTTTTCGCCTAGTAAAGTTGTCAAGACCTTTTGCGGAGCTTGAATTCCAATTCTCCGACTGTAGAACAGTCCAGATTTGTTAAATAATTCCGTTCCTTCAGTAAAAAACTGACGGTTTTCATTGAATTGAATTTCAAAAGGTGTCAAATTCAACACTTCATTGTCAAATACAACTTGTCCAAAATCGGGCACCAACGTCATGTCCAAAGTAAAGGCTTCGTTCAAGCCAAGTTTTATATCCATTCCGCCATTTACTTGTCCTGTCCAATTTCGAGTATTTGGGTTTTTATCATAAAAATGATCTGCATAACCAGAAACGTAGGGCATAAAAGCTAATCGCAAGGGAGGTTTAACCCCTTCTACTCCTGTCATTTCACCACATTGCGCAATGAAATTTTCAAAATCTGGTTTAATTGGAGTCCATGTGCTTTCTTCCCTCAATCGACTAATTTGTCTGTAAAAATTTACGCCCCAATTTTGCACGTCGCGCTTCGGAAAACGAAGAGCAGAGAAAGGAATCTGCATTTCAAGTTGCCAGCCTTCATCTGTATTCTTGACAACACTATTCCAAACCATATTAAGTTCTTCGGTTTCGTCTCCAATAAACATTTTGGAATCATATTGCACTCCTTCAGAACTGACACCAAACACAAATCCATTTTGGTCATCGTTGTAGGTGTCTAAAATTATCTGAAAATTATCAGTGTTCGCATTAAAATCGTCACGCAGAGAAAGCACTTTTGACACTTCATTTGGATCATCATAACAAATGGCGAAAATGTACAAAGCATGGTCATCATAACACACAGTGAGCGCTGTTTGCTTTTCGGACAAAACTCCTGGTTTTGGTGTGAACTGGGTAAAGTTTCCTTGAAAAGTCGGAGTTTTCCAAACGTTTTCTTCATTTTTACCATCAATCGTGATTTTTTCGTCCGTACGAATTGCCTTCATTGATGTTTGCCCAAATAGATTGAGCGAAACGAAGAAGGAGAAAATAACAAACACTTTTAATGCCATGAAATCAAAAATAATAAAATTGGGGGCAACGTTTCAAAAAAATGGAATTAAAAAAGGAAGCCGTTCAGCTTCCTTCTATTCTTTCAAAAAATCAATATAAGCCTACTGCAAAAATCCATACTTCTCGTTACATCAAAAAAAAACACTCATTTCTTTTTTAAGGTTTAACAAAAGCGTTACTAATTCTTGTTTTTATTTTTTCGAAAAGCCTCGATCATAGAATTTTGCAACAGTCTTAATATTTAAATATCGATTTTCGCATATTTTGCGTTTTTCTCAATAAATTCACGTCTTGGCGGAACATCATCTCCCATTAACATAGAGAAAATCTGATCTGCTTCCGCGGCATTATCAATAGTAATTTGGCGTAAAGTTCTGAATTCTGGATTCATTGTAGTTTCCCACAATTGTTCAGCGTTCATCTCTCCAAGACCTTTGTAACGTTGCACTCCAACCGAAGATTCTGTGCCAGCACCTTTCAATCTTTGGATGGCAATATCACGTTGGTCATCATTCCAAGCATATTCTGATTTTGTTCCTTTTTTCACCTGATATAATGGCGGAGTAGCAATGTAAATATATCCCATCTCAATCATTTCTTTCATAAAACGGAAGAAGAACGTCAAAATTAAGGTTTCAATATGCGAACCATCCACATCGGCATCACACATGATGATACATTTGTGATAGCGCAATTTTTCCATATTCAATGCTTTGGAGTCTTCCTCTGTCCCGATTCGCACACCTAAAGCTGTATAGATGTTTTTTATTTCTTCGTTTTCGAAAATTTTATAATGCATCGCTTTTTCAACATTCAAAATCTTTCCTCGAAGAGGCATAATTGCTTGGAAATGTCTATCACGACCTTGTTTAGCCGTTCCCCCTGCTGAATCTCCCTCGACGAAGTAAATCTCACATTCTGCTGGATCTTTCGAAGCACAATCCGACAATTTTCCTGGAAGACCAGAACCCGTCATTACGCTTTTTCGTTGAGCCATCTCGCGAGCTTTACGAGCCGCATGGCGTGCTTTAGCAGCTAAGATTACTTTATAAACGATTGTTTTCGCTTCGTTTGGATGCTCTTCTAAGTAGTTAGCAAGCATTTCAGAAACAGCCTGACTTACAGGAGCAGTAACTTCTCTATTTCCTAATTTCGTTTTCGTTTGACCTTCAAATTGAGGTTCTTGCACTTTTACAGAAACAACCGCAGTCAACCCTTCACGGAAATCATCACCTTCAATTTCAACTTTCTCACGCGTCAACATTCCTGAATCCGTAGCATATTTTTTCAAGGTATTTGTCAATCCACGGCGGAAACCAGACAAATGCGTGCCACCTTCATGCGTATTAATGTTATTGACATACGCCTGAATGTTTTCGGTGTAAGTTGTGTTGTACGTCATCGCAACTTCCACAGGAATTCCATCTTTTTCTCCTTCGAAATAAATGACATCTGGAATTAGAGACTCTCTGTTTCTGTCTAAATATTGAGCAAACTCTTTCAATCCACCTTCTGAAAAGAAATTTGTTGTTGGCGATTTCCCTTCTTCATCCAATTCACGCAAATCAGTCAGTGAAATGCGAATTCCTTTATTCAAAAACGCCAACTCGCGCATCCGAGCTGCAACCGTATCAAAGTTGTAAATGACAGCTTCAAAAATAGTTGCATCAGGCGTAAACGTAACGATCGTTCCTGTGGTATCTGAAACACCAATTTCTTTTACTTCGTAAAGCGGTTTACCTATATTGTATTCTTGTTGGAAAATTTTCCCTTCACGGTGCACGATTGCACTTAAATGGGCAGAAAGTGCGTTCACACATGAAACCCCAACACCGTGAAGTCCACCCGAAACTTTATACGTGTCTTTATCAAATTTTCCACCAGCGTGCAAAACCGTCATAACAATTTCTAATGCTGATTTTCCTTCTTTTTTATTGATTCCTGTTGGAATTCCCCGACCGTTATCTTTTACAGTAACAGAATTGTCAGCGTTAATCCAAACATCTATTGTATCGCAATGACCTGCAAGTGCTTCATCAATCGAGTTATCAACAACTTCATAAACTAAATGGTGTAATCCTTTAACGCCAATATCACCAATATACATGGCTGGACGCTTTCTAACTGCTTCTAATCCTTCTAATACTTGAATATTATCCGCATCATAATCTTGCCTCTTATTTTCTTCGCTCATTGAATATTTTTTTGTCTTTTGCTAATTAATGGTTAACGAACAAAGATAATCATTCACTGCGTGAATTTAGGCGCAAACAAGGACTAGTTTATTGAACTTATCAACAAATAATGAACGATTTGGAGATAAATAGAAAAGGTATAGCAGATAAGAGACAAAAGGCTCAAAAAAACAAACTTTTAATTATCAATTAGCTAATTAACAAATGGTTAATTTGTTATTTTTAATCTGCACACTTCGACAGGCTGATCGTAAGATCTGTTATTTGAAATCTGCTAATCTGCAATACGCTACTGTTCAATCCAATCAATTATTTCCTTATCGTCGGGTTTCGTTGTTGGAGGAATAACTTTTATGAGTTTTCCTTGTTCGTTGATTAAGTATTTCTGAAAGTTCCATTTTACTTTGCTATCCTCAAGTCCATTGAATTCTTTTGAAGTTAGGAACGTGTAAATTGGAGCCATATCTTTACCCTTTACTGAAACTTTTGACATCATTGGAAAAGAAACTCCATAATTTTTTTGACAAAATGTCTCAATTTCCTTATCGGAACCGGGTTCTTGACTCATAAAATCATTTGCTGGAAATCCAATAATCACAAAGTTTTTATCTTGATATTTCTTGTAAATCGCTTCCAATTGTTCGTATTGCGGAGTTAAACCACATTTCGAAGCAGTATTTACTATCATTATTTTTTTCCCTTTTAGCGACGCAAAATCAAACGATTTTCCTTGGATGTCATCAACCTTAAATTGATAAACTGATTTCGAACCATCTATGCCTGAAAACATATACGCTGAAAGGGCAATTATAAGAAGTGATTTCATTTTTTTGAGTTTTTTGAGTTGTTTAGACTTTGTTAAAATCAATAATAATAATAATAATAATAATAATAATAATAATAATAATAATAATAATATTGCAAAATTGCTATTATTGACAGTAAAGATACGCCTATTTAAACAATTTGGATTTAACGAAATGTTAAAGTTTTGAAATCTTTTTGTCATGTTGTTCAAACAAAAACAAATGCCAAAAAGTGTTATTGGAGGATTTTTAACAGCAGACTTTGTATGCAGTTAAAAATATCTGTCACCTCTGGAGTCAGATAAAAAACATATTAAAATTATTCCAAAGGCAAAGGATTTTTCTTGAATGCACGCCACAGAACAAAAATTCCTGCAAGCACAAATGGAACGGAAAGCCATTGCCCAGTATTAATTGCCAACGTATCATCAAATTCTGATTGACCAACTTTCAAAAACTCAATGAAGAATCGAGCGGAGAAAAGAAGAATCAAGAAAATTCCAAACAACATTCCTGGTCTGCGCCATGCATTTCGTTTCCAGAAAAGGAAAAGTAAGATTGCAAAAATGAATAAATAGGCAATTGCTTCATACAGCTGTGTCGGATGACGAGCAACTACTGGAAATTCCAAATATCCAGCTTCGTTCACGTATTTTACAAATTCAAATCCCCAAGGAACATTTGTTGGGTCGCCAACAATTTCGCTGTTCATTAAATTTCCAAGTCGAATAAAAGCTGCCGCAACCGCAACTGGGGCAACAATTCGATCTAAAATCCACATCAAAGGTTTTTTACTTACTCTTTTTGAATAAATCATCAGCGCAATTAAGACAGCGATTGCCCCACCATGACTAGCTAACCCGCCTTCCCAAACTTTTAAAATCGACAAAGGATGAGAAAAATAACCCTCTGGACCAAAATGCGGGCCGTAGAAAATAACATGTCCCAAACGTGCTCCTATAATTGTTGCAAGAACTACATATAAAACAAGTTTATCCAGTAAATCTTCACTAATATTCTCTTTTTTGAACATGCGTCGAATCACAAAATAACCAATTGCTAAACCAGTTATGAACAATAATCCGTAATAATTTGGTGTTTTCCAACCATCAATAATTTCTGGACTTACATCCCAATGAATTGCTAACATGTAATTGATTAAAATTTGGATAAAGATACTTTTTTTAATAAAATGGTGGTCTAAAAATTGCCTTTTAACTTTGTTGCTGCCTTTGGTGGTCTTCGTTCTACTTCCAACCGCAACAAAGTGAATTAAAAGCCTCACAGACTATCAAAGAATTAAATCTTCTGGTTTATTGTTGTTTGTTTTGAAAGTCAACTTTTCAGATCTTCCTTTCTTGAAAATCTTGTTACTAATCTCCTTCCCACGACGAAGCATTTTTTGTTCTTCTTCTGGCAAATTGAATATTTCAAGACATTCAGCGGAACATGTATTTTCCATTTTTCCTTTGCACGATTCACATTGAATGAAAAGCAAATGACATGCTTCGTTTGCGCAGTTTGTATGAACATCGGCTGGCTCACCACATTGATGACAACAGGCGATTACGTCTTCAGAAATGCGTTCTCCTCGTCGTTCGTCAAAAACAAAATTTTTACCGATATATTTATTCTGAATTCCATTTTCTTTGCAATCGTTTGCATATTTGATAATTCCACCTTCCAGTTGATGTACTTTTTCAAAACCTCTATGTTTGAACCATGCAGAAGCTTTTTCGCACCGAATTCCTCCTGTACAATACATTACAACATTCTTATCTTCATTTCCTGTCAAAAATTTTTCTTCGATAAAAGGCAACGATTCACGAAATGTATCAACATCTGGGGTAATTGCACCGCTAAAATGTCCCACTTCTGATTCATAGTGGTTTCTAAAATCGATTAGAATTGTGTTTGGATCATCCGTTATTTGATTAAATTCCTCAGCAGAAAGATGTTTTCCCTTGTTAGTAACATCAAAAGTCTGATCAGATAATCCATCTGCCAAAATTTTAGCACGCACTTTGATTTTTAGTTTCAAAAATGGAAATTCAGCATCGCCATTTTCAACAGCAAAATTGAGACGAATTCCGTCTAAGAAACTGACGCCATGATATAATTCTTTTCTGAATTGATCGACGTTGTGCGCCGGGATGGAAATTTGAGCATTAATTCCTTCTGTTGCCACGTAAACTCGACCGAGAACATCCATTGTTCCCCACATTGAGTAAAGGAAATCCCTGAAAACTTGAGGATTTGGAATTTTAGCGTATTTATAAAATGAGACTGTTACCCAATCGTAGCCTTTTTCATGCCATTTTTTTTCCAATTCCTCCTTACTTAACATATTACACAGTTGCATGCTATGGTCTATTTAAACAAAAAAGATTTGGCAAAGATAAGGAATGAGTTGCCATAATACAAGGCAGGAACTTGAAATTTAAGCTGTAAAACAGTAATTTATAATCGGTCTAAAGGTGTTTTTACGCCATCGACTAATTTATAACAAGCCAATTTATCTTTGAAAACTGACGATTTAAAAATGGAAGTATTGAGCAACATTCGAACGCACTCTTGAATTCCTTCTAAAATAGATGGATGCGGATGTACAAGCTCAGATAGCACTTCGATAGGCATATTCAATTTAATGAGTAAACCAACGGCTTGAATTGCTGACGAGGCGTGTTCACCAACGGCACGCATTCCAAGGATGTGCATGTCTTCATCATTCGTTACGATAATTTTGAAAAAACCTTGCGTTTTACGCATAGCAATTGCTCTAGCGATGACCGAATAGTCTAGTTTAACTACTTTTACAGGAATATTTTGCTCAATGCACTGTTGCTCATTTATACCAACAGCTGCCACTTCTGGTTTAAGGAACATAATGGTGCAAATGTTATCGTAGCTAATTCGGTTTTTCTTATCACCAAACATTTTTTCGATTGCATGCCTCGCTTCGATTTCCCCCATATTCACAAGAGCAATGCGACCAGACACATCTCCAACGGCATAGATATGAGGAATATTTGTTCGTGTATCATCATCTCCAATATGAACACCTCTGGCAGACATTAAAACACCTGCATTTTCAAGTCCTAAATTTTCTACATTGGGTATTCTGCCAATTGAAAGCAATGCTTTTTCCACTTGAATAATTTCTGTTTTGCCGTCTGGATAATTTAATTCATATTCAACTAAACCATTAATTTCTTCTAAACGAACCAAATTGGCATTGTGGTGAATGGTAACACCTTGTTCTTCGAGATTTCCTGCTACTAGGCTAGAAATGTCTGCATCTTCAAATGGGAGAATTCGATCTTGCCTATCAATTATATATACTTTGGTTTTACCAAAATTTGAGAAAATCGTAGCGTATTCACACCCAATAACACCTGCACCAATAATTACCAAACTCTTTGGATAATCTTCGATATGATCTATTCCATCACTTGTAAGAATTGTTTTTTCATTGACGTTGTAACTTGGCACTTTCCTAGGTCGGCTTCCTGTAGCGATAACAATATTTTCGCCCCAAATTGTTTTCTCAACACCTTCATTAACGATTTTGACTTCATGATCAGTTACAAAGGAACCAGAACCTCTCTCGTAGTGCAAAAGATTGTTCATCGTTTCTGTTTGCAAAAGTTTTATGTGACAAGAATATTGGAACTTCCGCTCAAAAATGGCTTCACTTAAAATTTTACGCACTTCTTCCCAAGAAATATCATACGGTTTTCTTCCTTCAGAGGCCAATGAGTCATTAACTGTAGCAACACGTGTAGAAATTTCCCATAAAGTTTTTGAAGACAAAGCTCCGTTGTAAAGTCCAGCTCCTCCTACTCGGTCACGCTCAATCAAACAAACCTTTTTACCAAAATCTATTCCTCGCATCGCAGCGGCATAACCAGCTGGTCCTCCACCAATAACAATCAAATCAAACTTATCCATTTTGAATTTTAAACTCGTTGCAAAGTTAGTAAAATGTTGTGTTTTTCGAATCATTAAATATTCAACACCAATTTAGGTATACAATGTCGCATAAATAATTTGAATTATTTTTAGTTCGGATGAGAAAGAAAATCAATTCATAGCCTTAGCTACCGATTTATTTTATTTTGAGCTTTGAGCTGAAAAGAAACAAATTATATGTGGCGTTATGTGTCTAAATTGGTCCTAGTAAGTGCTTGACCATTTTCTGAACAGGAAACTCTGTTTTTTTGAGACCATTTATTATTAATTTTACGAAAAATTATTTTTTGAAAAGTGTATATCAAAAATTTTTGAATGATGCTGAACTATTGAGTTCAGATATAAAAAAACAGTTCAAAGTTTGGCAAAAGAAAAAGCCGAAAAATTTGGATTCGCTTTTCCATACTGAACATACCAATGCATTTAAACAGATTGATTGCTTGTCATGCGCTAATTGCTGTAAGACAACTAGTCCCATATTCCGAGATGTTGACATAAAACGAATTAGCAAATCATTTAGAATCAAGGAATCAGAATTAATTGCTTCGTATTTAAAATTGGATGACGAGAACGATTATGTACTTAGGAAATCTCCTTGTTCATTTTTAAATGAAGACAATACTTGTAGCATTTATGACGTCAGACCATTAGCATGTCGCGAATATCCACATACAGATAGAAAAAACATGGTTCAAATATTAGATATCACAGAAAAAAACACTTTAATTTGTCCCGCTGTTGCAAAAATCACTCAAGAAATTTTAAAAAAAATATAATCGGACAACTTTTATCCATTTATAATCGTCATTAATAAAAAATAATAAAACACATCATTCAATGAATTTTCTCCGCTTCAACTTCTTCTTTCTTTTTGTGTTTGTCTCATGCCTTAGTTTCGGGCAGCGCGGGAAAAACAACAATTTTACAACTAGCGTTTTAAATACAGTATTAAATTCATACTCAGCATTAACGGTTAACGGAAATGTAGGTAGTAGCAATTTAGTAGTTGCAAACAACATATTAATTGGTGGAGGTTTTACAAATAGCCTTGAACAAGGAGATTTGATCTTAATTATTCAAATGTATGGAGCGGGTGTCCCTATTGATTGGTGGAATGGTCAATTCGGTGGTTCAACGGGGATTTCAGGGATGGACCAATCCTTGTGGAATGCAAATGGAGCGCAATTTGGGGGCATCGATAATTACTATAACTGTGGGCATTTTGAAGTTAGAGAAGTATTATCAGTCAGTGGATCGACTGGAATCAACCTGACGTGTCCTTTGGAAAACAATTACTCAGCAGACAAATCGGCTCAGGTCGTTCGAATTCCACGTTACAATAATTTGACAGTGACAACTAGCACTTCAATCATTCCAAGTCTATGGAATGGCACAATTGGAGGAGTTGTTGCAATCGAAGTAAATGGAAATTTACAAATAAATGGAACAGGTAGAATTGATGCAAATGGAGCAGGATTTAGACCAGGATTGGCAACAGGATCAAGTGTGCCTCCTAATCCCACTCCACATACAAATGGTCCAGGCAATGGAGACACCCCTTTGGGACACATGAATGCGGGTGAAGGTGGAGCGAAGGGAGAAAGCATTGCAGGATTTACAACCGTTTATTCTGGCACACCTTTTTATTCTGTGTATGGCAGAGGATCAATTGCTAATGGTGGAGGAGGCGGAGGCGTTCAAAATGCTGGTGGTGGTGGCGGTTCAAACATTGGAACGGGAACTTATACTGGAAAAGGGTTACCAACTCCAGGTTATACCGCTTATTGGAATTTAGAATTAGCTGGATTTGCAGCTACAAATAGTCCTGGAGGTGGTCGAGGTGGGTATTCTTTAGCTACGAGTGACCAAAATGAATTGGTTGTTGGTCCAAATCAATCAGCATGGAGCGCAAACTCAAGAAAAGAAAATGGTGGTTACGGAGGTCATCCATTAATAACAACTCCTAATCGTTTATTTCTTGGCGGCGGAGGTGGCGCTGGTGGTCAAGATTCGCAGCAGGCTGGATCAGGAGGTCGAGGTGGTGGAATTATTCACTTAACTGTTTATGGGACAATTTCGGGCTCAGGATCTGTGCAAGCCAATGGACAAAACGGTCAGAACTCCAACCCTTTAAACGAACCCACTCC
>Ga0105045_10004855_pt1 | contig 11747 bp, 9 predicted proteins | sample MAT02_FD_78089 | JGI IMG/M metagenome (GOLD analysis project Ga0105045, IMG submission 78089) | Freshwater microbial communities from Lake Fryxell liftoff mats and glacier meltwater in Antarctica - MAT-02 (megahit assembly) | ecosystem: Environmental > Aquatic > Freshwater > Ice > Liftoff... | reverse complement strand
TCTAAGTATGGACTGTTTAAAATTGGATTGTCTGCACTCATATATTAATATCTGTCATTTTATTTTTGAAAACAAATTTAGTTTTTTAAGAACTATTTTTGTCAAAAGTTGCACTCAAATTGTCCGCTGACCAATTGTTAGGTGTTTGGTGGGCTTTGGGTGTCCCGATAGCAATAGGGATGCAAAATTAAATGCGCTGCAATTTAATCGGGCTTGTGTGTTGGCATTGCAGCACATTTAATTTTGTAAATTATTGGGATTTTGTTTTTTTCTGTTGGTTTATTTTAGCACTTTCGGTCGTTTTATACTTGTTTGTAACTTCCGAATAACAAAAACGGAAATTGCTATTGGTCAATTTTATCCTAACGATGAAACAAAGGACAAATCTGTTCTTAGTAAAGTAGAAGGCAGAAGAGATATACCAAGTTTGTAAGTCCCATTACTTTTATACATCTTGCAGGGTAAATTATTATTACTATGCTCAGTTTTTGGGAACACACGACATTTACACACTACGATTATATTATTGTTGGTGCTGGCATTACAGGCTTATCTACTGCTTGTGCCATAAAAGAGAAAAACCCAAAAGCATCCGTTTTAGTACTAGAACGCGGCCTTTTACCAACAGGAGCCAGTACCAAAAATGCAGGCTTTGCTTGCGTGGGTTCCTTTAGCGAAAAACTAAGTGATTTGGAACAAATGGGCGAAGATGTATTTTTAAAACTGATTGAAGATAGGTGGGTGGGCTTATATTTACTACGCAAAAGGTTGGGCGACGACCATCTTGATTATCAAAACAACGGAGGGTTTGAGCTTGTATTGCACAAAGACACTATCAACAGCGACAAATTATACGACATGAATCTGCTGCTTGAGCGCATATTTGATAACAAAGTGTTTTATGAAAAACCAGCCTTGGTTGAGCGTTTTGGATTTAATAAAACAATGGTAAAATCCATTATTCTCAATCCTTTTGAAGGGCAAATAGATACTGGCAAAATGATGCAATCACTCATTACCTATGCGGGTATTTTGCGTATAAAAATACTTACTGGTGCAAATGTTCAACATGTAGAAGAACTAGGAGATAAAATACAAGTGGAGGTAAAATCAGACTTGGCACCTAGCACAGTATTTTATTGCCATAAAATTGCTTACTGCACCAATGCATTTACTTCAGCTTTATTGCCACAATTGGAAATTAACCCAGGCAGAGGCCAAGTATTGTGTACCTCCCCTATTGAAGATTTACCATTTAAAGGAGTGTTTAGTTTTGATAGCGGTTACTATTATTTCCGCAATTTTAACAACAGAGTAATTTTTGGTGGTGGTCGTAATCTCGATTTTGGAACAGAACAAACTACAACATTCGAAGCCAATGAAAATATTATAAGCCAGCTCGGGTTTTACCTAGCCGAAATGATTGTTCCTGGCCAGCAGTATACGATAGACCATACTTGGCAAGGCATTATGGCGTTTGGAAAAAACAAACTTCCGATAGTGCAAAAAATTACAGAAAGACAAATAGTAGGTGCACGACTTAACGGAATGGGAATTGCCTTGGGTAGTAAAATTGCCGATGATATAAGCAAATGGCTACTTGAATAATTTCCATTTGAAATTATGTAAAATTATTATCTTTCAAACCTTAACAAATTGTAAAACCATGAGTTTATTCCGCAAAAAATCTTTACATGAAATGTTAGCCGTTTCACATACAACCGAAAATGGCTTAAAAAGAACGTTAGGTGCAGGTAATCTTATTGCACTAGGCATTGGTGCCATTATAGGTGCAGGTTTATTTGTGCGCACAGCGGCAGCGGCTGGTCAAGCGGCTGGCCCTGGTGTTACCATGTCTTTTGTTATTGCAGCTATTGGTTGTGCATTTGCAGGATTGTGTTATGCGGAATTTGCAGCTATGATTCCCATTGCAGGAAGTGCTTATGCCTACAGTTATGTAACAATGGGTGAGCTGGTGGCATGGATAATTGGCTGGGCATTAATTATGGAATATGCATTAGGAGCTGCTACCGTTAGTATTGCATGGAGCGAATATTTAAACAAACTCCTAGATGGATCAATACCTTATGAATGGTGCCATTCCCCCTTTGAAAGTTTTACAGACTCAATGGGAGTTTTTCACCAAGGGTTAGTAAATGCTCCTGCATTGGTTATTTTGTTACTTGTAACATTATTACTCATTCGTGGCACTAGCGAATCAGCTAAAGTAAATGCGGTGATTGTTTTTGTAAAAGTGGCAATTGTTATTTTATTTATTGTATTAGGTTGGCAATATATTAACCCCGAAAATCATACTCCCTATTTAATTCCAGAAGGCACACCACCAGTTGTTGACAAAGCAGGTAAAGTGATTGCCGATTATAGTGGATGGAACAAACATGGCTGGGGCGGTGTGCTAGGCGGAGCTGCTATTGTGTTTTTTGCTTTTATTGGTTTTGATGCGGTGAGTACAGCAGCCCAAGAAGCCAAAAATCCAAAACGTGATATGCCCATCGGTATTTTAGGTTCACTAGTGGTGTGTACCATTTTGTATATTTTATTCGGACATGTATTGACGGGTGTAGCCAATTGGCAAGAATTTGTTGACCCAGAAAAAGGGCGGGAAGCATCTGTCGCGTATGCTATTTCTACTTACATGGTTAAATATAGTTGGCTTGCGACAGCAGTTTCAGTTGCTATCTTGGCTGGGTTTAGTTCAGTAATTTTGGTAATGCTGATGGGGCAAAGCCGAATATTTTATACCATGAGCAACGATGGTTTAATACCTAAAGCCTTGGGCGATTTGCACCCTAAATATAAAACTCCTTACAAAGCAAATTGGCTTTTGTTTGTGTTTGTTGGATTGTTTGCTGCATTTGTACCTGGCCATGTAGCTGGCGATTTAACTAGCTTCGGAACCCTCTTTGCATTTGTTTTGGTAAGTTTAGGCGTGTGGATTTTGCGTGTAAAATCGCCAGAAATGGAACGCCCCTTCCGCACACCATTTGCCCCAGTTGTTTCAGTTTTGGGAGCTGCTATTTGTACCCTAATGATTTTTGGCTTGGATGCTCAAACGCTATCAGTTGCACTTGCTTGGATGGCTGTAGGCATTGTGGTTTACTTTTTATATGGTAAAAAATACAGTAAGCTAAATAAAATTACTTAACTGCTTTTGACAGTTATGCAAATCCTTCTTCTATTTTTGAAGTGGGATTTTTTTGTTTGGGCACTTACGAATATTTGTAAATGTAACAACTGTTTGCACTACCTATTGAAATATCAATAAAAAATACTACCGATAATGCAAACTATTTTATTTGAGCTAAAGTGCATTACTTATTACAAACGAAGGAGAATAGAGCCTTTTAAACAATTATGAATTGCTTGGAATTAGCAATTGTGAACCTTCATTATTTTCATACATTTGCCGGATGAGTATGGCAACAAACGACTTAAATACGCAATATTTTATTGACCTTGAAAATCAATTTGGTGCACACAATTACCGCCCCCTTCCTGTTGTACTTAAAGAAGGTAAGGGTGCAGAAGTTTGGGATGTAAATGGCAATCGTTACCTCGATTTTCTGTCGGCTTACAGTGCTGTAAACCAAGGACATTGCCATCCAAAAATTATTAAAGCGTTAATTGACCAAGCTCAAAAAATTACCCTTACCAGCCGTGCTTTTCACAATAACTTATTGGGTGAATATGAGCATTTTATTACTACTTACTTTGGCTATGATAAAGTGTTGCCAATGAATACAGGTGTGGAAGGAGGAGAAACAGCAGTAAAACTTGCCCGTAAGTGGGGATATTCTAAAAAAGGAATACCTGAAAATAAAGCAAAAATTATTTTTGTTGAAGGAAACTTTTGGGGTAGAACGTTAGCAGCCATCTCCTCATCAACAGATCCTAGAAGCACAGATGGTTTTGGGCCATTTATGCCAGGATACGAAATAATTCCTTACAATAATTTAGCAGCATTAGAAACCGCATTACAAGACCCAACGGTTGCTGGATTTATGTTTGAACCCATTCAAGGTGAAGCAGGAGTAGTGATGCCTGATGAAGGTTACCTTAAAGGGGTGCGCAGGATATGCGATAAATATAATGTATTGATGATTGCTGATGAAGTGCAAACAGGCTTATGCCGAACAGGAAAAATGCTAGCTTGCGATTATGAATCAGTGAAACCCGATCTGCTCATTTTAGGTAAAGCATTGTCAGGCGGGGTTTTACCAGTTTCGGCAGTTTTGGCCAATAATGAAGTAATGTTATGCATTAAACCAGGCGAGCATGGCTCAACATTTGGAGGTAATCCACTTGCCTGTGCCGTTGCCACTGCCGCACTCCATGTTTTAAAAGATGAAAGATTAGCAGAAAATGCTTTTCAGATGGGGATTATTTTTCGTGAACGCATGACAAATTTAATGGGAAAAGTAAAACTGATTAGCACCGTAAGAGGAAGAGGATTGCTGAATGCAGTTGTAATTAATCCGTTTGGTGATGGAAAGACAGCTTATGATATTTGTTTAATGTTAAAAGAAAATGGTTTGTTGGCAAAACAAACGCATGGCAATATTATTCGTTTTGCACCGCCATTGGTAATTAATGAAAATCAGATGAATGAGGCTTGTTCCATAATTGAGCAATCAATTTTATCCGTTTCATAAACACATTATATAACTTAATTCGTTTATCGTATTGATCGTGTATTTACATGCTCTTTTTTGCACAAAACTATAATTTATGTTCCATTCGATTAACCCTTACACCCAACAAATACTTGCCACCTTTAAACCTGCAACTGCAAAAGAGGTGAAACAAATTGTTCATACTTCAAATGTTACACAACTAAAATGGAAACAACTCGCAATAAATAGCCGTGCTCAAAAGGTGTTACAACTAGGAAAATTGATTGAAAAAAATCACGAAGATTTAGCAAAATTAGCTACCCTTGAAATGGGTAAAACATTAAACGAAGCAAAGTTGGAGGTGCTAAAATGTATAACTGCGTGTACTTATTATGCCCAACAAGCAGCCTCGTTGATTAAACCAATTAGCACTGTGCATACTGACGGACGTACTGTTCAAATTTTATTCGAACCAATGGGCGTTATACTAGGAATATTTCCGTGGAATTTTCCCTATTGGCAAATTATCCGCAGCGCAATACCAATCATCATGGCAGGAAACACTATGCTTGTAAAGCCTGCTCCAAATACAATTCAGTGTGCCCAAGCATTGCAAAAATTAGTTAATGATGCTGGATTGGGAGATGGTATTATAGAAACGCTTTTGCTAACCGATACACAAGTTGCGGAGCTAATTGAAGATAAAAGAATAAAAGCATGTACACTTACTGGAAGTGAAAAAGCTGGGGCAACAGTAGCATCACTAGCAGCAAACCAAATTAAAAAATCGGTGCTCGAACTAGGTGGCAGCGATCCATTTATTGTGTTGGATGATGCAGATTTGAGTTTGGTAATGAGCAATGCAGTATCGGCACGTTTTCAAAACAATGGACAAAGTTGCATAGCTTCAAAACGATATATCGTACATGAAAAAATTGCTACCACCTTTACAACCAAACTAATAACTGCAACCAATGCACTTGTTCAAGGAAATCCCTTAGATCCAACAACACAAATTGGTCCGCTTGCAAGAATTGACTTAAAAGAAAAACTAGCACAACAAGTGGCAGAATCGGTAAAAAAAGGTGCTAAAATCGCTTATCAAGCTAAATTAAACTTAGACTCACCGTGTTTTTTCCCACCAACTATTTTACATCATATTCCAAAAAACACTCCAGCGTATAGCGAAGAATTATTTGGCCCTGTGATTGCATTGTTTGTTGTAAAAAATGATGAAGAGGCAATAAGCTTAGCAAATGATACGGAGTTTGGATTAGGCGCAAGCGTATGGTCTGCAAACAAAAAAAGAGCAGCAACTGTAGCTTCGAAACTTGAAGCTGGACAAGTTTTTATCAATGCAGTAACACGTTCCAATGCAGCGTTTCCATTTGGCGGTATAAAAAAATCAGGATACGGTCGCGAAATGGGAGAATATGGTTTAAAAGAATTTTGTTATGTAAAATCTATTTGGGTTTAAATTTCGTTTATAATATTTAAATCTTTAAAAAAAAATATTAGCTTCGTGTAATAAACAAATGAAAAAACGAAATGAAATACTCATAATTGAGGATGAACATATAAATCGAGAGTTGCTCAAAATTCATTTAGATAAACAGTATGATTTGAAATTTGCAAATTCATTTGAGTCTGGAATGGAGGAAATAAATACACATGTTTTTGATTTAATTATTACTGATATCCGACTAGGAGGCAAATTAGATGGTATTAATTTACTAAGAAAAACTAAGCAAAGCAAAACCAATTCTCAAACCCCCGTTATGGCATACACTGCATCTGAAAGTAGCGTAAACCAAAAAAGCTTTGAAGATGAGGGTTTTGATGGATTTATAACAAAGCCAATTTTAAAAGCTGAACTCGAACGAAAAGTCAAGACCCTTCTAAACTTAAATTAACTGCCATACCCAAAAGCCAAACCATAATTGAAAGTAAAACACGAACAAGACGAAAAAGGCCACTGAAAAGGCAAGCAATACACCAAAAAATTTTCCTGCAGCACTCTTGCCCGCCTTAAAATATTTCATTGTTACTTTTTCGCTTAAATCATCAATCCACATAAATGCTGGATATAAAACAAGTACTAACGCAAACATGCCTATCATGGTAACTTTCCAAGGATTTTCTAAATGTTTAAACGTAAGTAAATAATCAAAAAAATACGTGCTCAGTAAATTAACGGTAAGTATAGAAACAATGAATACAAGTGAGCCCAAAAACCTTTTGTATGTAAACATATATAATTCTATTTACCTTATCTTTAGTTGAATTGCTTGAATCAGAAAATGTTTCCCATTGCTTAATTCAACTCTAATGTTGAAAGGAATATTCAGTTGTTTCGCAGGCTTAGTATTCCATTTGAAAACCCATTGCTGGTTTTGACTAGAAATACCAAGAGGCAAATCACCCATCGGAACAAAGTTTCCATCATAATTTAAAACTACAAAATAGTTGTTTATGGTATCCCCTTTTGTGATGTTAATTGCAATGCTGTCTGTAACATTAGCTGTAGCAATTATTGATATTGTTTTTAGCCTATCCTTCGTATATGGAAATAAGGGCTCACAAGCGTAAGCTTGCGTAAATAAGCTCCAATTTTTTTTTGGTACCATACTTACAACTTGAACTTTGCTCACATATATTATTGTATAAACACTATCAAAGTATTCAAAGGAACTTGTATCTACAACTCTTCCATCAAGTAATTGGGAGCGAAAGTCGAGTTGTTGCAACTCAAAGTTGGTCGGAAATTTTGCTTCACCACAATCACTACAAGCATAAAAAAAACTACAAACAAGTAACAAGTATAAAATGGAATGCCTATTTCTGCTCATTTAGTTTGGATTTTGTTTAAAGCCAATCGATTTAGTTCCTGGAACCGAATCGTAATCAATTTTCAATTCTTCTACATCTTCAAGGGTAAGTAAATGAATCAATTTGATATCTCTTGTATTGGCCTCGATTTTAGCCAAACGCAGGTGCTGGTTTTTAATAGCTTCCTCTACAATATTGCGCACATTGCGGGCATTGCCAAAAAATTTATTACGCGTTTTAAATAAAAAAACTAGGTAATCTTGTAAGTGTTGTTTTGCTTTGTCATCAGCCTCAATACTATTATTAGCAAGCATTTTTATAGCTATTTCAAATAATTGCGCAGCATCGTAGTCGCCAAAATGAAATGTTCTATCAAAACGAGAATGTAACCCCGGATTAGAATCTAAAAATCGCTTCATATTCTCCGTATATCCAGCCACTATCACCACAATCTCTCCCCTATTATCTTCCATCTTTTTCAGTATGGTTTCAATGGCTTCCTTCCCAAAATCATTTTCACCACCTTCACTAAGAGCATAAGCTTCATCAATAAATAAAACGCCTCCCATTGCTTTATTTAATACCTCGTTAGTTTTAATGGCCGTTTGCCCCACATAAGCGCCAACCAACGATTGTCTATCACACTCAACCAAATTCCCTCTTTCCAAAATTCCCAATGATTTATAAATTTGAGCCAGCAGCCTTGCTACAGTCGTTTTACCTGTGCCTGGGTTACCAGTAAATACCGAATGGAGCGAAAAACTTTGCCTGATATCTTTACCAATTTCTTTATAAAACCGCACAAGTTTTACCAGCTCATCTATTTCTTGCTTAATATTATCCAATCCAATCATTGCATGCAATGTATTTAAAGCCGATTTTAACAGCTCTTCATCAATTGGAATATCGGCAGATGCAGCATAATTGGCATTAAATATTTTGTGAATATCAACAGCTGTTATTGTCGACAACTCCTCTTTTGAAAGTTCCTTGGGATTGACATTTTGCATCAATCTCAGTCCCATGTTCATTTTACTTTCATCAAGCAGCGTGTTTACCATACGGGCATTGCCAAAAGTTTTATCACGCTCGCGGTAAGCATCTACTAGTTTTTTATATAATATGTCACGGGCTTCTGGGTTAAACATAATTGACTTTTTGGCTGCTGTGTAATCAGCAATTTGCATCAAATCTTGTGGGGTATAATCTGGAAAATCATAATGCATGGTAAACCGTGATTTTAAGCCAGGATTCGACTCTAAAAAACTTTGCATTTCTTCGGGATAACCAGCAACAATAACAGCTATATCGCCATCTCCATCACTCATTTCTTTTAGCAATATTTCTATTGCTTCTTTACCAAAATCTTTTGAGTCGTCATTTTTTCTCGCCAAGGCATAAGCTTCGTCAATAAACAGTATTCCGCCTCTTGCCTTCTTTATAATATCTTTGGTTTTGGGAGCTGTTTGACCAATATATTCGGCAACCAAATCAGATCTATCAGCTTCTACTACGTGACCTTTACTTAATAAGCCAAGCTCAGCATAAATTTTACCTAGCATTTTAGCTACTGTAGTTTTACCTGTACCAGGATTACCTGTAAATACAGCATGAAGATTGATGCGATCTGTGTCTTCAAATCCTTTCTCCTTTCGTATTTTTAAAAAATTAAGATAAGTAGTGTATTCTTTTACCTTCTTTTTTATTGAATCGAGTCCAATTAAAGCATCCAACTCTTTTAGTGTTGAATCATAATTAACCTCCGAAATACTTTTCAAAATACGCTCAGGTAACTTAGGTTTTGCCTTGCTTGCAACTTCCTTTATTGAATCTTTTTCTTCAATAAATTCGCCTCCTACTTCAAAAGGGACTGATACAATAATTTGATCCATAAAAACAATATCAATAGAGTACACATCTGTTCCCCATGTTCCTTTTTGATCAGCACCCCAACCTATGCTACATTCAAATATAGATTCTTTCCCATCTACGATAAATATTTTATCGATGCTCCCTTTTAATTGACCACTGTGCGTTCTAAAATTAAAAAACAATTCGCATGCCCAAGTCTCTTTATTTTTAACAAGGTTTTCGGCAGTTAATTCCACCCAAACATAACGGGTATCTTTGCTGCTAAATGCATCCACATATTTTCGTTCTTTTTTAGTAACGTTGGAGTCTGCTCCTTCATACAATCGAATTGCTTTTGTATTAAAATAAGGATTTACTGTTTCAGTTACTATACCCTGCTCTTCAATGTGAAAAACCTTTTCTGATACGAATACGCTGTCGATCCAAGCTTCCCATCTGTAGCTACCTTGTTTCCAGTATGCGCCAGAAGTTTTTACCCCCCAACCTTCGCGCACGTAAACGATGTTTTCATCTTTGCGAATTGTCCTATCAGCAATAAGGCTGCAAACTTCTATAGAGTCCGCATTATTTACACATTTTAAATTGATGCGTATATCCCAATCGCGCTCGTCAAATAATTTGTTAAAAAAAGAAAGTTCACAATAAATAAAAGTACACTCGGCTTCGTCATAAACCAACCGGTACTTTTTTTCATTATTGGCAAGCCATTCAGTAGATCCAAATACTTTCAAATCGCGAAACTTATAATTGGTTGGTTTAACTTTTGCCATAGATTAGGTGGTTAATAAAAAGCAAGTAAAACAAATACGATGCGAAATTTGGTATTAGATTGATTAAATGGCTTAAGCTTTCGTAAAATCTGTGTAAAATTCATATTATCAGAAATATAGTTTTTACACAACACTACTAAGCGAAACAAAAACGCTAGAAAATTAAATTTATGATAAAAAAACTTGTGTTTTATTAACGGATACCTACATTTGCACTCCTTTATAAAGGAGAAGGAGAGGTGCCTGAGTGGCCGAAAGGACATGTTTGCTAAACATGCGTACTGGAAACGGTACCGAGGGTTCGAATCCCTCCCTCTCCGCTTTTTATGAAGTAAATTTCGGGGTGTAGCGTAGCCTGGTATCGCGCCACATTTGGGATGTGGAGGTCGTAGGTTCGAATCCTGCCACCCCGACTTACGGGAAACCTCGCAAACACTAAGTTTGTGAGGTTTTATTGTTTCCACTCTTAATAAGATATTGCTTTAAACCTGCGTGCAAAAAAATTATTAAAAAAGCGTGTAAGTTTTGCCATTCACACTTTTTCCAACATCAGATAATGTAAAACGAACTATTTTAACTCAAATTCTGATGAGCCAATCTTAAGGCCATCGGCATATAATTCTAACTTGTATTTGCCTTTTTCGTAATCTGAGCCTTTTTCCCAATAAATGGTAATGTCTTGTGCTGACTGATTAAATTCTACCTTTTTCTGAGAAGTGAATAATGATTCCTGGCCTTCAAACTTGAATGTACCCGAACCAGACGACTCATTGTATAAAGTAGATCCTTCTGGTCCCAAAATCTTTAGATAAATATCCTTAGTTCCGATATCAGCAACATAATTTTCTTCCAACCTAAAGGTGACTTTTATGCGTTCAATTTGAGATGACCGATTGGTTTCTCTTTCCTTTCCATTGCCTCTATTCTTTGTGCCAGTAACGTATATTGATTTAGTTGACAATTTGGCTCCAATGGCTACCTTATTGTTGAGCTTAATATTTTCCATATTAAGGTCTTCATACTGCCGCTTTTGCTTATTAATTGTACCTTTAAGTGTAGTGTTTTCAAAGTTCAATTTATTAATTGTAGTACTCAAAGAATCTATTTGATTAAGGTACTTACGCTTATAATAACGCAGTTGGTCAATTTCGTCAATGGCTTTATTGAGTTCGGTGCGGGTTAATCTGCCTTGCCTTAACAGCACTTCTATTCGCTCGGCATACTCTTGCAATGAGTCGTTTTTTTCCTTTAAAAAAGAATCAAGCTGGGCATTCTTACCTTTATATAATTCTAATTCATCACCTGTTTCACCTAATAATTTTTCTAACTCGGCCTTTGCAGAGTCTGTGGCAAAAAGCTTTTCCTCTGTAACTACTAGTTTCTTATCGGTGGTAAAGTAATTATATACGAAAATGCCATTTAACGCCATTAAAATGATAATAACGATGATATAATAAATTTTACTTGAGTTAGACTTTTCCTGTTGTTCCATAATTTAATTAAGCAAAAATAGCTTTATTTTTAAATTCTAATAAACAGAAACGTAAATTACATATTTATCCAATAGTGACTGTGTGGATTAATTTTTATTAAATTCGTCCCAATCTCACAAAAAAATGAATATTACTCACACATTTATCGA
>Ga0105045_10004854_pt1 | contig 11750 bp, 12 predicted proteins | sample MAT02_FD_78089 | JGI IMG/M metagenome (GOLD analysis project Ga0105045, IMG submission 78089) | Freshwater microbial communities from Lake Fryxell liftoff mats and glacier meltwater in Antarctica - MAT-02 (megahit assembly) | ecosystem: Environmental > Aquatic > Freshwater > Ice > Liftoff... | reverse complement strand
TGGGCCATATGGCCCTGATCCTGGCGTTGGCCATGGCGCTGGCGCAAAGCGTTCTGCCGCTGATCGGCGCGCACACCGGCAACGCGGCCTGGATGGGATTGGCCCGGCCGTCGGCGCGGGGGCAGTTCCTGTTCACGCTCATCGCCTATGCCTGCCTCACGCACGCTTTTGTGACCAACGATTTTTCGGTCGCGCTGGCGGCCAACCACTCCAACTCGACCTTGCCGCTGCACTACCGGATCACCGCCGTCTGGGGCAACCATGAAGGCTCGATCCTGCTGTGGTCGCTGATCATGTCGGGCTGGACGCTGGCGGTGTCGATCTTCTCGCGGCAACTCGACGATCGCATGGTGGCACGGGTGCTGGGCGTGATGGGGCTGATCAGCTGCGGCTTCATCTTGTTCACCTTGCTCACCTCCAATCCGTTTGAGCGCATGTTCCCGGCGCCCCCCGACGGACGCGACCTGAACCCACTGCTGCAGGACCCGGGCATGGTGATCCACCCGCCGATGTTGTACATGGGGTACGTCGGTTTTGTCGTTGCGTTTGCGTTTGCGGTCTCCGCGCTGCTGTCGGGTCGGCTCGATGCCGCCTGGGCGCGCTGGTCGCGACCCTGGACCACGGTGGCCTGGTGTTTCCTGACCGCCGGCATCGCGCTGGGCAGCTTCTGGGCGTATTACGAGCTCGGCTGGGGCGGCTGGTGGTTCTGGGACCCGGTGGAAAATGCGTCCTTCATGCCATGGCTGGTCGGCACTGCGCTGATCCATTCGCTGGCGGTCACTGAAAAGCGCGGCGGGTTCAAGATGTGGACCGCGCTGTTGGCAATCCTGACGTTTTCGCTTTCGTTGCTGGGTGCCTTCATCGTGCGCTCTGGCGTGCTCAGTTCGGTGCATGCGTTTGCGACCGACCCTGAACGCGGCGTCTTCATCCTGGCGTTCCTGGCACTGGTGGTCGGTGGGTCGCTTGCGCTGTTCGCCTGGCGCGCGCCGCAGGTTGGGCTGGGTGGCAGTTTCGAGCCGGTGTCGCGCGAGTCGATGCTCCTGGCCAACAACGTGGTGTTGCTGGTGGCCTGCGCAGCGGTGCTGCTCGGTACCCTGTACCCGCTGGCGGTCGATGCGCTTGGCATGGGCAAGCTGTCGGTCGGTCCACCCTATTTCGACGCCGTGTTCGTGCCGTTGATGACACCGGCCCTGTTCCTGATGGGCATCGGCCCGATCGCGCGTTGGCGTCAGGCCAGTGTGCCCGATCTGGCCTACCGTTTGCGCTGGGCCTTTGGCGTCAGTGTGGTCACTGCGGTCGTGGCGTTTTTTTCGTTGGGCAAATGGACGCCGATGATCGGTATGGGCCTGGCCCTGGCCGCCTGGATCACCAGCACCGCGGTGCTGGCCCTGGTGGTGCGGTTGCAGGAAAACAAGTCCGCTGACTGGGTGCGGCGCTTCACCGCTCAGCCGGGCAGCTTCTACGGCATGCTGCTGGCGCATTTCGGCGTCGCGGTATTTATCGTCGGCGTCACTGTTGTCAGCGGTTTCGAGAGTGAAAACGACGTGCGCATGGAGCCAGGCGATACCGCCAGCGTGGCGGGCTACCGGGTGCGGCTGGACAAGGTCGAAGACGTGACCGGGCCCAACTACCAGGCCTCGCGCGCCACCCTGACCATCACCGAGGATGGCAAATTCGTGGCCATCGTGCGGCCCGATCGCCGGGTCTACAACGTCAGCCGCCAGTCGATGACCGAAGTTGCCATTGATCGTGGTCTGCTGCGCGATGTCTATATCGCTTTGGGCGACCCGGTCAGCGCAACGGCCTGGGGCGTGCGGCTGCACCACAAGCCATTTGTCAACTGGATCTGGATCGGCTGCCTGCTGATGGCCCTCGGTGGTTTGTTGGCCGTGATGGACCGGCGCTACCGCAAGGTGCGTGTCCCTGCCGCGCAAGGCGTGGATGCGTCAGACCGACGAGCAGATGCCTCCCCCATCGGCGGTGTCGCTGTGGCACGCACCGGGGGCGTTGGCCCGTGAAGAAATTTCTGATCCCGCTGGCGATTTTTCTGGTGCTGATCGGTTTTCTGGCCGTCGGGCTGGGTCTGGACCCGCGCGAAGTGCCCTCGCCACTGATCAACAAGCCTGCGCCGATGTTCAGCCTGCCACTGCTCGATGCGCCTGATCAGCAGCTGACGGCGCAAGACCTGCGCGGCAAGGTCTGGATCCTCAATGTCTGGGCGTCCTGGTGCGCCGCCTGCCGTATCGAGCATCCGTTGCTGGTCGAATTCTCCAAAATGGGCGTGGCACCGATATACGGTCTCAACTACAAGGACAAACCGGACGATGCGATCGGTTGGCTGGCCAAGTTCGGCGATCCCTACACCCGCTCCCTGTCCGACCGGGAAGGCCTGGTCGGCATCGACTTCGGCGTGTATGGCGTACCCGAGACCTTTGTCATCGACAAACAAGGCGTGATCCGGTTCAAGCAGATTGGCCCGGTGACGCCCGAGGTGCTGCGGGACGAGATCATTCCGCTGGTAAGGAAACTCGGTGCCTGAGCCCGTGACAGGCCTCTGGAGGCGCTGGTTGCCGATCACGGTCGCGGCGCTGTTGACTGCGCTGGCAATGCTCGCCCATGGCAAGGAGGCGCTGCCGGCATCCAGCGATCCCGCGCTGGAGGCCCGCGTGCTGGGGATCGCCGAGGAGCTGCGTTGCCTGGTATGCCAGAACGAGACCATTGCCGCTTCACACGCCGATCTGGCGGTGGACTTGCGCAAGCAAATCCGAGTCCAGTTGCAGGCGGGCCAGACGCAGCAGCAGATCCTCGATTTCATGGTCGAGCGGTATGGCGATTTCGTCCTGTACCGCCCGCCCTTCCAAGCCCGGACCCTGCTGTTGTGGCTGGGACCGTTTGCATTGCTGGCGATTGCCGTCGCAGTGCTGGTTGTCAACGTGCGTCGGCGTCGGCGTAGCGCGCTTGCGCAGGAGTGGAGCCCGGCGCAGTCGCAGCGTGCCCGCGCGCTGCTCGACGGCGATGCCGCCGGCCGACCCTGATGCGAGGCCCGTTTTTCTCATGATCATGTTCCTGATGTTCGGATTGGGGCTGGTTGCGCTGGCCCTCGCAATGGTGCTGCCGGCTTTGTTGCAGCGCAGGAAGTCACCGCTAGCGGATGGCACGTCGGTGGATGCGGGCCGCGCCAACGTGCAAGTGCTGCGCGAACAACTCGCGGCGCTCGCGGTCGAGCGCGCCGACGGTGGGCTCGACGAGGCCCAGTATCAGCTGTCGCGCAGCGAGATCGAGCGCCGCGTAGTCGAGGAGAGTCAGGTAACAGAAACTGCGCCGGTGGTCGCGCGACGCTCGGGCAAGACGGCGGTCGTGGTGGGGCTGTGCATACCGGTGTTTGCCGTGCTGATGTACGCGGCACTGGGCCAACCCCAGGCAGTGGATGGCCCGGTGGCGCAGGCACCCGGCGATGTGACGCTACCCCAGATCGAGGCCATGGTCGATGGTTTGGCCAAGCGGCTGGAAAGCCAGACCACGCCACAGGAAGGAGACTTGCAGGCCTGGACCATGTTGGCCAGATCCTATGCGGTCATGCAGCGCTATGCCGAAGCCAGCAAGGCGTTTGCGCGGGCCCGGGCCTTGTCGCCCGACAACGCGCAGTTGCTGGTCGATCATGCCGACGTGCTGGCGATGATGCAGGGCCAGAGCGTGGAGGGCGAGCCAGGCCGCCTGGTCATGCGCGCCCTGCAACTCGAGCCCAACAACTTCAAGGCGCTGACGATGGCCGGCAGCTGGGCGTTCGAGCGGCGGGATTACGCTGCTGCCGTCAACTACTGGAGCCAGGCGCAAACCTTGGCACCACCGGATAGCGACTTCGCCGCCGGACTGGCCAACAGCGTGCAACAGGCGCGCGCAGCGGCTGCGCAAAGCGGCCAACCACCAGCAGTCGGCGTCGACAAGGCGGTGCCACAGACTGGGGCAACGGCTGGCAAGGATGAAAAGCCTGCGGTGGCGGATGTCAGCCAGGTCAGTGGTGAAGTGCGTGTCAGCGACGTACTGGCCAAGCGGGTGCGACCGACCGATACGGTATTTGTGTTTGCGCGTGCGGCCGAAGGCTCGCGTATGCCGCTGGCCATCGTCAAGCGGTCGGTTGGCGATCTGCCTTTCACCTTTACGCTGGACGATAGCAGCGCCATGGGACCGCAGTTCCGCATTTCCAGCGCAAAACAGGTGGTGATCGGCGCGCGCATCTCGGCCACCGGTGACGCGACGCCACGCAGCGGCGACCTGACAGGGCAGATCGGACCGGTCGATGTCGGCTCGGGCAAACTGACGCTGATCATCGACGGCGTCGTACCCTGACCGGGTTCCAGCTGTCGCGCTCGCGTTTGCAGCCGCTACGGAAGCCTTGATGCAGCGGCTTCCACCCTTGACGGCATTGCGCGCCTTCGATGCGGCGGTGCGAACCGGCAGCTTCACCCGCGCCGGAGAGACTTTGCACGTGACCCAGGGCGCCATCAGCCGACAGATTCGCCAGCTCGAGGACTGGCTGGGCAAGCCGGTTTTCGTGCGTCAGCACCAAGGCCTGACGCTGACCCCGGCCGGCAGCCTGCTGGCGCAGAGCCTGGACACGGCGTTTGCCACCATCGGGCAGGCGGTCGAGCAGATCGGCAGTCTGGGCGCGCGCCAGCGCATTGCTGTCAACGTGCCCGAGACATTTGCGTCGCGCTGGCTGGCACCGCGCCTGGGCGGGTTTCGCAGCCGCCATCCCGACATCGACCTGACCATCACCAACTACCCGGTGGCGAATTTGCGCGATGCCCAGTCCTACGACTGCCTGGTCCTGTTCCTCGACCAACCCTGGAGCAAGGGTGCCTGCCGGTTATTGCGCCAGGAACACTATGTGGCCGTGGCCAGCCCGGACCTCTGGCAGGACGGCCTGGCGCCGCGCCTGGAAACCGCAACCCTGTTGCATGTAATGGCCGACAACAACCGGCGCTTGCCGCTATGGGAGAACTGGCTCGCCTCGCTCGGTCTGCCGCACATCGACGCCCGCCCGGGCATCGCGTTTTCGACCATGGACCAGGCTATCAACGCCGCCGTATCCGGTGCCGGCGTGGCCGTAGTCGACGCTCCCATGGTCGCACGCGAACTGGCTGAGCAGCGTCTGCGCCGGCTCGACAACCATGAACTCACCGCCCGCCACGGCTACTGGTTCATCGAGCCGCTTGCGCCCGATCAACGCTCGCCCGCGCACAGCGCGGTGGTGGCGCTGTTTCAGGCCTGGTTGCTGGAGTCAAGCCAGACGGCAGCTGCCGTGTTCTGACCAGAGAATCTCGCGAGCGCGAAGCCGTTGCACGGCTCTCTTGCCGTCAAGCTTTATCGGTTGCGGCTGTGTCGTCGTCCATCAGCAGGCGCCAGCGCCCGGCACCACGCTCCATCCGCAAGCGCCGGTACCGTACCAGATACACCACCCCGACCAGCACTGCAAGAAAGCCCGCAGCCGCACCGATGCCCATGGCCCAGCGCGGACCCCAATGGTCGGCAGTCCAGCCCACCAGTGGCGCGCCGATGGGCGTGCCACCCATCAGGATCGCCAGGCGGATGGCCGTCACCCGACCGCGCATGTGTGGCGCGCTGGCCAGTTGCGCCAGGCTTGCACTGGCATTGGTAAAGGTCATGGCCGACAAGCCCACGATCACGAGCGACGCGGCGAACCAGGCCGGGTCCGGCATGCAGGCGGCCAGGGCGCAGCCCAGTCCGAATGCCGCCGCGCTGGTCAGCAGCAGATCCATGCGCGGGCGCTCCTGGCCGGCCGCCAGCAATGCCCCCGAGATGGTGCCGATCGACATCACCGACATCAGCAAACCGTACTGCGCCGAATCGCCGTGGAAGGTGGTCACCGACATGGTTGAAATGAACAACGAAAAGTTCAGACCGAAGGTGCCGATCAGAAAGACCATCAACAGCAGCGCCAGCAGGTCTGGCCGACCCTTCACATAACGCAATCCGTCCAAGAACCCTGCACCCGCACGTGCTGCGCGCACGGATGTCTGCAATTCGCTCTGGCGCAGCGCGTACAAGGCACCGATCACGGCGGCGAACGACAGGGCGTTCAGCAGGAAGGCCCAACCCGTGCCGACCGCAGCGATGAGCAATCCGGCCACGGCGGGTCCCACCATGCGCGCCGCGTTGAAGGAGGTGGAATTCAACGCCACCGCGTTCGACAGGTCCGCTTCCCCTACCAGGTCGACCACAAAGGTATGGCGCGCAGGGGCATCGAAGGCGCTGGTGCAGCCCAGCAAAAACGCAAATCCGTACACATGCCATAACGCGACATGGCCGGTGACGGTTAGCAGGCCGAGTGCAAGTGCCAGCCCAGCCTGCATCGCCTGGGTGGCGATCAGCAGGCGGCGCCGATCGACACGGTCCGCCATGCTGCCGGTCCAGGGCAGCAGCAGGATGTGGGGGCCGTATTGCAACGCCATCACGATGCCGACCGCCGTGGCGTTGTGGTCGGTGAGTTCGGTCAGCACCAGCCAATCCTGCGCGATGCGCTGCATCCAGGTGCCCACGTTCGACACCAGGGCACCCCCCGCCCAGATGCGGTAGTTGCGGTTGCGCAGCGAGCGAAATGTTCTTCTCATGGGTCGTGGTCCAAACCGGCGCGCTGCTCGGGCCAGCTATTGCCGAACGACGACCGCGTCCAGTTGCAACGTTCGAATTTTCCTGGCCGCAGCGTCGGCCTGCGCGCGGCTGGTGAACGGGCCGACGCGAATCCGGTTGCGCGGCCCGTTGGGTGTCTCTATCGGCGTGCTGGTCGCCGGCAGGCCGGCAGCCTTGAGTTTGGAGAAGACCCGCAGCGCATTGTCTTGCTGCGCGAACAGCCCGACGTTGATCAGGAACTTGCCGCGATCCGGCGGGGGTGGCGCTGGCGTGCCATTGAGCGTCGCTGACGTTGCAGCCGCTGCAGCCGCTGCATCCGCTGCGGGTGGCGTGGCGAGTGCCGGAGCCTGCGCTTGTGCTTGGGATTGCGCGGTGGGTGGCACCGGTTCGGCGGCGGACACGATCACTGCCTCTGGCGGCGTGGGTGCACTTGCGGAGGTTGGCACCGTCGGCTTCTCGACTGCGCCGCTGGCATGGGGCCATACGCGCATCGGCTTGGCCGTCGGCCAGAACCCGATCGCCAACAGCATGGCCAGCGCCAGGTTGGCAAGCGCGATGGCCAACAACCGCGGGCGAGCGCTGGATTGCCGCGCCAGCATGGTGCAGGCGTCTTGCAGGCTGTTGGTACGCGCCAGCGCTGCGTCCAGCCGTTGGCGGTAGACCCGGTAGAGCCAGGCATTGCCGAAGAGGCCGGGCACCAGCAGCGCTATCGTCGCCAGCGAAGCCCACAGGCTCCAGCGCATCGAGGCCACCAGTGGCGGATTGGCCTGGGAGATGAAGTTCCCGACCAGGGCGACGGCCGCAGCGATTGCGAACAGGTAGACCAGGGTCGGCAACCACAGGCCGCGAAACAGCATCCAGTTCAGCGTGCAGGCGCAGGCGGCCCAGTTCCAGCTTGGGCTAGCGCGGCCATAGGTTTCGAAACGCGAAAGGATCGGCAAGTAGTAGTCCGCCTGGATCGGCCCTACGGCAGCCCGATAAAGGTTGTCGAGATGCCTTTCCGCTGACTGGTCGAGCACGGTGGTTGGAGCGGTGACCGCGCTGGCGTGGTCGGACGTCTCAGGCATGCGGCATTGTGGCACCGGCGCACGGGATGTACCTTTTACGAAGACGTGCCCGCGCGCAGGTGGCACCGCCCTGCACATCCAGCCAAAGTGCCGGACGTGGTAGCGTGTCCGGACCCGTCTATCTTGACCGGGTTCATCGAACAAGGAGGTTTCAGCATGTCCCAAGCACTCCGATCCACCCCCCTGCGTCTGGCGGGTGTTTTCGTCACCGTTCTGGGCGTCGCCATGGCGCTGACGCTGCTGCGCGGCAACCCGGCGCAGGCGCAGGGGCCGATGTCCGCACCGGCGTGCCAGTGCTCGGTGCCGACCGCGATTCCCGGCATGGGCAGCCGCATCGCCCATTGCCTGTGCGGCGCAATCTCGTGCGCCATTGCCGAGCCCGTCGCTGGAGGAGCCAGTCAGATGCAGTGCGTGCGCCAATGATCGCACGGTAGGCGAGGGGCCTGCGCCTGTCACGGCGCTGTCATCGGCGCTGGATAACGTCAAGGCTTCTTTCCACCTTGAACGGAGCCGCCATGAAAAACACATTGACCCTTGCGCTCACGCTGGCCGCCGCCACGCCAGCGCTGGCACAAGTCCAGATCACCGAATGGATGTACTCGGGCAACAGCGGTGAATACATCGAGTTCACCAATCTGGGTGCAGCCGCGATCGATTTCACCGGATGGGTCTATGACGATGACTCGCGTTTTTCCAGCGCTGCGGCAGGCGGCTTCGCCCTGTCCGGCTTCGGGCTCGTCGGTGCCCTTGAATCGGTGGTGATCACCGAGGACGATGCGGGCAGCTTCCGCGCCAACTGGGGCCTGGCCAGCAGCGTCAAGGTGCTGGGCGGATATGCCAACAACATCGGACGCCGCGACGAGATCAACCTGTTCGATGCCGGTGGCAACCTGGTGGATCGGCTGGCTTACGGCGATGTGGTCTTTCCCGGCACGATCCGCGCGCAGACCGCAGGCGGTACGCCAGTGTCGATCGCCGCACTCGGGCCACAGACGGTCATGCCCGGCGACTGGGTGTTGTCGGCAACCACCGACGGTTACGGCTCGATGCTGGCTGCATCGGGCGACGTCGGCAATCCGGGTCAGTTCATGCTGGCCGCGGTACCGGAGCCCGAGACCTATGCCATGTTGCTGGCCGGCCTGGGCATCATCGGTGCTATCGCCCGCCGCCGACGTGCCCGTTGATGCGCAGGAGCCCCACCATGCGATACCAACACCTTCGGATGCGCACCCTCATTGCTGCCATGCTGGCCTGCAGCGCGATCGGTGCTTCGGCCCAGTCGCTCGGCCTGTCGAACTATCAGTTGACCGGCAATTACGCCCTCGCCACGCTGGGCGGCCTCGGCCTGGAGGCGTCCGCCGTCACCTTTGCCAAGGATCGCGGCAGCCTGTTTTTTGTCGGCGACGAAGGTTTGGGCATCGTCGAGATCGGTTTGACCGGTGCGACATTGGGCTCGATGGCGTTCAATTGGGCCGGCACCGGCAGCACCAACAACGACGCCGAAGGCTTGACCTATCTGGGTGGCGGTCAGTTCGTGCTGGTCGATGAACGCCCGCAGCGCGCATATTCGTTCAGCTACCTGGCCGGCGGCACGGTTGCGCTGGGGTCGACGCCGTTTGCGACGATCAGCAACTATTCGCCGAGCAACATCGGCATCGAGGGCATCAGCGTGGACGCCCGTGACGGCAGTTTTGTCACCGTCAAGCAGGATGCGGACAACAATCCGGCGCGCGGCCCGCAGGAGGTGCGTGCCGGCCAGTTGAGTTTTGCCCAGGGTGGCGGCAGCACGTCGATACCGGTATTGTTTGATGCAGCGTTGCTGGGCCTGAACAGCCTGACCGACGTGCAGACCCTGTCCTCCGTCGATCGGTTCCTGGGCACGTCGGCAGCGGACAACCTGCTGATCCTTTCGCTGGATTCGCGCAAGCTGGTCGAGGCCACGCGTAGCGGCCAGATCGTGGGCAGCCTGGATATCGCCGGGTTGACGAACCAGGCGATCGAAGGCGTCACCATCGACAATCTGGGCATCATCTACCTGGTGGCGGAAGACTCCGGTACGCCCAACTCGCGCCTGTTCGTGCTCACGCCGGTGCCCGAACCCGGCACCTGGGCCATGATGGCGGGCGGCCTGGCGCTGCTGGGCTGGCATGCGCGGCGGCGGCGCGGTTTCGAAGCGTAACCAGGCTTCGACGATGCCGTTGGTTTTGCAGGGTTCGCCATCCAGTGTCCGGATGTCCCAGGTGAAAATCACCAGAAACCGAGGCGATTCACACTGGCGTAAAAATTGCATCACATGTAGATCCACCGTACGATCACCAACTGACGCGTGGCTTCAACGGACAAGGCCGTCTTCCTTTTTTCGTTGACTTCCGTCCGACTGCAAACGGGGGCTCCATCCAGCTTGGGTGTTGTACTTGTTTCTGCCGGGATCTTTGCCCGTTCGGCAGATCCCTGGATTGCCACTGGAAGATTGAGAAAGGCGCAGAACGCTTCATCAGACAGCGTTGAGGCAGGCAGATCAAATAGGTAGCTCAGCTCGCCTTCAAAGAACGATCCCTCTGAATTCCTGAGGCGAAACGTGGCCGTCGAAGGTGCGGACCAGCCAGTCATGCGGCTCATCGCATTTTTCGGACTGAAATAGCCATACCCGGCCCACCCAGCGAGCGACAGGATGACAGCTGCAAGCGCAATGATGAGAACGCGACGGAGCGACATTTCTAGTAGGCCTCACGTTGGGATAAAGCGTCTATTCTGCCCGTTACGGGAACTGGACTTCGGCCTGCGCGCGCGTTGACGGACTGCAACTTGCGCTTTGATGGATGCCATGAATCAGGGCCGTCGAAACCGGAAACTGCACACCGGTCACGACGAAGGTCAGCCTGAGCTTCAGGCCGACGAAGTCGACCGCAGCCATGCCAAGTGGCGCAAAGGCTCAAGACGCCCTGGCGTGACGGTACCTTGTTCGCCAGCTTGCCGGCACCCGTGCTCAGTGCAGGGAGCGTGCTCATGGCTGGAGCAAGGCTTCAATGACGGCGCCGCTGTAGGGGCTGGCCACTTCGCGCAGAAACTTCGGAAAGTCCACGTGTGCTGCGTCGTCGGCGCGGTCGGAGATGGTGCGCACCACGGCCAGTGGCACGCCGAAATCGTGGCAGACCTGCGCGAAGGCCGCGCCCTCCATTTCCACCGCCAGCGCTTCCGGCAGCTCGCGTTGCAGTGCCTGGCTCTCTGTGGTGGTGGCGACGAAACGGTCGCCGCTGATGAGCAGGCCCTGGTGCAGGCGCGGGGCCTGCAGGCCGAACGCGCCCACGGTCTCGGCGCTCAGCTGTTGCGGCAGGGTGTGCAACATACGCTCGCAAGCCAGCGCCAATGCGTCGGTCAGCGCCGCATCGGCTTCGAAACGCGCGCGTCCGTAGCCTGGCACCTCGTGGCGCGGGAACAGCGGGGATGCGTCCATGTCGTGCTGCAGAAAGCTGCGCGCCAGCACCACGTCGCCCACGTTCACGCCGGCACCAAGGCCGCCCGCCACCCCGGTGAACACGATGCGCTGCACGCCAAAGTGCTGGATCAGCAGCGTCGCGGTCGTGGCGGCCGCCACCTTGCCGATGCCGCTGAGCACCGCCACAACACCCTGCCCATGCAAATGCCCGACCCAGAACGCGCGATCGCCCACTGTTTGCCTGTGCTCGTCGGGCATCAACGCCAGCACACTGGCAAGTTCGTTGTGCAGCGCAGCAACAATGGCGGTGCGGGGCATGGTGATGCGCATGCACGCCATTGGACTAGAACACTGCATGAGGGTGCCCAGGACATGGGGCCGGCGGCCTGGCTTTGCCGGGCTGGCAGGCGCGGCGGCTGATGCCGATAGACCCCTGATCGGCAGGGTGCAAGCGGGGCGCTTCGGTCGGTCAGCCGATGTCGTCGTCGGGCTCGCCAAGCCACACCGGCAACTGGTCCAGCGGCAAATGCAGCGCATCGAGCACCGCCCAGGCCGCGAAGGCGTCATTGGCCGCGTACAGGATCTGACGCGCGTCG
>Ga0105045_10004851_pt1 | contig 11752 bp, 11 predicted proteins | sample MAT02_FD_78089 | JGI IMG/M metagenome (GOLD analysis project Ga0105045, IMG submission 78089) | Freshwater microbial communities from Lake Fryxell liftoff mats and glacier meltwater in Antarctica - MAT-02 (megahit assembly) | ecosystem: Environmental > Aquatic > Freshwater > Ice > Liftoff... | reverse complement strand
TATTGACGGCGACATCGCTGATCATCGTGTCGTTCAGCGTAAGGGGGCGGCCGCGAAGTTCATGATCGCGGCGGCTGCCCCGCCATCCCACCAACTCGTCGTAGGCCGGATTGCCGGGGTCGGAGCCCGTCGCAGCCGCCACGCGCCCGCCCGGCCTGACGCCCACCGCCACACCGGCCGCACCCACTGCCCTGCCGCCAACGCGCCAGACCTTGTCCAGCCGCGGGGTCCCCTTGCTGACGATGGTCCCGATGGCCCGTTCGTCACAGCCGATACCATCGGGCGAGGTCGCGGTGATGGGAAAGGACACATTGACATGACCCCGCGGCCTACCAGAGATACGGTCGGAATGGCCGGACGGGGTCGCCGGCGGGGCAAAGCCGGGGAGCCCGCGGAGCGGTCCCGACGGCCAGGAGGTGAGCCCGGCGGCGGCGTATCATTCGGGCGTGGGCAGATCCTCGCCGAAACCAATGCCCGTTCAGTAGCCCAGGATCAGCCTGCGCAGCGTGACATCGGCGCCGGCCGAAACTGGCAGCAGACCGATGAAGATATTGCCGCTGATCCGGATATTCGGCGAGCCGTCGCCAACGATGATCCGGCCCTTGGCGTTATGGTATCCAGCGGCTTGGGGCGCCGTCAAAGCCCAGGTTGGGGATGGCGCCGGTGAGCCAGACGTCGAAGCTGATGAGATCGCCCGGGCCGGTGGCAAGACTGATGGCCTCCCGCCGCGAAAGCTACCCAGCCGGAGCATGATCTACATTGCCGACGTTGTTGACGCTATAGTTATTGGCCATCGGGTGCCTCTGGATTTCGCTCCGTTGCCCACAGAGAAGTCTGCCCCGGCCTGGGCGGGAAATCGCGCCTGTTTCTCTCTCCCGGAAGTTCTTCATCCGAACCTCACGAGTGCCATCCAGGCCGGTGATCATTCAACCCGATGAGGCGAAAACTGCCCACTGTAGAGGGCCTGGTTCCCTTTCGGCCACTTGGCTTCCAGCGCCCGGGGCGCGAGGGAGAAAGCGTCACAGCCGCCGCCGCGCCGACGCTTTCGGCGCCGTGCCCCTTGCGCCCGCACCGCGCAGGGGCTTCCTGACGGCCATGCTGCCTGAACTCCCCGTCAATGAGGCGCTGCCGGCGCTGCTCGAAGCCCTTCGCGAGGGCGGTACCGCCGTCCTCGTCGCCCCACCCGGTGCGGGAAAAACCACCATCGTCCCGCTGGTGCTGATGGACGAGCCTTGGGCCGTGGGTCAGCAAATCCTGGTGCTGGAACCTCGACGCGTTGCCGCCCGCGCTGCCGCACGCCGGATGGCCGAATTGCTGCGCGAGCCGCTGGGCGAGCGTATCGGCCTGGCCACCCGCCTCGAACGCGTGGCGGGCCCGCGGCTGCGCGTGGAGGTAGTGACCGAGGGCCTGCTTGTCCGCCGCCTGCAATCCGACCCGGGGCTGGATGGCGTGGCCGCAGTGATTTTTGATGAGGCGCATGAGCGCAACCTCGACACCGACATCGCCATCGCACTGTGCCTGGACATCCAGCGCAACCTCCGCCCCGAGCTGCGCCTGGTGGCAATGAGCGCCACGCTGGACGGCGCGGGTTTCGCCACGCTGCTCGATGCGCCGGTGATCGAGAGCATGGGCCGCGCATGGGCCGTACAGATCACCCACCGCCTGCGCGACCTGAGCGATACGCGGGAACTGCCCGAGGCCATGGCCAGCACCATCCGCGACGCGCTGCGCGCCCACCCCGGCGATGTGCTGGCCTTCCTGCCGGGCTGGGGCGAAATCCGCCGCACCGCCGAACGCCTCGTGGGCCTCGATGCCGAGGTGCTGCCGCTGCATGGCGAACTGTCACCAGCGGAACAGGACCGCGCGCTCTCGCCATCCACGCGCAGAAAAATCGTGCTGGCAACTTCGATCGCGGAGACCAGCCTAACCGTCCCCGGCGTGCGCATCGTCGTCGATGGCGGCTTTCGTAGGACACCGCGGCTTGATGCCGCTTCCGGCCTTTCGCGCCTGACCACACAACGCATCAGCCGCGCCGCTGCCGAGCAGCGCGCTGGCCGTGCCGGCCGAACTGAGCCTGGCGTGGCCATCCGCCTTTGGACCGAGGCGCTGCATCGCGGCTTGCCGTTGCAGGACCGGCCGGAGATCCTGGAGGCCGAACTCGCATCCTTCGCGCTGGACTGCGCAGCCTGGGGCGCCGATACGTCAGAGCTGGCTTTGCTCGATGCACCGCCCGCGGGCGCGCTGGCAGCCGCCCGCGCCCTGCTGCGGGCACTGGACGCGCTGGACCGCAACAACCGCATCACCGAAACCGGCCGCCGCATGGCGCGCCTGGGCACCCACCCACGTTTCGCTCGAATGATGCTGGCGGCGCGCGATGCCGGCGAACAGGCCCTGGCCGCCGACCTCGCGGCGCTTTTGGAAGAACGCGACCCGATCCGCGACCGCGAGGCCCCGGCCGATATCAACCTGCGCCTGGCGCTGCTGCACGGAGCCGATCACGCGGCGGCCGATCGACCGACACTGGCCCGCATCGCCCGCGCCGCCACACAGCACCGCCGGCGCCTGGGCCTTTCCGCCAAGGCATTGCCGGGCGGCGATGCCGGCCCGCTCCTGGCAGCAGGATTTCCGGATCGCATCGCCGCCCGGCGCGGCGCGATCGAGGGTGCCTATCGCCTGGCCGGGCTGGACGGCAGCGGCCCCGGCGCCCGCACCTCAGCCACGGACCCGCTGCGCCGCGCCCCCCTTCTGGCCGTGGCCCAGCTGGACCTCATCGGTACCGAGGCGCGCATCCGCATGGCGGCGCCGCTGGATTTATCGTTGCTTGAGCAACGATTCCCCGAACGCCTTGCCTGGGTGGAAGGCGCGGTCTTCGACGCCCGCACCGGCACCGTCGCGGCGCGCCGGCGAAGAATGTTCGGGCCGCTGATCCTGGAGGAGGCCCCGCCGCAGAACCCAGACCCCGAAGCCCTCGCCCGCGCCCTTGCCGATGCCGCCGCGGCACGTGAATTGCGCGACCTCGACTGGACCGAAGCGGCGAAACAGGCCCAGGCCCGCATCGGCTGGATGCGCCGGGGCGATGATGCCTGGCCCGATGCCGCCACCCCAGCGCTCACCGCCGATACCGCATGGCTTTTGCCGCATCTTTTTGGCCGCACGAAGCTCTCCGAACTGCGCGCGCTGGATGCGCATGCCCTTGTCATGTGCCTGCTTAGCCATGAGCAGCGTCGCGTGCTGGAGGCCGCCCTGCCCGCCCGCCTGCCGCTGCCGCAAGGCCGCTCCGCCGCGGTGGACTACACCGCCGAGGTTCCGCGCCTGGAGGCCCGCGCGCAGCACCTCTACGGCGTCACCACCACCCCGCGCCTGGGGCATGGCGATGTGCCGCTGCATATCGCGTTGCTTTCGCCGGCAGGCCGGCCCATCGCCATCACGGCCGATCTTGCCGGATTCTGGGCCGCCGGCTGGCTCGATGCACGCAAGGATATGCGCGGCCGTTATCCCAGACATGACTGGCCGGAGAACCCGGCGACCGCCCAGGCGCCGCCGGAGAAGCCGCGCCGGTAGCCTCAGATCGGCGCCCGCATGGTCTGCCGCACCGGCACCAGTGTGTGCTCCATCGCGGCAGTGGGCACGGCACCCAGCATGTCTTTCACCGCCTCGGCCATGATCACGCCTGAAAATCGGCCGAACATCGCCCGCCCCGCACCCTCCCAAAGCCCAGCCCCGGCCAGCGGCAAACGGTAGGGAAAGGGCGGCACGAACAGCGCCGCGCGCATGCGCTCGACCCGGAACAGCCGCGACTCGAGCAGCCTGACCGCCTGCCCGCGTGACCAGGGACGGCCCTGGCCAAACGGCGTATGATCGAAGAGCGACCACGCACCCAGGCGATTGGGCAGGATGACGATCAATCTGCCGTCATCGCGCAGCACCCGCCAGCATTCGCGCAGCAGCGCCTGGGGCTGCTGCACCCCCTCCAGCGCATGCACCAGCAGCATTCGGTCCACGCTCAGATCGGGCAGTGGCAGCATTGCCTCGGGCATCACCGCGGCGGGCGGGCTCAGCGGCGGCTGGGCGATGGGGCCGGGAACCAACGCGATGGAGCGCGCGGCCTGGGCCGACCAAAGCCCCAGATAGGGCCCCGCCCAGCCCACGCCCAGCACTTCCATCCCACGCAACTCAGGCCAAAGCGCGCGCAGTCCACCGCGCAGCATGCGCCGCGCCACCACCCCGGGCGGGCTGGAATAGAATGAAGCAAGGCCGTGGACCTCGTGGCTCATGAGGAGGATATAGGGTCGCACCCGCGCCGGCGGGAGTGACGCTTCGGGAGCAGTTCATGACCATCGCCATCAAGCCCATCGCCCATCTCAGCGACAACTACGCCTGGTGGATCCGCGACCCGGCGACGGGCCAGACCGCGGTCGTCGATCCGGGCGAGGCCGAGCCCATTGCCGCCATGATCCGCGCCGAGGGCACTGGGCTGGACTGGATTCTGCTGACTCACCATCACGGCGATCATGTGGCCGGCGTGGCGGCGCTGGTGGTGGAATTCGGCGCCAAGGTGGCGGGGGCGAAGGCCGATGCGCATCGCCTGCCGCCGCTCGACCTCGAACTCATCCCCGGCGACAGCTTCACGCTCGGCCAATGCTCGGCCGAGGTGCTGGATAGCTCGGGCCACACGCTGGGCCATATCGCCTATGCTTTTCGGCGCGCGGTGTTTTGCGGCGACACGCTGTTCTCGGCCGGCTGCGGCCGGTTGCTGGAAGGGACAGCGGCCGACATGTTCGCCTCGCTGGCCGCGCTCGCCGCCCTGCCCGAGGAGACGCTGGTATGCTGTGGCCATGAATATACCCTGAGCAACATCCGCTACGCCCTCACGGTGGAACCCGAAAACGACAAACTGCGCGAATGGGCCGAACGCGCCCAGGCGCTGCGCGACGAGGGTCAGCCTACTCTGCCCACAACCATCGGGCTGGAGCTGGAGGTGAACCCCTTCATGCGGGCGAAGAGCGTGGCGGAGGTGGCGCGCATTCGCTCGGGAAAGGATAATTTCCGGTAGCTTCCAAGGCGATCGCGGTGCGGGCATGGTGTGGGCGGACAACCCCTGGAAACACCATGAAACTGCATTTCAGCCCCGCCTCCCCCTTCGTGCGCAAGGTGATGGCCTGCGCCATCGCCCGCGGGCTGGAGGGGCGGATCGAACAGGTCCGCAGCAACCCCCATGTCAGCCCGGCCGATCTTCTGGCCGACAACCCGCTCAGCCGCATCCCCGCCATGGTCACGGATAGCGGCGAGACGCTCTATGACAGCCCAGTGATTTGCGAGTATCTCGACACGCTGGGCGATGCCGCACCGATGGTACCGCCCTTCGGAGCCGCGCGTATCGCCGCCCTGAAGCTACAGGCGTTGGGCGATGGGCTGATGGACGCGGCCATCGCGCGCCGCATGCAGGCCGCCCTGCCGCAGGATGAGGGCCGCATCGCCTTCCTGGACCGCCAGGACGCCGTGATGGCCCGCGTCCTTGCGGTATTGGAAGGGATGGCGTTGCCCACCGGCCTCGATATCGGCAGCATCACCGTGGTCTGCGCCCTGGGCTACCTGGATTTCCGCTTTGCGGCCCAGCCCTGGCAGCCGGCCCACCCCAAGCTTGCGGCCTGGTACACCGCCATGCTGGTGCAACCCGCCTTCGCCCAAAGTATGCCGGCGGCCTGAGATGAGCGAAGCCCACGCCATTATTGAACGCCTGGGAATGCAACCGCATCCCGAGGGCGGCTATTTCGTCGAGACATGGCGGGACAAGTCGTCCGGTGGCGGCCGTGGCGCGGGCACCTCGATTCTTTTTTTGTTGCATGCGCATGAACATTCGCACTGGCACCGCGTGGATGCCGCCGAGTGCTGGCACTGGCATGCCGGCGCGCCGCTGGCGCTCCGGCTGTCAGCCGATGGGATTAGCGAGGAGGCAAAGCTGCTCGGATTGGATTTTGCCGCCGGGCAATACCCCTTCGCCGTGGTGCCCAAGGGTGTCTGGCAGGCCGCAGCCCCAGTCGGCGGCTGGAGTCTCGTAGGCTGCACGGTCTCGCCCGCCTTCGACTTCGCGGGGTTCGAGCTGGCGCCGCCCGGCTGGGAACCCGGAGCTTGAGCGACAGCGCCGCGTGGAATGCGCGCTATGCCGAAACGCCTGGGATGTTCGGCAGCGCGCCCAATGATTTTCTGCGGGAGCAGGTGCGGTTCCTGCGCCCGGGCATGCACGTCCTGGCGCTGGGCGATGGCGAGGGGCGCAACGGCGTCTGGCTGGCCGAGCAGGGGCTGGCGGTGACGGCGCTGGACTGGTCGGCCACCGGCATGGCACGAGCGGCGGCGCTGGCACAGACGCGCGGCGTGGAGCTGGCATGCGTGGTGGCCGACGCTACCGCCTGGGACTGGCCGCCGGCGGCGTTCGACGTGGTCGCCTGGATCTTCGTGCATCTGCCGCCGCCGGACAGGGCGTTGGTGGCGGCCGGAGTGCGGCAGGCCCTTCGCCCCGGCGGGCTGCTGCTGCTGGAATGCTTCTCCCCGGCGCAAGATGGCCGGCGCTCCGGCGGGCCGCGCATGCTGGAATTGCTGTTCACCCGCGCCATTGTCGAGCAGGCTTTCGCAGGCTTCGAGGTTTTGGCGCTGCTGGAGGGCGCGGTGCTGCTGGACGAAGGGCCGAAGCACCAGGGACTGGCAGAGGTGGTGCGGGCAGTGCTGCGGGCACCAGAATAGTTCACGCGAAGACCACGCCCTCGGTGTGGTGGGACCACATGCCAGCATGGCTCGCTTCCAGGAGCACGGTGGCTGAAGCCCAGCCGCCAAACCCCTTCAGCGCCGCTTCCTGGCTGTAGAAGAAGCCCTCCGCCAGCCCGATGTCGCTCAGCCCCGCATCCAGCGCCGCCACCCAGTTGTTGAAGCCCGCCATGTCGGGGTTGCGGCCCAATGCCAGATTATACAGCTGGGAGATGAGCAGCGCGTCCGCATCGGGCACCCAGAGCCCCTGGGACATGAGGCCGTCATTGCCCGCCCGCCCGGCGGCGGCGACCAGTGCGCCCACCGCATCCATCGCCTCACCCGCCGCCGGCACCTCGCCGAACATCGAGAGCCGCTCCACAAGCCCCGGTCCGCGGAGGAATTCGGGGCTGGCGAGAAAGCCTTGGGCGATCTGCCCCAGCCCCACACCGGCCTGCGAAAGGCTCCACCAGAAGCTGAGCCCACCGGCATCCGGCGCCCGCCCCAGGGCGACGGCGTAGAGGCCGACCAGCGCGTCCAGACCCGTGCCGCCGGCCAGATGGATGGTGCCGTCCTGCGTCTCGATCGCCTCAATGCCGGAAAAACGGTCCCGCCCCTGTGGACTTTCCGCTGCGCCGGCGGGGTCGAGCCGCAGGGCGGCGCGGGTGGTCTCCAGCCGCAGCGTGTCGTAGCCCGCGCCGCCCTCGATCACGTCATCTCCCTGGCCCGGGGCCAGCAGATCATCGCCTGCGCCCCCGCGCAGCAGATCATTGCCGGCGCCGGCGAACAGAGCGTCGCGATAGGCTGTGCCTGTCATCACGTCATTGCCTGATGTTCCGTCACCGCGCACCGCGCGCAACGCCCCGTCCCAGCTCCATCGCAAGCCCAGCGCCGCCTCGGCCGCGGGCGTGCCATAGATGTCCTGCACCGCCTGACGGTCCCAGAGAAGCGGGGTGTTCACCGGCGCGGTGCGGCCCAGCAGGGCCACCATCAGTGTATTTGCGTCAGCGTTAGGGATGGTGGGGTCAGGGTGGGCCAGACCCAGCGCATGGCCGATCTCATGCACCAGCACCTGGTGGCCGATGCGGGTGGCGGAGGGTGCGAGGCTGTCATTGCGGAACAGCGCGGCGTTCAGCGCCACCGCGCCATCCGGTGGCAGACCGGCCTGGCCCAGGATGCTGACGCTGCCCAACGCCTCAAAACGGAAACGCAGATCGATCCCTGCACCACCTGCGGTGTCCGGCACCTCGACGAAGCTCAGCCCGCTCACCCTGTCCCAGGCCGCGACAGCGGTACGGGCCGAGGCCTGCTGGGTGGCGTTGAAAGCCTGCCAACCCGCAGGCCCATCGCCGGCGAAGCTGAACGTCACCACCGTGGGCAACCCCGAAAGGTCGTTCCAGGCGGTGAAGTGGCTGAGGAGTGTGCTGTGGGGGTCGGCAGGCATGAACAGGGTGTTAATAGGCAACCCTGGATTGAGTCAAATCATTTTTGAGACTCTGTTAACCACTTCACTCCGGCTGGAAATTCGCCAGCCGGAGCAGTGCCGCCGAACGCTCGAAATCGGCCTGGATGAAGCGCGCGAATTCCGCCGCCCGTTCGGCCGCCGGCTCCACGCCCATATTGTTCACCCGTGGCGCGATATCGGCATCGAACATGCCCGTGCTCAGCACGTCGCCAATCCGCCCGATCACCTCGGCGGGCGTGCCGCGCGGGCCCCACAAGCCCCACCAGGACTGGATGTCCAGGCTGGGCTGGCCCTGTTCGGCCGCGGTCGGCACGTCGGGCGCGGCGGCGTTGCGCTGGGTGGCGGTGATGGCGAGGCCGCGCAGCGTGCCCGCACGCACCGGCGGTAGCGTGGCCAGGATGGGGTCGATCATCATCGCCGTGTTGTTGGCGATCACGTCGGTCAGCGCCGGGGCGGTGCCGCGATATGGAATGACGGGGATGTCCTGCCCGATCAGGCGGATCAACTCGATGGTGGCAATATGCCCGGCAGCGCCCAGGCTGGAGGTGGCGATGTTCCAGGCCCGGGGGTTGGCGCGCACGGCGGCGATCAATTCCGTCAGGTTGGCCGGCCCGCGCGCGGGGTTCATCACCAACAGGAGCGGGCCACGACCCACGCGCATGATAGGCACCAGATCGACCAGCGGGTCATAGCCAGGGTTGCGCATCACCAGCCGCGCCATCACCTGGATCGAGGCCGAGAAGCAAAGCGTGTAGCCATCGGGCGCTGAACCCGCGACAAGCTGGCCGCCCACCGCGCCATTGGCGCCGGCGCGGTTCTCCACGATGAAGGTCTGCCCTAGCTTCTCCTGCAGCTTGCCCGCCGTCACGCGCGCCATGCCGTCGGTCGAGCCGCCGGGCGTGAAGGGCACAATTATCCTCACCGCACCGCGTGAAGGCCAGGGGGCCTGGGCCAGGCCAGGGGTGGCAAGCGGCGCCAGCGCCGCGCCAGCCAGAAGGCTACGTCTGTTCATCTTTGGGTTCCCGATCGCGTTGCAGGCTGAGCCAGGATGACCGTTGAGTGGCAGGTCCGCAATACTTCTCATACCGCGCCCGCCATCCCCATATGGCGGCGATGCGCGCGGTGGATATGGCGCTGTGCCTGGCCATCGATGTCTCGGCCAGCGTCAGCTTCGAGGAATTCGGCCTGATGATGGGCGGCCTGGCGCAGGCGTGGCGCGAGCCCGACATTATGGCCGCCGCCAGCGCCGGCCCGCTCGGGGCGGTGGCGGTGGCACTGCTGTTCTGGTCTGGCCCGAGGGAGCAGGCGGTGGCGCTGGACTGGACGCTGGTTGATGGCGAACCCGCCGCCCAGGCCTTGGCGGATGCGCTGGATGCGACACCTCGCCTGCTGCCCGGCGGCACAACGGCACTCGGTCTGGGGCTGGCGGCCGCACTCGGGCTTATCGGCCGGCTGCCGGCGGAGGCCACGCGTTTGGTTGTCGATGTCTCGGGCGATGGCGCCAGCAACCAGGGCCGCCCGCCCGGGCCGGTCCGCGATGTGGGGGTGGCCGCGGGCGTGACCATCAATGGCCTGGCGATCCTGAACGAGGAGCCGGACCTGCTCGCGCATTATGTGGAGGAGGTGATCGGCGGCCCGGGCAGCTTCGCCATGGATTGCTCGGATTACACCGACTTCGCCGACGCCATCCGCCGAAAACTGTGGCGCGAACTCCGCGGTGGATTGGTGGCATGAGAGAGAATGGGGCGATCGACGGGGCTCGAACCCGCGACATCCAAGACCACAACCTGGCGCTCTACCAGCTGAGCTACGACCGCCGCACTGGGGCCGTTTAGGGGCAGCAGGGTCGCTCGGTCAACCGGCCCACCTTATCTCTGCCACCACATCGCGGTATCCAGGCCGCGGACAGGCTCAGGGGTTATTCGTGGAACTTGAGGAATTGCAGGCGAAGGTGGGCGGCGTGAAGCGCTGGTTCCACAGCATCGCCCTGCCGCAGGGCATCACCACGCCCGGTATGGGCGCGCTGGAGCCACTGCTGGCGACGGCCGAGATATATTTCGCCATGGGTGTGCAGGGCCGCAGCGTGCTCGATATCGGCGCCTGGGACGGGTTTTTCAGCTTCGAAGCCGAGCGGCGGGGGGCGGCCGATGTGCTGGCGGTGGATGATTTCGTCTGGCGCCCCGACGGCCCGGGTGACCGCCGCGCCTTCGAGATCGCGCGCGAGGCGCTGGGCTCACGCGTGCGGGACCGCGTGCTGGACCTGCCGCAGACGAATGTGGAGCAGGTCGGCGAGTTCGATATCGTGCTCTACAATGGCATCGTCTATCACGCGCTGGACCCGGTGCATGACCTGATCGAAACGGCGCAAATCGCCCGCCATGTCCTCAGTGTGGAGACCTGGATCGACAATCTCGAAACCCCGCGCGCGGTGATGAATTATTTCGGCGCCGAGCCGCAGCCGCATGGCTACCCGACCACCGGCTGGGGGCCGAATTCGCTGCTGATGCACGCGCTGCTCAAGCGCATCGGCTTCGAGACGGTGCTGGAGTTCGCCACGCCAGGGCTGGAGGCGATGCGCAGCATTTTCCTCGCGTTCAAGCCCGGGCATCCCTTCGCCGATTTTGTGGCCGCCCATCCGGACCAGGCCCGGCCGCGGTTCACCGGCAACGCAGCGTTGCGCGAGCCGGCGGCGCTGCTGGCGGAATTGGAATCGCTGCGCGCCGAGGTGGTAGAGCAGCGGAAGGAACTGGCGGCGCTGGGTGAGGAAGTCGCAGCCCTGCGCAGCCTGCCAGATGCGCCGCGCGGCGGCCTGGGAGGGCTGCTGCGGCGCGGGTCATCTGGTGGCTGACGAATACGACGCCAGCCAGCGCGCATCCCTGACTACCGGCCCAACGGGCCGGGTCCGCGAAGGCGGCCGGCGGAAAGTCGGGCGGCCGGGGACGCGCCCGGCGCGCGTTGCGGGCATTACACATGAACCCTTCGTCCAAGTTTTTTGGCGCGGGGTTCAGGGCAACGCCCGAAGCCATTCCATGGCCAGCGCCACCGAGCCCGGCGGCAGGTCATGCCCGCCCTGATGCAGCGCCATGGCCAGGCTGTGGCCGGAGCGGCAGGAGCGATCCTACGCCCGCATCACGAAGGGCCCATGCGCCTCCATCCGTTCGGGCTGACGCTGGCAGGCATCCATGTCACGCAAGGCTGCGAAGCCGGCGAAGAGATTGGCCAGCACAAAGATGCCGCCGCGAAAGCTGCGGCCCTCCGACGGGAAGGTGGCATCCGCCAATTCGTGGATATGCTGGAAATGGGTGGGGCCGCCAGGGCACTGCTCCGGAATTGGCTCCCAGAAGTCGCCGCCCACCGGCACATGGGCGCTGAACAGCCCGGCCTGGCAGGCAAGCTCCCACACCATGGAGCCGCAGATGCTGAAGCCGCTGGCGAAGAGCAGGTTTTCTGCCACCGGCCAGCGGGCTCGGATATCGGCTAAAATCTCTCGCGTGAACGCTATGTCGTCCCGCCCCGCGCGCCAGCCGCCGCGGAAGGCCCAGCCGCCCT
>Ga0105045_10004850_pt1 | contig 11753 bp, 14 predicted proteins | sample MAT02_FD_78089 | JGI IMG/M metagenome (GOLD analysis project Ga0105045, IMG submission 78089) | Freshwater microbial communities from Lake Fryxell liftoff mats and glacier meltwater in Antarctica - MAT-02 (megahit assembly) | ecosystem: Environmental > Aquatic > Freshwater > Ice > Liftoff... | reverse complement strand
TGGCGTAGTCGATGCCGAGATCCCAGCGGCGTGCTCCGTCGGTGGTGGCGATGCCTTCCACATTCACGTCGCGTGCTTCGCCGCTAGGCGCGATGAGGAACGAGACGGGTGTACCCACGGAGGGTGCGAGCTCGCGTGCTTCGATGCGTCCATCGAGGTTGGGAATGCACGTCAGAGGCGCGACCGCGGCGTCCTCGTCGAAGTTCATGCGCATGGTGCGATTCGGCCCGCATGCGCCGATGGAGAGGGCCGCCAAGGCAGCCGGGAGAAGGGCTGCTGACACATGGAAAAGCGCGCGTGGGAGCATTCGCATCGGAGCCTCAGTAAACGAGCTGCAAGCGCAGCCGAAGGAGTTGTGCGGGCTTGGCCGTGAGACCAAGCGCGGGGTTGTCGAGACCTCCGAGCGGAAAGAGAACAGCGTACTCGATGGCCGCGGTGAACCCTTCGTGTGTCTCGTAGACGATCGACGGGTCGATCTCGATGCCGAGGGGGCTCTCACCGCTCGGTGTGGAGCTCGATTGCACCGCGAATGAAGCGACGCCATAGGCCGACAACGTCAGCGCACCGAAGGGCTCATCGAAGATGCGCCAACGCACATGAGGCCTGAAATAATAGGCATCCGTGACGCGACCGATGATCTCGCGAAAGAGAATTCGATCGATGCGGTAGTCGCTGTGAAAGCGAAAATTGTCGACCGTCGTGTCGTAGGGAAGCGTGGCCTGTGTCCCGTCCAGATCGCCTGGCTGCGGGCTTGGCTGGAGGGCCTGTGGGAAGGCTCCAAAGCCTGGCGCTGAGTCACCCGAAGCGATGCCGGTGTCGAAGCCAAAGCTGACTGGATCGCGCTGGAAGAAATCGGTCTGAAGCGCCGCGCCGAGCTGTGTGGCGGTCACCCGATCGCGCAGCAGCACACCAGGTATGAGCGAGGTCTGGTTGATCTGCGAGTAGAGGAGCGCGCCCTCGAATTCGACGCGTACATCCGCCGTTTCAACGCGAAGCCAGACATCGGCAGCGATCGCCGTGAGACCGCGAGGGATGAACTGCGCGGAGTTCAACGGGGCCCTCACGCTCGTCGGCAGGTACGAGGCTGGTGCGTCGTTCTCCTGCCATCGATAGGCGAGATACGCGCCGTACTCAAACGTGGTTCGACCCGCATCGTGACGTCGCCTTCGCGACTCGTCGGTGTGGCGCTGCAACCAGGCGAAAGTGACCGTACGAACGTCGTCGGTCGGTGAGAGATCGACAGGCCGAAAGCCCGCTGCACGACGCCCCAATGGGCCAGTCGCTGAGATGTCGAAAGCGAGGGCCCAGATATGCCCGAGAAAGGGCGTCGCGAAGGCGATGCGATCGGCCACGTCGCCGCTATCGCAATCGAGACAATCGCCACCATTCGCAATCAAACCAAGGCCCCAGGTATTGGCCTGACGACCGACCGTGAGGAGACCGAAGGGCGTGAGCAGCTCGGCCCAGGCACGTCGCACATGGAGCGCGTTGTCGAGCGTGCGTTGGCCTATCGTCGCGCTCGGGATGTCATCCGGCGTTGAGCCGAGCGTGAGGTTGTCGAGCACATCAATGCGGGTGTGAATCGCCACCGCACCCCCCGGCGCATAGATGGAGAGATCGGTGCGCAAGCGCATGTCGGCTTGATAGAGATTTTGCCCGTTCGGGTCATCGATCGGCACCGCAAAAAGGAGCTGACCGGAAGGCGTCGGTCCGCGATCGAGATCGAGGTTCGAGAGCAGCTCTGCGCGACCGCGGAAGTAGCCGTGCAGGTCGACAGAGAAGTCGTTCGGGTCTTGATGCGCACGAATGCGATCGCCCGTGTCTTGAAGGCCCTGCGCTTGTGCGTGCGCCGAAGGCCAACCAGCTAGCGCGAAAACGCCTGCAAAAACAAAGCGTTTCATTGTGGCGTCTCCCAGTCGCTCTCGGGGCTCGATGGTTCCACGCTCACGCCGCTGATGGAGACTTCACCACCGCTCGTCTCATGCTCACTCGCTCGCGTCGTCTGGGCGTTGTCATCGTGGAGGAAGCGCACGAGCTCAGCGGTGGATTGCGCGGCGTGCTCGATCATCGGGAAGTGCCCGCAGCCCGGATAGACGACGAGGCGCGCCCCTGGGAGCGTCCGTACGAGGCGCTCGCCGACATCGAGCGTCGTCACGTGATCTTCGCGTCCCCAGAGCAAGAGCGTGGGCTGCGTGACCTCGCCGTAGCGCGTCTGGATGCGCTCGTAGTGCATGCCGCGCACGGCCGCGAGGGCTGCCGCATAGGTGCCAGGCCTCCGCAGCGAGGCCTCTACGGCATCGATCAGCTCCATCGTGACAAAGCGCTGATCGTAAAACGCCAGCGCCATACGGTCCTCCGTGCGCTCGCCATACCAGGTTGCGAACATCGCCTCGCCAATGCCGTCTGCGCGGGCGATGTGAAAGAACGCCGGAAGCTGGTCGTCGTAGACCCACGCATCGTAGAGCGCGATTCGCTGAACGCGTGCGGGCTCAAGCAGCGCGATCTGAAGCGTCACGCCACCGCCGTAGCTGTGCCCAACGATGTCTGCGCGATCGATGTTGAGACGATCCATCAGGGCCAGAACAAGGCGCGCCTGCGACTCGCTTGAGTAATCACCAGGGGCGCGGTCCGTCCATCCAAAGCCATGTAAATCCATGGCGATCACGCGATGTCCATCCGCGACGAGCGCAGGCATCACGGCCGTCCAGTTCTCGATCGATGAGGCAAAGCCGTGGACGAGAACGACAGGCGAGCCAGCGCCTTGATCCACGTAGCGCATGCGCACGCCATTGATCGTCATGAAGGTTGCGTTCTCGGGCTCACCAGGCATCGCGCCTGCGTGAAACGAGACGCATCCGGAGAGCGCGAGGGCAAGGGCGAAGACCGATGCGCGCATCATGGCGAGCTCAGGGCGCAAGACGACGAATCTCGGCGGCGGTGGTGAACTCAACGTTGGTCTCGAAGGCATTCGAGCTCACCAGCGCGGCGATGCCAAAACACTCGGAGACGAAGGTGAATTGGCGAAGCGTGGTCAACGTCGCGATGCCGCTCGTTCGCCTCATTTCCGTGCGCATTCGCAGCGTCGGCGTTTCACCGAAGGGCGTAATCAGCGTGCCCTCAGCATCGACCACCGAGGTGTAGGTCTCGGTGTACGCAGCGATGATTCCAGACGCCGTTCCGCTCACGCTTGAGGTCGTCGTGAAGGTGCTTCCCGCTTGAAGAGGAAACGCGATCACAGTGACCGGTGGGTCGTAGGTCAAGCGCGTCTGCGTCGCGCCCGCAGTCGGTGAGACGACGCCGAGAAGGAGCAGCGCATCGTCTGTAATCTGAAAGACGCCAAGGGTGTCAGACGAGTTCGACAAACGTGCGGCATGCGTCGACGTGGGAAATATGGGCGCCCACCAATTCGCGCCTGGAGCCGTGAGCTCTGAGAGCACGTCTTCATCGCCAGCATAAGCGCCCGAAAAATCCCAAGTGCGCGCGCTACCAGACATGGTTCCCGTCGTGGAAACGGTGGCATTTGCACCGATGCGGAAAGTCGCGCGCAGGCCAGGTCGCAGCGGCACTTCAGCGCGACTCACGATGCCATCGCGATTGGGCATGCACGTGCGCACACCTGAGTCGACAGGCCCCGTGTCACCCATCACGAGGTACGCATCTGGACGCGTGCCCGTGTCGAGGTCTAGCGCGTCGGGCATCCCTCCATCGCGCGGCAGGGCGCACATCCCGTTGCTCATGCAGAGACCGCTTGGGCAGTCGGAGCCGAGACGACAGAGCATCTCGCCCTCGGCGCAACCAAGGAGCGAGAGGACCAAGAGCCCGAGCACGGAAGACGCGACGCGTGACATGAAGCACTCCAATCGAAGTGGCGAGCGTGACACCGCCTAACTCTGCTGCGGTGCACAAAAACTGCGAGATGTCTGGCCGTAATGCCAATCAATGTCAAGGTTCTTCGTGTTGCGCCGCACAACGAAGAACGATCCAGACCTCGCGCTGGAACCTGAATCAGGCCTCGCCCAAACCCAGGTGGGCGTGTTGGTGAAGCGCGCGTCTGAGCCCCCCGATTGCGCCCCCCGCGTCAGGCGCGCACGCTCACCACGCATGCGACTTCGCCCAAGCTCAGCGCCCATCCTCGTCAAAAAGTACGGCAACCGTCGTCTCTACGACACGCGCGAGAGCAGCTACATCACGCTCGATGAGCTTGAGGTGCTGATCCGCGAGGGTGACGATGTGCGCGTCATCGACGCGAAGACCTCGGAGGATCTCACGCAGGCCACGCTCGCGCAGATCATCCTTGAGGGAAGACGCGCAGGGCGCTTGCTCCCCGTTCCCTTGCTTTTTCAGCTGATCCGCATGGGCGACGAGGCGCTCGCTGAGTTCATGGGCCGCTATATGTCCGCGACGCTGGAGATGTATTTGGAGGCCAAGCGCGGCGCGCAGTCGATCGCTCCCTATTTGCCGGGCGCCACGATGCCCTTCTCGGCGGCCAACGCGATCGCACGCATGTGGCTGGGAGCCGGGCAGATGATCTCGCCTGACCCGACCTACACGCCTCCGCGTGCTCCCACGCCTCAAGAGCCGGGCAGCACCGATGTCGAAGTGGCCGCGCTTCGTCGCGAGCTGGACGAGCTCAAGGCCGCGGTCACGGGCAACAAGCGAAAGCGCTGACCCTTACGAAGTGGAAGCGTCTCGAAGGATCTTTCGATGACGCACGGCTTCACGCACCAGGCCCTGAAGGGCGATGCGGATCTCGCTCGCGTCGAGAGACTCCGTCGGCAGCTCTACGGCCAGCACAACATCGCCATCTTCGTCCGTCGCGAACTTCGCCTGAAAGAGCTCGCGGTTCTGACGAAGGAGCCAGCGCACCAACTCGAACGAGTTGTTTCCGCGCGTCGATAAGAAGGGAACGACCGAGGCCACCAGCCAATCCCGGCCGAGCCGCACGAAGACTTTGACCTCTCCCTCCTCGGTCTCGTGAATGCATTGGTACGTCGCACCATCACGCGGCGTATACGCCCATCCGAGTACATCGAGATGGGCGGCGAGCGCTTCGAACGTGAGGGCGTCATGCATCGGTAGAGTCAGCTCACTTCGCGGTGAAGCTCTTCACGCGTGCTGACTTGCCGATCATGCCAATCGACACATCCGCGCCGCGCGTCTCAAGCACCGCTTCGACGCGCATGCCGGGCTTTAGATCGCTTGTCGCACCGAGCAATTCGTAGCTCTCGCCGGCCTCGGTGATGAGCGCGAGGAGGCCCCCTTCAAGGCTCACTTTTTGGATCGTTCCGACCACGGTAATTGTCGTGCTCATGATGCTGCCTTCTTTGGTCCGATGAGTGTGCGAAGCGTGGCGCGCGTGCAGAGCTCGCCCTTCTTGTCGCGGATCTCGACGAGCACTTCGACCTCCTGCTTCTCACTCGACTTGGAGACGTTCGGACGGCTCTCAGCGACGAGCGTTCCACGCGCCTTCTTGAGGTACTCGATGTTCATCCCAGCGACGATGAAGCGGGCGTCGTCAGGCAGCGTGTAGGCCACGGCGACGTTGCCGCAGAGCTCAGCGAGATTGGCCAACGCGATCGCATGCACGCAGCGCAGATGGTTGCGAACTGCAGGCCTGTCGTGGAGGACAACCTTCGCGTAGTTGTCTTCGAGCTGAACGATCTGCGCGTCGATCGAGCCCGTATAGGGTGCCACGCGCCCGACGAACTTGGAGAAGAGGTAGCTGCCACCGGGGAGGCCGGAGAGCCTGTCCCATGCGCTCTTGACCATGTTGCCGCGCGCTTCTGCGAGGCCTTTGGAGGGACGAATCGTGCCGAGGACGCTCTCGAGGTTCATAGGGAAAAGCCTGGCGGGGCATCGTCCACTTCGCCAGCGGAACTTTCCCAAACCAGCAGAACTGCCGATGCTACCAAGCTGAGGCGGGGCCGAGGTCATGCACCTCTTTGAATCCGTTGCGCTTGAGGTAGCCCGCGGCGCTCGCTGAGCGCATCCCGGAAGCACAAAAGACGACGACAGGACGCGCCTTGTCGAGCTCGTCGATGCGCTGCCCGAGCGATGAAACGGGGACATTCTTCGCGCCCACGATGCTGCCGCTCCGGAACTCCGCCTCGGAGCGAACATCGAGAAGCAGTGCGCCGGCAGCGACCTTCTCATGCGCGGCTTCGCTCGTGATGCGGGCACGCTTGGCCATGAAGTAGCGAACGATGATGAAGAGGGTGAGGGCGCCGAGGATCCAGGTGAGCAAGTCATTGGGCATAGAGAAACTCCGAGCGGATCTTGGTCATGAAACAACGTTGCAGCAACGCAAAGACTGATCCCAAACTCCTGCGCGAATGCGGATCACGGTCGATTCCGTTGCAGATTAGCTTGTTTGCGTGGACAATTCGCGATCGTCTCCGCTCTTCCTATTCTCTCCGAGAGCCGCCGCTTGAAACGCGATGCAACGCTTATGAAACACTGTTGCGCGGCGCGATAAGCCTGGCGGACAAAAGAATTGTGGGTGTTGCGCTCCTCAACCTCAATCAACGCGTGGGCGCCTCGTGTTAAAAAATCCGTGTGAACGCGCGACTTCTTCGACTCGAAAGCCCTTCGCTCGGACGCGGAGTTCATGTCTGGTGTTACGGTCATGTCGGCACGCCGCTCATCGTCTTTCCCTCGAACGCGGGTGTCGCGCACGAGTGGGAGAAGAGCGGCATGATCGACGCGTTGGGGCCGCTCCTCGCCCAAGGCCGCGTGAAGATTTACGCCGTCGAGACCAACGTCTCTCGCAGCTTCTCAGGCGAAGGGAGCATGGCGCAGCGCATGGCGCATCACCTCGCCTACGAGCAGTTCGTGATGGAGACGCTCGTGCCTTTCATCCGCGAGGACTGTCGCTCGCCCAACATCCAGATGATCACGACGGGCTGCAGCGTGGGTGCGCTCTACGCGTCGCTGATGGTGCTCAAGCACCCCGAGACCTTCCGCCAAGCGCTCTGTCTCTCCGGTCGCTATCGCACGAGCCGCTTCTTCGACTCGGCCTCGAATGACGACGTCTATTTCAACGACCCGCTCGCGTTTTTACCCAATTTGAATGGGATCGCGCTTGAGCGCGTGCGTCGCCAAGCACACCTGACGGTGGTGGTTGGGCAGGGCGCGCACGAGCACAGCTGCATCAGCGAGACGGCCGAACTGGGAACCTGGCTGAAGCGAAAGCGCATCCCGAGTCATGTGGCGTTCTGGGGCCAAGACAGCAGCCACACGTACCCATGGTGGCAGCGTCAGGCGAAGCACTATCTCTCGCAGATGCTCTGAAGGGGACACGCCCAAATGTTCCGGGCGAAAAATAGACACTGCGCGTGCTTCACGGTACGCGCGCCGCATGCCCTTTGTCCTTCGCGCTCTCCTCGTCTTGGCCCTCGCATCCACGCCTGCTCTCACCGCATGCAGTGGCGCGACCGAGACGGTGGATGCGCGCTACTCGACGCCTGAGCACACGGCCAACACGCTCTTCTCGGCCTACGGCATCGAGGCGCTCTCGGGCGAAGCCGTTCGCGAGCGCATGAGCTCCAATACGCGCTTTCACCTCCACGATCGCGAGACCTTCACGAGCTGCTTCCGCGATCTGCGGACCACGACTGACGAGGGCCTCGCGGGCTTTGTTTTCGGCGCACTGGCTGCGGGAAAAGACAACCTGCGCACGGAGATCGCAGGCTCTCGCGCGACGATGTCTCCGCGCACCGGCGTGGAGATTGTGTATCTCCGTGAAGACGATGGACGCTGGCTCATCTCGCTCGCTGAGAGTGTTCCGGCGGAGGTGCGAACGCGGCTCGGTGCGGTCGCCGCAGACTCGGAGCAACGTCAGCGCCGCGGCATTCCGACCTCCTCGGAGTGATGCTCAAACGACCCAGAGGGTCGACATTTGCGCCGCGCACCCCTAACTTTGGGGAATGGCGATCCGGACCATCCTCCACTACCCCGACAAGCGTCTTCGCGACCCGGGCCAGGTCGTCACAGACTTTGGCTCTGCGTTTCAGAAGCTCGTCGAGGATATGGCCGAGACGATGTACGCGGCCCCTGGCGTGGGCCTCGCTGCGACGCAGATAGGCGAGCCGGTGCGGCTCTTCATCGTCGACACGGCGACGGGCGACGACGACCCCTCGGACCTTCGCGTCTTTGTGAACCCAGAGATCATCGAGCGGACAGGCGAAGTGCGCTGGGAAGAGGGATGCCTTTCTTTTCCAGGCGTTCACGAAGAGATCGATCGTGCCGAGCGCGTCAAAGTACGGGCGCAGGACAAAGAAGGAAAGCCCTTCGAGCTTGAGACCGATGGCCTCCTCGCGATCGCGATCCAACACGAGCTCGATCACCTCGATGGCAAGCTGATGGTCGACCACCTCGGCCTCATTCGTAAACGCCTCGTGCATCGACAGATGCTGAAGCGTGCAGCCGAAGACGCCGCGCAATGATCGCTTGATTGCGACGGATCGCTTGATTGCAACGTGAAGTTGCAATGTTCACGACCTACGAAAGACTTGTTTTGAAAGCCAACTCTTGAAGCCGCGCGTTGTGATCGCGGAACATCGCCTCCCCGATGGCGGCCTGCTCCAACTTGCGGAAGAGGGTGGCGGCCTCGTCATTCGCACCAAGGATGGCGTGCTGATGTCGAGTCGGCAGCATGGCTCCGAAGAGGAGATGGCGCGTATTGGCTGCGAGCGCTTGAAGGGCGTGAAGAATGCGCGCGTGCTCGTGGGCGGTCTCGGCATGGGCTTCACGCTCCGCGCGGCGCTCGATCTCTTGCCTGCCTCGGCGGAGGTGATCGTGAGTGAGCTCCTGCCGATCGTGGTGGAGTGGAACCAGACGCACCTCGCGCATCTCGCGAAGAACCCGCTCGGGGACAAGCGCGTGAAGGTCGTGATGGGCGATGTGCTGGAGCACGCGGAGAGCGCGCATGGTCGCTACGACGCCATCCTCCTCGATGTCGACAACGGGCCCTCCGCATTCACCGTTGGCACGAACAATAGGCTCTACGCGCAGCGCGGATTGCGCATGTTTTCCCAGGCTGTACGCAACGAAGGGAAATTCGTCGTCTGGTCTGCCGAAGAGTGTGAGCCCTTCGGCTCCTGGCTTGAGCGTGCGCAGTTCATCGCATCCAATGAGCGGGTGCGTGCACGCGGGCCGGGCAAGGGCGCGAGGCACACGCTCTATGTCGGCACCAAGCTCCCGGGGCGCTTCGCCGCAGCGAAGAAGGCCGTCGAGCAGTAGCTCGCGCAGGGCGAGCCGCTACTTAACCTTCGGCGCGCCCTGGCGGATCTTTCGATTGGCCCAGCGGGCCGCGCGCTTCTTGCCGAAGACCAGCTGCTCCAGCTCGAACCGCCGCACGTAGCTCTGGTACTCGGGGTTATCGTAGCGCTTGTGGCCCCTCCTCGCGGCGTCGACGTAGCCCTTGAAGATGTGGAAGCCGCCACGGCCAAAGGGCGGGTCTTTCATGCGAAAGACGCTCGCCGCAGCGACGTAATACCAGCTCGAACTCATCATATATTTGCCGCGTCCCCAGCGCTCACGGCCGTGGATGATGTCGCCCTCGCTCGAGCCCATCGGGCGTAGGTGAATGAACTGCATCTCGGGGTCGTGGACGCTCATCGCGATCCATCCGTGCATGCGGCAGAGGTGCCCGTCGATGCCATCCCAGGCGAGCAAACGAATGAAGCCGCCGATCTCGCGGAAGCACTGCGTGCGATAGAATTTCACAGCGCCAATCGCGTTCTCATCGCCCACCGTGAAGGGCCGCAATGAGCCATCGGCCTGGGGCTCCAACATCTTGCCGGAGATATTTCCGAGGAAGGGGTCTTCCTCCATGCGCTCCATCGCGCGCTCAAAATAACGAGGCGGCAGATCGAGATCGGCGTCGAGCTTGCAGAGGTAGGGGTAGTCATCGAGCGAGACGAGATCGAGCCCCTCGTAGAACGCCTCGATCTCTTTCGCAGCATCAAGATCGCGCTTGGCCCGCTGTGCATTCGGGCGCGTGATGACGTGCAAAATATCGGGATGCTTGGCGGCGTACGCAGCGAGAATTTCGCCCGAATCGTCCGTCGATCCGTCGTTGACGATGATCCATTTTGCGGGGGGCGTGCTCTGCCCAAGCACGCTGTCGAGTGTGCGGCGTAGATAACGGCCCTCATCACGACAAGGCGTGACGAGCAGGTACCGACGTGAGGCCTTCGCGTTCATCGCGGCGATGCTATCCGATGGCTGTAGGACAAGCGAGAATGCCGGGCTAGGATGCGCGGCCTTTTTGCCCCCTTTGCCTGGAAGCACGCATGAGCGACTCGAAAGAAGACGAGACCGTAGGCAACTCCGCCGAGGCGGACTCTGCTGGTTCCCCTCCGGGCGAACTCGAAGCCAAAGCGCCTGAGGTGGAAGCCAACGCGGAGGTGGAAGCCAACGCGGAGGTGGAAGCCAGCGCGGATGAAGTCGCATCCCCCACGAGCGAAGTCTCTGAGGATGCCGTCTCGAAGGATGCCCTCTCTGAGGCGCCTCTCGCGGAGTCCGACGAGCCAAACGTCGAAGCGAAGGCTGAGCCTGCGCCCGCGAAGCCTGTGCCTGCGAAGGCTGCGACGTCAAAACAGACGAAGCGCCACCTTTTGCGTGGCGGCATTCTCCTCGCGCTGGGGCTGATTCCGCTCTTCGTGATCATGGCGATGGAGGGGCAGATTCCGCGTGGTCCGCTCTGGGGCATCCTCGCGAATTTCCTGGTGGCGATTGGCATTCTCGACCTGCTTGGGCTCTTCAGCCCGAGCGAGGAAGAACTGAGCCTGGCGCGGCCTTGGCGTGAGACTTGGATAGGCCCGTTTGCGGCCAGCATCAGTGCCGCGAAGTCTTCGCCTTACCGCGGAGGTACGAGCCCCGAGACCCGCGGGAGTGATGAGCCCTTCTTCCTGACGCCTGTCGTCACGCTTCCAATCGGTTTTGCTGCGGCCTGCATCGGCGCCATCTTCGGCACATGGGAGGCGCTCCCCTGGGTGCTGATCGCGGCGCTCGCGATTCAACTTCCTGCGGCGATTCGGCGTCCTGGCTTGCTCGTCTTTGTCTTCGCGTCGGCGATCATTCTTCCCTTCCTTGGCGCCTATGGTCTCGTGGACCCGTGGGAGACGCACTACGGCGAGGTGGCCCGCGAGATCCTCACGCGCGACGACTGGATTAGCCTCTGGTGGGCGCACGAGGAGTGGTTCTTCTCCAAGCCGATCTTCATCTTCTGGAGCGAGGCGCTCTCGATGGGCGCGCTTGGCGTGCACTACCTGCCCGACCAGATGCTGACGCCCACGCCGATGCTCGCGCATCCCGAGTGGGCCGTTCGCTTCCCGCACTACCTCCTCTCGACGTCGGCGATCTGCGCGGTCTACGTGTCGATCTCGCGCGCGTTCGGGAAGCGTGCAGGCGCGCTCGCGGCGATGGTCCTGGTGACGATGCCGCACTTCTTCATGCTCTCGCATCAGGCGATCACCGACATGCCCTTCGTGTCGACGATGACGATCGCGATGTGTTTCATGATCCTGGCCATCAGCGAAGACCCGACACGGCTCGCGCGGGGCGTGCGCATTGGCAACGTGGTGCTCAGCGTGAAGCACCTCGTGCTCGGTGGTCTTGTGGTGCTTGTGCTGCCGCAGGCGCTCTACCTAATCACGCGCAACGTGACGCTCGTCGAAGGCGGCTTCGCCTGGCACCGCGACATGTTCTGGTTCGGCTCGGGCGGAGGCAACGCCGGCAACCCAGGGCAG
>Ga0105045_10004849_pt1 | contig 11754 bp, 9 predicted proteins | sample MAT02_FD_78089 | JGI IMG/M metagenome (GOLD analysis project Ga0105045, IMG submission 78089) | Freshwater microbial communities from Lake Fryxell liftoff mats and glacier meltwater in Antarctica - MAT-02 (megahit assembly) | ecosystem: Environmental > Aquatic > Freshwater > Ice > Liftoff... | reverse complement strand
TGCCAACTTTGTCAAGAAGTTTAGGAGATTTCACTCGATTGACTCCACAAGCAAATGGTAGTTCTTTTGGTGGAGCTAATAATAGATTTAATAATATCACAATAGATGGCGCAGTAAATAACGATGTTTTTGGATTGAGTGGGTCAGGAACACCTGGTGGGCAAGCTAACACTCAGCCCATTTCTCTTGATGCGATACAAGAGCTTCAGATTGTCTTAGCACCTTATGATGTAAGTTATGGTAATTTTACTGGTGGAGGAATCAACGCAGTGACTAGATCAGGAACTAACAGCACAGAAGGTTCTGTTTATTATTTTACTAGAAATCAAAATACTGTAGGAAAAAGCCCACTTACGAATTTAAAAGCAAATGATTTTACAAATACACAATTGGGCTTTAGATTAGGTGGAGCACTTATCAAAAACAAACTGTTTTATTTTATAAATGCGGAGGTAGGCCGAGCTTCTGTGCCATTGACATTTAATGCCGGAGAGACTGGATCTGCAATTTCATTAGCAACAGCTGAATTGATAGCAAAAACAGCAAAAGAAAAATGGAACTATGATGTTGGATCTTACGGTGTTGAAAATGCTAAAACTGAAAACAATAAATTTTTAATAAAATTAGACTACAACATAAACAAAAACCATCAATTATCATTCAGAAATAATTATATCAGTGCGTTTGATGACAATATAAGTAGATCAGGTACTTTTTTTAGATTTGGTAATAATGCATATAAATTTAATAATTCTCAAAATATTGCTGTAGCAGAAATTAGAAGTAAAATTTCGAATAATGTTTCAAATAATTTAATAATAGGTTATTCAAGAATTCGAGACAATAGAGAGACGTCAGGTACTTTATTCCCTTCAATAACAATAGGAGGCATCGATGGCATCTCTACTAATTCCGCCCAGTTTGGATCAGAAAGATCTTCCACAGCAAATGAGCTTGACCAAGATATTTTTGAAATTACTGACAATGTTAAAATCACAAGAGGCAAGCATAATATTACCATTGGTACTCATAATGAATTTTTTAAATTTAGAAATTTATTCATAAACAATTATAATGGAAGATGGGATTTCAGAAGTGCTCAAGATTTTGTAGACAATAAACCATTTAGGGCAAGAGCTACCTATTCAATAGTAGATGGTGTAGATAAACCGTCTGCTGCATTTAGCGCTATGCAACTAGGATTTTATATACAAGATGAATTTGCTATTAGTAATAAATTTAAACTAACAGCGGGTATAAGATTGGATGTTCCGATCATTGGTGATGAACCATCATTTAATATGACAGTGGATACAACTAATGCGTTTGGCGACTTGAGTACTTCAAATACACCAAGTGGACAGCTTCTTTGGTCTCCACGTCTTGGCTTCAATTATGATGTAACAGGCGATAGAAGTGTTCAATTAAGAGGTGGTGCAGGTATTTTCACGGGAAGAGTTCCTTTTGTATGGCTTTCTAACCAGTTTTCTAATAGTGGCAAACTTTTTGGAACGGTGGATGTCAGAGATAATTTAAGTACACCAACCAATGAAGTAAATAAAAATAATGGTTTCGAACCATTGATCGCAAATCAAAAAAATGTTGGTAATGCGGGAACAACTACTGAAATCAACCTAGTATCTAAGGATTTCAGACTGCCTCAAGTGCTGAGATTTAATCTAGCCACTGACTTCAAATTACCTTATGGCGTGGTAGCAACCATTGAAGGTATATATTCTAAAACCCTAAACAATGTAGTTTATTCAGATATTAATTTGAAACAATCCACTGGAAGTATTGATACTACATACAGCAAAGGCGCAGACAAACGACCACTTTATAATTCATCAAGTGCAAACAAAGTGAATAAAGCATTTACTAATGTCATATTGCTAGACAATACTAATAAAGGGTTCAATTATTCATTAACAGGACAGCTGACCAAACAATTTTCTAATGGATTTAATGCTATGGTAGCATATACTTATGGTCAAGCAAGGTCAGTAAATGATGGGGCAAGTAGTACAGCATTATCAAATTGGGAATTTGTGCAAACAACTTCAAATGCAAATAATCCTGATCTAGCCATTTCAAATTTTCAATTAGCAAATAGAGTCATAAGTGCCCTAGGTTATACCGTCAGGTATGGTAAAAATGAAAACTACGGCACTGGAATTAACATTTTTTATGCGGGAAGATCTGGAAATCATTTTTCTTATGTCTATAATGGAAATTCAGGCGATCTAAATGGGGATGGTGCTTTTTCGAATGATTTGATTTTCATTCCAAAAACTATTGACCAAATAAATTTGCTTGAATTTACTTCAAATAATGTCATTGTTACCCCTCAAGAACAATGGAAAAACTTGGATGCATTTATCGAAAACGATCCTTATCTAAAAACAAAAAGAGGTCAGTACGCTGAAAGAAATGGTGCCATAACACCTTGGGAGCATCAAATAGATATAAGATTCACTCAAGACTTAGGGACAAATATAGGAAATAAAAAACATGGATTACAATTGACATTAGATATCTTTAATATCACAAATTTGCTGAACAAAGATTGGGGAAGGCAATACTTTGTAACGAATCAGGCTTTGACATTATTAGATGTGGATACGAGTAAAAAGGGTTTTACTTATAAGAACTCAAATCCTGTGGGATGGAATGTGGCTGATTTTGCATCAAGATGGCAAATGCAGGTTGGGGTAAGATACATTTTTAATTAATAGAGAAGTATAAATACACAATCAAAAAGAGCCTCACAAACATAAGTATTTGTGGGGCTCTTTTTTTATCTCAAATTACTCCCTTTCTATAGCTATTGTAAAGATACCAATCTATCCTATTTTAGTGGCAAAAAAACCTCTGCCATCATACACCTTACACTACCGCCACCATATTTTTCAATATTGTCTATTGCAATCGGTAGCAGATTGGTCTTCTGAGATAATCGCTCTTTCTGATCTTCATTTAGCGAATGATAAGCTGTTTGGGACATGGCTAAGTACCTAATGTCGTCATTACTTTTTACTTCTAGCATATTGCCTGCAAACGATTCCATCTGATCATAGGAGATCTCAATGATTTCTTTCTCTGTACGTTCGAATATGTTTATTAACGCTTTCTTACTGTCTTCATCAGGGATACTTTCCATACATATGACGACAAAGTCCTCACCAAGAGCCATCATGACATTGGTATGGTATATCTCTAATCCTTGACGATCTACTGATTTGAATACCATACTGCGCGTACCCATCAATACATTAAACTTATCTATGAGTGTCGCATCTGTACGTTGACTCAGGCACGCATAAACGATGTCATTTTGTCTATCAAAAATCATACTACCCGTCCCTTCTAGATAGAGCTTGTCTTCGTCTTCGTAAAACTCAAAAGAATATCTGTTTTTGATATTAAAACGTTTTCCTATTTGTTCGATGATGTCCTCTCTTCTTTCTATACGTCGATTGGGTGCATACATAGGATAGGTAATCAAGGTACCATTTCTATGAAAGCTGATCCAATTATTAGGAAAAACAGCATCAGGCTTAACAGGTGTCTCCGTGTCTTCGATGACCATGACATTGATATCTTTCGCTTCTAGTGTAGCTACCATATTGTCAAATTCTGTTCTTGCAACTTCCTTAAGTGACTGTGCATCGTTGATGACATCTTTGGATTGGAAGGCATTGTTGGCAGCGGTTTGTTCGTTGAAGCCAAAGTTGGCCGGACGAATCATCATGATATAATTGGTAAGTTGCTTCATTCGATTCTGTTTTGCTTAATTGTGATTCGATTTTTAAAAAAATAATTGTAATAATCAATAACGATCTTCAAAAGATTTTATTTTTTGAAAATTACATAATGTGCCGTAGTGATTAAATTCCTGAGTATAGGTATCCTTGCCAAAAATGGAAAAAGTTTCTTTTGATTCCACCCAAACTTAAACTTGTAAATCGGATTGATCAACCAGTTAACTTCTTCCAGAATCGTAAAATTATTCTCTCTCAAAATACGATACATTCTACCGATATTAATTCCTGTTGCTTTGATTTCCAAAAGCTCTTTGATCGTTCCTTGGTTTTCACCAAAGGATTTTAATATCCATTTGTAAATAGCTATAGGTAAAAGGTGAAACCATGGTAAAGTACGCAACAGTTTATGTTCACAAATCTGCTGGTGTCCACCGAAAGGCATCCACCATGGCGGATATGCAAAAAATATAATGCCATCGTCTGTCAAAAAATCCTTGAGCTTGGGTATAAATCGTTCTTGATCAGGTATGTGTTCGATGACATCTTTCAGTACAATTACATCAAATAATTGACTAAATTCTTCTTCAGGATTAATATCATAAATATTTTTATTAATAACGGCTGCCCTACCCTGTTGGATATCTTCTGCTAGAAATTTTTTAGCATTCTCATATCTAGCAGTTGACAGTTCTACTCCTGTGACATTATACCCATTATTGAGAAATGCTTTTAATACGCCAGCTTCTGCACATCCAATTTCCAAAACTCGATTATCTTGTTTTCTCTCTAGATAAGGTGTCAAAAAAGGGATGATACTATCTTCAGTTACAATGCGTTGTATCTCAAAATATCTTGGTTTATCCTTATGAAAATCAAACATTTGTGCTTATTTAGCTTTGAACTCTGCTTTACGTTTTTCCACAAAAGCTTGTGCGCCTTCTTTGGAGTCTTCACTTCCTATCGTATGACCAAAGTCCTCATATTCTTTCTTAAAACCATCGACTTGTTTGTCAAAATATGCATTGACTAGTTGAATACTTTGTGCTATTGCGAGTGGTCCTTTAGCAGCAATTTTCTGTAATATCTCTAATGCTTTTGTCACTTCATGACCTGAATCTACCACGTGCGTTACCAGTCCAAGTCTATATGCTTCCTCAGCATTAATCATATCTGCGGTCAACAACATTTCGATAGCTTTTCCTTTCCCGATAAGCTGTATGAGTCGCTGCGATCCACCATATCCAGGTACTAGGCCTAGATTTACTTCTGGTTGACCAAATTTTGCGTTTGCACCAGCTACTCTGATGTGACAAGACATAGCCAACTCACAACCACCGCCTAAAGCAAATCCATTAACCGCTGCAACTACCGGAGCGTGAAATCTTTCTATTTTGAAAAATATGTCTTGACCTCTTTTAGATAGCGCAGACCCTTCGGCAGCGTCTAGAGTGCTGAATTCCTTGATGTCTGCACCAGCTACAAAAGCTTTTTGGCCCTCACCTGTGATGACCACTCCTTTGATGGAATAATCGCCATAATGCTTAGTGAAAAATTGATCCAACTCGTCAAAAACCTGTTTGTTGAGCGCATTTAATGCATTCGGTCTATTGATGGTCAGCATATAAAATGGACCTTCTTGTGTTATATTTATTAATTGATCTGACATATCTTATGATAAATTTTGAGCAGGCAAAGGTAGTTAATTTTAGGATGATACCCAATTTTTAAATCATCATAATAGTAAGCAAGCTTGGGATATGTTTAAATGGTATCGTGGAGATGCCAAGCGTCTTTGTTGAATTGCTTTTGGATATTGGACTTAAACAAATCAGGATTTTTCGCAATACAATCGTAGGATATTCCGACTCTTTTGAGTCCGTTGTGCATTTGTGTATATGTTTTATATCCTTTTGAATTTATGCGCTTGACGAGTTTATTAGCATTATTTTCATTTTTGAAAGCACCTACAATGACTATGCATGTCTTTAAAGATGGAATAGGCTGATTGATTTTTCCTTTGGAATCTATTTCTGCGGGAGCATCAGTTTTTTCTACGATCGCAGTTGAAGTATCTTTTATATTTGGAGTCACTTCGCTTTTCTCTAAGATAGCATCTATCTCCGTCAGTAAGCTATCGTCATTCAGTACAGTGGTATGTGATATCTCTGTTTTTGTACCTTCTTCTACAACATCTGAATAAGCAACGTTACCATCACCAGACAAAAACCATCCAATAATGACGAACATTGTAAGCAAAGCAAGTAAAATTGGCCATATATATTTTGGACTTAATGTAGTTTTTGGTAGTGCTTGCAGTATCGGAGCATCTGCTACTTTCACAAAGTCGCTATTTCTCTTTAAGTAAGTTGGTAAAGCTGCAACATCAATACCTTCAAGACCTTGATACCGATTAAATACACCGTCTGTTTGCTCCACAAAACCATCAGGATAGAACGTACCGAGACCGCTTAGCTCAAAGTTTTGGTTTTGACTCAAAGAAGCTTTGTAATCCGCTACCAGCATTGATTGTAATAATGTGGCGTCATCCGCTTTCATACCTGCATCAGTCAGTTGATGTACCAAAAGTACTTGGTCTATTACTTGTGAATCAAAAGAAATTTGTGTAGCAGGTGGATATAACTTTGATCGATCATTATTAAACGAAGCCGTCACAGGATGCAATGTCAATGTACCCAATGAAGGTACGGCCACACGGCCATACAACATCAGCATTTGGTAAACATATCTGGAATAAACCTGATTTTGCATCAAAACGATCATATTTCACATAAAGGTATAGAAATAACTATGCCAAAGTAATGAATTTGTATTTTTTTTGAATGGGTGCGAACTAAGAAAGCGTAATTTTATATTTGACTTTGTTATAGTACAGATCGTGACGAGTTTATTTAAAACAATGCAAAAAACCACAATCCAGCATACAAACGTATATAAATTTAAATCTTTGTGGAGAAATGGGTGTTATTCATTTGATTAATATAAATATAAAGAGGTTATGAGGTTTCTTTCTTATGGTGTGATGGTATATATGCTGATGGCGTTGATATGGTGGACGGTGCTATTACTTAAAAACAACGCTAGTTTGTATCAAACAAAAATAGAGCTGCTTCAAGAAAGCCAAAATAGAATTTTTGAAGTAAAAGATTTTGACATAAAAACAACTCCAGAATACGAAACGATAACTTCGACCTTCGAGCGGAATAAAAAGATGATACTTGGTGAAGGAATGGTATTCGGCATTTCACTGATTTTGGGTCTTTGGTTTATCCAAAATGCCTACATTAAGGAAGTGGAAAACACAGGCAAACAGAAAAACTTTTTGCTCTCCGTCACCCATGAGCTCAGGTCACCTATAGCATCTATCAATCTCATCACACAAACCTTGTTGAAGAGAAAATTGGATACTGAAAAAACAACTGATCTACATGAAAGCATTTTGTCAGAAAGTACTAGACTGGAAAAACTTATTAACAACCTACTGCTGACTACGAGAATCAATAACGCTTATAATTATAATTTTGAAACTATCCACGTCAATGAAGTCGTAAACGAAGTAATCAAAAAATCTACTTTTCAAAATCCAGAAGCCGTTATCCATACCAATCTGGCCAAAGAAGACCTTACCATTATGGCCGATAAAGAAGCCTTTATTTCTATCATAAATAATATGGTAGAAAATAGCATTAAATATTCTCCAAAGCCTGCACAAATTGCCTTAACGATAAAAGATTCGCAAAAAAATATCACTATCGAAGTAGCTGACCAAGGCATAGGAATCCCTGATAATGAAAAATCTAAAGTTTCTGAACAATTTTATCGTATTGGAAATGAAGAAACTCGAGAAACAAAAGGAACGGGTCTTGGGTTATACATCGTCGATAAAATAACCAAAGCCCATAATGGAACCATGGAGATTCAAAATAACACTCCCAAAGGAAGTAAATTTATCATTACATTATCCAAAAAACAATCATAAAATGCGAATATTACTAGTAGAAGACGAAGAACAACTGCGCAAAATCATCAAAATGAATCTAGAAATAGATGGATATGAAGTCATTGCCACAGATAATGGACGCAAAGCGCTAGAACTAGCGGAAGGCCAACATTTTGATCTCATGGTCCTTGATGTGATGCTGCCTGAGGTAAATGGTTTTCAAATATGCGAACAAATAAGGCTTAGAAACAGCAAAGTAGGAATAATCATCATTTCAGCCAAAGATACATCAAACGATAGAATCACAGGTCTCAAACTCGGTGCAGATGATTATCTCACCAAACCATTCAACCTAGAAGAATTGTTGCTCCGAGTTCAAAATTTATTAAAGAGAAGTTCGGAAGAAAATGCCAAAGATCTAGAAAAATATAGCTTCAGCGGCAATGAAATCAATTTTGTCACCTTTGATGCACAAGGAATTAATGGAGATCAGAGACTCACAAAAAAGGAAATATTGCTTCTGAAACTCCTTATAGACAGGCAAAACGAAGTAGTCTCTCGTCAGCAAATCCTTCAAACTGTATGGGGATACGACATCTACCCTTCTACCCGGACTATTGATAATTTTATTTTGTCATTCAGAAAGTATTTCGAAAAAGATCAGCGCGATCCCCAACATTTCCATTCTATAAGGGGTGTAGGTTACAAATTTACTCCTTGACGGAAAGTTGTTCTTCTTTTCCAATAAAATAGCGCGTGCCTGCCACTGTGGTGAAATATGGAGCGAGCACAATACCTAATACAGGGATAGCAAACATAACCAAAAAAATCGAGCCCAAAGCAATTGCTGCCCATTTGTTTTGGTACACTTTTGAGATAGACTCTTTGAATGTGTAATGACGTTCGAGATAAAAATCCATTATGCCAAATCCCGTAAAATAAGCTTGTACTAGAAAAATAATTGGCACAACAAACACTGTCAATAATGGAAAAAATCCTAACACCAATAAGAAAATAGTTAGTAACAACTCTTTGAGCATATTACGCATGTTGATACGTATACTCCTGATTGCTGACTTAGCAAATGAAAAACCTGCACCTTTCTTACTCCCTTTCAACACTAATTCTGTCCGTTCTGAAACATAACTAAGCATAGGTGACAAAGCAATGAGCAAAATATATTTGAGCAGTATAAAAAACAGAAGAAAAACCGAAATACCAATAATAATCGAAAAAACAACGGACTCATGCGCCCATTCCCAAGGTACAAGTGAACCAAGATAGTCTCCTGTAATAGTAGCAAATTTGAAACCCAAATATATGAGTAGACTACAAATCATCAATGCCGCAAATCCCGAGTAAAGGATGTACTTTAATGCGTCTGACTTCCGACCTGTGATGGTACCAAAAAATAAAGCCAAGATATTTGAAATCTGATTGAACATATAAACTGGGTCTAGTGCCAAATAAAAACTGCAACAAAATTAACGGTTATTATCGATTTCAAAAATAATTATCGAAATATGTAGTGAATTGTCCGACGAAGATTTAAAAACAAATATAAATTACTAATTTTGACCTATGAAAATATGTAGCCGTAACGTCTTAGTTTTTATGACCATCCTAGGTAGTATGATTTACCTTATTCCGACATATGCCCAAGTGACCAATGTCATCACCTATAATATCAAATACGATGACAAAAACGACAAAGTCAACAATTGGAATGATCGTAAAGCATACATGGTCCATCAGTTACGACATTATGATGTTTCGATATTCGGATTGCAAGAAGCATTGGTTCATCAATGTCAATACATAGATTCGATGATGACGGATTTTACATACGTAGGTGCAGGACGTGATGACGGATTACAAAAAGGGGAATTTAGTCCAATATTTTATGATAGTACCATATTTGAATCCCTACAATCAGGTACTTTCTGGCTTTCTGAAACACCTGAAAAACCAGGCAAAAGTTGGGATGCAGCTTTTCCTCGTGTGTGTACTTATGTATTCCTCAATGACAAAAATCTTAATATTCGTTTCTGGGTATTTAATACTCATTTTGATCATATTGGCGTGAATGCAAGAATTCAATCTGCCAAACTAATTTCTAATCAAATCCAAACTTTCAATCGCGAAAATCTTCCCGTCATCTTAATGGGAGATTTTAATGTAGAACCTATGGATGAGCCCATAAAAATACTAACCCAACATTTGACAGATGCATCTACCATATCCGCTAAACCACTTTACGGACCAAATGGAACATTCAATGGGTTCACTTCAGATGTAGTAGATAAAAGAATTGATTATTTTTTCACTAAAAATATTACTCTACGTGCTTACTCGCATTTAGATGATAAACTACCAAATGGCAAACACATTTCAGATCATTTTCCGGTGTTGATTAGTGTTGACATTGGTAACTGATATTTAGTGACTATTCTTTTGCAACCAAAGCATTACCAACCTCTATATTTTGGCGGTTTTATTTCATTTAACCGCAAATATACGATCAACTGTCCACGATGATGCGTAGCATGATCATGGATTAAATGAATAATTTGCCTAGCAGTTTTAGGGCCAGCAAAAAACGGCATTTCATCGTTTAACCTATTGACATCCATTTCTTTATGAGCTTTCAATGCGAATTGGTATGCTTCATCAAGCTGTTTTTTAATTTCTTTAACTGTCAATGATTTTGCTGAAACTTCATTTTTGATATAAGTAGTATCATTCATTAAATAAACCGCAGAAAGCCAAATCATATTTTGCCCCATATGTAGCAATTGTTCGCCAAAAGTCATTTCAGAGTCTATGGGTTTATAGGAGTACAAACTATCAGGCATAAGATCGGCTATTTCCATCGTATATTCATATGAATTTTTCCATTTCTCTTGAAGTTCTTTTAATAATAAACCATCCTGTGCTTTAATATTCAAACTAAATACACAAACCAATAAATTAAATAAAATCAAATTACTTATTTTCATAAAGATATTATTTAGGACTGAAAAAATTAAAACAGAAAATGAAGCTTGATAGTTGATCAAAGAATTAGATACTTCAAAACAGTACGTGTAATAGTCACTAAAATAGTATCTAAAAACTTTAATTTTCATATTTTTACGCAAAATTCATTAAATCCAACTTCATGAAGTATATTTTAATCATCACTACCCTATTTTTTTCCTTACATATAGCCGCACAAGACAAACCAAAATGGGACGTAAATAATCCTCCCGGAGCATCCAAAGAAGTATCCTTCACCACCGATGAAGGTACCTGGATGAATGTCGATATAAGTCCTGATGGGAGCACAATAGCATTTGATATGCTAGGTGATATTTATACCATGCCTACATCAGGTGGGACAGCAAAAGCAATCCTGACGGGACTTGCTTGGGAAGTACAGCCACGATGGAGTCCTGATGGAAAGAAGATTTTATTTACAAGTGATTCGGCAGGTGGCGACAATATATTTTATATGGATGATGATGGCAGCAATCCCAAACAAATCACGAAAGAAAGTTTCCGATTGCTCAATAACGCAATATGGATGCCTGATGGTCAGTATATTATAGCTAGAAAACACTTCACTTCTGGTCGTTCGCTTGGAGCAGGTGAAATGTGGATGTATCACATATCAGGTGGCGAAGGTATCCAACTCACCAAAAGAAAAAATGATCAGCAAGATGTCAATGAACCAACTATCTCACCCGACGGAAAGATGCTTTATTACAGTGAAGACGTGTATCCAGGTGGATATTTCCAATATAATAAAGACCCAAACAGCGAGATATTTGTCATCAATAGCTACGATATAGAAACTGGCGAAACCAAAAGAGTAACAGGCGGACCCGGTGGTGCTTGCAGACCACAAATATCCAATAAAGGTGACAAAATCGCTTATGTACGCAGAGTAAGAGAAAATTCCGTTTTGTATATATACGACATAGCGACAGCTAGAGAATGGGCTATTTACGATCAACTAAGCAAAGACCAACAAGAAGCATGGACAGTATT
>Ga0105045_10004848_pt1 | contig 11755 bp, 11 predicted proteins | sample MAT02_FD_78089 | JGI IMG/M metagenome (GOLD analysis project Ga0105045, IMG submission 78089) | Freshwater microbial communities from Lake Fryxell liftoff mats and glacier meltwater in Antarctica - MAT-02 (megahit assembly) | ecosystem: Environmental > Aquatic > Freshwater > Ice > Liftoff... | reverse complement strand
GGAAATGGCTGTGGATCACATGGGTGACGCGCGCAGGGTCGATGCCAGCGGCGGCCATGTTGGCGATCATGCGGCCCTGGGTGGCACCGGCGGCGGTGATCCCATTTCCAGCGTCGAACACCGCAAGGGTTTCGCCGCGCTGGGCGAAGGTGATGGTGAAGGGGATGGTCAGCATGTCGCCGGGCATGAAGCTGTCAGCCAGAATGGCCTGGACGTCAGCCAGTGGCGCGTTGCGCACGAAATTCTCAAGCGGGCGCCGGAAGAAGCCGTCATGAACCGTGGTGATGGTCCAGGCGCCCACGCGAAAGCGGTAGAAACCGGGGGCTTGCGCCGTGGGCGCGGCGGCCTGCTGCGCGGCGGCAGGGAGCGCCACTGCCATGGCAAGCGCGGCCGAGCCCGTGAAAAGCGCGCGGCGGTGTGACGGCATCATGTGGTTCTCTTCCAGAAATGGACGGGTCATTGGACAATCAGCGAGCAAAAACTACCACGCTTTCCAGATGCGGGGACCACAAAAACTGGTCCACCGGCGTGGCGGAGACAAGGTCAAAGCCGGCCTCACGCAACACGGCCCCATCGCGCCCCAGGGCAGCCGGGCTGCATGACACGTAAATCACATGCGCAAGCGCGCTGCGGGCGATCTGCGCCACTTGCTCCGGCGCGCCGGCGAAGGGCGGGTCCAGCACCACGGCGGCGAAGTTTTTCAGCTCGGCCGGGAGAAGCGGCTGGCGGACCAGATCCCGCCGCACCGGTTGCAGGCGAGAAAGCTGGGCGGCATTTGCGGCCAATCGCAGCGCCTCGGCCGCCACGGCATCGCCTTCGAAGGCCTGCACCAGATGGCGTTCGGCCAGCGGCAAGGAGAGCGTGCCGATTCCGGCATAGAGGTCGGCGATGCGCGCGCGGGGCGGCATTTTCTTCGGCAGCCCGGCAAGCACGGCGGCGATGATGGCGGCCTCACCTGCGGCACTCGCCTGAAGAAACGCGCCCGGCGGGGGCGAGACATTGATGCCAGAGAGCTTGTGCCGCACGGGCTTGATTTGCGCCGCAACCTCGGCCGGGCCGCCCTTGCCTTCCCAGGCGATGCGCGGAATGCCCGCGCGCGTCGCGTATTCCGCCAGCATCTTGCGATCAGGCATGGACAGCGGCGCATCGGTGCGCAGCAGGATGTCCGGGCCGGAATCCAGCATGTTGATGACGGCCGAGCCCAGGCGTTTCAACGCATTCAAGCCACGCAGGGCATCCTGCAGGCCCGGCAGCAATGCGACGAGTGCGGGCAGCAGCACATGGCATTCGCGCATGGGCACCAAGTTCGTCGCGCCGCGTTCATGAAAACCGATTTCCACACGGCCATCGGTCAGGCGTTCCAGCCCCAGATCGGCGCGCTGGCGTACAGCGCGCGGCGTGGCGATCATGGGGGCCACTTGCGGCCAGGCGTATCCCGCGCGGGAGAGCGCCTCGACCAGCCGGCTGCGCTTCCACTCCGCATAGGGCGCATCGGCCCAATGTTGGAGGGCGCAGCCACCGCAAACCGTAAAATGCCGGCAGGGCGGTTCGACGCGGTCCACGCTCGGCGCATTCACGCGCTCCAGAGCCGCGCGGTCCTTGGCGGTCTGGCGGGCGGTGACGCGCTCTCCTGGCAAGGTGAAGGAGATGAAGGCGGAACCGCCCTCCGGCAGCGGCGCCACGCCGTCGCCCTGCGCGCCCATCTGGGTGACCGTCAGTTCAAGCATTCGACGGGTCACACCTTTTCAGAAGAATTTGCCAGCACCTTGCCCGCAAACGTGAAAGATCAGCCGAAGGCGTTGAGCCCGGTGATGGCGCGTCCAAGGATCAGCGCATGCACATCATGCGTGCCCTCATAGGTGTTCACCGTCTCCAGGTTCATGACGTGACGGATGACGTGATACTCGTCCACGATGCCATTGCCGCCATGCATGTCACGGCTCATCCGCGCGATATCGAGCGACTTGCCGCAATTGTTGCGCTTGATGAGGGAGATCATTTCCGGCGCGGCCTTGCCTTCGTCAAACAGGCGGCCCACGCGCAATGCGGCTTGAAGACCGAGCGTGATTTCCGTCTGCATGTCAGCCAGCTTCTTCTGGATGAGCTGCGTCTGCGCCAGCGGCTTGCCGAACATTTTGCGATTCAACGTGTAGTCGCGCGCCGCGTGCATGCAGAATTCGGCCGCCCCCAGCACACCCCAGGCAATGCCGTAGCGCGCGCGGTTGAGGCAGGAGAAAGGCCCGGCCAGCGAGCGCACGCCCGGAAGGCGGTTTTCATCAGGGACGAAGACATCATCCATCATGATCATCCCGGTGATCGAAGGGCGAAGGCTGAACTTGCCCTCGATCTTGGGCGTGGTCAGGCCCTTCATGCCGCGTTCCAGCAGGAAGCCGCCCAGCGTGCCTTCATCATCCTTGGCCCAAACCAGGCAAACATCGGCGATGGGGGAATTGGTGATCCAGGTCTTGGAGCCTGAAACCAACCAGCCGCCATCCACCTTTTTTGCGCGGGTGCGCATGGAGGATGGGTCAGAGCCGGCATCGGGTTCGGTCAGGCCAAAGCAGCCGACCCATTCGCCCATGCGCAGCTTGGGGAGAAACTTCTGCCGCTGTGCCTCGGAGCCATAGGCGTGGATGGGAAACATCACCAGGCTGGACTGCACGGAGAAGGCGCTGCGATAGCCGGAATCCACGCGCTCCACTTCGCGCGACATGAGGCCATAGGCCACGTAGCTGACGCCAGCGCAGCCATAGCCTTCCAGCGTGGCGCCCAGGAAACCCTGTTCGCCAAAGGCGTTCATGATGGAACGGTCAAACGTCTCATGGCGATTGGCCATCAGCACACCAGGCATCAGTCGATCCTGGCAGAACGCACGCGCCGCGTCACGGATCATGCGCTCATCTTCGGTGAGCTGCTCCTCCAGGAGGAAGGCGTCATCCCATTGGAAGGGCGCGGTCTTGGTCTTGATGTGCGGCGTGACGATGTTCATGATCTTCTTCCTTAGGGCGGCAGCTTGCTATGCGTAGTTTAGCACGCTCGATTTGTGCAGGGCCATCACCCTGACAAGGGCATGAAGCGGATAGCCCGGATCCGGGCATCAAGATGGCTGGAGAAGCATCGCCCGGTTGGCCGCCATTTGTGCCTGATGCCGGGCGCAAGCGACCGTGTCGGCAAGGCATACGTCCTGGCGCAGCCGATCCGCTGCGGAGGCCATGCTCAGGACGCTCTCATGGTATTCAGCGTCTCGCCCCAAGGTCAGATCCATGAATAAGCTTGACCGGAAGCCCTCGTTGCCTAATGCCCCAAGGATCTCCAGCGTTTGCATCCGTCCCGCGCGATAGGTGACCCGAATGCTCTGTCGCTGGCCCGCACGGGTCTCCCACAGAGTCTCCATCACCCTATTCACGTGATCCGTGGGGCAGTTCAAGCCGATGAGGTGAGGGACATCCCTTTCCAACAGTGGCGTGAGCACAGGCCGGATGGATGGCCTTGCCAAGCGCTCACCGCCATGTGGAAAGGCGGGAATGGCTGCGGCGGGGACGCTCAGAAACAATGCCGTGATGCAGCTGAGCAGTGTCACGTGAAGCATGTTTCGCCGGTGCACGCGCCGAACAGTCAAGAAGGGCTGTAAAACCGTCCCACCTTGTCCTGAAGCGGAGGTGTCAGGCCGTCGCATCCGCATCCTGCGTATCCTCGACATCGTCCCGCGCCTCGCGGCGTGGGCGCGGGATGGGGATGAGCATGAAAGCTGGGACGCTGTCACCGAAACCACGCACGGAGGGGCCCATGTCATCGCGGTCACGCGCGCGGGGTGATTCATCGCGTGCGCGGGGTGACTCATCGCGCGCACGAGGTGCCTCATCACGGCGAGGGCGCTCTTCGCGGCGGGTCTCATCACGCGGCGGACGTGCTTCGCGCGGGGCGGTGTCCCGATCACGACCACGCGCGCGACTGGGGCGGTCTTCACGCGCTTCGGCGGGTAGGGGTGCGGCCTCGGTGGGGGCGCGCTCCTCGGGAGCGCGCTCCTCGGCGGCACGGCGAGGAGCGCGTGCTTTGCCTTCACCCCGCCCTCCGGAGCGGTCACGGCCACCGCGACTGGGTTCCGCCCGGGCAGCGCCAGCACGTGCGCCACCACGGCCCCGCTTGCGCGTGGCGGCTTCGGCGATCTCTGCCTCGCTCACCACATCCAGGCCTTCGACCTCCATGAGTGGGATGACGCCGCCGGTCAGCTTCTCGATGGCCTGCACAAGCTTGCCGTCATCGGCGGTCGCGATGGTGTAGGCGTGCCCCTCACGCCCCGCGCGGCCGGTGCGGCCGATGCGATGGACGTAATCCTCGGAATGAAAGGGCACGTCGAAATTGAACACATGGCTGAGGCCGCCAATGTCCAATCCACGGGCCGCCACATCTGAGCAGACAAGCAGGCGTATCTCATTCGCCTTGAAGGCGTTCAGCGTAGCAAACCGGGCGGACTGGTCCATATCGCCATGCAGCGCACCGACCGAGAAGCCGTGCCGCTTGAGCGACTTGTAGAGAACATCCACCTCGATCTTGCGGTTGCAGAAGATCAGCGCATTCTGCACCTGCTCACGCCGGATCAGGCGGCGCAGCGCCTCGCGCTTGTCGCGCTCCTGCACGTAGAGCACGCCGACTGTGATGGTGGTGGCCACCGATGCCGGGCGGGAGACGCTGATCTCCTTGGGGTTTTGCAGGAAGGCATCCGCCAGGCGGCGGATTTCCGGCGCCATGGTGGCCGAGAAGAACAGCGTCTGCCGCAGTTGCGGAATGATCTGCACGATGCGTTCGACATCGGGGATGAAGCCCATATCCAGCATCCGGTCGGCTTCATCAATGACCAGCAGCTTGCAATCGGCCATCAAAATGCGGCCTCGGTCAAACAGATCGAGCAGGCGGCCGGGGGTGGCGATCAGGACGTCCACGCCCTTGTCCAGCACGTCGCGCTGATCGTTCATGCTTTCGCCACCGATCAGCAGCGCGTGGTTCAAATTGAGGTATTTGCCGTATTTGACGAATTGCTCAGCGACCTGAAGTGCGAGTTCGCGCGTCGGCTCCAGGATCAGGCTGCGTGGCATACGCGCCTTGGCCCGGCTACCGGAGAGGATGTCCATCATGGGCAAGGTGAAGCTTGCGGTCTTGCCGGTGCCGGTCTGCGCGCAGCCCAGCACGTCACGGCCCATCAGCACGATGGGAATCGCCTGTTCCTGGATCGGTGTGGGGTGGATGTAGCCGCTTTCGATCACTGCCTTGAGCAGCTCATCGGACAGGCCGAGATCGGCGAAGGTCGTGCGCTCGCCTTCGGGCTCGGCATCTTCGGCAAACGGTTCCGCCTCGGGCGCTTCAGCTTCGGGTTCCATCATCACCACGGCAGGAGCGTCCGGGACGGCCTCCTGAGGCGGCGCACTGAGGGGCTGCTCACTGAGGGGCTGCTCACTGAGGGGCTGCACAGTAAGGGGCTGCACGGCCTCCGTGGGGGACATTTCGCTTGTCGGCGTTTCAGTCGCCGAGGTGGCGTTCGGGGTGGTCTCGTTCAAAATGGGGCATCCTGGCCATGGGGGCCGGCGCTCAAATGCGCGCGGCCGCGCGGGCGGACCTGCCGCCCTCTTCGTCAATGTTGGCCATATGCGCCTGAAGCTCATCCGTTGCAACATGAAACCGGCGATTGCGCGGCCATTCGGCTGGATTTATCCCCTCCGCATGACAATTCCCTTGTTGCTGCTGCCCGGACTGCTTTGCGATGCTCGCCTTTGGCGCGATGTGTTGCCTGCGCTGGAGAGCGTGGCCGATCCCCGCATCGCCGATCTGACGCTGGATGCCAGCCTGCCCGCCATGGCCCGCCGCGCCCTGGAACGGGTCAAGGGCGAGACGCGCTTAGCAGTCGCGGGGCTTTCGATGGGCGGCTATGTCGCGCTGGAAATCTGGCGCCAGGCTGGCGCGCGGGTTTCGCATCTGGCGTTGCTCGACACCTCCGCCCGCGCCGATACGCCCGAGCAGACGCAACGCCGGCTGGACCTCATCGCCTTGTCGCGCCAGGGCACATTCAAGGGTGTGACGCCGCGCCTCCTGCCCGCGCTGCTGCATCCCTCGCGGCTTGGAACGCCGCTCGCGACGGAAGTGATGGACATGGCAGAGCGGGTCGGCATCGAGGGTTTCCTGCGCCAGCAGCGGGCCATCATGGCGCGGTCCGATGCGCGCGGTGAAATCGGGCGCATCGCCGTGCCCACGCTGATCGCCTGCGGTGCGGAGGATGTCCTGACCCCGCCCGCATTGCATGACGAGATGGCCTTGCTCATCCTTTGCGCGCGGCGGATAAGCTTCGCAGGCTGCGGCCATCTGCCGACCATGGAAGCCCCCGACCAGGTCGGGGCGGCGCTGAGGGCTTGGCTCAACCCGCCACACAACGCGTGACGTTGGGCTGGTCGCGCGCGGGGACGCCGATGGTGCCGGGCGGGCAAGGCAGCTGAGCGCGGGTGGGTGGGCGCAGACCCTGGTCCCAGTCACGCACCGCCGGATCATCGCCAAGAAAACCGGCACCGCTGCCGCCCCGGGCACGCGTGCAACGCCCCCGCCCCTGTGGCGTGCCGCCATGCGGGCAGAGGAAAAGGCGCGCGGAAGCCAGTGCCGCGGCACTGACTCGCGGGGCGCGCATCGCCCTCACCGGCCGGGCGGCCGTCGAACGCGCCGCCGGCACTTCGGCAACGACGTCCCGGGGAGGGCTCTGCGCTTGCGCTGGACTGAGCCATAGCAGTGCGAGCAAGAGGAACGGCATACGCATCCTTACCAGCTTACACGCAACGATCAGTTGCGCGCAGGCCGGACCCGCCGCATCCTTGCCCCATGAGCACCCTCGCCCCCGAAATCCCCCTGCTCCAGACCTACGAATCCAAGCGAAGCTTTGGCGTGGTCTGGGGTGCTGTCTCCTTCTTGTTGCTGGGCCTGCCCTTTCTGGGCCGTCAGCGCATCACCGTGACCGATCAGCGCATCACCATCCAGCAGGGTTTCTGGACCAAGGTGCGCGACGATATCGAGATCTTCCGCATCCGCGACGTGGTGGTGAAGCAGAGCCTTTATCACCGCGCCGTCGGTATCGGTGACGTTGTGGTCAAGAGCATGGAGGGCCGCTCGGAGGAACAGCATGTGCTGAAGGGCGTACCGAATCCGGCGGCCGTTTCCGAAGTGATCCGCGATGCCTGGAATGCTGTGGCCCGACCGAGAGGCCCAGCGACCGCGCTGGATTGAGGCCGCCTGAGCGTGAAGTGCGTCCTGGCAATCCTCACTCTGCTGTTGGGGCAGTTCAGCTTGGTGCCAACCGCCTCGGCGCAAACCCCGCAATCCAAGCAGACCTGCCAGGCCGCTTGCGGTGCGGGGTCCCAGCCCGTCCTGCGCGAGTGCCTGGCCCGGTGCACAGCCGGACAACCCATCAGCCGCGAGCATCCCTTCGGGGTGGCGCCTGTCGCCACGCCAGCCCAGAGCACTTCCGGCACGCCCGCACACACTCCCCCACAAGGCGCCGCCGAACCACCGCCACCACAGGTGACCTTCGGCGCCGTGTACATCAGCAAGCCGCCCACGGGCTTCGGCCTGGCCGTGGGCGAAAGCGACCGTCTCTCCGCGCACCGCACGGCAGAGAGCGCCTGCCGGGCGACCGGCACCAACTGCATCCTGGCGGAGGATTTCGTGCTGCCCTGTGCGGCCGTGGTCGAGGGCGTGCGCCGCTCTCCCTCCGCCCTTTTCATGACCAGCGACCCGCGCACCTTTCTCGTTCGTGCGCTGACCCATGGCACGGCAAGCAATCCCGCCGACGCGGAACGCATCGCGACGGAGGCCTGCCGCATGCAGGAGCGCGGGGGGCTGACGTGCCGGGTCGTTTTCGCCCGTTGCGGGCCGCGCTGACTGCGAATGCCCCCTATTCGGCGGCTGGCTTCAGCACCCCACGGCGCACCTGGTCCAGCTCGATGCTCTCGAACAGCGCGCGGAAGTTGCCCTCGCCGAAGCCCTGATCGCCCTTGCGCTGGATGATCTCGAAGAAGATCGGCCCGATCACCGTGTTGGTGAAAATCTGCAGTAGGCGACCGCCAGTGGGCGAGCCATCCATCAGGATGCGGTTGGACTGCATGCGGGCGAAATCCTCGCCGGTATCGGGCAGGCGCTGCGGCAGCAGCTCATAATACGTGTCGGGCGTGTCAAGGAATCGCACGCCATCCGCGCGCAGGCCCTCGACGGTGGCGAAGATGTCAGTGGTGCCCATGGCGATGTGCTGGATGCCCTCGCCGCCATAGGCGCGGAGGTATTCCTCGATCTGCGATTTGTCGTCGCTGCTTTCGTTGATCGGGATGCGGATCTGGCCGCAGGGCGAGGTCATGGCCTTGGATTTGAGCCCCGTCAGCTTGCCCTCAATGTCGAAATAGCGGATCTCGCGGAAGTTGAAGAGGCGCTCATAGAAGCCCGACCAGGCGTCCATCCGGCCGCGATGCACATTATGGGTCAGGTGATCAATCACGGTGAGGTCATGGCCCTTGGGGTGAGGGTCCACGTCAGTTTCACCCCCGCGCCCCTCCGGGGCGATCCATCGGAAATCCACGTCATAAATCGAGCCACGACTGCCGTAGCGATCCACGAAATAGATCAGCGAGCCGCCAATGCCCTCAATGGCGGGAATGTTCAGCTCCATCGGGCCCACACGGCCATGGAAGGGCCTAGCGCCGAGGCTGATGGCGCGCTCGAAGGCGGCGGCCGCATCGGCCACGCGAAAGGCCATGGCGCAGGCGCAAGGCCCGTGCACGCGGCCAAAACCCTGGGCGAAGCTCGCGGGTTCGGCATTGAGGATGAAATTCACATCCCCCTGGCGCCACAAGGTGACATCCTTGCTGCGGTGGCGCGCCACCATGGTGAAGCCCAGCCGCGCAAACACATCGCGCAGATGCTGGATGTCGGGGCCAGTGAACTCCACGAATTCAAAGCCATCCGTGCCCATGGGATTCGCCTCGCAGATGAGGCCAGCGATGTCGGTTTTGTCGGGCGGGATGTCCATGTTTGTTTCCTCTTGGGTTAGGGAAGAAGTACAGGCTCAGGGGGTGAAATTCGCTGAAAATGGTGCTAGAAACCGATCTTGGGAACAGCAATCACTTCATTTAGGGCCATTTGTAGTGAAATCCACCAAGATCACACTGGATGCCGCGGACCGCCGCATCCTCCGCGCGCTTCAGCGCGACGGCCGAATGCCCATCACAGCCCTGGCAGAAGCCGTAGGGCTTTCAGCCACCCCCTGTCAGCGGCGGCTGAAACGCCTGGAGGAATGCGGCATCATCACCGGCTATGGCGCGCGTCTCTCTCCCGCCCGGGTGGGGCTGCCGCTCCAGGCCTTCGTCCAGGTGGCCCTGGAAAGCCATTCCGAGGAGGTGGCCGAGCGCTTCCACAAAGCGCTGGCCGCCAGGCCTGAGGTGCTGGCCGCCTACACAATGAGCGGTGAGATGGATTATCTGCTTCACGTACTGGCCCCCGATATGGAAGCCTTCGGCGATTTCGCGACCCGCGCCCTGCTGCGCATGCCCGGCGTAAAGGAGACACGCAGCAGCTTCGTCCTGGCCACGCTGAAACAGGGCGGCGAGGTGCCCGTCTAGTTGCGACACGCATAGCTGTGCGGTTATGTGAACCTTCGCTACTGGAGCAGGGAATGACGCCAGACCAGATCTTCCAGATCCGCTCGACCTTCCATCGCCTGGAAGCGATGCCGGAGAAAGCGGCCGATATATTTTATGATCGGCTTTGGGCCATTGACCCTACCACCGCGTCGCTCTTTGCCCATACCGACATGGCGCTACAAGGCCACAAGCTGATGGCCTCTATAGCTTTCGTGGTGAATGCCCTCGACAATCCTGAGCTGGTGGTTTCGGTTGCACAAACTCTGGCGCGTCGGCACATCACCTATGGGGTTACACAGGCCCATTACGCGAGCATGGGTAAGGCACTGCTCGGAATGTTGGACCAATTTCTGGGTGGGGATTTCACGCCTGAAGTCGCCGCCGCCTGGGACGAAGCCTATGCGCTGCTCAGCAGTATCATGACGACCGCGGCTAATCCGGGCTGACGAACGCTGCCTTCCCTTAGCGGAGGCGGGCCAGCGGAGTTGCCGCAGCCCGCCGGATCGGCCAGCTTTGCCTGGCGGCACGGACCGCAAGACATTCCCTGTTGATCGAGGTCTCCGCCTTTGCCGCATCGCGCATCCGAGGAGCAGGTCCGGGCATGGCTTGCACGTCTCTCTGCCTCCCTCGAAGCCCGGAACATCCCCGACCTGCTCGCCCTGTTCCAGCCGGACAGCCATTGGCGCGATCTGCTCAGTTTCACCTGGTCCATCGTCACGCTCGACGGCCGTGAGGAGATCGAGGCGATGCTCACCGCGCGTCTCGCCGATCCCGCGCCGGCCGCCATCACGATGGAGCCGGGCACTTGCAACACGACGGATGGGGTTATCGAAGCCTGGTTCCGCTTCGAGACGGCCCAACTGCGCGGTCGCGGCCATGTGCGCTTGAAGGACGGGCTTTGCTGGACCCTGTTCACAGCCGCCGTCGAGATCAAAGGCCATGAGGAGCGCGCAGGCACGCGGCGGCCGCGCGGTGTCGCGCCTGGCGTGCAACGCGGGCGCGCCAGCTGGGCCGAGCAGCGGCGCGACGCGGTGGCGGCACTCGGCGCCACGCAGCAGCCCGATTGCCTGATCATCGGCGGTGGCCAGGGGGGCCTGGCACTCGCCGCACGGCTGAACCGGCTGGAGGTGCGCACCCTCGTGGTGGATGCCTTGCCACGGCCAGGCGATGCTTGGCGGCGGCGCTACCGCTCGCTCTGCCTGCATGATCCGATCTGGGCGAACCACCTGCCCTACATGCCCTTCCCCGACCACTGGCCGGTCTACATCTCAAAGGACCGGATGGGCGATTGGCTGGAGGCCTATGCCGACATCATGGATCTTCACGTCTGGAGTTCCACCCAGGCGCGCAAGGCCGCCTTCGATCCGGCATCCGGGCGCTGGACTGTCGAGGTGGAGCGCGAGGGCAGGCTGGTCACGTTGAATCCCCGGCAGTTGGTTCTTGCCACCGGCATGTCCGGTGCGCCCGCCCTGCCCCGCTTCCCCGGCGCTGAGAGCTTCCTCGGCGCGCAATGCCACTCCAGCGCCTATGACAGCGGCGCGGCCTATGCGGGGCGTAAATGCGTGGTCATCGGCTCGAACAACTCGGCGCATGACATCTGCGCCGATCTTTGGGAGCACGGCGCCGAGGTCACCATGGTGCAGCGCTCCTCCACCCTGGTCGCTCGGGCGGAGACCTTGTTCCGCGTAATCACCAGCAGGCTTTTCTCCGAAGCCGCACTGGCAGCCGGCATCACGACGGATCAGGCGGATTTCATGGCCGCGTCCCGCCCCTTCGCCATGGTGGCTGAGCTTCAGCGCGAGCTTTATCGCCAGATCCGCGCTGAGGATGCCGAATTCTACGGCCGGTTGACGAAAGCCGGCTTCCTGCTGGATTTCGGCGAGGATGACACGGGCCTGTCCATCAAATATCTGCGCCGGGGCTCAGGCTATTACATTGATGTGGGGGCCTCCGAACTGATCGCCAGCAGCGCGGTGGCGCTGCGCAGCGGTGTGCAGGTGGCGCGGCTGCGCCCCGATGGCGTCGAACTCTCCGATGGCGCGGTGCTTCAGGCCGACCTCATTGTTCACGCGACCGGCTATGAACCGATGGAGAGC
>Ga0105045_10004847_pt1 | contig 11755 bp, 12 predicted proteins | sample MAT02_FD_78089 | JGI IMG/M metagenome (GOLD analysis project Ga0105045, IMG submission 78089) | Freshwater microbial communities from Lake Fryxell liftoff mats and glacier meltwater in Antarctica - MAT-02 (megahit assembly) | ecosystem: Environmental > Aquatic > Freshwater > Ice > Liftoff... | reverse complement strand
TCGATCATCGTTCGCCAGCGCGGAACCCGGTTTCACCCCGGCGTCAACGTGGGCATTGGGAAGGATCACACCTTGTTCGCGCTTGCCGATGGCAAGGTGTCGTTCGCGGTCAAGGGTGCAATGAACAAGCACACCGTCAACGTCCTATTGGCCTGATCGATCTGACGTTTCTCCGGGGCCGAACCCTGCGCCTTGCGCGGGGTTTTTTGTTTATGCGTGCTGTCAGATTTTTCGCTTTCGTGGCTCGATGGGCGTTCAGGCGCACCAGCGGACCCACCTTCGTTCTCAGCGGTAACCCTTGACTCATGAAATTCGTTGACGAAGCCTACATCGACGTTGCCGCAGGTGACGGCGGTGCGGGCTGCGTGTCTTTTCGGCATGAGAAGTACAAGGAATTCGGCGGGCCCAATGGGGGAGACGGCGGTCGAGGCGGCCATGTCTATGCGGTCGCCGACGTCGGCCTCAACACGCTGGTTGATTTTCGGTTTTCCCGGCGCCATGGAGCGAAACGGGGCCAGCATGGTATGGGCTCGGACATGTTCGGTGCAGCGGGCGACGACATCACCTTGCGCATGCCGGTGGGCACGGTCATAACCGACGCGCTGACGGGTGAGGTGCTCTACGAGTTGCTCGTGCCAGGGGAGGTGATCACGATTGCCAAGGGCGGCGACGGCGGCTTCGGCAACATGCGTTTCAAGAGCGCGATCAATCGCGCGCCGCGCCAGAAAACGCCGGGTTGGCCTGGCGAGAACAAGAGTCTCAAGCTCGAGTTGAAAGTGCTGGCTGACGTCGGACTGCTGGGCATGCCCAATGCCGGAAAGTCGACGCTGATATCGGCTATTTCCAACGCCAGGCCCCGAATTGCGGATTACCCTTTCACGACCTTGCATCCCAATCTGGGTGTGGTCAGGGTTGGGCCGTCGCAGAGTTTTGTGGTGGCGGACCTTCCCGGCCTGATCGAAGGTGCATCCGACGGCGCGGGATTGGGGCACCAGTTCCTGCGTCACCTGCAACGCACGCGGCTGCTGCTGCATGTGGTCGATATGGCACCGTTCGACGACACGGTGGATACGGTGGCAGAGGCCAAAGCGATCGTCAATGAACTCAAGAAGTACGATCCCAAGTTGTATCGCAAGCCCCGTTGGCTGGTCCTCAACAAGTTGGATATGGTGCCGGCGGACGAACGCGCCGCGCTGGTGGCGGCGTTCGTTCGGCGGATGCGTTTCAAGGGCCCGGTTTTCGAGATCTCGGCATTGACCCGGGAAGGATGTGAGTTGCTGGTCCAGGCTGTTTTCAAGCAGGTGCAGTTGCAACAGAAAGCTGAGCAGGGCGAGCCTGTCGTAGACCCACGTTTCGCTCCTGGAAGCACCGCCTAGGCTTGCTGTTCGTCACCTCGCATTTTTTGCACCATGCGCAAGAGCGTTCCGCCGCTTGTCACCCGTCAGGCCCGGCGAATTGTTGTCAAGGTCGGCTCCAGTCTGGTGACCAACGATGGTCGTGGCCTCGATGAGGCGGCGATAGGGGAATGGTGTCGTCAACTGGCGCTCCTGGTTGGCGACAAGCGCGAAGTCGTGATGGTTTCCAGCGGCGCGATCGCCGAAGGCATGAACCGGCTGGGATGGAAGACCCGGCCGCGTGAGATCCATGAACTGCAGGCGGCCGCGGCAGTAGGTCAGATGGGGTTGGCGCAGATGTACGAGTCCAAACTGCGGGCCCACGGACTGGGTAGTGCGCAGGTTCTGTTGACGCACGCTGATCTGGCTGACCGGGAGCGGTATCTCAATGCGCGCTCGACCTTGATGACCTTGCTCAAGCTGGGCATCGTTCCGGTCATCAACGAGAACGACACGGTCGTCAATGACGAAATCAAGTTTGGTGACAACGATACCCTTGGAGCCTTGGTGGCAAACCTCGTCGAGGCGGATCTGCTGATCATTCTCACGGACCAGCAGGGTTTGTACACCGCCGATCCGCGCAAGGTTGCCGATGCTCAGTTTGTGCATGAGGCCAAGGCTGGCGACGCTGCACTGGAGCTGATGGCTGGAGGCGCAGGATCCAGCATCGGGCGCGGTGGCATGATCACCAAGATTTTGGCTGCGCGCAGGGCGGCAGGTTCGGGAGCGTCTACCATCATTGCGTGGGGGCGCGAGCCCGATGTATTGCAGAGGCTGATCGCCGGCGAATCGATCGGTACGCTGCTGGTGGCGCAGACCCAGAAGCAGCAGGCGCGCAAGCAGTGGATTTCCGATCATCTGCAGTTGCGCGGCGCGGTCACTGTGGACGCAGGCGCTGCCGCCAAGTTGAGGGTCGACGGCAAGAGCCTGCTACCCATCGGCATGCTCACCGTTGTGGGCAAATTTTCCCGTGGGGAGGTGATTGCGGTGCGCGAGACCTCCGGTGCCGAGATTGCCCGCGGGCTGGCCAACTATTCCAGTTTCGAGGCCCGTTTGATCTGTCGGAAACCGTCTGCCGAAATTGAACGGGTGCTGGGCTATGTGGCCGAGCCCGAAATGGTACATCGCGACAATCTCGTGATCACCCGCTGATCGTTGCCGGGCACCCTATGCCTGCAGCCCCCATTCAAAGGCGCGACCATGCCCGTCAGCGCTGAGAGCCCTGCGGCACCGACTGTCTCAGTTTACGGATGATGGCCTGCGGCGAGTGCCCGACTGCCGATCTTCCCTCACAGACGCCTTGCCGTGCCAGTGCCAGTGCATGCATCGACGGTTGGCTGTCGTTGAGCTTTTTCCATTTTGGGTCGGGAACGGCATCCCATTGCTGATCGTTGCCCGCACGTGCGTAGGTCTTGACCTCCCCTGCGCGACACCAGATGCCTTCAAAGGCAGCATTGATATTGCCGCCAGCCGAAACTGCCACGACGACGTAACGCACGATGCCATCCTCTGAGATGGTCAGGCTGTCAGGGTCCACGCCGACCTTGACCGAGACATACCGTGGCATTTCTATGGGAACCAGGTTGGTGGTCGTGAACTTGACCGGTGGCCGTATGTCCAGCTCTTTCCAGTCGGGATCGAGCTCTGTCATCTGCGCCAACACATGGCTGGTCATAAACAGACCGCAGACGATAGCCGACAAGACCTTACCGCGCATAGGGATCATCGGGTTCGTCCACCACGGCATTGGTATGCGGGTCTGGTTCAAAGCTGGCTCCTGGTGGCAGCGCGATTCCTGCTCGCGCAAGTCCGTCGCCAGCCAATAGATGGTGGTCACCGTGGTCGCGCGAACGGCTGCCGCTGCGCAGATAACGGTTACGTATCTCGTGTCGCGGCAGGTAGCGCGATAGTTCTGTCAAGGCCATTTCGTACACGCCGCGCTTGAATTCGACGACCATTTCCAATGGGACCCAATAGTCGTTCCAGCGCCAGGCATCGAACTCGGGGTGCTCGGTCGCGCGCAGGTTCAGATGCCAGTCGTAGCCGGTCAATTGCAGCAGATACCAGATCTGCTTTTGTCCCTTGTAGTGGCCTCGCGCATCGCGGCGGATATAGCGATCCGGCACTTCATAGCGCAACCAGTCGCGGGTACGTGCAACCACACAGACGTGCTCCGGTTGGAGTCCCACCTCTTCATGCAGTTCCCGATACATGGCCTGCTCCGGAGTTTCTCCCCGATCAATGCCACCTTGCGGAAACTGCCAAGAATGGGTACGAATGCGCTTGCCCCAGAATACCTGGTTCCTCTGGTTGAGCAGAACGATGCCGACATTGGGCCGAAAGCCGTCCCGGTCAAGCATAATCAAACCCCAATTTTCAAACTGCGCCCATTATGCCCCGCAAGCCGCGCGCGGCAAAGCGACTTCCCCTGTCTCCTGCCCCATGAAAGCCTCCTGTTTTTTCATCTCCACGCTCAAGGAAGCGCCAGCCGATGCCGAAGTCGCCAGCCATCAACTGATGATGCGCGCCGGGCTGATCAAGAAGCTCGGCGCTGGTATCTACACCTACATGCCGATGGGCCTGCGCGTCATCCGTAAAGTCGAGGCCATCGTGCGCGAAGAGATGAACCGCGCCGGTGCCGTGGAGCTCAGCATGCCGGTCGTTCAGCCGGCCGAGTTGTGGCAGGAAACCGGCCGCTTCGAGAAGATGGGTCCGGAATTACTGCGCATCCGTGACCGGCATGGGCGCGACTATGTCGTTCAGCCCACCAGCGAAGAGGTGGTCACCGACATCATGCGACAGGATATCAAGAGCTACAAGCAGCTGCCGCGCAATCTCTACCAGATCCAGACCAAGTTCCGGGATGAGCGCCGGCCCCGTTTCGGATTGATGCGCGGGCGTGAATTCATCATGAAGGACGCCTACAGTTTTGACCGCGACGCTGAAAGCGCAAAAGCAAGTTACCAGCGGATGGCGCAGGCCTATCGCCGCATCTTCGACCGTTTTGGCCTGCGTTATCGCGCTGTGGCAGCAGACAGTGGGGCTATTGGCGGTGACCTCAGCGAAGAGTTCCAAGTGATCGCCGCAACCGGCGAAGACGCCATTGTTTACTGCCCGGACAGCGACTACGCGGCCAACATGGAAAAGGCCGAGGCCCAGCCACCGCAGCAAGCCCGGTCGGCACCGAAGCAGGCCATGGCGAAAACCGCCACGCCTGGCAAGAGCACCTGTGCCGACGTCGCACAGTATCTTGGCGTTCCCTTGCAACAGACTGTGAAATCCTTGGTGGTCACCACCGAAGAAAAGGATCCGCAGGGCAGCGTGGTGAAGTCACAGGTCTGGTTGTTGATGGTGCGCGGCGACCACGATCTCAACGAGGTCAAGGCCAACAAGTTGCCCGGGCTGGAGGCAGGGTTCCGTTTCTCCACGCTGGAAGAAATCGACGCGCACTTTGGTTGCAAGCCGGGCTATCTCGGGCTGCTCCATCTGCGAAAGCCGGTGCGGGTCGTGGCTGATCGTGAGGTGGCCCATATGGCCGACTGGATCTGTGGTGCCAACGAACCGGACTTCCACTTTACCGGCGTGAACTGGGGGCGCGACCTGCCAGAGCCAGAAATCGTGGCCGATCTGCGCAACGTGCTGGCTGGTGATGCGTCGCCGGACGGCAAAGGCCTGCTGGCGATCGAACGCGGAATCGAAGTGGGCCATGTGTTCTATCTCGGAACGAAATACAGCCGGGCCATGCACGCGACATTTCTGGACACGAACGGCAAACCCCAGTTCATGGAAATGGGTTGTTACGGCATCGGTATCAGCCGCCTTCCCGCAGCAGCGATCGAGCAGAACCACGATGCCCGCGGCATCATCTGGCCCGATGCGCTGGCACCTTTCACGCTTGTGATTTGTCCCATAGGTCCCGACCGCAGTGCCGAGGTCAAAAGCGCCGCCGAAGCGCTGTACACCCAATTCCTGGATGCGGGTGTGGATGTGATCCTCGACGATCGTGGCGAACGCCCGGGTGCCATGTTCGCGGATTGGGAGTTGATCGGTGTTCCGCATCGTGTCACCATCGGCGACAGGGGCCTCAAGGAGGGTCAGGTAGAGTACCAGCATCGGCGCGACACCGAGTCCAGCAAGCTCGCCCTCGATGCGGTGTTTGCATTCGTGATCGCCAAAATGGAGCCATGACAGGAATGCCAGAAACGTCCCGCCAATCGATGCTCGCAGATGGGCCTGGAGTTTCTCGGCGTGCCTGTCTCGCGGCTATGGCTGGCGGCCTGGCGGCAGCGGGCGTGCCTCGGGACGCAGTGGCGGGTGGCCAGTTGGAAGAGCCGCTGATCGACTCCGTGCGCACGGCCCTGACGGCGTCGATCAACAGCACGGCACCGCCGGTTCCGGTGTTTGCCGATACCGCATCCCGTATGGACCACTTGCGCTGGTTGGGCGCGATGAGCCCGCGGCTCAGCCGCCGAAAGTCAGACTTCGACACCCGCACCGAGTTCTTGCAGACCGTTTGGTACGAATCCAAGCGCGCCGGACTTGACACCACATTGGTCTTGGGTCTGATCCAGGTGGAGAGCGCATTTCGCAAATTCGCGATTTCGAGCGCTGGCGCGCGCGGCTATATGCAGGTCATGCCATTTTGGACCCGCGTGTTGGGCAGCGGAGACCCCTCCGTGCTGTTTCACATGCAGACCAATCTGCGCTTCGGATGTGTCATCCTGCGCCACTACCTCGACCGGGAAGCCGGCAATCTGTTCATGGCGCTGGGCCGCTACAACGGTTCGCGTGGCAGGTCGCCCTATCCGGACGCCGTCATCGGCGCCTCCCGGCAGTGGGAGCATCTTACCGTCTGAGACGAGCCACGCTTTATCGCGATCACCCAGCGCAACGGATGCACGGTGGGTGCGACTAGTTGGGCTTGGTCAGTACCTGTTGCAGCTCGCCGTTCTCGTACATCTCCATCATGATGTCCGACCCTCCGATGAACTCGCCCTTGACGTACAACTGGGGAATCGTCGGCCACTGGCTGTAGTCCTTGATGCCCGCGCGGATTTCCGCATCTTCGAGCACATTGACGGTGGCGATCTGCCGGGCGTCGAGGCCACAGGCTTTCAGAATCTGGATGGCTTTGCCCGAAAAGCCGCATTGCGGAAACGTGGCATTGCCTTTCATGAACAGCAAGACCGGGTTGGCTTTGACCAGTTCGTCGATGCGTTGTTGCGTGTCGCTCATGGACATCCTCCTTGTTTAGCGTAGTGCCGATTATTCCACCGAACCTGGCCAGATGCCGCAAACAACCTTGCCTATCACAGGACTTGCCCGGGCCAGCGGCCGCCGCTGCATCTCCAGCGGCCAGCCAAGTCGTCGCGGCGCGACGCTTCCAGGAAGCCAGCGCCATGCAGCAGGGCCTGTACGGCGGCCCCCTGGTCGGACCCATGCTCCAGCAACAGCCAGCCGCCCGTCACCAGATGCATGGCTGCCCCGTCCACGATCTGTCGGATATCGCGCAAGCCATCGCGCCCCGAGATCAACGCCTGCTGGGGTTCATGCGTCAAAGCGGCCAGATGAGGGTCTGCTTCGGATACATACGGCGGGTTGGAAACGATGCAGTCGTAACGGCCGTCGATCGGATCGAACCAATGCCCGTGCAGCATCCGGACCTGTAATCCCAGGCGCTGAGCATTGGCCTTGGCCACGTCCAGCGCATGCAAGCTGGCATCGACAGCATCCACCTCCCATGACGGGCGCTGCCGTTTGAGCGCCAGCGCAATAGCGCCACTGCCGGTACCCAGGTCCAGCAACCGCCGCGCCTTGTCACCCGGGCCATCCGCTGCCAGGGCGGTTTGATCCAGCGCCCATTGAACCAGAGTCTCGGTGTCTGGCCGAGGCACCAGTACGCGCGGATCGACCGTCAGCGCCAATCCGAAGAACTCCTTGCCACCGACGATGTAGGCCAACGGCTCACCGGATCGCCTGCGTTGCACTGCCTGCCGGTAGCGCTCGAGCACGAGCTCGGCCACCACGTCGGTGTCATGGGATAGCAGCCAGCTACGCGCAGCGTTCAGCGCGTTGCGGTCGATGCCGTGCGCGAACAGCAGCAACAGATCGGCATCGAGCTTGTCCAGACCGGCCTTGCGGGCCCCCCCCAGCGCTTGTGCAACCGTGGTCATCATGGCGCGGCGTCAGGACGGCGTACCCAGTTCCAGCGCCGCGAGCTGTTCGGCCGCCTGTGCCGCCTGGAGCGCATGCACCACATCATCGAGATCGCCCTCCACGATTAGGCCCAGCTTGTACAAGGTCAGGTTGATGCGGTGATCGGTAAGGCGGCCTTGCGGAAAGTTGTAGGTGCGGATCCGGTCGCTGCGATCGCCGCTGCCGATCAGGCTCTTGCGCTGTGCGGCATCGCGCGCCGCACGCGCGAGACGGTCCTTTTCCTGGATGCGTGCCGACAGCACCTGCATTGCGCGTGCCTTGTTGCGGTGCTGGCTGCGGTCATCCTGGCATTCGGCCACGATGCCGGTGGGCAGGTGGGTGATACGCACGGCCGAATCAGTTTTGTTGATATGTTGACCCCCGGCACCACTGGCGCGATAGGTGTCGATACGCAGATCGGACGGATTGATCTGCACCGCGACCGACTCGTCGGGTTCAGCCAGCACTGCGACCGTACAGGCACTGGTATGGATGCGCCCCTGGGTTTCTGTCGCCGGCACACGCTGAACCCGATGGCCACCTGACTCGAACTTGAGGTCGCCATAGACGCCAGCGCCGACCACCCGCAGCACCACCTCCTTGTAGCCTCCGAGCTCCGACGCCGACTCGCTGACGATCTCGATCTTCCAGCCACGGCGATCGCCGTAGCGTGTGTACATGCGCAAAAGGTCGCCGGCGAACAGCGCCGATTCGTCGCCACCGGTACCGGCTCGGATTTCCAAAAAGGCATTGCGGCCATCGTTGGGGTCTTTGGGCAGCAGCATGCGCTGTAATTCGGCCTCCAACTGTGTGAGTTCGGCGTTGGCGGCATCGATCTCTTCTTGCGCCATGGTCGCCATTTCGGGGTCCTGGGCAGAGCTCTCCAGCAACGCCTGGCCATGCTGCAGATCGGCTTCGCGCTGGCGGAAACGCTCCCAGCGGCCGGCCACTGCCACCACCTCGGCATGTTCGCGCGACAGCGCCAGGAATTGCGCCATGTCCTGCATGATGTCCTCGCGCGAAAGCAGGAACTCCAGCTCGCCCAGACGGGTTGCATAGCGCTCGAGCTGTGTTCGGAAGAATGCTTTCATCTGGGGGCGGGTCTCGTTGGCCGGCCGGTGCTGCGCACCACGCGCGGCGTGGGTTCCTGGTACCGGCATGGGCCACAACCAGCGCCCCGGCGTCGCAGGGCGTCGCGGGCAACCGAGCCCAGCTAACGTTCCTTGCGCAAAAAGAAGTGCTGTACGGCCGAACTGGCCTGCTTGCGCGCGTCTGCGTCTGCGGTGCGCAGCTCTGCCAAGGCACCGTGCAGCATTTTCTGGGTCAGCCCTCGCGACAGTGCCTCCAGTACGGCCTCCACGTCCTCGCCCCTGGCCAACAACTTGCGCGCACGGGCAATCTCCAGCGTGCGCCATTCATCCGCCTGCGCATTGAGCTGCTGGATCAAGGGTACCGAGCCGCGCTGGTCGATCCAGTGCATGAAACTTTGCACACCCGCATCGATGATGACCTCGGCCTGTGCAACCGCCGCCTGCCGGTTGGCACGCCCGGTCTGCACCACATGCGCCAGGTCGTCCACGGTGTAGAGGTAGACGTCCTGCAGGTCCTTGACTTCCGGTTCGATGTCGCGCGGTACCGCCAGATCCACCATGAAAATCGGGCGGTGCCGGCGGCGCTTGAGCGCGCGCTCGACCGCACCCAGCCCGATGATCGGCAAAGTACTGGCGGTGCAGCTGATCACCGCATCGAACTCGTGCAAGCGCTCGGGCAGGTCGGCCAGGCGCATCACCGTGCCGTCAAACTGGGCCGCCAGCCGCTCGCCACGTTCGAGCGTGCGGTTGGCCACGGTCATGGACTTGGGCTGGCGGGCCGCGAAATGAGTGGCGCACAACTCGATCATGTCCCCGGCACCGACAAAAAGCACCTTCACCTCGCCCAGGTCTTCAAATAGCTGCCCGGCCAGGCGCACCGTGGCGGCGGCCATGCTGATCGAATGGGCACCGATTTCCGTAGATGTCCGTACCTCTTTGGCGACCGCGAACGAGCGTTGGAACATCTGGCTGAGGGTCGCACCCATGGAGCCCGCGCGCTGGGCGGCGCGCACTGCGTCTTTGATCTGGCCGAGGATTTGTGGTTCACCCAACACCATGGAGTCCAGTCCGCTGGCAACGCGAAATGCATGGCGTACCACCGGGTCGTTTTCCAGCAGGTACAGATGCGAGCGCAATTCATGACTGGAAACGCCGCCCGAGCGTGCCAGCCAGTCCAGCACCGGCTCGAACTCGGGTGTCTCGCCCGCGCAATAGATCTCAGTCCGGTTGCACGTCGACACGATCGCAGCTTCGGGTGCCCGGTTCAGTGCGCCACGCAATCCGTGCAGCGTGGACTCAATCTGTCCACTGGCGAACGCAAACCTGCCGCGCAAATCCAGCGGTGCGGTGGTGTGGTTGATGCCTAATGCCCAGATTGTCATAAATGCGTTTTGGGCAGGATTATAAAATTCGTATCCGATGGGCGTATTCGGACTGATCAATCACCTGCTTAATTTCGCATGGCCAGCGCTGGCGCTGGCTGTGGCACTGCCATTGTTGGTGCGATGGACGCCCCTGGGCCGGGGCGCGACGAGCCGTGTGACCTTGCAGATGCTGGTGGTGGCAATGGTCAACCTCGCGGTGCTGCTGGCCGGGCTGCTATGGTTTGGACGCGACGGCAAGATGGCCACCTACCTGGTGATGGCTGCGGCCAGCGCCAGCAGCCTCTGGCTGCTGCACAAGAACTGGCGCGCATGACGGCGCGATCCGGCCCGCGCCGACCGGGCAACCAATTGGGTTTCAGGGGATGCGGGCATGGCGTGCGCGTCAATCGGGAGCAAACAGCTCGACCCGGTCGGTGATGATGCCGTCGGTTCCAAGGTCCAGCAGTCGCTGCGCGCTGGCAGTGTCATTGACGGTGTAACTGAGGCACCGCAGACCTGCTGCGTGCGCCTCCATGACCGTGCGGGTGTCCCACAGGCTATGGCGGCAGACCACGGCGACACAGCCCAGACCGTTTGCAATGGCGAGCCAGTCGCTGCGGTCGGTGTCCAGCAGCAAGGCGCGTGGCAGGTCGGGCGCGCTGGCCTGGGCCGCTTCCAGGGCAGCGATGGCAAACGACGACAACAAGGGCGCAACGGCAGCACCGGACCACAGACGCGCAGCCTGCTCCGCCACCATGGCACCGGTCTGGGCCTCCACACCCGGCGTCGGCTTGATCTCGATGTTCAGGTGGTAGCCGTTGTGACGGCAAAAACCTGCGATGTTGTCCAGGCAAGGCAGTGGTTCACCGGCATATTGGCGCGAATGCCAGCTGCCGGCGTCGAGTTGCGCCAGCGCCCGCCAGGACCAGTCGCCGGCCGTTCCCGATCCGCTCGTCGTGCGCTCCAGTGTGGCGTCATGCAACAGGAACGGCACGCCGTCCTGACTGAGCTTGACGTCGCACTCGAACATACGGTATCCATGCCTGGCACCGAGCCGAAAAGCCGCCAGGGTGTTTTCCGGAGCCAATTTTCCAGCGCCGCGGTGGGCGACCCAGCGTGGGTAAGGCCAGGCAGCTGGCATCAGATACGTTTGCCGGTGGTTGCGTCGGAGGCCTGCAGACGGCCTGTGCGCGGTGTGACATGAATCGTCGATCCCAGCTTGGGGACCGGCTGCGACTCTTCCATGCGGATGATGACGACCTCCTTGCCGGTGCCATGCGACCAGCGCCCGTAGACCAGGCGCTCGGCGCCCAGCATCTCGACGGCCACCACCTGCAAGGCCCAACCGGTATCGGTGACGTCCAGATGCTCCGGGCGGATGCCCACGATGGTGTTCGGTTTGTGTTGCGGCGCGTCCCACAGCAGCTTCATCGGCGGCGACCCGATGAAGCTGTCCACGAAGGTGGTTGCAGGTCGGGCATAGACCTCCTCGGACGTTCCGAACTGCTCCATCACACCGGCGTTCATGACGATCGTGCGCTGGGCCAGCGTCATCGCCTCGACCTGGTCATGGGTCACGAACAACGAAGTGATGCCCAGTTCGCGGTGCAGCTTCTGGATTTCAAGCCGGGTCTGGGCACGCAGCTTGGCATCGAGGTTGCTCAGCGGCTCGTCAAGCAGGAACACCTGCGGCTGACGGACGATCGCGCGT
>Ga0105045_10004844_pt1 | contig 11758 bp, 10 predicted proteins | sample MAT02_FD_78089 | JGI IMG/M metagenome (GOLD analysis project Ga0105045, IMG submission 78089) | Freshwater microbial communities from Lake Fryxell liftoff mats and glacier meltwater in Antarctica - MAT-02 (megahit assembly) | ecosystem: Environmental > Aquatic > Freshwater > Ice > Liftoff... | reverse complement strand
CCGCCACTGGTCGCCTTTGAAGCCCGCGTTAAAGACGCTGCCACCGGAAAAATTGTCGCCACCGCTTCCGATCTCCGCACCGATCGGCTAGACCTTCGCGACTTTACCAAAGCGCAACGCGCCATGGCCAATCAGGAAATTTGCAAAGAATGGTCCGAGCAGCTCATGCAAGCCACCAACCGCGAGTTATTCGCCAAAGTGCGAGGCTCATGGTTCACAGGCTTCTGAACACTCCTTCACTTCTTCCGCAGCGGGGAAGTAGCCTCACTAGGGCTCGAACCTAGAATAACGGAATCAAAATCCGGGGTGTTACCATTACACTATGAGGCTTTTGCGAAGGCCATACGACCTGCGGCGGGCGGAAACTAAGCTGGCTTCCCGCACTTTGGCAACCGAGAAAATCACTTTATCCGACAAGATTTCTGCCGTCTTTGGGAACGCGGCCATTAGCAACAGTCAAAAATGCGTGTGGAATACCCTAGATTTTTACAGTCCGTGGAATCCTGCCACGCGCCCTCCAAGTAGCGCGGCACCGCCGGGACCCTGCAGGTAGGGCGGCACCGCCGGGGCCGCTGGCGAATGGATCGCGAATGAGAAATCCCAAGAGATGTCAGAACGGCTCTACTTCGGCTGCGCATTCACCTCACATTCACTCGGTTCCCCCGGCGGTGGAACCCTACCTGAGCCAGCGGTGGAACCCTACCTGACCCGGCGGTGGAACCCTACCTGATCTCAATACCCGCCGCCGCTGCCTTTCATGTAGGTGCCGTAGCCGATGATAATCGTCGAGAGAATCAGTGTGGCGATGCCCGCAGTGATGAGCTTGTGCGCCTTTTTGCTCGAGCCCTTCCACTCGTTGAAATACCAACCCCACATTGTGCTGAAGATGATGATGCTGGCCATGTGCAAGGTCCACGAGGCAAAACCGAATTTACCCATCTGTGAGTGACCCATGGTGTAAAAGAAGAACTGGAAATACCAAATCGTTCCCGCGAGCGCAGAGAACCCGTAGTTTCCAAGCACCGGGATTTTTAAATCGGCAGCAGTCGCGCCACCAGCCGATGACGGTCCATCGCCACCATGCTCGCTGCCGGAAGCAATGAGTCCGGCATGCTCCGGGCGGGCATGCGAGGCGAGGTATTGATAGCCGCTGCGGTTCTTGATGTTCAATCCAACGCACCAAATGAAATTTGTCACGAAGCCACCTAACATCACCACGATGAGAGATGGCAATCCACTCCAAAGGATATCAGTGCCAGCGGCCATCGTCGCCACTTCAATGGGTTTACCTGCAGTGAGTCCGAAGCTGAAACACGCACTCATAATTCCCGCAAAGGTTGCGACTAACAAACCTTTCTTGAAGTTGAACTCGGAAATGTTCTTTTGCTTGTCTGCGGTCGGCATTTCCCTCTCCTTCGTCGCGCCGGCGAGTGCAGCGATGAAAATTCCAAGCAAACAGATGCCGACACCAAACAAGGTCACCTGACCAGGGCTCGTGGCCGCAATCTGCGCGATGGATTCCTCCACCGGAATCCCGGGGAAAAACATCTTCAGCACCGGAGGTAAAAGGGTGCCGAAGGCTGCACAATAGCCAAGTGCCACACCCATTCCCAGTGACATGCCCAGATAGCGCATCGCCAAGCCGAATGTCAGCCCGCCCGTGCCCCACAGCACGCCGAACATAAAAGTCCAACCGAGCGTGGAAGTGGATTGAGAAGCAAGCACACCGTAAAAGTCCTTGGTCATCAGACTGGCGAACAAAACCGGGCAGATGATCCAGGAAAAGAAGCCTCCCACCAGCCAGTAGGTTTCCCAAGACCACTTTTTAACGCCCTTGTAGGGGACATAGAAACTTCCCGAGGCAAGACCTCCGAGCCAGTGAAACAAGACGCCGAATAATGCATTTCCCATGATAATATATGTTGGATTTTTAAAGTAGAGTGATTCGTCAAACAGTTAGTTTCTTTTCGCAAGCACGCGGTCTTCATAGCCTTTGACTTCCGCCAGCCAACCACTGCCCACCGGCACGTTTTGCGATTCACAATAAGCATCCCATACCGCGCCCCAAGGCATGCTTTTCGATTCTTCCATCAAGGCAAGGCGGGTGGTGAAATCCCCGGCTTTCTCCGCCTCGCGCAGGGCAGCGGGTTCCAACAATGCCATCAGTAAAGCCTTGAGCGTATTGCGGGTGCCAATCGTCCACGCCGCAATCCGGTTGATGCTCGCATCAAAGAAATCCAAACCGATGTGGGTGCGGGCCAGAAGTTTGTTGCGGACTAATTCCGCAGCGATGGCTTGCAATGCATCATCCAAGATCACAACGTGGTCACTATCCCAACGCACGCCGCGGCTGACGTGGAGCAGTATTTCCGGAACATACATCAAGACAGAGGAGAGTTTATCCGCGATCCCTTCGGTCGGGTGGAAATGGCCTGCATCCAAGCACAGCAATTTTTGGTTTTTAATCGCATAACCCATATAAAATTCGTGGGAGCCTACTACATAACTCTCACTACCGATGCCGAAGAGCTTGCACTCCACCGCATCCAGATGATGTTTCGGATTGAGCTTCTTCGCAAACACCCGATCCAGCGAATCTGATAGACGCTGCCGCGGCGCGAGGCGATCCATCGGCGTATCTTTGTAGCCATCTGGAATCCATACATTGGTGACGCAGGGCGAGCCAAGGGTTTTCCCCATCACCGCTCCAATCTCGCGTGAGGCGATGCAGTGTTCCACCCAGAAGTCACGGATCGCCTTCTTCGGGTGCGAGAGTGTGAAGCCATCCGCCGCCTTCGGGTGGGCAAAGCAGGTGGGATTGAAGTCCATGCCCATCCCGTTTGCCTTCGCCCAGTCGATCCAGCTTGTGAAATGCTCCGGGCGGATCTCGTTGCGATCGACTTTTTTCCCGCCGAATTCGCCGTAGAAGGCATGCAGATTGAGGCGATGCTTGCCGGGAATCAACGAGAGAGCCAGATCCAGATCTGCTCGGAGTTCATCGGGCGTGCGGGCCTTGCCGGGGTAATTTCCCGTGACGGCGATGCCGCCACTGAGGCTCTCGCCGGTGTTTTCGAAGCCACCAACGTCATCGCCCTGCCAGCAATGCAGCGAGATCGGGATGGTGGCCAGCTTGGCCATTGCCGCCTCGGTATCCACGCCACAGGCGGCAAAGGATGATTGGGCGAGGCGGTACGATTGCGAAATTGATTTTGTGGATTTTGCCATAGCGTGAAATACGAATATTCTTGATCATTAGGCAAAAATTGCGGAAAAACCTCTACTGTTTTGCCAAAAACAAGCACGATTACGCCAATGAAGCGGATATTAAGAGTCGATGAATGGTTTCACCCTGATGGGTTCCCAATCACGGTCGAGCGGCGGGAACCACAGGTCCAATTTGGGCCGCATGCCCATGAATTCGCGGAGCTGGTAATCGTCACCGGAGGTAAATGCCTGCACATTACGGAAAACGATTCTTGGGAACTGAGTGTGGGCGATGCGTTTGTGATCGCGGGGCCACGCGAGCATGAATACCGCGAGCTTGCCGATCTCCGGTTGGTGAATATTCTCTATCAGCCACAACAACTGCAAATCGGCCTGAAAGATTTACCCTCCGTCGCCGGATACCATGCGCTTTTCACCTTGGAATCTGCGCGGAAGAATCGGCATTCCACCAGCAAACGTCTGCATCTGAATGGCAAGGAACTCGCACATGTGACGGAATTGGTGGATCAGTTGGAAGCCGAACTCAAGGCCCGTGAAGCAGGCTTTGGCTTCATGGCCACGGCGTGTTTCATGCAAATCATCGGGCTTCTCTCGCGTTGTTATGGCCGCAGTCCCTCGCCGGATGGGCGGGCCTTGCTACGCATCGGTGAGGCACTCTCTTACTTGGAGCGGAACATCCATTGCGAAGTGAATCTGGATGAATTGGCCAGCATCGCCCACATGTCCAAGCGGAGTTTTCTAAGGGTTTTTCAATCGGCCACCGGCTCCTCACCACTGGCGTGGGCGCTCCAGCAGCGGGTGCATCGTGCCTGCCATCTCTTACGCAATAGCGAAAAGCGCATTACAGAAATCGCCTTCGATGTAGGCTTCAATGATAGTAATTATTTCACCCGGCAATTTACTAAACTCACCGGTCTTTCACCCCGCAGCTATCGACTGCGGAAGGCGGTGGAGTGAGATAGACAAGTAGGAAAAACATAGGTCTTATAATTCCTACACGACCTGTTTACGCCGGTGGCATGATTTCGTAACGCTATTCCCTGGTGGATGTACCCTAGCCTGCCCCAGAGCGTCTCCATTTCTTCTGGGGTATTCGATTTTTCAGATATTTTTCCCACGAATCCATCGTTGCCAATCATTGACGCGGCTCCATCCTTGGTTTCCCATCCCCGCATGCCTGAGCCGAAAGCTAAGAATCCGATTTCCTCCCACCGATGGATTCTCGGCTATCTGATGCAGGAAAAAGCGATCTTCCTCCCCTCGTTGGCCGCACTTTTATTGACCGCCATGCTCTCTCTTGCTTTTCCGTGGTTTCTCAAAGAGCTGATTGGAAATCCTGCGGATGCCTTGAAAAACGGAGTGGATCCGGCGCAAGTCCTCGCAAAATCAAATCGTGTGGTGCTCGAGTTGGTGGCAGTGCTCGCCCTACAAGCCACCATCGCGTTTTTCCGCGTCCAAGGGTTCATCCGCTCCGGGGAATCCGCACTCAATCACCTCCGCCGGGATTTGTTCGCGCACTTGGTGAAACTGCCGATGCCCTTCTTCCAAGAACAGCGCTCCGGCGCCCTCAGCAACCGCATTTCCGCAGATCTCGGCGTGGTCCGGGATACGCTGCTCAACACGGTACCTCAGGCGGTGAGACAAACGGTAATCTTCATCGGCGGGCTGATTTTCATCTTCTTCGCCTCGTGGAAATTGTCGCTCATCATGCTTGGCAGCGTGCCATTTGTGGTTCTGGCGATCGCGTTTTTTGGTAGGAAAGTCCGGGGATTTTCCAAAGCCGCACAAGATTCCCTCGCGGAAGCCGGCACCGTGATCGAAGAGACCGTGCAGGGGATCGCGGATGTGAAATCCTACACCAACGAACCATTTGAAAACTCCCGCTATGATCGGGCGTTGCAAGATTTCTTCGGCGTGACCGTGCGTGGCGCGAAGCACCGTGCTGCCTTTCTTTCCTTCATCATCTTCGCCCTTTTTGGCACCGTCGCCTTCGTCACCTGGTATGGTGCCAGGATGCTCGCCAACGGTGAAATCGATGGTACCAACTTCGTTTCCTTCATCCTCTTCTCAATCTTCGTCGGCGCATCGCTGGGCTCATTTCCGGAAATCATCTCGCAGTTCCAAGCCACCGCCGGGGCCACCGAGCGCCTCCGTGAGCTGCTGGACACTCGGCCGGAGAGGAGCGATGGCGATCCCGCCGCCAAGCTCACGGGTTATTTGGCCTTTGAAAATCTTTCCTTCCGCTACCCCTCGCGGCCTGATGTGCAAGTCCTCCAAGACCTGAATTTCTTTGTCCGCCCGGGCCAGCGCGTCGCGCTCGTCGGCCCGTCCGGGGCGGGGAAATCCACTGTTTTTTCCCTGATCCTCGGCTTCAGTGAGCCGGAAAAAGGCCAGATCCTCTTCGATAACCTGCCTGCTTCTTCAATATCGCTTGCCGCCCTCCGCTCACAAATCGCCATCGTCCCCCAAGAGGTCTTGCTCTTCGGTGGCAGCATCCGGGAAAACATCGAGTATGGGAAGCCCGGGGCCTCGCTCGATGAAATTCAAGAAGCCGCCCGCAATGCCAATGCGTATGATTTCATTGCCGCACTACCCGAGGGCTTCGAGACCCTCGTCGGCCCGCGCGGAACCAAGCTCTCCGGTGGCCAACGCCAGCGCATCGCCATCGCCCGCGCGATTCTTGCAGACCCGAAAATCCTGCTGTTGGACGAGGCCACCTCCGCCTTGGACTCCGAGAGTGAGCGACTCGTCAATGAGGCGCTTGAGCGGCTCATGAAAGGCCGCACCAGCCTCGTCATCGCCCATCGCCTCTCCACCGTTCGCCACGCGGACTCCATCCTCGTCTTCAAACAGGGGAAAATCGTCGAGAGCGGCAGCCATGAAGACCTGATCGAGCGTGATGGTATTTACCGCTTCTTGGTGGAAACCCAGCTCGTCTAGCCGCGCACCCGCTGCCTGCCATGGAGTGCGAATCTTTTTTCCATAAACCGTTCTTGTCCGGCGGCTTGTCCATGACTTACGCTTGCCCAACCTTTTCCAAGCGTGTCTTCCGTTTCCTCTACCAATTTCATTCTAGGCGTCCTCCCCGCGCGCTGGGACTCCACCCGCTTTCCGGGGAAGCCGCTCCATCTCATCGCTGGCAAACCTCTCATCCAGCACGTTTGGGAACGTTGTAAAATGGCAACCCTGTTGGACGAAATCCTCGTCGCCACCGATGATGAGCGGATCCGCGATGCGGTCATTGCCTTTGGCGGGAACGTCGCCATGACATCGCCAGACCATCCCACCGGCACAGACCGCATCGCCGAGGCGGCCCTCAGCGTTCCCCGCGCCACCCACATCATCAATATCCAAGGCGATGAACCACTCATCGATCCCGCTCTCATCGACTCTCTTGCCGCCGCCATGATTGCAGATCCCTCGCTAGACATGGCCACCGCCGCGAATCCACTCGATCCCGCAGATCCCGCCATCCAGGACCCAAACGTCGTCAAAGTCGCCACCGCGCTCGATGGCCGGGCGCTCTACTTTTCCCGCTCGCCCCTGCCATTTTTCCGCAACTCCGTCCCGGGTCTGCCCGTTCTGCGCCACAAAGGCATCTATGCCTACCAGCGGAGTTTTCTGCAACGCTTCATCACCTGGCCGCCCGCGCCTCTGGAATCGGCAGAATCCCTCGAACAACTCCGCGCCCTCGAAAATGGCGCGTCCATTAAAGTAATCATCACCTCGGACACCTCGCCCGGTGTCGATACTCCCGAGCAAGCTCTCGAGATCGAGCGCCTTTTGTCGTCCTCTTCGTTTACAATTTAGAATTTTAAATTTACCGCTAATCATGAAATATATCTTCGTCACCGGCGGTGTGGTCTCCTCCTTGGGCAAGGGCCTCGCCGCAGCCTCTATCGGCACGTTGCTTGAGCATCGCGGCCTGAGCACCTTGATGCAGAAATTCGATCCTTACCTTAACGTGGATCCTGGCACCATGTCCCCTTACCAACATGGCGAAGTATATGTTTTAAACGACGGTGCCGAGACTGATCTAGACCTAGGCCACTACGAGCGCTTCACCTCCGGAGTCCTCTCACGGATGAATAATCTCACCTCCGGCCAAGTTTTCGACGCAGTGATCAAGAAAGAGCGCCGTGGCGAATATCTCGGCAAAACCGTGCAATACATTCCCCATGTCACCGATGAAATCAAGGCCCGCATGCACAAGGTCACCGAGGACAATCCCAATACTGATGTGCTCATCACCGAAATCGGCGGCACGGTAGGGGACATGGAAGGGCTCTTATTCATCGAGGCGCTGCGCCAGTTCGCGCTTGAAGTTGGCAAGGAAAACGTCTGCTTCATCCACGTCACCCTGCTACCCTACATCAAGGCCGCCGGTGAAGTGAAAACCAAGCCCACCCAGCAATCCGTGGCAAAACTCCGCGAGCTCGGCATCCAGCCGGACATCATCATCTGCCGCACCGAGGCAGACCTCGATGAAGACAACCGTAAAAAAATCGCGATGTTCTGCAACGTCGAGCGCAAGAACGTGGTCGCCTTCCGGGATGTGGACCACACCATCTACGAGTGCCCGCTGGATTTGCGCCGCGACAAGATTGACCGCCTCGTTGTCGATAAGCTCGGACTCGGTCACAGTCCTTCGCCAGCGCTTGAAGATTGGGAAAAATTTGTCCAACGTGTCATCCACCCCAAGCACAAAGTCACCATCGCCGTCGCTGGGAAATATATAGAACTCCAAGACGCCTATAAATCCATTTACGAATCACTCATCCACGCCGGCGCCCATCATGATACCAAGGTCCAGATCGTGCGGGTGGAGGCGGAAGCCATCGAGGACCATGGTGCCAAGGCAGTCATTGGCGATGTCGATGGCATCCTCGTCCCCGGCGGTTTTGGCGACCGCGGTATCGAAGGGAAAATCCTAGCTGCCCAGTATGCCCGGGAGAATAGAATTCCATACCTCGGCATTTGTCTCGGAATGCAAATCGCCACCATTGAATATGCCCGCAATGTCTGCGGCTTGGACCAGGCAAATTCCACCGAGTTTGATAAAGCCACCAAGCACCCCGTTATCTGTCTTCAGGAAGAGCAAAAAGGCATTGAAGACATGGGAGCCACCATGCGCCTCGGCTCATGTGAATCCATCCTCTTCGCAGGCACCCAAGCTTCGGATCTCTATGCAAATGTGGATCGCATCCACGAACGCCATCGCCACCGCTATGAGTTCAACTCAGATTACCAAGAACGGATCCAAGATGCCGGTTTGGTTATCTCCTCCGTCTCCGCCGAAGAAGGACTCGTTGAAATCGTAGAACTACCAGGCCACCCATTTTACATCGGTGCCCAGTTCCACCCCGAGTTCCAATCGAAGCCAAACCACCCGCACCCGCTCTTCGCCGGCTTCGTCGCCGCCGCTTTGGAAAAGAGTCAAGGCGCTTGATCGTTGGTCTCCCGTGAGCATCACCGTCATTCATTGTCTGGGTCTATTTCCCACGTTTCGATCAAAGCGCCCCTCCACACTCCGCGCCCCGGTAATGGGCCGCCATGGCAAGGCGCTCGTGGACGACCGGAGCATTTCTGCTTGATCCGCGCAGCCTCCTCGGGACGTCTGCAAATAATGATTCAACATCTCCCGGCTCATTTTCGTCAGTATCTGTTGTCTATCACATACTTCCACAGCGGCGGAGGACGGCGCATATCCGCCACCTGAGAAACAGGTAGAGGAATGGTATGCAAAGCATGCGAAGGGCGCAGGGCTACTGCTCGATGAAACGCCTCTTCAGGGCGTCAGTTGAGGATTCTTGCAAGTTCTTCGATAGCTTGGCATAGGCAATGCTCGCTTTTCTTGGACAGCGCCTTGCTATCCAATGAACTCTCCATCGCACGTTTTAAAAATTTTGAATTTCGCGCGCTGGTTTTGCGCTACGCTGGTGATGCTTCCAGCGCTTCTGCTCGCCCATCCCGGACATTATCATCCGCCCGATGAGACTGATGAGTTTGATTTTTTAAGGTCCACATTTCTCCATTCCCATGGCGCATGGGATTATGTTTTTGCCGCCATCGCGCTGTGTAGCCTTGGTACTGCGGTTTTCGCGGGGAAACGGCCAGTCAAAGTGGGTGCCATTTTACTGGCGATCGGCTCAATCGTCGCTACCCAGCTCGTCTAGCCGCTCCCGCTGATGCATCTTTCCCCGCGCGAACAGGAAAAGTTACTCATCGTCGTCGCTGGCGATCTGGCACAACGCCGCCGTGCGCGTGGCCTAAAACTCAACTACCCGGAAACCATCGCCCTGATCACCGCAGACTTGTTGGAGGCCGCCCGCGATGGTAAATCCGTCGCCGAGCTGATGAGCTACGGCACCACCCTCGTCCGGCGCGCTGAAGTGATGGAAGGCGTGGCGGAAATGATTCACGACATTCAAGTGGAGGCGACCTTTCCGGACGGCACCAAGCTTGTCACTGTTCACCAACCTGTCCGATGATCCCAGGAGAAATCATCACCCCGCCCGGAGCTGCTGAACTGGTCCTGAACGTTGGCCTCGCGATGTGTAATGTCATCGTTGCGAACACGGGGGATCGGCCGATACAGGTGGGCAGTCATTTCCATTTTTTCGAAGTCAACACCTCGCTCCACTTTGATCGTGCGACGGCCCGTGGCTTCCGCCTGAATATCCCTGCCGGCACTGCCATCCGCTTCGAGCCGGGCGATACCCGCGAGGTGCCGTTGGTAGCCCTCGCCGGGAGCCGTGAGGTTCATGGTTTCAATAATCTCGTCAAAGGCCCGTTAGATTCATGAAGCAGACACGCGCGAACTATGCCGGAATGTTCGGCCCTACCACCGGCGATCAAATTCGACTGGCGGATACGGAGCTTTTCATCGAGATCGAGCGAGATCTCATCACGGAAACCGGCGGCTACGGCAATGAGGTGAAATTCGGCGGCGGCAAGGTGATCCGCGATGGGATGGGCCAATCTCCCGTCGCGCTCGATGCGGAATCGCTTGATCTCGTCATCACCAATGCTGTGATTCTCGATGCAGCCCAAGGCATCATCAAGGCAGACATCGGAATCAAGTACGGCCGCATCGTCGGCATCGGCCATGCGGGGAATCCGCTGATCCAGGACGGCATCACCATGACCATCGGTGCTGCCACAGAAGTCATCGCGGGTGAAGGCTGCATCGTCACCGCGGGCGGGATTGACACTCACATCCACTTTATTTGCCCGCAGCAGATCGAGCATGCCATTGCCAGCGGCATCACCACCATGATCGGTGGCGGCACAGGTCCGGCGCATGGCACCTACGCCACCACCTGCACCCCGGGGAAATGGAACATCCACCGGATGTTGGAAGCGGCGGATTCTTTCCCGATGAATCTGGGCTTCCTCGGTAAAGGCAACTGTTCCACGCCCGAGCCACTGCGCGAACAAATTCTAGCAGGTGCCATTGGTCTGAAACTTCACGAAGACTGGGGCACCACTCCCGCCGCCATCGATACTTGTCTGACAGTAGCGGATGAGTTTGACGTGCAAGTGGCCATCCACACCGATACTTTGAACGAAGCTGGCTTCGTTGAAAGCACGCTTGCAGCCTTCAAAGGCCGCACCATCCATACTTATCACTCCGAGGGTGCCGGTGGTGGCCATGCGCCGGACATCATCCGCGTCTGTGGCGAGCCCAACGTGCTGCCTTCTTCCACCAATCCTACCCGGCCATTTACCACCAATACCATCGATGAGCATTTGGACATGCTGATGGTTTGCCATCACCTCGATTCACGGATCCCCGAGGATGTCGCATTCGCCGAGAGCCGCATCCGCCCGGAGACGATCGCTGCGGAGGATCGGCTGCACGACCTCGGGGCCATTTCCATGACTTCTTCGGACAGCCAAGCCATGGGCCGGGTGGGGGAGACCATCATCCGCACCTGGCAGACGGCGCATAAAATGAAAGTCCAGTTTGGGAAATTGGAAGGGCCCGGTCATCATGCGGCTGATAATTTCAGGGCGCTCCGTTATGTGGCGAAATACACCATCTGTCCGGCCATCGCCCATGGTATTGCTCATGAAGTTGGCAGCATCGAGGTTGGAAAACTCGCAGACTTGGTGATTTGGAAACCCGCGTTTTTCGGTGTGAAGCCTGAGACGATCGTGAAAGGTGGTTTGATTGCATGGGCGAATATGGGTGATCCGAATGCATCGATTCCCACCCCGCAGCCCACGATGTACCGGCCGCAGTTCGGGGCCTTCGGCAAGGCCCTCGCCGCCACCTCCATCACTTTTGTGAGTGCTGCCTCATTGGAATCCGGTGATCTGACAAAATTGAATTTGTCGAAACGCCTCGTCGCCGTGCAGGGTTGCCGGCACATCACCAAGCGTGATTTACCGTTCAATGATAGCTTGCCGAAAATCACAGTGGATCCAGATACCTACACCGTCACTGCCGATGGTGAGCCGCTCCGCTGCGAGCCACTTTCCGTGCTGCCCATGGCGCAGAGATATTTTCTTTTTTGAGATTGGATGG
>Ga0105045_10004843_pt1 | contig 11760 bp, 9 predicted proteins | sample MAT02_FD_78089 | JGI IMG/M metagenome (GOLD analysis project Ga0105045, IMG submission 78089) | Freshwater microbial communities from Lake Fryxell liftoff mats and glacier meltwater in Antarctica - MAT-02 (megahit assembly) | ecosystem: Environmental > Aquatic > Freshwater > Ice > Liftoff... | reverse complement strand
GAAAGCCAGGATGAGGAAGTTGATCACGATGGTCACGAAGTTGCCGTAGGCCAGCACGCTGCCGGCCTTCTGGGCGTCGGCCAGGGCCAGGACCTTGCCCGGGTTGGCCGCGGCGAACGCGCTGGCGGCGTCGGTGGCCGACTTGCTGAGCGGGAGGTACGAGTCCGTGAAGTTCACGTTCCCCGCCATGCCGACCACGGGCATGATGATGTCGCCGGTCAGCGAGCCGACGACCCCGGCAAACGCGACGCCGATGATTACGCCGACGGCCAGATCCAGCACGTTGCCCTTGAGCGCGAAATCCTTGAACTCGGAAAGAAGACCCATCGAAGACTCCTTGTGAGGGCACTTGGTAGAGCGCCCATGGGGACCGCATGTCCCGGTTGGCCCCCCTCCGCCGCGACAGCATACCAAAGCGTCGGGAACTCACACTACCCGCAATGGTTCCGCACGAAAACTCATACATCCGCACCGCGACCGCACACCTGCGGCCGGGTTGGTGAAGCTTGTGGCGAAGCCAAAAACACACCCCGCCCGGAGAAGCCGGGCGGGGCGGGGAAAATCAGTGTGTTCAGCCCGGGACGGGTGTCCCGAACTTCACGCGATCACTTGTAGAAGTTCGTGGTCTCGACCTTGACCAGCGGACGGGTGATCTCGTTGCTGGAGGTCTCGGCCCTGAACTGGACCTGGCCTTCCTTGACGGCCCTCAAGACGATCGTGAACTGGCGACGCTCCTTGGGGGCGAGGGTCGCGATGGGGGCGAAGGTGATCGTCAGCCCGTTGACGGTGCCCTGGGTGGGGCCGGTCTGGGAGACGTACTGGTGCGCGTCTTCCATGGTGCAGGTCAGGCGGACGTTGGTGAGCGGGGCCGAGCCCTGGTTGGTGACAAACAGGGTGTAGGTCACGTTCTGGCCGAGCTGGACCGGACCCAGATCATCGACGCCGTCCAGAAGCAGGGCCGGGATGCCCTCAACAACGGTGCTGCAGTTGGCCGTGACGGCCTCGGCGCAGGTCGCCGTGGCGCGGACGGAGTTGGACACGGGGCCCATGTTCGTGCCCAGGTTCATCGTGACGCTGTAGCTCTTGCTGGCCTTGGGGGCCAGGTCGCCGGCGTTCCAGCGGACGACGTTGCCCGCGGGGGCGCCGCCCTCGGTGGCGGAGATGAACGAGGCGCCGGCGGGGATCATGTCCTCGACGACGGTGTTCCGGGCGACCGCGTCGCCGTTGTTGGTCACGGTGATGTTGAAGACCGCCGGGCTGCCACCGACAAACACCTTGCTCGGGCAGGCCTTGGTGATCGCCAGCACGGCCTGACGGACGGTCGTCGTCACGTCGTTGGACTTGGCGGACAGGTTGTTGTCGGCCATCGCCTGGGCGTTGTTCGTGTAGGTGCCCGTCTTCCCGGCCTTGGCCTGGAAGGTGATCTGGCGGCTCTGGTTCGGGCCCAGGTTGCCGACCATCTGCTCGACGCTGGTCTTGCCGTCGGCCGTGGTCACGCCAGCGGGGAGCTGGTCGGTAACGCGGACGTTGGTGGCGTTCCCCGTGCCGGTGTTGGTCACGGTGATGGTGTAGGTGACGTTGTCGCAGACGCTGATCTCGCCGGTGGGCGAGACGGCCTTGGTGATCGCCAGCTGCGGATTCACGACGTTGGTGCCGCAGCACATGCTGTTGGACCAGGTCGCGGTCGAGCAGCCCTTGACCACGCCCGTGCCGGTCGCGATCGCGGTGATCTTGATCAGGCGGCAGCCCTTGGCCGGCAGAGCGCCGACCGCGAAGCCGTTGCCCGACATGGCCGGGTCGGAAGACACGATCCTGGCGCCCTCGAGGGTGTACGCCACGACCACGTTCTCCAGCGGCATGCTCGTGAGGTTGCAAACCTCAAGGTCATACGTGAAGTTCGTATTCGCCAGCACCTCGACCGGCATGCGGCAGCACACCGAAAGAGCGCTGCTCGCACGGTCGCCCGTGGGCAGGAACAGGCAGTTGCCCGCGATCTGCGGCGCAGGGGCCGGGGTTGGAGCAGGGGCCGGAGCCGGACGCGGGGCCGGGGCCGGAGCAGGGGCCGCCCTCGGGGCCGGGGCCTGAGCCACGGCACGCGGGGCGCGAGCCCAGCCATCGACATAGTCGATGTTGCCATAGGTGCTCTTCACACCGCCGCGATCAGACACGCCGCTGCCCTCGCAGCCAGCCAACCCCACCATGCCCGCCAGCAGCACGCAGGCTGTGGCCAACTTCGTACGAGCCATCGGAGTCTCCTTACGGCACTTGTTCGAGCCCGCGCCACGAGGCACGCAGCCCAACCGCCTCTTTTTCCAGATCTGTCACCCGGCACTCCCGGGTGGTGTGGTCCATCCAAACTCGGCCACCCCAACCGCCGTGCATCAACGAACCATTGACCAACTTCACGCACGCCGTCCGGCCTGACCGCCAGATCGACGTCGCAAGCGTCGATTCGATCACTCTTCCTCGGCTGCAGGCTGTTCGCGACGCGGACCGGAAAGTCCGCAACAGATTCGCGACGGCCCGATCTTCGCCCGCCTCCGACACGTCCGGCCTTGCCCCAACAAATAAGGGAGACACGCACGTCCGGAGACCGGACAAGATGGGTATGGAACATAAGCCCACCGTCCGCCCGCGTCAACCCCCATAAACCCGGGGTGACCGGCGCGACCAACAAACGCTGGGCTCCGCCGTACCCGTGCCGCTCCCGAACACATCGGCGGCCACCCAGAGCATGAACTGTCCTATCGGAAAGTCGACCCCAGCCGACCCGAGATTTCAGGTTTTCCCACCGCGGCGAACCCGCGAACACCCTAATCAGGCCGCCGACAGCCGCTCCCAATCCCGAATCGGCGCAAGACCTGCGCGAGAACCGCCACCCGCCCCAGGCCTAGAACCTCGGCCAAGAACCCCCCCGTCCCCCCCCGTCCGCCCCCATGCCCCCAGGTCCACCGGCCGCTCGTGCCGAACCTCTAAAAGCATTCGCGCCATCGCGTCGCTCAACGACGTTTGCGCCAGCCGCCGCCGCCGCCCGGGGCGGAGCCGCCCCGGCCCGTGCGTGCTTGGCATCGACACCGCGTCAGTTCAACCCGCGCGCCAGCCCCCGCGAGTATCGGGCTATCGCCAAGCCCGCCCCGATCACCGCGACGGTGCACCCGACTTTGCTGCGCAACGGCCGCAGAGCATCGAAATCGCGACTCGCGACTTCGATGGCGCGGCAATCAAACTTCGGTGCCACACGCCTCGGGACAGCACGCCGATTCCGACAGGCGGAAGATCGGCCTGGCCCTTTGCGACAGCATTTTCATATGTTCGCACTTGCCAATATCGAAGTGCCGATACTTCTGATTATAGGTCCGGCGTTGGTACTCGGGCTTGTTTCGATCGCGGCGGCTGAGGCCGGCGTGTATCGAAAGCTCGTCCCCATCACATTCCGTCGAGCCATCCTCGGCTCGCTCGGCGCCAATGTGTTCTCTACGCTGCTGGGCGTCCCGCTGACCTGGGCCGCTTTGGCTGGGCTGCAACTGATCACCGGCGGCGAGAGCTCTTCCGGCTCCGACGTGCTCGCCGTGACGTGGCAGGCACCTTGGCTTATGCCGGACCCGGAGGACTGGATGGTCCCAATCGCGGCCATCGTGCTCAACGTGCCCTTCTTCGTCGCTTCCGCGTTGAGCGCGCGGCTTGTCCTTCGCCGCATCTGGAAAGGTATCAATCCACGGTCCCTCGGTCGCGCGTGCTGGCGGGCCAACGCTTACTCATATGCCGGGCTGACCGTTTTCTGGGTGCTGCTTCTTCTGCTCTGACTCCCGATCGGGTTCTAGCGTCCCCGCGCCCAGCCTGCGAACGTGGCATTGAAGTCTCCGATCCGTATGCCACTCCCCCGCTCTACCGGGCCACCGAGGTCGATGAGATTGAGATGGTCTTCGGTGCCGCTACCGGTGACTCGGCAACACCACGCCCAACGCAACGAAGTCTGCTTCAACGCAAGCCGACTTCGGTGGCACGGAGCGACTCGGGTCGCATGGATCTTTAATCTCATCCGCCAGCGCGCAGCACCACTCCCGCGTTCCCCGGCCCCGCGGCAATATTGCCCGCGGGGCCCGATCGAAAACCCGTCACAAACAAAAATGGAGCCGGGGGGATTCGAACCCCCGTGCCGGATCATCCGCGCTGCCGCCTCTACGTGTGTGTTCCGTCATTTAATCTCGGTGTGCGGGTCCAGGACGGACACCGTCTCCGCACACCCAGTCCCCAGAAATGTCTCACCTCAACGTCTGGTGACGTCCCGCTGAGGCCAGCTCGAAGTCTTCAAGCCGCACGCTATCGAGCATCGTGTGCGGCTCGGGTTGCCTTATTTAGGCAGCCAGAGCGTAGCTGTTGTTGGCTACTGATTTTGTGCATACTTTTTACCTGGCCTGCATGCTCCAGGACACGCGTACGACAACGCCGCAAAGCCCGGTCGATCGCCAGTGTCGGCCCCAGGTTGTCAAAGAACACCCGATGATACGCCGCGGAACGCCCCAAGGATCGCCGGCGGCTGCGATAACGCGAGCTTCCCCGCGCCGGGCTCCTAGCACCCGGCGAACCACAGGCCCAGGAACGCAAAGATGTCCGCCACCGTCCGCGAGCCGTCCTGGTCAAGATCCGCGCGGGGGTCGTTCCCGAACCACGCGCTCAGGAACGCGAACACGTCCGCGACCGTCCGCTGGTTGTCATTATCGAAGTCGGCCCGGCACACCGGCCCGAGCTCCCGCGTAATCGTGTAGTTCCAGAACCCCACCAGGCCGGTGGTGTTCTGAATCCACCCCGCGACATCCCCCTCGACATACCGCGGCCAGCCATCCAGGATCTCGATCGTGACGTCGGCAAAGCCCACGAACTCCGTGACCCGCCACGACCACGCAGGGGCCGGCGTCGTCGCGACCGCGTAGTTCCGGTTGATCCCATCGCCCCCCGCGGCGATCCTCGCCACGACCAGCGCCGCCCCCGCCGACGGACCCTGCGCGACCAGCGCCCGCGCGTGAGCGATGTCCGCCGGACGAGACAACTCGATGACATACGCGTCGTTGTGGACGACCCGTCCCGGCATCTCACCGACAACAAACCGCACGTTGGTCGCTTGGGCGGATACCCCCCCCAGCGTTCCCGCCAGAAAGGCCGACCCGGCCGCCAGCCGTCCGGCCCCGCCCATACGCCCTGCCTTGCTCATGGCCCCGCTCCTTATCACTCCCGCGACCCTCGTCGCGGCCGTCATCCCCACCCGTCGATCTCAGCACCGCGCAAACCACAGCGTCAGAAACGCGAAGATGTCCGCCACCGTCCGTGCTCCGTCGCCGCTGATATCTGCTCGCGGATCGTTCCCGAACCACGCGCTGAGAAACGCGAAGATGTCGCCGACCTCGACCGCTCCCGACAAGTTGAAGTCCGCGCGGCATGTCGGCGCCGTCGCCACCTCGCTGGCCCGGATCGACGCGACCACCAGATGCTCTCCCCACGGCGTCCCGATGCCCGGCAGCACGACCCGCAGCCCCACCTGCATCTGCAGCGTCCGCGACCCCGGCGGCCCGCTGACCACTCCGCTCATCAGCGTGACGGGCCTGGCCCCGCCGACCGCAAGGTTCATGGAGAAAATGCAGGGGACCAACCCGGCCTCCAGCGTTACACACGCCGCGCCCGTGCCGCTGTGCCACGCCGTGCCCGTCACGTCGGCGGCGATCGTCCCATCGCCGAGCGTGAGTTGCCCCGATCCCGGACCCGGGGTCGCCGCGAGGCTCGCCGCACCGACCGATCGGAGCGTCCCCGCCGACATCGCGACATTTACCAGCGAGAAGGGCGCGGCCACAAGCGTCGTGCCTGTTGCGTCAAAATCAAGCTCGATGCCCGACACCGCCGCCGCCCCCACCGTGGCCGTATCAACAACCACTCGCCCCCGGACAGGGATTGGGACGGCCGCAGAGCTCTGAAGGATCCGACGGTTCATCACCGCCATGGACTGGGCCGGGTCCAGCTCAAACCGCGCCGTCGCGGCGTCAACCGCTGGTGCCAGCACACCCGCACACACGCCCGCGCTCAATACCGCAGCCCACAACCGCATGGCCAGCCTCCGTTTTCCCCTTGCAAGCATAGGGATTGAGCTCAAGCAACATCCCCCGGCCAAGGGGCCCCGGGGGATGTGTCAAGCGTTTCCTCGATCGGGCTCAGCGGGGCCGCTCTTTAGCGGTTCCGCCGACGGCGGGCAACCATCAGGGCGACGCCCGCGAGCACGCCCGCGGCACCCGGCGCAGGCACCTGCGAGAAGTTGATGTTGTCGATCCCGATCCGCTCCATCTTCGTGAGGATCTGCCCCACATCGATCTGGATGCGGATGATCGGAGCGATCAGCCCATTGGGACCGAAGTCGTAGACGTTCCGACGCAGCGGCATCGTGCCGGGGATCAGCGTCCCGGGGTTCAGAATCGGGTTGCTCGCCCCGTCGCCCAGGTTCGTTGGGTGATTCCGCTGGAACAGCACGTTGCCCGGCCCGTCGAGCACGCGAATAGACCGAACGGGGATGTTTTCTTCCTGCGGCGGGTTCGTCAGCAGGTTCAGCCGTGCCGCCAGATCAAAGGAGTTCAGCCGAACGGTGAACATCGGATCGATGCTGCTGAGCACGAACTCCATCATGGTCCCGGTGCCCGAGCCCTCGTTGACGCGGTACAGCACGCGCTCGAGGTTGCCGTAGGGCAGGTTGGCGTCGTCGCTCAGGCGCAGAGCGCCGAAGTAGTCAACGATGATCTTGGGCGTCGGGTCGGCCAGCCCGCCGTATTGGAAGCCCGGGGGCTGGAAGACGCCGGGATCGCCGACGCGGTCGCCGTAGGACTGAAGCACGTTGGTGCCGTTGGCCACGCCCATGTTAAAGGTGAGGATGGTGGCCTGAGCAGAAGTCGCCGCGCAGGCGACGCTAAGACCCAGGACAGACAACGACCGCAGAGAGAGAGAGAGCATGGAGAACCGCCTCCTGCTCGCCGGGGCGGGTGAGAGCGCTGACCGGCGGGCAAAACAACCGGATGGACACACCACGCCGGGCACCGGAAAATCCGGTAGCCGTCGAGGCACGGTCTCTCTCTATGAACGGACCCCCTCTGCCCTCTCCTCCGGGGGTACTGAATACCCCCTGACACGGGTACCATAACCGCAATCGCGTTTTAAGCAATAGGGTTGTGACGATTTTATGGGCAGTTGCCCAAGTCTTTTCACTTGGTTTGCACGCAATCTGGGAGCAGACGCGTGAAGCTGGGGAGTTTGTCCCCGCCGCCGGCGATGTTTCTCGACATCCCATGGCCCCCGCCCGGCACGCCCGGATGCCACTTTCTACCCTCCCGCCATGCCCTTCAGCCCCATCCCGGAGATCCTCGACGAGCTGCGCGCCGGGCGCATGGTCATCCTCACCGACGACGAAGACCGCGAAAACGAGGGCGATCTGGTCCTCCCGGCCCAGTTCGTCACCCCGGAGGCCATCACCTTCCTCCTTTCCGTCGCCCGCGGCTATCTCTGCCTCTCGCTTACCCCCGAAGACTGCGATCGCCTCGACCTGCACCCCCAGGCATCGATCAACACCTCCGCACGCGGCACGCCATTCACCGTCAGCATCGATGGTCACCCCAAGCACGGCTTCACCACCGGCGTCTCGGCACGCGAACGGGCCCGCTCGATCCGCATGGCCATCGACCCCGCCACCCGCCCCGACGACTTCGTCCGCCCGGGCCACATCAACCCCCTCCGCTCCCGCACCGGCGGCGTGCTGGTCCGCACGGGCCAGACCGAGGGCTCCATCGACCTCTGCCGCCTCGCCGGGCTCTATCCCGCGGCGTGCATCATCGAGATCATGCGCGATGACGGCGAGATGGCCCGCCTCCCCGACCTCCAGATCCTCGCCCGCCAGCACGGAATCAAGATCTGCTCGGTGGCACAGATCGTCGAGCACCGCCTCCGGCAGGAGAGCCTCGTCCGCCGCCTGGAGCCGGCCTCGGGCACTCCCGTGCGGACCGCGATGGGCACGTTCAACCTCATCGCGTTCGCGTCGGCAGTGGATCCCCTCCCGCATGTTGCCCTGTGCGTGGGAGGGGTGGGCGATCTGGACGACCGCGGCGAAGTCCGGCATCAGCCGGAGCCGACACTGGTTCGGATGCACCGCCGCCACCTGCTGGGCGATGTGTTCCTGGGGACCGACACGTCGCCAGATGGTGCTACAGGCGAAACCCTGCATGAAGCAATGAGGATCATCCAGCGGGAGGGCCGGGGAGCCGTGGTGTATCTCCGCCCGAGCAGTACTGGCGACCGGCCCGACGGGTTGGCAGGCTTGGAGCACAGCCTGCAAGTGCCTTTCCGATCAGGAGTTGTAGACGGCCTGACCGAGGTCTCCTCGGCCCTGCCGGCGCACATGCGCGACTACGGAATCGGGGCTCAGATCCTCCGGAGCCTAGGAGTTCGAGACGTCCGGCTCATCTCTAACCACAAGCGGGGAATGCCCGCCCTAGATGGGTTCGGTCTAGCCGTTACAGGCTTTTTCCCCATTTTACCGGAACGGAAAAGTTTCGACGCCGAATAGCAATCACCGAAAAGGGTGATGAGCGAGCGGTGATCCCACGTTTATGGGACATTTTTCTTGACGACGGCCCCGGATTGGGTTAAACCCTTCCTCTTCGAATGGTTGACCGAATCGGGGGATGACGAAGTGGGGACATCCCGGAGTGACTTGGCCGAACCGGCATGCGTTTGCCGGTGGGCGGCAAGTCTTTACCCGCGGCCAAGGGGCCGCTGACCAGGCGAAGGACTGCCGTCCTTCGAGCAAGGACCACGAATGTCCAACGTGTCAGCCGGTGCGTTCAAAGCGATCCTTGGTGTGTTTGTCGCGGCCCTGGCCGCGGCACCGGCGAGCGGGGTGGCGAATGGGACGGTCGTGCCGTGCGGCGACCGACGGTTTGACGCCGTTGGGGCGTTCATGACCAACTGGGCAAACGGGCCCTGCGGGGGCTCGCTCTCGGGCACCTGCACGCTCATCGCCGCCGATAGAATCATCACGGCCCGGCATTGCCTGGACATCGGGCCGAGCAACCCCATGCCCGACCCGCAGTCGCGGACCTGGCGGGTCCGGTTCCGCCGCTCGCCCTCGGGCGAAGCGGCCAACAGCCTCTCGATCGCCGGCGACGCCTGCCATGGCGTGTACACCGAGCGCCGGGTGATCGCCTGGATCGACGCCCCGCCGCCCAACAACGCCGATCAGGTGGTGGGCATCCTCGACGCGCCGGTGCAGGGGATCCGGCCCATCGGCGTCGAGCTCACCGACCCGCCCCGGGCCGGGCGTGAGGTGATCCTGGCGGGCTGGGGCTTCGACGGCGCGTGCTTCCAGTCCGGCGACTGGGGCACGCTCAAGATGGCCCGGGGCATGATGCCCGCCAACTTCGCGGTCAACGACTTCCTGGTCTTCAGCCCGTGCGCACTGGGGAACTCGAGCCCTTGCCAGTTGTCCTGCCCGGCCGCGGGCGGGCCCTTCATTCTGGGCAATCTCTACGACTCGGGGGCCCCGGTGCTCATCGAGGTGCCCAGCGGCGACCCGCATTCCCGCCGCCCCGAGCTGCGGCTGATCGCGACCGTCAGCTCGCCCAACGGCGGCCGTCGCCCGTCGGCGTTCAACAACGCCTGGGGCCTGACCCCCCCGACGTATGTGATCCCCGCCGCCACTCCGGTACGCGACGTGGTGGCCGACTTCAACATCGACGGCACGGTGAACTTCCGCGACGTGGTGGAGTTCCTGCACGCCTTCTTCCGCGGCTCGTGCCTGGTCCAAGCCGACCAGGCGGGCCAGGCGGCGGGCGCTCAGTCAATCTTCGAGTTCCTTTCGGCCTACTTCGGCTCAAGTCCTGCTTCCGCACCCGCCACGCTGCCACTGCTCAACCCGCCGGTGGGCCCGGGCGTTGTACCGATCACGATTCCCGGATTAATCCCGACAACGCCCCCGGCGAGTCCGACCGACCCGGCGACACTCTCGGGATCCGGCGTGCTCGATCCGTGGTCCAGCGATACCCGCCCCTAAACCCAGGGCCCGGGTCCCGCCGCCCGGCATGCGATCCTCACCACGAGCCTCCCGCCCTGCGCGGGAGGCTCGCTGCGTTCATCGCCTGTGCAGTTCACGCCCGGACGGATCCGTTCCGCGGTCCCGCCCTAAAGCCGGGCCATCACGGGCAGCGTTCCCACCAGCGGGCGGGCGTAGTCGATGAACGCCCGGCTCACGTCGCAGTGGCCCGAGATGAACTCTTCGGGCATGTGCCGGGTCTTGGCCGCCACATCCGAGAGCTCGATGGCCTTGAGTCCGCTCTTGTACGCCCTGCCCTTCTCGCGGGTGATTGCCACCGAGCCCGAGGTGTCGCCCTTCTGGGCCATCTTCACGGCGAACTTGGCCGCGGCCCGGGCCTCCCGGGCGTCGATGGGCGAGACGTCGGGCCAGCACCGCTGGAGATAGCCGAAGGTGTCGGCCCGGACCCGTGGAGCCTTGCCCGAGGGGAGCTTGAGGTTCTTCTTGACGAGGTTCGCGAGCGCGTCCCCCAGGGCCCCGACGCCCGAGAGCTGGACGTTGCCGTGGGCATCGCGGTCGAGGCCCTCGACCAGCGTCTCGGCCATGGGCCGCCCGCCCTTGTCCTGCAGGCCCTCGCTGACGGCGATCTGGCACCGGCCCAGCCGCGCATAGACCGATTCGACGTCGGCCAGGAAGCGGGCCTGATCGAACGGGACCTCGGGCAGATAGATCAGGTGCGGGCCGTTGCGGTCCGCGTCCTTGCCCTGGCCGCGGGCCAAGGCCGCGGCGGCGGTCAGGAAGCCCGCGTGCCGGCCCATGACCACGTTGATCTTGACCCCGGGCAGGCTGGCGTTGTCCATCGAGTCGGACATGAACGCCAGGGCCTGGAACCGCGCGGCCGAGGGATAGCCGGGGGTGTGGTCCGACAGCATCAGGTCGTTGTCGACGGTCTTGGGAATGTGGAAGCACCGCATGTCGTGCTTGCTGCCCGCGGCCCCCGAGGCGGCCAGCTCGCTCACGATCCGGCAGGTGTCCGACGAGTCGTTGCCGCCGATGTAGAAGAAGTAGCGGATGTCGTGCTTCTTGCAGCTCTCGACGATCCTGGCGCAGTCGTCCCGGTCGGGCTTGTGGCGGCTGGAGCCCAGCGCGGCCGAGGGCGTTTTGGCGATGGCGCCGAGCTTGGCGGCGGGGACCTTGGTCAGGTCCACAAGGTTGCCCGAGGTGAGCCCCGAGACCCCGTGCCGCATGCCGTAGATCTTCTTGACGCCCTTGAACAGCCGGAGCTGCTCGATCGCGCCCACGAGCGACTGGTTGATGACGGCGGTGGGGCCGCCGGACTGGCCGATGGCGGCGTTGCCTTTGAGCAGATCGATGGGCATGGGCGGGGGTCCGTGTGTGGAGTGGTGGGTCGGGGACAGGGAACGGAGATCGGGGCCGACAGGCCAGCGGGACGGGGGAACCAAAGCGGGGGGAGCCAAGGCGGGGCCCTGAGGCCCGGGGAAGCGCCGCGGAGGCCCGAGGAAGCGCCGCGGAGGCCCGGGGCGGCGCGCCGCCCGCCCCCGGACCGCCCGGGGGGCTCTCCGGATCGCCCGGGGGCGTCTCCGGCCCGCCCGGCGAGTTCTCCAGACCGCTCGGAGAGCCCTCCGGATCATCCGGAGACGCCCCCGGACCGCCCGGGGGGCTCTCCGGATCGCCCGGGGGCGTCTCCG
>Ga0105045_10004841_pt1 | contig 11764 bp, 12 predicted proteins | sample MAT02_FD_78089 | JGI IMG/M metagenome (GOLD analysis project Ga0105045, IMG submission 78089) | Freshwater microbial communities from Lake Fryxell liftoff mats and glacier meltwater in Antarctica - MAT-02 (megahit assembly) | ecosystem: Environmental > Aquatic > Freshwater > Ice > Liftoff... | reverse complement strand
TCGCCGCCGGTAAACCCAAAAAACTCGCCCTCACCGTCCTCATGCGCAAACTCATCCTCCTCGCCAACCGCATCTTAAAAAATCCCTCTTTTTCCCTTGCCAGCTAAGACAGTTGCTGACCCCCTCCGGTCTTTCGATGGTTCAGATGTCGATTCAGGTGCCTTCGACTATCTGATGGATTTGCTTTTCCTTGAACTCGGGATTCTGGGCTTTGTAGATCGCGGCGGCTTTTTTCCGGGTGGGCTCTTCGAGGTAGAGGCGTTTCATGAGGTCCGGGAGGTCGGGGCCGATGGGGTTGCGTTGAAGCAGGGCCAGGCAGGCAAGGCGGACGTGATAGGCGTGGAGGTTTCCTTCGGGCCGAGCGATCACGGCATCGGCAATGATCTGGCGGATTTCTATGAGTCAGGTCTGTTAGACTTGGCCCCTGGGGTTGGTATTGTTAACGGGCACATGGAAATGGTGGCTACCGCTCCCTTGATTGAATTAGCGTTGGGAGGATTCACGTCAAACCCGTTTACTCGGTACTAGGACAACAAACGAGTAGACGATCCTAGACTGCGCCGCTAAGGTTCGAATAGTGGCGCGTTTCCGGTAAATGCGCCACTAAAAACGCCCGTTTACTCGGAGACAAATGGCCGGGAATTGGAAAACAGCTCGTCGTAGTGGCGCGAATGTGGCGCTAGAGTGCCATTTCAGAATATTTGAAGTCCTGCACGACGAGCGGGAGACGCCCGTTGCCGAGGAGGTCGGGGTTGCGGATGAAGAGGAATTCCGTCTGGAATTTCACTGGCTCGCGGAAATGGATTCCCTTCAATGTGCCGGTGCGGACGAGGTTGCCTTCGGGCCGGGCGCTCACCGCTTCGTAGGATTTGCCGGCATCGCCATTGATTTTGCGGGTGTCGAGGATGTCGATTTTCGTGACTTCGGCTTTTTGGTGGATTTGCTTTTCCTTGAACTTGGGATTCTGGGCTTTTTAGAGAGCGGCGGCTTTTTTCTGGGCGGGCTCTTCGAGGTAGAGGCGTTTCATGAGGTGCCGGAATCGGAGGGCTGACCCGCGGTCCGTAAGAGAGGAGATCGACAAATCTGGCATTCAGGCTATTGGCGATAGATTCGCATTTCGACGTCCGCTTTTTGCACGCCTTTTTTTGCGAATTCTCACCGGCGAGAGTGAATTTTCTCTGGAAATTCCGCCGCACGTCAGGCAGATTCTAGGGATGGCTGAGACGACAAAAGCACGCCAGATACCTTGGGCTCGCTTCCCGGAGCTTGCGGCATTGTGCTGGAACATTCACCGGACATCGATTGCTTCTGGTGAGGCCTTGCGTCTCTACGAGGATAATTGGCGTTTCGTGAATCAGGCGGCGATGCTGCCTAACGAGAAAAAACTTGTGAACTGGCTGGCGGTACGATTTGGCAGTTACCTGCATGTTTAGGCGCGAGCACCATCAAAGAATCGCTAGTGCACTCGGACTAATAAAAATCGAAAATCTGGTGCAGTGCGGTTGCCTGTTTGGAGGCGGCACGGCGCTCGTGTTGCAACTCGGCGAATATCGCGAGTCGGTCGATATTGATTTCCTGTGTGGATCGATCCACGACTACGGCAGAATTCGGCGGGGGATTTTCGATGAGGGAAACACCTTTCTTTTTCGTGAAGGCACAAAGCTTTCCCGCGAGTTGATTCAGGGCCGAAGCGAGATGCGCGCTTCAATCAATCTCGGAGATGGCAGCAGGCCTCTCAAATTTGAGATTCTAACGGAAGGCTATCTGAACGGCTTGCTGCCGTCCGAAACCGAAGTCTGCGACGTGCCGTGCCTGAATCCGCAGGACTCGATGGCAACAAAGTTGATGGCTAATGCCGACCGTGGCCTTGATTCGGCTTACCATTTCCGTGACGTGATCGACCTCCTTGTGGCTTCGCGGACTTTTGGTCCGATTCGAGAGGAAACTCTTCAGCGGATTCGCGTCGGTTACAACACAACTGCGGAAAAAAGTCTCATGAAGACAGTCACACTCCTGCAAGAGCAGCCAGCGTTGCTTGAGACCGCTTTCGAGGTGCTAGCTGTGGATTCAACCACTGCCGCATACGTGTCTGAAAACATCCGCTGTTTTGATGTGTCCCGGCTGATTCAGAAACCAGAGAATTAGCGCGGTTGTCTATTCGGTTGCTCAAACGTCAAAGGGGTGTCTCCGAGTATTTGAAGTCCTGCACGACGAGGGGGAGACGTCCGTTGCCGAAGCATGTCGGGATTGCGGGTGAAGAGGAATTCCGTCTGGAATTTCACTGGCTCGCGGAATTCGATTCCCTTCAATGTGCCGGTGCGAACGAGGTTGCCTTCGGGCCGGGCGATCACGGCATCGGCAATGATCCGATGACGGCAATGTAAACTAAAGACAGAAATGCAATCTCCCGCAGAGACGCAGGGTCGCAGAGGAGAAGAAGTCTTCTCCCCTGCGACTCGTTTCCGGTTTGCTCTCCGAGATTAGTAGCGAATGGCTTACCGGAAAAATCTACTCCAACATGAACCCTACTGAACTGCCCCTGAACGAATTCTCAACTTTTACAGAATAACAATTGCGCCGCCAACTGTTACGCAGTGTCCGGTTTTAATCACATCGCCGCTAGACGGCATTTTTAGTTGACGAATGATTATTCTGCTTGTATATGATCACGATCGCTCGTATCAATTTCTCACCCCATCTACAAGCGATTCCAATAATCTTTTCATGAAAACTTACCGTCTCAATCGTCTCTTCAACGCCAAATCCAAGCGCTGTTTCGATGTAGCGATAGACCACGGCTTCTTCAACGAATACGGCTTCCTCTCCGGCATCGAGAATCTTGAAAACGCCGTGACCACGCTGGTCGCCGCCGCACCGGACGCCATCCAACTTACTGTGGGTCAGGCCCCGCTTCTGCAATCCATCGCCGGACGCCATAAGCCCTCCCTCGTCCTCCGCACGGATGTCGCGAATGTCTATGGCAAGGAACTTCCGCGCACACTCTTTAGCCGCATGATCGAAAGCCCGGTGGAGCAGGCGCTACTCCTAGATGCCACCTGCGTAGTGGTGAATCTCTTCCGCATACCCAATGAACCGGAAGTCTCCGACCAGTGTATCCAAAATATTTTGAAAATTAAGCCGGCCTGCGAGCGTTACGGCATGCCTTTGATGGTGGAACCCCTTGTTTTTCAAGCCAACGCCGAAGCCGGTGGTTACATGGTTGACGGCGACCTTGAAAAGATTCTTCCCTTGGTTCGCCAAGCCGTGGAACTGGGCGCCGACATCATCAAGGCCGACCCGACTGACGACGTGAGCGTTTATCACAAGATAGTGGAGATCGCAGGACGCATTCCTATTCTCGTACGCGGCGGCGGAAAAGCTCCGGATAAAGAAATCCTAGAGCGCACGGAGGAGTTGATTAAACAAGGGGTAGCCGGCATCGTTTATGGCCGCAACGTAATCCAGCATCAAAATCCTGCCGGAATGACGAAAGCCCTCATGTCCATCGTGCACGATGGCGCCACCGCCGCTGAAGCCGCAAAATTCCTGAGCTAATACGGTAATGAGCGACACAGTAAAAGTTGGCATCATTGGTGGCGGATTGATGGGGCGCGAAGTGGCCAGCGCTCTGGCCCGATGGTTTGTATTGGATGGATTCCCGGTGAAAGCCGAACTTACCGCGGTCTGCGATTTAGCGGAGAAGCAACGGGAATGGTTCCGACAGGTTCCCACAGTGAAGCTTCTCACGGCTGACTGCCATGAATTACTGGTCAGCTCCGACGTGGATGTGGTCTATGTTGCCGTGCCGCATGACATGCACGAAAGAATCTATCTTGAAGTGCTCAAAGCGGGTAAGGATCTCTTTGCGGAGAAGCCGTTCGGGATTGACCTGAAGGCAGCCCGCTCCATCGCCGAGGCGGCCAAATCCTCTGGGCGCTTCGTGCGCTGTAGTTCGGAGTTTCCGTTCCTGCCCGGTGTGCAGCGCGCCTACCAAGCGGCCCTCAGCGGCAAACTTGGCAAGCTGTTGGAGGTGCACTCCGGTTTTCACCACAGCAGTGACCTCGATCCCACCAAACCCGTCAACTGGAAGAGGCAGGTCAAAACCTGCGGTGAGATCGGCGTGATGGGCGACCTAGGGATGCACGCCGTGCACGTTCCTTTCCGCATTGGCTGGACGCCCAAACGCGTTTATGCGCAATTGCAAAAAATTTACCACGAACGCCCCGACGGCAAAGGGGGGCTCGCCATCTGCGATACATGGGACAATGCGCTCTTGCATACTGATGTGGAAGTGGACGGCAACGAAGTACCCGTGCGTTTTGAGATGAAGCGTCTCGCACCCGGCGAAACCAACACCTGGTTCATCGAGATCTTAGGAACCGAAGGCGGCGTAAGATATAGCACTAAGGAACCTAAGACTTTTTGGACCTTCCAACGCGGCAAGGAACAAAACTGGCAGCGAACCGATCTCGGTTTCAACGGACCGTTCCCGACCATCACCGGCGGTATTTTCGAACCCGGCTTCCCCGACTGTTTCATGCAAATGTGGGCGGCTTTTCTTGCAGAACGCGCCGGCAAGCTGGACGGCAAATTTGGCTGCGTCACGCCGGAAGAAGCTGTGCGGAGCCACGAACTATTTGAAGCTGCTCTCCTTTCTCACGCGGAAAAACGTGCGGTCGATTTGAAATAAGCAACCCCGTCGCTATTCCCTCCCCCGTGAAGACATCCATCGTAGCAGGTCAACCTTCTTGGGAATTTTCCTCCGATCGAGTTGAAGTAGCCATCACCGAACAGGGAGGCCAGATGGCGCCAGTGCGCTTTCGCGTTGGAAAACGTACCATCGAGCCGTTTTCTATTGCTCCGTGGGCGGAGGAAAAATGTCCAAAAGGAACTCCACCGATACTCAAGGCATTGCGGGGAGATTTCTTTTGCGCCCCTTTCGGTGGGAATGAAGTCCCGTACAAAACAGAAAAGCATCCGCCACACGGAGAGTCTGCGAACGCACGCTGGCGTTTCAAATCACTCCAGCAAGTCTCTTCCGGAATCGCTTTGAATCTTTCGCTGCGAACCAAAATCCGACCGGGAAAAATCGAAAAATCTATTCAGCTTCGCCACGGGCACACGGCCATCTATTGTCAGCATGTGCTCTCTGGCATGTCCGGCCCGATGAATCTCGGGCATCACGCCATGCTGAGATTTCCGGACTATCCGGGGTCCGGCCACATCAGCACTAGCCCGATCGAGTTTGGGCAAGTTGCGCCACGCGCTCTGGAAGATCCTGCCCAAGGAGGCTACAGCAGCCTCAGTTCAGGCGCATCGTTTAGTCACCTCGATTGCGTCCCCTCTCGTTTTGGAGGAAGTGTCGATGTCAGCCGATATCCTGCCCGACGCGGTTTTGAAGATTTGCTCATGGTCGTTCACGCTGGGCGGGGGAAGCTCGCGTGGACGGCTGTGACCTTTCCCAACGAGCGTTATGTTTGGTTTTCCTTAAAAGACCCCAGCGTGCTGCAAAGCACGATCTTCTGGATCAGCAATGGGGGCCGTCACTATGCACCATGGAACGGCCGTCACATCAATGTGATGGGGCTTGAGGACGTGACTTCGTATTTCCACTATGGCCTGAAGGAATCTGCAGGCAAAAATCCCTTAATCCGCCGAGGTTTCCACACGCATATAAAATTGGACACCAAGAAAGACTTGATCATAAATTACATCATGGGAGTCGCCGCCATTCCCCCGGACTTTCAGGAAGTCAAGAGCATCCAAACAACACGCGGCGGCATCACCCTCACCTCTCCTTCCGGTAGGACGGCTCATGCCAGAATCAACCTAGATTTCCTGAACTCTATCCCAAATGAAACGTAGCGATATCAATCACCTTATCCACGCAGCCAGCAAATGCTATGAAGTCAATGGGTGGGCGCTCCCTCCCAATCCTCGCTGGGATCTTACGGACTTCGGGCTGGGTGACTGGCGAAGATTTGGTCTTGTGCTCGTCAACCTCGCAGAGGAACCCGAATATTGCGAGAAGCTCATGTACGCGCAAAAGGGCATGACAACGCCCTCCCATACTCACAGAAAGAAAAAAGAGGACATCATCTGTCGCTGGGGCCGACTCGCTGTCAAGGTTTGGGCAGGCCCGAACGAAGAAGGTGCAAGCAATCTCCTCACTATACCCGTGAACCATGAGCCGGTTGGCTTTGTCACTGGTGCGACTATCGAGCTGGAGGCTGGCTCACGCGTGACTTTAGTTCCTGGCGTTTACCATGAATTTTACCCCCTTTCCGACGAGTGCATCATCGGTGAGGTTTCGACGGCCAACGACGATGAGCACGATAACTTTTTCGTCAATCCCGACATCGGCCGCTATCCAGGCATCCAGGAGGACGAGCCAGCCACAATTCGTCTCATTAGCGAGAAACTTAAATGACCATGACCTCCGGTATTATCGGCGCTGGAAATTGGATCGTCGACACAACCAAACTCATCGATATTTATCCCTCGCAGGACACGTTGGCCGACATCGAGTCCGAAGAGCGCAATAACGGTGGCGGCGCTTTTAATATCTTATGCGACCTGAGTAACCTCGGAGCAAAGTTCCCTCTCCATGCCCTCGGCCTCATCGGCCAAGACGCGGAAGGCGACTGGATTGTGGATCATTGCCAGTCCAAAGGCATCGCCACCACACACCTAGTGCGTCATGAGAGTGTGCCGACTTCCTACACCGACGTCATGTCGGTGCGTTCCACGGGACGCCGCACCTTTTTTCATCAACGCGGGGCAAACCGCTTCCTTGGGCCGGAACATTTTCCCTGGGAGAGTCTGAAAAGTCGTATCCTTTATCTCGGCTACCTTCTGCTTCTTGATACCATGGATACTCGACACGACGCTCATGGCACGGTTGCGGCCGGCGTGCTTCATACCGCCGGGAACCGAGGCTTGTACCGGGTGGTGGATCTGGTAAGCGTTGATCGGCCGGACTACAGTGAGATCGTCAATCCGGCACTCCCCGAAATTGATTTGCTCATTTGCAACGAGCTGGAGGCCACGCGCGTGACCGGTATCCCGACCCGCGAAGGTGAAGGAAAGTATCTCGCCGCAGGCTTACAGGAAGCTGCGCAAGCGCTACTCCAACGCGGCGTCCGGGATTGGGTGGTAATTCATCTTCCCGAAGGTGCCTACGCCCGGGCAGCCAGCGGAGAGGAGGTCTGGCAGGGACGAGTGTGCCTTCCCTCAGAACAAATCGTCGGAGCGGCCGGCGCAGGAGATGCCTTTGCCGCCGGGTTGCTGTTTGGCTTGCACGAAAATGCTCACATGCGGCAGAACCTGATCATGGGTGTGTGCACTGCGGCGGCCTGCCTGCGCTCTGCCACCACCTCGGGCAGCGTGACGACTTTGCCGGAATGTCTCGCCCTCGGAGTCCAGCACGGACATCTCAGTTTTCCCTGATCTCTTGCCAGTAACACTCTGCATGCCGGAACCTGTAAATAACTGACATTTCTATGACCGCCCTATCAGAACCTCTTTCCCGCGACCTAGCCCGTCTATCCGTGCAGATGGACGGGTCGCTTGATACCGGTTCCTTGTTACGGAAGCTCTATGCGACCGACGCCTCGGAGTATCAGGAACTCCCGCTCGCCGTCGCATTTCCGAAAAGTGAATCGGACGTGTCTGAACTCATTCGATTAGCCGCGCGTCATCGAGTGGGATTAATACCCCGCACAGCCGGCACTTCGCTGGCTGGACAAGTCGTGGGTGCCGGCATCGTGGTGGATCTTGGTCGCGAGATGAACCGAATCATCTCGATTGACGCCGCCCAGCGGCGTGTCCGTGTGCAGCCCGGGGTGGTTCGCAATGAACTGAATCACGTCCTGCAGCCCTACGGCATCTTCCTCGGCCCGGAAACGTCCACGGCTAATCGTGCCATGATTGGCGGCATGGTCGGAAATAACTCCTGCGGTTCCAATTCCATCGTGTATGGCTCCACTCGTGAGCATCTCGTATCGGCCCGTGGCTTTTTAAGCGACGGCTCGGAGGTGACTTTTGGTCCTCTGACCGAAAAGGAATTTCAAGCGAAATGCGAGGTCCCCGGAAACTCTCTCGAAAAGCAAATTTACTGCCATTGTCGCAACCTCTTGTCGTTGACAGAGAACCGCAATCTAATCCGAACCAATTTCCCGAAGGCCTCGATTCCCCGGCGCAACATGGGCTATGCCTTGGACATGCTCATGGATGCTCAGGTCTTCGATCCCACCTCAGAGCGTCCATTTAATCTCTGCCAGCTTATCGCCGGCTCGGAGGGCACCCTGTTTTTCGGTGTGGAATTTGAACTCGACTGCGACCCCCTACCTCCTCCCCACAGCGCGCTTCTCTGCGCCCATTTTCCTTCAGTGGACGAAGCTCTGCGTGCCGTGCTGGTGGCTCTGCCCCATTTGCCCTATGCTGTCGAGCTCATTGACCGGCACATTCTCGAGGCCACCAAACGCAATCTCGAGCAAATCAAAAACCGTTTCTTTGTCGAAGGAGATCCGGGAGCAGTCCTCGTGATAGATATCCGTCATGATGACGCCGCAGAGACGGATGATTCACTCGACCTCCTCGTCAAGGAACTCAAAGAAGCCGGCCTGGGCTACCACTTCCCCATCCTCAAGGGAAGCGATCAAAGCAAGGTCTGGGAGTTGCGCCGCGCGGGACAAGGACTCATGAGCAATGTTCCCGGCGATGCCAAACCACGCGAAGTCGTAGAGGACACAGCGGTGGATGTACACGACTTGCCCGCTTACATTGCGGAATTCGATGCCATCATGCGGGCCAAGCACCAGATCGAGTGCGTTTATTACGCCCACGCCGGAACGGGCGAACTGCACACGCGTCCGCTCTTCAACCTCAAGACGCCGGAAGGCCTGCGCTTGTTTCGCTCGGTGGCTGAAGACATCGCACACCTAGTCAAAAAGTACAATGGCTCGCTGAGTGGTGAGCACGGTGACGGACGACTACGCGGCGAGTTCATTCCCCTCATGGTTGGGCCGGAATGCTATGCGATGATGCGCAACCTAAAACGGGTCTTCGACCCGCTCGGCATATTTAATCCAGGGAAAATCATCGACACGCCACCGATGGACACCTTTCTGCGGCACGCGCCGGATCAGGTAAATCGCGACTACGAAACTATCTTCGACTTTTCCCAGACACTCGGCATCGTCCGCGCCGCCGAACAGTGCAATGGCTCGGGTGATTGTCGCAAAGGCCATCTGGCCGGCGGCACGATGTGCCCGAGTTACATGGCCACGCGTTCAGAACAGCATACAACGCGTGCTCGAGCCAATATCCTGCGTCATGCACTCCTTCATCCTCGCGATACCCTCAACCCCTTTGACAACGAAGAGATCAAGGAGGTCATGGATCTGTGCCTCTCTTGCAAGGCCTGTAAATCGGAGTGTCCCTCTAATGTTGATATTGCCAAGCTTAAGGCCGAGTTCCTCCAGCATTATTATGATGCCAACGGCATACCTCTACGCACTCGCCTGATTGCCTCCTTCACCCAAGCCTCCCGCCTAGCTTCGCTGGCGCCCTGGGCTTGGAATTTCCTATTCGGCACTCCTGTCCTCCGCCGTATGGCAAACCGTCTAACAGGCTTTCATCCGGATCGCACGATTCCCCTGCTCCATAAGACAACGCTCTCACGCTGGCACCGGCGCCGGAAGCCCAAGACCTCGGAACACAAACATCGAGTCTATCTTTTTTGCGATGAATTCACCGAATACAACGACGTCCCCATCGGGCAAAAAGCGATCCAGTTGCTAGAAGCGCTCGGATACGAAGTCGTCATTCCCAATCACCTAGAGAGTGCACGCGCTTGGCTTTCCAAAGGACTGTTAAGGCAAGCAAAGAAGATCGCCGCGGAGAATATCAAGCGTCTCTCGCCCCTGATCTCCGCGGAGACCCCGCTTATTGGAATCGAACCCTCCGCGATTCTGGGATTCCGCGACGAATATATTGATCTGGCCTCGGACGACCTTCGACCCGAAGCCCGCAAGCTGGCCTCCAACTGCCTCATGTTTGAGGAGTTCTTCGTCCGTGAAATGGATGCAGGACGTATTCGTTCTGACGCGTTCCATTCAGAGCCACGCCAAATTCGCCTGCACGGCCACTGCTTTCAGAAGGCACTCGCCTCGATGACCCCGATCGTCCGCGCTCTCGAGCTGCCCGCAAAATACAATGTCAGGCTAATCCCCTCCGGGTGTTGCGGGATGGCTGGTTCCTTTGGCTACGAGGTGGAACACTACGAGACCTCCATGAAAGTGGGCGAACTTGTCCTGCTACCCGTCATCCGTTCCCTGCCTGATGAAGTGATCGTGGCCGCTCCAGGCACCTCGTGCCGCCACCAAATCCATGATGGCACAGGACGGCAAGCCTTGCATCCGGCCGAAATCCTCTTCGATGCCCTCAATTTATGAAGACAGACCCTTGACGCGTGGATGCATCGTCGCCATGCAGCCCGAAGGAGAAACCGATGGATTGCTCGACATCCCCGCTTTTTACATGAAAAAGCTCGTATACCCCCTAGCTGAATGGAAAGCTTCTAAAAGGAGTGGAAGTGGTCGGAACCACCGCCATCACTCATTCCGTTTTGATGCGGGCCCGCAGCGGCACCGTGCGTTTCGAGACAACCCACCACAATCTGGAAAGAAAGACTCTCCGACTACGCTCAATCGCCCCAGAGAAGAAAGTCTGAATACCAAGGAGATCATGCACATGTGTCCGCTCAGTGGATTTGATCGTGTCGCGTAGTCCCAGAAAGCGATATTACCATCCTATGTTTGTACAGGAGAGGCACAATGCGATTGGAAAAATCGTCCGAGAACACCGAAGACTGAGCTTTGCCGAGCTTCAGGAAATGGTTAAGGTCTCCGCCGCGACACTTCGCCGCGACTTAGCAGACCTGGAAAAAAACGGGGATATCCTACGGGTTCACGGTGGCGTGCTCGATCCAGCTTACGTGAGGTCGGAGATTTCGTTCGACGACCGGGTTCTTCGTCGCACCACAGCCAAAAAGGCCATTGCCGCCAAGGCCACCCAGTTAATCCCTTCGGGATCCAGCGTTTTCGTCGACGCCGGTTCTACGTGTCTCGAAGCCGGTAAAGCCCTTCTCGGCCGAAAGGACGTTCGCATTATCACCCATTCCGTCGCACTCATGGCAATTGCACTCCACGGGCAGGCCGAGCTTCTCTGCATCGGCGGAGAACTTCGGCGGGTCAGCGGAGCCCTAGTAGGCGCAGCGTCGTTAAATGCTTTAGCATACCTTCACGCAGACTTCGCTTTCATCGGTGCAACCGGCGTTGATTTCAATGGCTGCTCAACGACAGAGGTATCGGAGGCTGAGATGAAGCGAGCCATTCTTGATCGCTGCAAAACGAAAATTTTACTCGCCGATATCAGCAAGTGGGAGCAGCCGAGCACTATTCACTTCGCAGCCTGGAAAGATCTTCATGCGTGGGTAGCCGACCGAGAGCCTCCTCTACACGTAAAAAAAACACTTCGGTCCTTGGGAATCGAGCTTCACGCCACCTCTGGGAAATAGCATTTCACGCAGCAGCGTTTACGACGAGGGGCTCTTTGAAGAGGTCTTCCAGGCCGGTTTGTTTTTGGTTTCTGCTTTGCAGAAAATGTGGGCAGGACAGGATTATCATCCGTCCATTGGCCGGATGCTCTGCACATTTGGCTTCGCGGGAGGCAATGCGCTGGCGCGCGGGCAGTCGAACGG
>Ga0105045_10004839_pt1 | contig 11764 bp, 10 predicted proteins | sample MAT02_FD_78089 | JGI IMG/M metagenome (GOLD analysis project Ga0105045, IMG submission 78089) | Freshwater microbial communities from Lake Fryxell liftoff mats and glacier meltwater in Antarctica - MAT-02 (megahit assembly) | ecosystem: Environmental > Aquatic > Freshwater > Ice > Liftoff... | reverse complement strand
GTAAATCAACCGGAATCATTGTCCGCCTTGGTGATTTTGGCGATAGTAGTCTTAAAATGGAACTTTATTTCTGGGCAGATCAAAGTTGGGATATAAATAATACGAAATCTGAAATTCGGATTGAAATTGACCGACTATTTAGAGAATACAATATTCGAATTCCTTTCCCTCAATTGGATCTTCATACTCCAGATAAAACGTGATGCTAGAACTCATATTTGCAACCCAAAATAAACATAAGGCCGAAGAAATTCAAGCCTTGATGCCCGCTGGAATTAAAATTTTGAGCTTACAAGATATAGGTTGCAACGATGATATTCCTGAAACTGCTCCAACATTAGAAGGAAATGCGCAGCAAAAAGCTAGATATGTTTCTGAAAAATTTAGCGTGAATTGCTTTGCCGACGATACTGGTTTAGAAATCGAAGCTCTGAACGTTGAACCAGGCGTCTATTCGGCGAGATATGCGGGTGCGCAACGAAATTCAAATGACAATATGGATTTGGTATTGTCTAAATTGAAAGATTCTACAAATAGAAACGCACAATTTAGAACATCCATTTGCTTGATTATCGGCAGTAAAGAATATTTTTTTGAAGGAAAAGTGCAAGGAACAATTCGAAATGAAAAATCTGGAGAAGAAGGTTTTGGTTATGATCCAATCTTTGAACCCGAAAATGCAGGGCGCACATTTGCTGAAATGTCGATGGCAGAAAAGAGTTCTATCAGCCATAGGGCTAGAGCGTTTAACAAAATGGTCGCAAAGTTGGCGGAATTGCAAAAGGAAAACACCATCATTCATCAGAAAAAATTGCAACGTTTTGAACTAATTATTAATTCAGAAGTTGCGTTTATCGAATATCAAAAACGTGATAATCAATTTATTTTAAGTCATAGTGAAGTTCCTGTGAGTTTAAGAGGAAAAGGAGTTGGCAAAACGTTGGTTGCAAAAACCTTTGAATATCTGATTGCCAATGATATAAAAGCGCATGCAACTTGCAGTTATATTCGAATAGTTGTGATGCGAAATCCGAAGTGGCATTCACATATTACGTTTTAAAAACTAGTTTGATTCTTGTTCTAAGCTTTACTTTTATAATTCTGGGTTGTTGGTGTATTTACCAGAGATTACTGATGCATTCAGTTTAAAAATTAGTTAGCAAAAAGGTTGTTTGTTTGAAAATTACATCATTTCTGACATGGTGAAAAACAATTATCATAAAAACTTATTTCGGGATATTTGGTTTTAGCGAGATATCGATTGACACGAAGTAGATTTTATTTGGCAAGACGACCAATTATTGAATTTAGTTGTAATAAAAGCTTCCGAAACCATTATGCCTGCTATGGTTAAGGATTAAACTATTTTAAAAAAATCGCACCGCACTTGGTGAAAACCAAAACATTGATTCACATCGGCTTATTCAATCAAAACCAGAGAAAATGGAATGGTTCAAAGTTGGAAAAATATTTGTAAGCCGAACTAATTCGTCCTGCAAAATCTCAATTAGTTTCCCTAAAGCATTGAAATTACTTAATGGAAACCTTATCTTTGCGCCACGAAACGGCAATATCAAATTGCCGATTAAAAACTAGTAAAATTCGTTTGTTATGAGTCAAAATCCAAAAATCATTTACACAAAAACTGATGAGGCTCCAGCCCTGGCAACATATTCTTTTCTTCCTATCGTAAAAGCATACGCATCTACTGCTGGTGTTGACATTGAGTCGAAAGATATTTCCTTGGCAAGCAGGATTTTAGCTGTTTTTTTGGAGTGTTTAGATGATGATCAAAAAGTATCAAATTCATTGCTTGAACTTGGTGCTTTGGCGACGAAACCAGAAGCAAACATAATTAAGTTACCAAATATATCTGCTTCTATTCCTCAGTTAAAAGAGGCAATCACTGAGCTTCAATCACAAGGATTCAAATTACCAGATTATCCCGAATCACCTACCACTGAAGATGAAAAACGAACGAAAGCAAAATACGATAAAGTAAAAGGAAGTGCTGTAAATCCAATTCTTCGAGAAGGGAATTCCGACCGAAGAGCGCCAAAAGCAGTAAAAGCCTATGCACGTAAGCATCCACATTCGATGGGCGCTTGGTCAAGCCATTCATTGACGCATGTTGCAACAATGCAGGCAGGTGATTTCCGTTCTAACGAAAAATCAATTACGCTTAAACATGCCGACAATATTAAGATTGTTCATACTGCTAAAGATGGCAGCGTGACAGTTTTAAAAGAAAATTTAGCTCTTCTGGCTGGTGAAATTATCGACAGCACAGTTTTAAGTAAAACGCAATTGTTAGCCTTTTTTGAAAAAGAAATTAAACTTTCTAAAGACCAAGGTGTCTTGTTTTCATTACACATGAAAGCAACGATGATGAAAGTTTCAGATCCAATCATTTTTGGACATGCCGTAAAAGTGTTTTTCAAAAATGTATTCGAAAAGCATCAAGCAATTTTGAATGAACTTGGTGTTGATGTTCGCAATGGTTTTGGAGATTTGCTCGAAAAAATCGAAAAAATTCCAGCCAATCAAAAAGCAATGATTGAAAAAGACATACAATGGGCGTTTGAAAATGGTCCAGCGGTTGCAATGGTGAATTCTGACAAAGGAATCACGAATCTAAATGTTCCAAGTGATGTAATAGTTGATGCTTCAATGCCTGCAATGATTCGTACTTCTGGTCAAATGTGGAATGCGTCCGGAAAACAACAAGATACGAAAGCAGTAATTCCTGATAGTAGTTACGCTTATTTATATCAAGCAACGATTGATTTCTGTAAGAAAAACGGAGCATTTGACCCAAGAACGATGGGAACTGTTCCAAACGTTGGATTAATGGCTCAAGCAGCCGAAGAATATGGTTCGCATGATAAGACTTTTGAAATATCTGCTGATGGGAATGTGCAAGTAATTAGCACCTCTGGCGCTGTTATATTTCAAACGGAAGTTGAACAAGGAGATATCTGGAGAATGTGTCAAACGAAAGATGCACCTGTAAAAGATTGGGTGAAGCTTGCTGTTAGTCGGGCTCGTGCAACGAAAATTCCAACAATTTTTTGGCTCGATTCAGAAAGAGCACATGATGCCGAATTGATCAGGAAAGTAACGCTTTATTTAAAAGATTACGACACAACTGGTTTAGATATCCGAATCATGTCATTGATTGATGCAACGAATTTTACGCTAACTAGATTGAAAAACGGTGAAGATACCATTTCTGTAACAGGAAATGTAATGCGTGATTATTTAACCGATTTATTTCCAATTCTGGAATTAGGAACATCAGCAAAAATGTTGTCAATTGTTCCATTAATGCACGGCGGTGGATTGTTTGAAACAGGCGCTGGCGGTTCGGCACCAAAACATGTTGAGCAATTTATTGCAGAAAACCATTTGCGTTGGGATTCATTAGGAGAATTTTTAGCCTTAGCCGTTTCATTAGAGCATTTGGCGGAAAATCACAAGAATGAAAAAGCTCAAATTTTAGCAGAAACTTTGGATGAAGCAACGAGTAAATTCTTACTTAACGATAAATCACCTTCGCGCAAGGCAGGCGAATTAGATGTTCGAGGAAGTCATTTCTATTTAGCAATGTATTGGGCGCAGGCAATTGCAAATCAACTAAAAGATACATCTTTCGGTGCACAATTTACTCCCTTGGCGAAAGCTTTAGCGGAAAATGAAACGAAAATTATTGCAGAATTAAATTCAGTGCAAGGTAAACCTATTTCGATTCAAGGTTATTATCATCCAAATGAAGCTGCAACAGGCTCAGCAATGCGACCAAGTACAACATTGAACGATATTTTCACAAAATTTAGAGACGGAAAATTGGATTAATCTTGGGAAGTCAGTTTTTTGTACTCGCTTCAACTTGATCTAAAGCACGAACACCGAAACCGTCGTTGTTCCATGTAATTAGCGTTTTCCCATGCTCTGAAAGCACAAAACTAGGATACGAATTATTCGCTAATTTCGCCATTTCAGAACTATTTTCTGCCATGGAAACTTCGATTTTACCTTGCCCCAAATCTTGATATGGTTTTGTGTTCGATGAATCCGAACTACAAACAATATATTCAATTTCCATATCTGGATTTCTTTCTTTTAATTGCAACATTCTGCTCATAGCTTGAGCGCAATGTTTACAACCTGGAATTGCAATAACATATAACTTATGATCATCTAATTCTGTCGTTTTTGCATTTCTCGCAAAACGAATAGCCCCATTTGAGAAATCTCCCTCATAAATTGGGTTAAACCCAAAATAAATTCCAAAAGGAATAGCAACAACAATCAATCGCACGAAAAATGTTAAAAGTCTATTTTTAAATTTCAACTTATTTCTCAATAAAAAAACAAGACATAAGCCAATTAAAATAATAACAATGTAAGGAATTAATTTCGCCATTGTAAAGCTAAAACCTGATTCAAGAAAAGAATTTTCAATCATAGTATTTTTGTTTTTTGGTATTTCTCCTTTTAATTCGATGCTGCTATTTCAATTCGCAAGCAATGCTCACGCCAGAAACAATTTTAGTATAGGAACTACATTCTTTTTCAGAATCTTTCTTTGATTTTTGCTCAATGGTTATCGTTGATTTATTCACACCATTGTAGGTGCACTCACAAGTTCTATCCTTTTTGCAAGCAGTAAAGACGAATAAAAAGAAAAAAAGAAAAAATAATGTACTTTTCATAATGAAAGATTCAAAACACTAAAAGTAATAACTTTACCTTAAAATAAGACAAAAAAAAAGGAAGCAAAAAGCTTCCTTAATTTCTTTGGTGTGGAGATTACTGCTCAGCCCAAACGCCAGTACCAGCTTTACATGCTGTTTCTGCAGTTTCTGCATCAGCTTTGTTCAACCCTGGGTAATTAACTGTTACTGCATTTGCACCTGTTCCAATTGTGCACTTGTAATCTTTTTTGCAAGAAGACAATGCCAAAACTCCGAAAGTTGCGAATGCTCCTACTAATAATAACTTTTTCATTTTAATTTTTTTTAAGTTTACGAAGCAAATTTAGTAACTTTATCGAGTATATGACGTTTCTTTTAAAAAAAAATCACTTTTCGCTTATCATTGTTTATTGTTTCACTGCAACAAGCTGTGGCACAATCAAATCAGAGCTTCCAGAAATGCAGCAAAAAGAGGTGCCAAGGCTAATTCAAGAACGATCCGTTATTAACCTACCAATTCAAATTGACCTTAAGCCACATTTCAAGGAAATTGAAAAATCGATTCCAAAAACATTCAAAGGCGAAGAAAATAATTGTTCAGGAGTAAGTTATTCATACACAATGAATCGTTTTCCAATTGTATTTTCAGCACAAGACAATCGAATTGATTTTAATGTAAAATGTGCTTATGCCTTAAATCTACAGTATTGTCCAGGTTGCTTAGAAATTTTCAGCTCAGAAAATTGTGTTACACCAAGAGTTTACGCCAGTTGTGGAGTTGGAGAACCTTTACGAAAAATGGAAGTTGGCCTTTCTAGCACATTGGGAATCAACCCGAATTGGAGTTTTTCATCATCGACAAAGCTCAAAAAAGTGGAAGCAATTGATCCTTGCAAGGTAACTTTCATAAATTATAACGCCACGGAAGAATTGATTCAAGAGGTCACCGCATCATTGACGGAGTTAGAATCCGATATTGATAAATCCATACAAGAAGTAGATTTAAAAACAAGTGTTGAAAAAGCTTGGGACGCGCTGACTCAACCCATAGATTTAAGTGGTTATGGATTGCTTTATTTGAATCCAGAAAAAATTGCGTTAAGCAAACTAACCTTTGATGAAAGTGCGGCCTTCGTTGATTTAAATTTAGACTTACAACCAAAAGTGAGTTTTGTTCCGCTATTAAATCCATTAAAAAAATTACCTAATTTAACAGAATACAAAAAGTCAGATGGATTTGATTTACTCGTTGATATTGAAGCGGATTATGATTCATTGAACAAGATTTTAAGACAAGAAATCGTTGGACAAGTGTTCGATTACAATGGCAAAAAGATTGAGATTGTTGATTTTAAAATTCACAGTACACGAAATGAACGCATTAATTTTGCACTGACGATTGCAGGAAGCAAAAAGGGAATTTTGTATTTGGAAGGAACGCCAAAATTTGATTCGAAGACTCAGCTAATCACAATGCCCGATTTGGTTTTTGATATAAAAACTAAAAGTGCCATTCTAAAATCGGCGAAATGGATGTTTGAGACGAAAATTGAAGAAAAACTTCGTGCTGCTGCCGTTTATGATTTGAGACCACAATTAATCAGTTTAAAAGATCAAATCGAAAAAGAATTAAATGCTGATTTGCAACCCGGCGTGAATTTAAGTGGAAAACTAGAAAAGTTAGAAATCGAACATATTTATCCATACACGCATCAACTTTTTATGAGAGTAAAATTGAACGGGAAATTGGGAATTAAGATGTGAAACCTTAATAAGTAATCTTGTTTCGCTCGTTTGTGCGATTCTCCATTTTGCAGTTTTCTTCAAGATTCTTGAATTTTCATAGTCGTTTTTAACGGCTAAAAAATGGCTAATTAGATGTATATCTGTCATTTATAACATGCTACTATTAAACTCCTATTTTATCGATTCACCATGTGGTTTGCCACTTGTGGAAAACACAAATAAAGTGCATTAGCTAATTCGTCATCGTCATTGATTTCAGTATAAATCGCTTCTTTCATGCACTTGAGCCATTCTTCCTTCGCTTCTTCCGTAATTGCATGAAGCAAATGTCTCGCTCGCATTTTCGGATGACCATGAGCTTCCGTATAAAGTTGCGGTCCACCAAGAAATTGAGTTAAAAACTGAATTTGTTTTTCACGAATTAGCACTTTTTCACCTTTGAAAAGTGTTCCAATTTTTGGATTTATAAAAACAAGATCATAAAACTGATAAATAATATTTTTGAGCCTTTCTTTACCTATTTGCTCGTACAATGTCATCTTCAATTCATTTTTATTGTTTTACAAAGTAACAAATTATTACTTTTACAACCGCATGGGTAAAATTTTAGTAGTTTTATTTTTAACATTTTGGACTTTTTCCACTTGGAGTCAAGGCGCGCAGCAGTCTTATATGCAATGTTGTGGAAGCTTAAATATTATGGGTTCCGATACCTACCAAGTAAATACAAATGGAAGTAAAAAAACAACAAATGGTTTTTCTTCCTACTCTGAACTCTCACAGCTTACTTCTGGAAATCAAATTTGGCTTTCGTTTTTAGCACCAGAAAATGGGACAATCGAGTTTGTCATTAACAGTCCGGGCTCAAAAGTGAAATTCGCATTATTTGAACCATTGACAACAGATGTTTGTCATGAAATCATCATGGGTGATGCAGATTTGAAACGCAAATTAACAAATCCAACGAGTAATAGTGTTGGCCTAAGAGCGGCTACCGATGCAAATTTCTTATCTCCCCTTCGAGTATTTGAAAAAAAGACTGTTTACCTAGTTATAATTTCGGATAGAGCAATTACCGAAGAATTAACAATCGATTTTAAATTCAGAAATAATTCTGGAAACGTTGTTGCTATCACTGGCGACGATGGTTCTTTTAGAAATGAATTAGCGAGCAAAGTGCTTGACTACACAGACAGAACAGCATCAAAAAAATTATGGATTAAAATTCGGGATGCCGAAACAAAGGAACCTGTCATTGCTAATATTTCTTTGGATGGAATGAAAGGAATTTCGGGGCTCTATGTTGGCAGCGATGTAAAATTTAATTTGATGAAAGATTTTCGCTTGGATTACAAAACTGCATCAGAAGGTTATTTCTTCGCCGATTCTGTTGAAGTCCGAGTGCTATTGGCTGGTCCAAGTGAGCTTGTCATTAATATGGAGAGAGTCCGTCCAGGGAAAAAAATGCGTATTGATGATGTTCAGTTCGTGCCAGACAAGGCTGATATTATGCCAAATGGAGAAGGAAAACTGAAACGACTTGCAGAATTTTTATTGACCAACGAAGAAATTGAATTCGAAATTCAAGGTCATGTTTATGCCCCAGGCGATAAAAATAGTGCTGCTGGCCAACGGATGTCTGAGGCCAGAGCGGAGAAAGTAATGGAATATTTTATTGAACAAGGAGTTGCAGAAGAACGCTTATCTTTCGTTGGTTTCGGCAACACACAACCCATCTTTTCTAATCCAAGAAACTTAGGTGAAGAGCAACGAAATAGGAGAGTTGAAATTGTTGTGAAATAGAAACAATTCTACTTTAGCCATTTCAAATTTCTGCTGTATAGTAAAATCCAAAGTCCACTGAAAACAATATTGAACACTACCAAAAAGGTTGGAATGTATTTAGCATCAACAAAAAAGTAGAGTTGAACCACTGACATCAAACAATAAATAATATAAAAATGAAAACCTAACTTCTTTCCTTTTAACATCCAAAACACGCCAATTGCTCCAATTACACTAATCAAGATTCCCGACAAAACAACCAGATAATGCTGCGTATTGGTAGATTCTACGATGTGTACCATATTTTTCATTAAATTCGCAGCCCAACTTACACCTAAATCCGTCATTTCATTTGCTTGGGTCGTCATTAGAACTTTCATCGTCGTTATCGCATCTTCAGAGGCTGGCCCGGTAAGCAAAGAAAACAAACCTGAAATGAGCGATAAACCAATGTAAACAAAACTCAAAACACATAAAACAGTTAAAAAAACTGGGCGTTTTTGTGGAGTTTCAAGCTCTTCATTTCCTATAATTTCATTCATGGTTTTTGTTTTATAAAGATTTAACAAATTGTTCGCTTGCTTTCATTAAAGGTTGTAAATATACATCTACTTTCACAAATGGTACAACTTTTCGATAGGATGTAAATAATTTTTCGAGCGGAACGGATGAATTTAATGGCCGCCGAAACTCAAATGCTTGAGCTGCATTTAATAATTCAATTCCTTGAATCGAAAAGCAATTTTCAACAATTCGATGCAGTTTTGTAGCTGCATTTGCACCCATACTCACGTGATCCTCTTGTCCATTGCTCGAATCAATTGTATCAACCGAAGCTGGTGTGCAAAGTTGTTTGTTTTGACTAACAATTGAAGCCGCAGTGTATTGCGGAATCATGAAGCCAGAATTCAATCCCGGATTTGCAACCAAAAATGGTGGCAAACCCCGCATTCCAGAAATCAATTTGTAAACTCTTCGTTCCGAAATACTTCCAAGTTCAGCCAAAGCAATTGCTAAAAAATCCATCGCCAAAGCTAAAGGTTGACCATGAAAATTGCCAGCCGAAACGACTTGATCTTCATCAGGGAAAACAGTTGGATTATCAGTCACAGCATTAATTTCTCTTTCGATAATTTGCGCACAATAATCGATGGTATCCTTCGATGCTCCGTGCACTTGCGGAATGCAACGAAACGAGTACGGATCCTGAACATGTTCTTTATGATTTTCGATCATTTGACTTCCTTTCAAGATATTTCTAAAAATGGAAGCCGTTTCGATCTGACCTTTTTGCTTACGAATTTCGTTTACATTTTCTTGAAATGCGTTCAATCGTCCGTTATAACCTTCCAATGATAAGGCGCCAATTAAATTAAATTGATTCCATAATTTTAGACCTTTCGAAACACAAAACGAACCATAACTGCTCATAAATTGCGTTCCATTCAACAAAGCCAAACCTTCTTTCGATTGCAATTCAATTGCTTTCAATTTCAGTTTTTTATATACTTTTGAAGCTTCCATTTTCTCCCCTCCAAAATAAACTTCGCCTTCGCCTAAAAGCGCTAACGCCAAATGAGCCAAGGGAGCTAAATCGCCAGATGCACCAAGACTTCCTTGCTGATAAACAACTGGTAAAATATCATTATTAAAGAAATAAACCAAGCGTTCAACAGTCGCTAATTGAACTCCAGAATGTCCATGCGACAAACCTAAAACTTTCAACAACAACATCCGTTTCACAATTTCTTGAGGCACCTCCTCGCCCATTCCACACGCATGTGAACGCACAAGATTGGTTTGCAGTTGGCGTAAATCTTTTTTCGAAATCGCAACGTTGTGCAAGGATCCAAATCCTGTATTAATTCCGTAGATTAATCCTGATTCGGCTTCAATTTTTTGATCCAAATATGCTCTACATTTTTCAATAGTTTCAATTGCAAGTTGACCTAATTCAATTTTACTATCAGACTCTAAAATTTGATCAATTTCATTTAATTCGACCCATTTATTTTCAATCAGAAATTGTTTCATACCTTTTTCAATTTTGCGATTAATTCTTGGAGAGAAATCGTTTCCTGCTCACCAGAATGCATATTTTTCACAGTAATTTTTTCTTCTTTCATTTCCTGTTCACCAACAATCGCAACGTGTTCCGCATTTGTATCATTTGCGTACTTCATTTGTTTTTGCAATTTTGCTGATTTCGGATAAATGTCACAATCAATTCCATTTTTTCGGAGTTCATACGCCAATTTCATACAATAAGTTTGTTCAGCTTCACCAAAATTCATGAATAAAATTCGAATCCCTTTTTTCAGTGAAGTTGGGAACAAATCAAGTTCATTCATTACATCATAAATGCGATCGGCACCAAAGGAAATTCCAACTCCAGACATATCATTCATTCCAAATAAACCAGTCAAGTCGTCATAACGTCCACCTCCACAAATACTTCCCATATTTACATTATTTGCTTTCACTTCGAAGATTGCTCCTGTGTAATAATTCAATCCTCGAGCGAGAGTAACGTCAAATTCAATATCCGCATTTTTCAAACCGACAAGTTCCGTTTGCTTGAAAACATATTCCAATTCAGCGATTCCTTCTTGACCAATTTCATTATTCGCCAAAAATTCTTTCATTTGATTCAAGCGTTCAGAAGTATTTCCATTTATTGAAAATAAAGGTTTGATTCTTTCAATCGCCGAAGCAGAAATTCCTTTTTCCGTTAATTCTTTTATCACTCCATCCAAACCAATTTTATCTAATTTATCGATGGCAACAGTAATATCAATAATTTTATCCGCTTCGCCACTCACTTCGGCAATTCCTGATAAAATTTTTCGATTATTCACTTTAATTGTAATACTTGGAAAGCCAAGCTGCGTTAAAATGGCATCAAATAGTTGTACAAAATCAACTTCATACATCAAAGAATCGCTCCCTACCACGTCAGCATCACATTGAAAAAACTCTTGATAACGACCATGCTGCGGACGATCAGCTCTCCAAACAGGTTGAATTTGGTAACGTTTAAAAGGAAAGGAAATATCGTTTTGATGTTGAACTACAAAACGTGCAAAAGGAACGGTAAGATCATAACGCAGTGCTTTTTCGGACAAAGAGCTAGCAAATCGAGGTAAATTATCAGCTTTTAATGCTTCAAGATCCGCCTTTTTCATTTTATCACCAGAATTGAGGATCCTAAAAATCAATCTATCTCCTTCTTCACCATATTTACCTAGCAACGTTGATGATAGTTCAAATGACGGAGTTTCGATAGGCTGAAAACCATACGTGCGAAACGCCGATTTAATTGTGTCAAAAATATATGTTCGTTTTGCGACCTCAAGGGGCAGAAAATCCCGAGTTCCTTTAGGAATTGATGGTTTTTGAGCCATTTTTTTAAAGTTTTGGCAAAGATACACTTTAGAACGGGACGGACAAAGATGTTAGAATTGAAGATTTGGTGATTAGATTATTATGTTACTCGTTGACTAGAATTAAAAGTGGAAAGCTCGTTATGAATTGGT
>Ga0105045_10004837_pt1 | contig 11766 bp, 10 predicted proteins | sample MAT02_FD_78089 | JGI IMG/M metagenome (GOLD analysis project Ga0105045, IMG submission 78089) | Freshwater microbial communities from Lake Fryxell liftoff mats and glacier meltwater in Antarctica - MAT-02 (megahit assembly) | ecosystem: Environmental > Aquatic > Freshwater > Ice > Liftoff... | reverse complement strand
TTTAATCCGTCATAAAATTTAACTCCTTGTGGTTTTACTTTATTTTCAATATTACCTTCCGCTAATCCTACGAAGTTTCCAACAGTTCCTGGAGTCAAATCGTGCGTTAGTTTTACTAAAATAGCACCTTTTGTAGTGTTAAACTTAGCATATATTCCGTTTTCCATTTTTGTATAATTTTTATTGAAGGGCAAATTTACGAATTTAATTAGAGAATGTGAAAATTTCAGAATTAGAAAGTTGCATTAATCCCTACAGACAAAATTCATTTCAATGACTAAAACACCATTATTTCTCAAGACGCTGAACCAATAGGAGTTAAAATCCTTTTTATTAGCCTTTTTTTGGCCAATAAAAAGATTGTAACGTCCCGAAGCTTCGGGAGCTAGACAATAGCGAAGCGAACTGATGAAGTAAATAACTCCTAACAAAAGTCCGCTGGTTTATTTGGTTGTTTGATTCGCTAAATAGCTTTTCAACTTTGTACCTTTGCGATTCAGAACCTTATTAAAAAAATTATGCGCATCGATATTGTTACCGTTCTCCCTGATTTACTAAGAAGTCCGTTTGAAGCTTCTATTATGAAACGCGCCATTGAAAAAGGACTAGTTGAAGTTCACTTTCACAATTTACGTGATTATACAACTAACAAACAGAAAAGTGTAGATGATTATCCTTATGGTGGTGGTGCTGGAATGGTAATGACAGTGCAACCTATTGATGCGTGCATTACACATTTAAAAAGCGAGAGAGCATACGATGAAATTATTTATATGTCGCCTGATGGGGAGACGTTAAACCAGAAAATGGCAAATACAATGTCGATGTATGAAAATATCATTATTCTTTGTGGTCATTATAAAGGAGTGGATCAAAGAGCGCGCGATCATTTTATTACGAGGGAGATTTCCATAGGCGATTACGTTTTAAGCGGTGGCGAATTGGGAGCTTTAGTTCTATCGGATGCTTTAATTCGATTAATTCCTGGAGTTTTAAGCGATGAAACCTCTGCGTTAACAGACAGCTTCCAAGATGGATTATTGTCAGCACCTATTTATACTAGACCTGCGGATTATAAAGGATGGAAAGTACCTGAAGTGTTAACCAGCGGAAATTTTGCCAAAATAGATAAATGGCGCGAAGATATGGCCTTTGAACATACTAAAAATAGACGCCCTGATTTATTAGAGGAGTAAAAAGTAATCCGTGTTTAGTAATCAGGGATTGGCAATCCGTTTTTATTTGTTGCTAATATAAAGTTGAGTAACAGTTACAACACCAATTTTATAGTTTCAATTTTTCAATTCGTAAACGCAGTCGGTACTAGAAATTGTATTAGTGAATTCTAAGTATAAAACTTGTAAATTAAAACATTAGTTCTATATTTGCACCCGAATTCAAATTAACCTCTGGCGAGATCCGCGAATGTTGATTTGATAGAAATCATAATTGAAAATATCATGGCAGATTTAATGAAATTCGTTCAAAACGAATTAGTTGCAAAAAAAGAATTCCCGGTTTTCGCAGCAGGAGATACAATCACTGTTTATTACGAAATTAGAGAGGGTGAAAAAACAAGAACACAGTTTTTTAAAGGAGTTGTTATCCAAAGAAGAGGTTCTGCTAATACGGAAACTTTTACAATCCGTAAAATGTCAGGTTCAATTGGAGTTGAGCGTATCTTTCCAGTAAACTTACCAGCTTTACAGAAAATTGAAATCAACAAAAAAGGTGCAGTTCGTAGAGCTAGAATTTTCTACTTTAGAGAACTTACTGGTAAAAAAGCAAAAATTAAAGACAAAAGAAGATAGTTTACTGTCTCCTTACAACAAGAAATCCTCAACATTGTTGGGGATTTTTTTTGCTTGGCGACTAACTCCTGCATCTACATTTACAGATTCAATTAATTAAAGATAAATTTTAGACTAAGAAAATAAGAGAAAATCTCTTCTAAAATTCTAAAATTAATAAAATAGACATGTTAAGATTCTCAAATTCTTGATTTAATTAATCATAAATACTAAATTGACAATTAAACAACTGTTATAAAAAGTTAACAAAAACGCCGTTCTATTTACGAAATCGTTTTATTACATTTGTGGACGTTTTTAAAAACAAGAATTATATTTACCAATACATTATGACAAAAATTAAAGTAGTCAATCCAATAGTTGAATTGGATGGCGATGAAATGACACGAATTATTTGGTCTTTTATTAAAGATAAATTAATTCTTCCTTATTTAGATTTAGATATTAAATACTACGATTTAGGAATGGAAAGCAGAGATGCTACAAATGACCAAATCACAATTGACTCTGCTGAAGCCATCAAAAAATACAACGTTGGTATTAAATGCGCTACTATAACTCCTGATGAAGATCGCGTAAAAGAATTTGGATTAAAAAAAATGTGGAAATCTCCAAACGGAACAATCCGTAACATTGTAGGTGGAACCGTTTTCCGTGAACCTATCATTATGAAAAATGTCCCTCGCTATGTGCAAGGTTGGACAAAACCTATCGTTATTGGTCGTCACGCTTTTGGTGATCAATACAAAGCTACCGATACTGTAATTAAAGGAAAAGGAAAGTTAACAATGACTTTTGTTCCCGAAGAAGGAGAAACTCAAACTTGGGAAGTTTATGATTATAAAGGTGATGGTGTTGCGATGTCAATGTACAATACTGACGAAAGTATTTACGGATTTGCGCACTCTTCCTTTCAAATGGCATTAACAAAAAAATGGCCTTTATATCTTTCGACAAAAAATACAATATTAAAGGCTTACGATGGTCGTTTTAAAGATATTTTTGAAGAAGTATATCAAGCTAATTACAAAACTCAATTTGAAGAAGCTGGAATTACTTACGAGCACCGATTAATTGATGATATGGTTGCTTCAGCAATGAAATGGAGCGGCGGTTTTGTATGGGCATGTAAAAACTATGATGGTGATGTACAATCAGATACTGTAGCGCAAGGTTTTGGTTCTTTAGGTTTAATGACATCTGTGCTAGTGACGCCTGATGGAAAAACTGTTGAGGCCGAAGCGGCACATGGAACGGTAACAAGACACTTTAGACAACACCAGCAAGGAAAGGCAACTTCTACTAACCCAATTGCGTCTATATTTGCATGGACAAGAGGATTAGAACACAGAGGAAAACTGGACGAAAATCAAGCATTGATTACTTTCTGCCACACATTAGAGCAAGTGTGTATCGATACTGTTGAAAGCGGAAAAATGACTAAAGATTTAGCAATGCTAGTTAAACCTGAAGGATTAACAGCTGCAGATTATTTAACAACCGAAGAATTTTTAGCAGCAATAAAAGAAAATTTAGATGCTAAACTAGCCTAATTAATTTCTTGAATTTACACAAAAGACGACTGGAAACAGTTGTCTTTTTTTTTCTCAATAATAGATTAACAATTGTTGAACAAAACTTTAGACTGTTTTTGCTGAAATTTGCAACTCAAAATCCTAAAAATGATTACAAGAAAGATTATCGCCCTTTTACTTTTTATCATCGTTTCCAATAATGCTTTTTCACAGGAGAAATTCACGCTTAGCGGAACCATAATGGATATTAATACTAATGAAACTTTAATAGGTGTAAACATATTTATTCCAGTATTAAAAATTGGAGTCACAACAAATGAATATGGGTTTTATTCACTAAAGCTGCCACAAGGAACGCACACATTAGAGATCAGTTCTATAGGATTTCAAATTGTAGAACAAACAATCACCTTAAACCAAAATACAAAACGAAATTTTAATCTTTACAGCGATGAAAATGCTTTAAAGGAAGTAATTATAAGCAATAGTACAAAAAGCGATATAAAGCGACCTGAAATGAGCGTTAATAAACTCTCTATTGCCGCAATAAAAAAAATGCCAGTTGTTTTTGGAGAAGTTGATATTATCAAATCACTTTTATTGTTGCCTGGCGTTACTAATGCGGGTGAAGGAGCCTCTGGCTTTAATGTTCGTGGTGGTGGAGCAGATCAAAATTTAATTTTATTAGATGAAGCTGTGATTTTTAATTCATCCCACGTTTTTGGATTTTTCTCGGTTTTCAATCCTGATGCTATCAAAGATTTAAAATTGTATAAAGGTGGGATTCCCGCGCGATATGGCGGAAGAGCATCTTCTGTTTTAGATATTTATCAAAAAGACGGCAGCAGTAAAGGATTTAAAGTAAACGGAGGAATAGGTCTTATTTCAAGTAGAGTTTTAATAGAAGGACCAATAGTTAAAGACAAAGGGTCCTTTTTAATAGGAGGAAGAAGTTCTTACGCACATCTATTTTTAAAACTATCAGAGGAGCAAAAAGATAATGCTGCATATTTTTATGACTTAAATACAAAACTCAGCTACAAGCTAAATCCAAATAATAGTTTGTATCTATCTGGATATTTTGGCAGAGATGTTTTTTCATTAAACGAGAGCTTCACAAATATTTATGGAAATTCAACCTTAAATTTGCGTTGGAATCATTTATTTTCTGAAAAGTTATTCTCGAATTTATCACTTATTTACAGTGATTATTATTACGGACTGGATTTAGATTTCATTGGATTTAAATGGGATTCTGGTATAAAAAACTATAATATTAAATATGATTTCAAAGACTTTATCTCGGATAGCTTTAAACTAAATTATGGAGTAAACGCAATTTACTATGAATTTAATCCTGGCACAATAAGACCAATAGATGAAAACTCAGGGATTAATTTTGCACAATTAGATAAGAAATTTGCCTTTGAACCTGCTTTTTATATCAGCGCTGATCATGATCTTTCCAGTAAAGTTGCTGTTTCCTATGGCCTTAGATACAGTATGTTTTACCGTTTGGGACAGTCGAACGTTAATATTTATGAAAACAATAACCCCTTGCTTTTCAATTCTGATCTACAGATTTATGAAAAAGCAACACCAATAGGAACCAAATCATTCGGAAAAAATGAATCCTTAAAATCGTATAATAATTTAGAACCTCGATTTTCTATTGCTTATCAGCTCAACGAAAATCAATCTGTAAAAACAAGTTATAACAGAATGGTTCAGTACTTACAGTTGGTTTCAAACACCTCCTCGCCTACGCCGCTAGACATTTGGACACCCAGCGACGAATTTATAAAACCTCAAATCGCAGACCAAGTAGCGGTGGGTTATTTTAAAAATTTCCTTGACGGTGATTACTCTTTGGAAGTTGAAACCTACTATAAAATTGTAAAAAACAGATTGGATTACATAGATGGTGCAAACTTAATTGCTAACGAAGCGATTGAACAAGTAATTCTAAATGGAGAATTACGATCGTATGGCCTCGAGTTGATGTTTAAAAAAAATGAAGGACGATTAAACGGTTGGATATCCTATACATTGGCTAAGTCTCAACAGCGTACTCCAGGACGAACGGCCACTGAAACAGGAATAAACAATGGGGCTTGGTACAATTCTGTTTTTGATAAATTACATAATATTGCGGTCACAAGTGCCTATAACTTAAATGAAAAATGGTCTTTTGGAGCTAATTTTGCTTTTCAAACGGGTCAACCAGTTACTTATCCAACTGGTCAGTACCAGTATTTAGGAATTATAGTTCCTAGCTATGGTTTGCGAAATGAAAACAGACTTCCCTCGTACCATCACTTAGATATAGCCGCGACGCTAACTCCAACTAAAAATAAAGGTCGCAACTGGAAAGGCGAATGGGTTTTTAGTATTTACAACTTGTACAATAGGAGAAATGCTGCTGCAATCAATTTTAGACAAAATGCTGAAACAGGCGGTAATGAGGCAATAAAGACTTCAATCTTTGGAATCGTACCAGCGGTTAGTTATAACTTCAAATTTTAATTATTAATAAATTTATACAGATGAAAAATTTATCAATATTGTTAGTACTCTTAATTGCGTTTTTTACCTCTGGTTGCGAAGAGGTAATTGACTTAGACTTAGATACCGCTCCGCCAAAACTGGTCATAACAGCATCAATAAATTGGAAAAAAGGAACAACTGGAAAACAACAAAAAATAACTTTATCCACCACTACCAGTTTTTATAGTCTAGAAATTCCTAAGGTTTCTAAAGCGGTTATATTTATAAAAAATAGTGCAAATAACACTTTTAACTTTGTTGAATCATCAGTAAAAGGAGAATATATCTGCAATAACTTTATCCCAATAATCGACGAAACGTATATGTTAACGGTAATAAGTGATGGTGCTACTTACACATCCACAGAAACCTTAAAAGCTGTTGCTCCAATAACTGAAATCATTCAAAATAATCAAGGTGGATTTACTAGAAATTCAAAAGAAATTAAAACCTTCTATATTGATCCCGCAAATCAACCTAATTTTTATCTCTACAAATACAGTTATTCTACCCAAATAAAAGCTAATTATTATGTAGATGAAGATGACTTTTTTGACGGAAATAGATTTTTTAGTATTTCTCAAAATAATGATTTAAAAACAGGTGATAATGTTGAAGTGACACATTTTGGAATATCTAAAGCATATTATAATTATATGAGCGTTTTAGTAAGTATAGCTAGTAATAGCGGTGGTGGTCCGTTTCAATCTCCTCCGGCTACAGTGCGAGGAAATATAATTAATAGCACTAAATTTGAAGATTTCCCGTTAGGTTATTTCTCGCTCAGCGAAATTGACACGAGAAATTACATCATGGAATAAATAGAAATGCATTTTTTGAAGCTTAATCCGGCTTTCCATTACAATCCGGGATAAAACGGGAATGCGGTTTCAATTAAACTAAAGTCTACCTTTAAAATTTTGAAGCTGTAATTATTGCCTCTCTTACTTTAACTAACCCAATTTCTTAAAATCACTTATTTATGTCATCACATCACATTGTTCGCGACGATCAAGAACCTGCTTTAATAATTGCGAACGGTGCAGCCTGCAATCCAGAGTTATTGGGACAACTGTTAGAATGGTCGCCCCTAGTTATTGTGCTAGATTCAGCAATGGAAAGAGTCATAAAACTAGACATTAAAGTCGATGTGCTCCTCGGAGATTTCGATCGCGGTTTTGATCCAGAACAATATCAAACATCACAATATCCAATAAAAATTATTCACACACCAGACCAAAATAAAACAGATCTAGAAAAAGCTTTTGATTATTTAATAGAAAGAAAAATTCCTGCGGTTAATGTGGTTTGGGGCACTGGTAGAAGAGCTGATCATACTATTACAAATATTACAAACATAATAAGATATAGAAACACACTAAAAATCGTGATTCTTGACGATCATTCCAAGATCTTTTTACTTCCCAAGAAATTTGAAAAATGGTATACGGCTAATACTCCTATTTCATTGATTCCTGTTGGTTATGTAACGGGAATTCATTCTAATAATTTATTTTATCCGCTTAAAGATGATTCATTAACAATAGGTATTAGAACTGGAAGTAGCAATCACGTTACTGCTGACGGTATTGTAACTATTGAGCATCGAGAGGGAGATTTATTGATGATGGAATGCACGGATTAACTTTTTACTTCATGTACAACAAAGCATCTCTCACAATTTTATAATGACTCCAAGGAATAAAATGATTAGCCTTTTCAATAACGATCGTATCCACTGATTTAGCATTGATAAAACTTTTTGTCATAAAAGCAACATTGCTGTAGGGCACGAGGACATCTTTAGTTCCGTGAATAATGGTAACATCGCTACTAATTTTTTTAAGCTCAGACTTTAATTCCACTAAATCCTGCTTCAACCACCACAACTCGTCATTAGATGGTCTTAAAGCTGCAGGTATTAAGTACCGTATTGGTGATGCTTTAATTACCTTTCTCCATTTTTCGGGATTTTCAGCTTTCGGGTCTAATGAACCTGCTAGTATGACAATTCGGGAATACCAATCAGGATGATCCACCGCTAATTTAGCTATAACTGGACCACCAACGGAATGTCCAACCAAGATGACTGGTTTTTTATTGTCTATTCTTTTTACAAACTCAGATATTCTTTGAGACTGCACGCTCAAATTTTGGGCTTCACTAAAATCACTGTACCCAAAACCTGGGCGGTCAATTGCAATCATACGGTATTTTTTTAGCAATAAAGTATCTACAAGGTATTCCTTAAAAGCATTCCAACTTCCTGGTGAACCATGAATAAATAATAGTGTAGGATTTTGAACGTTGCCAGTTTCTATATAATGAATGTTATAGTCATCAAACCTTATTGTTGTATCATGAAAAGTTGTAGTGGTTTTATCGAAATATTTTTGTGTTTGTTTGTCTGTAAAACGCATTTTTATACAGGATTGACACAACACAATATAAGTAATCAATAAAACAACGGCTATATATCTCTTCTTAAATTGAAATCGGCTGAAATCTAAAGTCATAATTCTTTAATTTTATCTGTTAATTGCATTTTTTTTTTTTCATTTTTTACACTAACTCATCGAAATACTTTTATTTTATTTTACTAAACACTCGCTATAAGATTTATATCCTATTTCTTTTTATTTCTTTATGTCAAATTTTCTACTACTACTTATTTTTCGAAGTATAGCTACTAAATTGATATTATATAAAAGTATCCGTTTTTAATTTAGAAAGTACTTTTAAAAAAAATTTGTGAAATATTATTCTTTGTTTAAGCGTATTAACCAGTCTAATTCTTTTACAAAATACTTATGAGTACATTTGCAACGAAATATATAAAATGAAAGCGAAAAACACTCCTGAAAAAACCAATCTCCATCCACGAAATAAAGATCGTTTTGGATATGATTTTGACGAATTAATAAAAAGTTTACCCAACTTACAACAATTTGTTACTATTAATGAAAACCAAATTGAAACAATTGACTTTAGCAACCCTGATGCGGTAAAAGCGCTCAATAAAGCTTTATTGATTGACCACTTCGACATTCAGAATTGGGATATTCCGAAGGATTATCTCTGCCCTCCTATTCCTGGCAGAGCTGATTACATTCACTATATTGCTGATTTATTAGCTACAGCTAACAATGGAATCATCCCGGAAGGAGACGCTGTTCAAGGACTAGATATTGGTGTTGGTGCAAACTGTATTTATCCTATAATAGGAAATTCGACTTACGGCTGGAGCTTTGTCGCAACAGACATAGACGAAAACGCTATTCAAAACTGTAAAAAAATCATTGCTTCAAATCCAAAGTTGATAGATACAATTAGCCTACAATTGCAAACTGAATCACGATTCATTTTCAAAAATATAATTACACCCGAAGATCGATTTACATTTACCATTTGCAATCCACCTTTCCATGCTTCACAAGAGGAAGCCACAAAAAGTGCAATTCGTAAAATAAATAATTTACAAACCTCAAATTTAAGAAATCAAGTTGCTAAACCTATCTTAAATTTTGGAGGAAAAAACGCAGAATTGTGGTACAAAGGTGGAGAGTTAGGTTTCCTTACCCAAATGATTTATGAGAGTGCAAAATACCCTTTACAATGTTTATGGTTTACTACTCTAGTTTCAAAAAGGGAAAATCTTTCTAGTATTTATAAAACATTAGAAAAAGTAAATGCGGTTGAAATTAAAACAATTGACATGGCTCAAGGCCAAAAAACAAGCAGAATAGTTGCGTGGACCTTTTTAACTTTAGCACAACAAAATAGTTGGAATTTCGGTAGCTAATTGACCATTAATCAAAAAATGTGGCCTGCGTCAATACTATAATTTTCATTTCGGTATTCTGCTCCAAAAGCCACGTTCAGATCTCCAAATTTTTGGTTCATATTAAAGTTGATAGTATTTTGGCTAAACGCCAATCCACCAGCGTCAAAAGTAGTTAAAGAATTCTCCCGCAAGGATGAATTTACCGAGTTCTCAACACCATAATCAAAGCTGTTTCTACCATAAGTATTGCTCAAATCGAAATTCCAATTGCCAAAAATAGCTCCTCGCAATCAAGCTGATATTGAAATATCATTAATTGTAGAATGAATTTCTGGTAAAAAGCCATTTGGATACAATCCTGAATATCCTCTTGATTGATTTGGTCTTCTATAAAATCCTGCAGCGTCCCCAGTTCGATAGCTGTTGCCACCAAAAGCGTATACTTCTAATTTATCAGTAATGGGATAAGCAGCATTTACAAAAAGTTGACCGCTTTGAAGTGCCGATTGCCCGACTCTCATATTAAAATTATTTCGCACCAAACCTCTAGCTGCTAATTCTGCAGAAGTTGCATCAAAATTCAAAGCAGTTTGCATAGCTCCAATTGTGTTAGCTCCAGTAATGGCTGCTTGTTGAACTGGCGTAAAATATTTGGGTACATTACCTTTAATTGCTGTTAGTATTGCAGCTCCATTTGGAGTGTTGTTAATGTTTCCAAATAAAGTTTTGATATTTGTACCTTTTAGTCTCGCAATTTCTTCTACAGCATTATATGCACTGTATAAATTACGTGTAACTTCTTTAGCTCGGCTTGTTTCTCCTCTTAATTGTCCGCTTGCCGTAATATTGATAAAGCTTTTTTCCTTACCTAAATTAGTTCCATAGTTTAAGTCGATTTGGACGTTATTTCCATCATTAGCATCCCAAGTGATTTTTTGGGGCTTTCTTTGAAGGTTCTTCGCGTCTACGGGCGCCTGGTTCGCAAGTTTTTCCAGGATTTAGACCTGCAAATGCTGTTGATAAAAGACGTAATAGTGTCGCTATTTACGGCGATCTTGAATATGATATAACTGAAAAATGGTTAGTAAATGGAGCAATTCGTTTTGAAAATTATTCTGATTTTGGAAACACTACAAATTTTAAGGTAGCCTCTCGTTATAAATTGACAGATAATATTAATTTGCGTGGAGCCGTTTCAACAGGTTTTCGTGCTCCTTCGCTGCACCAAATAAATTTTAACGCAACAGCTACGCAATTTGTTGGCGGTGTACCGTTTGAAGTGAGTACATTTAACAATGATTCTCAAGCAGCAAAAGCACTTGGAATTCCACAGTTAAAACAAGAAGAATCTCAAAGTGCAAGTATCGGTTTTACGGCCAAAATTCCAGAAGCTGACATAACTTTTACTGCCGATGCATATATTGTTAGAATAGATGATAGAGTAACTTTGACAGATCAATTTTCAAGACCCGTAAATACCGCAATTCCAGCATCAGATCCTAATAGATTTTTTCCTGTTGGAACTCCTCAAAGAGAGCTTCAAGATCAATTTGATTTGGCAGGTGCAAATGCAGCTACATTTTTTGCTAATGCAATTAGCACTGAATCAAAAGGAATTGATGTCATTATAACACACAAGGTTGATTTAGGTGGTATTGTTCTGAAAACTGACTTAGCTGCTACTTTTTCTCAAACAAGACAAGTGGGCGCTATTAAAGGATCACCAACTTTATTGGCAAACGGTCAGATAAACCGTTACTTTTCTGAAATGAGTAGAATTTATTTAGAAGAGGCTATCCCGAGAGTTAAAGGAAATTTAACAAACTCGTTTGCGTACAAAAAATTTGATTTCTTTTTGCGAAATGTATATTTTGGCGAAGTAACTGATCCAAATACAGCTGATGTAAATGGGGATGGACGAGTTGAAGGAGCTGTAATCAACGGTCAAGCGGTAGAAATAGAACATCCTGTTTGGGGAGCAAAAATAATCACTGATTTATCTGTGGGTTTCAAAATAACTGAGGTTGTAAAAATTGTAATTGGAGCAAATAATATTTTTGACATCTATCCAGACGCAAATCTTGGACCA
>Ga0105045_10004835_pt1 | contig 11768 bp, 9 predicted proteins | sample MAT02_FD_78089 | JGI IMG/M metagenome (GOLD analysis project Ga0105045, IMG submission 78089) | Freshwater microbial communities from Lake Fryxell liftoff mats and glacier meltwater in Antarctica - MAT-02 (megahit assembly) | ecosystem: Environmental > Aquatic > Freshwater > Ice > Liftoff... | reverse complement strand
TTACACGGCGGTCAAGTTTATATGGATGGCGCCAATATGAATGCACAAGTTGGCTTGAGCCAGCCTGGTCAGTTTGGGGCCGACGTTTCGCATTTGAACCTGCATAAAACCTTCTGTATTCCACACGGCGGCGGCGGCCCTGGCGTCGGTCCGATTGGGGTAAAAGCGCATTTGATACCGTTTTTGCCCGGCCACCCAGCGCTTGACGGTGGCACATCAAAGGTCGGCCCGGTTTCCGGAGCGCCTTTTGGCTCATCGGCAATTTTGCCGATTTCCTACGCTTATATTTTAATGATGGGCGGTGATGGCCTGCGCTACGCGACCGAGGTGGCGATTTTGTCCGCCAACTACATGGCGCAGCGATTAGATCCGCATTTTCCGGTGCTGTATAAAAATCACAACGGCAGGGTAGCGCACGAGTGCATTATTGACCCGCGTAAATTCAAAGACAGCTTAGGCGTTAGCGTCGATGACATTGCCAAGCGCCTGATTGACTATGGCTTTCATGCGCCGACGATGAGCTTTCCAGTAGCGGGCACGCTGATGATTGAGCCTACCGAATCAGAAGCGAAGGTCGAGATTGACCGCTTTTGTGATGCCATGATCGCGATTCGTGCGGAGATTGCCGAAATCGAAGCCGGGCGAATGACCTCGGATTCCAGTCCGCTGCGCCACGCCCCGCATACGGTTCACGATTTGGTGGATGCAAACTGGCAGCGCGCCTACACAAGGGAACAGGCAGTATTCCCAAGCGGCGTTGCCCGAACGGACAAATACTGGTGCCCGGTCGGGCGCGTTGATAACGTTTATGGTGATCGCAACTTAATGTGTACCTGCCCATCGCCTGAAGAATATCGAGAGCTGGCCGCTTGAGCACTCGCACCAGCCCGATACTGACGCGTTATTTGGTTCGGGAAATTCGCAGCGCCATGTTAGGCGCTGCGATTTTATTGATCGTGGTGATTTTTAGCGGCCTGCTTACGGCAGTGCTGGATAAAATTGCGCGCGGCTCGCTACCGGCAACTTTGCTATTTTCGCAAATGCTGCTGCGAGTGCCGCGCGCGCTGATTTTATTGCTGCCGCTGGCTGGGTTTTTGGGCGTCATCATGGCGTTCACAAGACTGTATCGGGATTCTGAAATGGCGGTGCTGCGTGCGGCCGGCTTTTCAGAGCTAGGCCTGCTGCGCCCGGTTTGGGTATTTGCGGTTCCGCTCGCGCTGCTGCTAGCGGCGTTGTCGCTTTACATTGCACCGACCGCGCAGCGTATCGCAGTGGATCAAGTACAGCTGGCAAATCGGCAGGTGGCGGTGGCAGGCCTTGAGCCCGGCCGCTTTGTAGAACTGCGAAATGGCGCAGTGGTTTATGCCGGTGCATTAGAGAAAGAAAAAAGCTTCACCGATGTTTTTGTAGCGCGTGAAACGGCGGAAGGTGAGCTGCAAATCGTACGCGCAGAGCGTGGCTTTGTCGGTAATCAGGGCGGCAATAGCGCGACTGAATTGACGCTGCTTAATGGCGAACGAACCGCATTCGATTTAAACAGCAGCGACAGCGAACGCGCTTTTTTTGAGCGCGCTCAAATTGCGCTGCCAGAGTCTTTACAAAACCAAGATACCAGCTACGGCATCGAGGATTTGCCGGTTGAAGATTTGTGGAATGATCGCGCAGGGCGAGCCGAGCTTGAGGGGCGCATCGGCATACCGCTTATGCTTTTATTGCTGATGCTGATGGCTCCAGCGCTTGCTAGAAGCGCGCCTCGGCAGGTGCGCTATGATCGGATAGTCATTGGCATTTTGCTCTATCTGGTCTATTCACAAACGCTAGAGCTTGCAAAAAAGAGCTTCGCGCTGGGGCGTTCGCCAGATTGGCTAGGCACTTGGTGGGTGCACGCGCTGTTTGCCGTTGCGCTGCTGTTTGCCTATCGCGCGCAAATTGTCGCGTATTTTAGAACGCGCCGGTTTTTACTTCAGCTCAACGCGCTGATGCCTCTTCGCAGCGATCGCACTTGATAGGCTCAGCCAGTAAATTAGTTATCCGGACCGTCATTCCGATGCTGCTGATCGCTTGGCTGGCGCTGATTGGCATCATGACCCTGCTGGAACTAAAAGATCAGCTGGCATCCAGCACGGGTAATCGGGATTTGAGCACTGTTCTTGGCGTTATTTTGTTGACGACCCCAAGGCGTGCCTACGAATATTTCGTTTACGCCGCCGTTATTGGCAGTGCAATCGGTTTAGGCCAGCTGGCGCAAAGTAGCGAGCTAATTGCGCTACGCGCGCTTGGTATCTCGAAGCTTAAAATTGTCGGCTCCGCGCTGTTTGCGGTTTTTTTAGTGACACTGCTGGCCGTTTCGATGGGTGAATTTTTAAGTGCGCCCGGCGAACGGCGCGCACAGGCGCTCGCGGCTGGCAATGCGGGGCGTGATGTTGGCGTCGGGAATAAAACCGGGCTTTGGCTCAAAGACGGTAGCAGCTTTATTAACGCGCGCCGCGCGGTGCTTAGCGATGCAGGCAAGCCAGTGGAGCTGTGGGACGTTCGCCTGCTAAATTTCGATGCGCGTGGGCATTTAACCGCGCTAACGCTTGCGCAAACGGCAACGTATGAAGGCGGCGGATGGCTGCTAAAAAACGTCACACAGACCGGGCTTGACGGAGCTGCATCAACCAAGCTGGCGCAGCGCGCCTGGCTAACCCAGCTTCGGCCTGAGCAAATTGCTTCCCGCACGCTGCGGCCCGCGCGGCAATCGCTGCAAGAAATTTGGTTGAATCTAAACTACGCACGCGCCAATAAGCTCGATGCGCAGGGATTTTCCGCCGCGCTTTGGCAGCGTCTTACCTTTCCGCTATCGGTGTTGGCACTTGCACTTGCCACCACGCCGTTTGCATTCGCATCGCTTAGAACCGGCGGATTGGGGCGCAGCATTTTCGTAGGCATGATGCTGGCGGTCGTGTTTTTTGTTTTGCAAAAAATGATCGTCAGCCTGTTTGACACTTACGGCTGGAGTATGGCAATCGCCTATTTTTTACCGGCCACGCTGATTGCCGCCTTTAGCGTGTGGCGATTAAAGCAAGACGCTTGAATCGACGGCGCAAGCAGATCATGTATCATTGCGTTGCGATTTCGCAAGATTATTCTGGAACGGCGCGCAATTCATGATCGCAAGCCCCATCAGCCGGACGCCAAGCTTGGCAAGGCGTTTGTTTTATTCACATCTGATCTGTTCGCTGCTGGTATCGGGCGCAGTTGCGATTTTTCTTTATTTGGTCGTCCGCGATAGTTTAAATGACGAGCTCAACGGGCGCATGATCGAAAGCGTGCGAAAAACCGTTGCACTGCTGAGTGCTGATTCAGGCACCGCAGAACTGGCGAGCCATCAGGCGGGATTAGTTTTGCAAAATCCGAATGCCTGGCAGGCGAAATTAGCGCAATCGCTGCGCAATCAACCCGAGCTCACCGGTCTGGCGCTGATGCAGCGAAACGAAACGCTTGCAAAAGCGGGAACGATTACAGTGCCGGCCTTGGCTAGCGCTGGCAGCAGTGATTCTGCAAAGCATCGGCTTTATGCCATTGAATGGGCAGATACCGACGGCAGATCGCTAGCGCGCATCGTTGGTTCGGCCGATACCTCTGCCCTGACCGCCCGACTTGAACACACTCGCAATTTGGCGCTGCTGGGATTTATTGGTGCCGTGCTGCTGTCGCTTTTGTTTTCGCAACTGCTCATGCGGCAAACGCGCGGGCTTGTCAAAGCGCTGGTTGATCGTTTTACGCAAATTTCAAACGGTCGCTTTGACGTCAAGTTAGAAGAGTTAGGCGATCCTGATCTCAATTTACTCGGGCAGGCATTTAACAAGATGGCACTGCGGCTTAATACTAGCCTGAGCGAACGCGAACGCGCCCTTACCGAGCTTAAAAACGCGCGTGACAGGTTAGAGCAAAGCGTGAAAGATCGCTCCAGTGAGCTAGATCGCATCAACGTGCTGTTACGCCAAGAACATGAACAGCGTGCGCAAATTGAAGCCAATTTGGCGGAAGCTGCGGCAACTGATTCACTGACTAAGCTGTTGAATCGGCGCGCCATGCTGGAGCTGATTAGCCACGTCGGTCAAAACTTGAAAAAAATGCAAAAACGCTGTGCGTTTGTCATTTTAGACATTGACCACTTTAAGAAAATTAATGATCGCTATGGTCATAGCCAGGGTGACGCGGTATTGTGCAAGATCGCCGAGGTTATTCGCCTTGAGCTGCGCGCAGATGAAGCCGCAGCAAGATGGGGCGGCGAAGAATTTTTGCTGCTCTGGCCTGAGCAAACGCTGCTAATAGCGCAGCAGCGCGCCAACCGACTGCGTGAGATTTTAGCGTCGCAGCTCATTTCAGGTCATATCAGGATAACCGCCAGCTTTGGCGTTGCTGAGTTTGATGGTGATAACGCCGAATCTGCCATTAATAACGCTGATCAGTGCCTTTACAAAGCCAAGGCAGCCGGTCGTAACCTTGTGGTGATTGACGCTTGCGATCATCCGCTGATTGGCTGATTTTTTCTCATTTTTATAAGAATTTCAAAAAATTAGCGCTTAAGGATAGCTATTTCACGCATGTTCGGCCGCACGCAAAATCGATTAAAAAATGACACTGACGAACAGTCGCTATTTGCTGCGCGCGCGTTACAGGCGTTGCTGGTCATGGGCGCTTGTTTAGTTCTGCTGCTGCTGCGCTTTGCCTGGCTACAAGTGCAAGAGCACGACGAATATACGGCGAAATCTGAATCTAATCGCATCCGAATGCACGCGCTTGCGCCGCCACGCGGGCTCATTTTTGATCGCAACGGCGTGCTGCTAGCAGAAAATAAGCTTGCTTACAGGCTAGAGCTGGTGCCCGAGCAAGCCAGCAAAATCGACGGCGGCATTGATGCACTGTGGGATCGGCTTCGACAAATCGTGGCCTTGGATGACGATGCGCGCAGTGATTTTGAAAAGCTACGCACGCAGCACCGCCGTTTTGAAGGCGTGCCGGTCAAGCTGCGCTTAAGCGAAGAGGAGGTGGCTCGAATCAATTTGGCGCTGTTTCGTCTGCCTGGAATTTTAATTACGCCATATCTGACGCGCCAATATCCGCGTGGCGCTGAATTTGCGCACGTGTTGGGCTATGTGGGGCGCATTTCGGTGGAAGATTTGCGGCGCCTTGACCTCAAGCGCTATGAGGGAACGAGCTATCTAGGCAAATCAGGCATTGAAGCCTATTACGAGGATATTTTGCACGGCCTACCAGGCTATGAGCGCGTAGAAGTGGACGCCGCCGGGCGCACCGTTCGGGTCCTAAAAAGGGTAATGCCAAAAGCTGGCAAAAACTTGGTGCTGAGCGTCGATACGGCTTTGCAGCGCGCCGTTATGCAAGCTTACGGCGAGCAAACCGGCGCTGCGGTTGCAATTGACCCCGATAATGGTTCGGTGTTGGCGTTTGTTAGCATGCCAAGTTTTGACCCAAACCTATTCGTCAATGGCATTTCGCAGCGCAGCTATCGCGCCCTGCTGGATGATCCGCTGCGCCCTACCTTTAATCGTGCACTCAACGGCACTTATCCGCCGGGCTCAACGTTTAAGCCATTTATGGCGATGGCGGGGCTGGAACTTGGCCTGCGCACGCCAGAATCAACGGTGAATTCAAGCGGCATTTACTACTTACAGGGCGACAAGCGCGGCTACCGTGACTGGCGCGTAGGCGGTCATGGCGTCGTCAATATGCATGAGGCGATGGCACAAAGCGTAAACACCTATTTCTACGATCTCGCTTTTGAAATGGGCATTGATCGCATACACGACTATATGCAGCAGTTTGGTCTCGGCCGCCCGACCGGCCTTGATTTACATGGCGAGTCAAGCGGGTTATTGCCTAGCAGAGAATGGAAGCAGCGCGTCAAAAAACAGGCTTGGTTTCCAGGTGAAACGGTGATTTGTGGGATTGGTCAAGGGCAAATTAGCGTTACACTGGTGCAGTTAGCACACGCGGGCGCTGTGCTTGCCGCAGCGGGCGTTAGCTATAAGCCTAGCCTGCTGCTGGCAATAGAAGATCCCGTCACTGGATTGCGGGAATCGGCGCTAAGGCCACCCGAATCTGCAAGTTTTATAAAACACGCCAAAAATATTGTTAGCGTGCAAGAGAGTATGAAAGCGGTGTTGCACAGCAGAACCGGCACGGCGCACAGGGTAGGAATGAACAGCGCCTATTGGATGGCTGGAAAAACCGGCACCGCGCAGCAGGTTGCAATCGCTAAGCAGCCTGTGGCTGGGGCCTCTACTTCGCGCTTCAAAAATCAGGCGCTTTTTGTAGGATTTGCCCCGGCGGGGCTTGCTCCGGGTTCGACGCAGGCCAGAATAGCTGTGGGGTTAGTCGTGGAGCAAGGTGGCAGCGGCGCGCACGCAGCAGCGCCGGTTGCTAGGGCAATTTTCGACAGCTATTTGCTCGACGGCAAGCGCTTGCTGCCCGAATCCGTACGTGCGGACGCTACGACTTACCCCGCTGAAGCTGCACCTGCGCTGATGGATCCGGATGCTGCGCTTGAAGCGCTTGAAATTGAGGCGCTTTCAATACCGGCTGCGCCAAGTAAGCCGACCCCCGAGCCGCTAGCTGTGCCGCTTTGATATCTAGCAGCGCCAATACTGGCCAACGCCTGCTTTACTTTTTGCGCTGGCAGGTGCTTTCGCGCCTGCCATGGCCGCACGTTGATGGCGTGCTGCTGTTCTTGATACTGCTAACTTGCGGCGTTAGCCTGCTAACGCTGTATTCCGCAGACGGCGGTGATTTTCGTTTTGCCTTTAACCAAGGCATACGTTTTGCCATAGGGTTTGTCGCGATGGCGGTGCTGGCGTCTACCACCCCGCAGCAGCTGCGGCGCATCGCGCCGTGGCTTTATGGCATCACACTTTTGCTGCTGATACTGGTGACCCTGTTTGGCGAAGGCCGAGGCGCGCATCGCTGGCTAGATTTGAAAATCATCCGCTTCCAACCCTCAGAAATAATGAAGCTGGCGCTGCCGATGCTGCTCGCGTGGTATTTTCACCGTCGCGTGCTACCGCCGACCTGGCGGCATCTAGGCATTTGCGCCATTTTGATTGGTATCCCGGCATTACTGGTAGCTGAGCAGCCAGATTTGGGCACAGCGCTGCTAATTGCCGGTGCCGGCGCGTTTGTAATCTTCTTAGCCGGCCTTTCGTGGTCCAAGATCGTCATTATTTTAACGAGCGCCGCGCTGAGCGTTCCGCTGCTTTGGCCGCACCTACACGCCTATCAGCGCAATCGCGTGCTAGTGCTGCTTGATCCTGAATCTGATCCGCTAGGTAATGGCTGGAACATCATTCAAAGTAAAATTGCGGTAGGCTCCGGCGGATTATTTGGGAAGGGTTTGGGTCAGGGCAGTCAATCTCAGCTCGCTTTTTTGCCAGAAAAACATACCGATTTCATTCTCGCCGTGTTTAGTGAGGATTTTGGCTGGATCGGCGTCGCACTTTTAATGCTGCTTTACTTTGCGATTATTGCGCGCTCGCTTTGGATTGCAGTGCAGGCAGGTGATACCTTTTCCAGGCTGTTAGCGGGCGCGCTTTCCATAAGCTTTTTCGTCTACGTGGCGGTTAACAGCGGCATGATCGCTGGCGTATTGCCCGTCGTGGGCGTTCCTTTACCATTGATAAGCTATGGTGGCACTTCTGCGGTTTCCGTGCTGGCTGGCTTTGGCATTTTGATGTCCATCCATGGCAATCGACAAAGAATTGGCAGGCGCCCTGCTTAACTTAGGGAGCTGCCAAATTAGCAGCATAGAAATCTAGGAAAAACATGACTACCTACCGAGCTAGAACCGCATTCTTATTAAAGCTAGCGGGCGGTTTTATCGCCATTATTTTGGTTGCGGCATCGGCAGCGATGGCGATGGTGGCGCTTAGCGGCTCAAATTTTGATCGCAGCTGGCTGCTTGCGCCGTTTGTGATGACATTTGCCGTTGCGGCATTTTTTTTGACGGCCAAAGCGCTCGAGCAAAACTGGCGTGGCGCACTTTGGATGGCGCTGGCCTGCTCACTTTTGCCGCTCACCATTCATCCATTCCGGATTATTGGGCTGTTCATTGCACCGGTGCTGCTTTTTCACACGGTTAAGGCTTGGCGCGAGTAACTTTTAGCATGCCATTTAAATCTCAATCGTATAGTTCACGCTGCAACATCGCCTGCACCGGGGCAAAGCTGGTTCGATGCGCGCTACAAACCCCAAAAACTTTGAGTTTTGCCAAATGTACGGGCGTGGGGTAGCCTTTATGTACCGCAAATTCATACTGCGGAAACCGCTGATCCAGCGCCAGCATGAGCGTATCGCGGTGCGTTTTCGCCAAAATGGAGGCCGCTGAAATAGCGGGCTCAGTAACGTCGCCTTTGACAATCGCACGCGCCGGGCAGCACAGCAGTTTCGGCAGCCGATTGCCATCAATAAGCGCGAATAAGGGCGCAGGATTCAGGCTTGCGAGCGCCTGCGACATGCCAAAGAGCGTCGCTTGCAGGATGTTAAGCCGGTCGATATCGCGAACGGAAACTTCAACAATCGCAAAACAAAGCGCTTGCGCTTTGATCGCTACTGCCAGCGTTTCGCGCGCTTTGGCGCTCAGCTGCTTTGAATCTTGCAGCCCGGCAATAGGCCGCGCTGGATCAAGGATAACCGCCGCGCAAACGACCGGCCCTGCAAGCGGCCCGCGCCCGGCCTCATCCACGCCTGCGGTCAGCACCTGTGCGCCATCAAGCCTAGCGTTTCGCATTTTCTAACGCAGGAGCTAGCAGCGCCGCAATAGCATCTGCCGCACGCTCATCGGCGTTTTGACGCAGGCTTAAGTGCATGTCCAAATAGCTCAGCATTCTTTCGCTATCCTCTGCGTTTTCTACGAAGGTTACGAATTTGCGCTGCAGCACCGGAATCAACAGCTCAGCAAGCGCATGGCCGCTCACCTGATTTTGTTCAAGTTCTGGCACTAAGCATCGCCCAGCTAGCTTATTGGGCAAAGAAAAATAGGCGGATTTTAACCAGCCAAGCTGGCGTGCTAAAAAATACGTTATTGGGTGCAGGCGATATGCCACAACCATCGGCTTGCGCGCTAGCGCTGCTTCCAAAGCCGCAGTGCCGCTTGCCACAATCACGATATCAGCCGCTTGCAGCGCTAGCTGAGCCTGCTGCGCTATTTTGACCACGCTGTGCTCTGGCAAACGCTGGCTATCAAATACCGCTTCAATTTGCGCATTTACCATCGGCGCAATCACCGTTAGCTTTGGAAAAGCCCGCTTGATGAGCGCTGCCGCATCTAAAAAATCGCGCGCCAAACGCTGCACTTCACCGTTGCGCGATCCGGGCAGCAGCGCCAGAATTGGGCCGCTTAGCGGCAATCCTAGCGTGGCACGCGCAAAGGTTGGAGCGGGTTCGAGTGGAAACTGATCCGCGAGCGGGTGCCCAACGAACTCCGCCGCCACACCAAACTGATGATAAAGCGCCGGCTCAAAAGGAAACAGGCACAGCACTTTATCGGCACACAGCCCGATCTTTTGCGCACGATTTTGCCGCCAAGCCCAGATTGACGGGCTAACGTAATGCACGGTGCATATGCCGCTGGCCTTCAACGTTTTTTCGATTGCCAGGTTAAAATCTGGCGCATCTATGCCGATGTAAACGTCCGGCTGCAACGCCAAGCTCTTTGCAATGACCTGTTTTCGACGCCGCATCAGGCCGGGCAGATGCGCTAGCACTTCAAAAAGACCCATCACCGCCAGCTCTTCGGCGTCAAACCAGATCTCAAGCCCAGCCGCAAGCATGCACGCACCACCAACGCCGCTAAATTGCGCGCTCGGAAACAGCTTGCGGAGCGCATCAATAAGGCCAGCACCTAGCTGATCGCCCGAGGCTTCACCGGCAACCAGCACGAAATGCGGCGCTTCAAGTAGCGTAGTCAAAGCGCGTCGATTTAATAGTGATTGAATGACTAAGCAATAAACAAGAAACCGCCTGCCAGCCGCTATTCCAGCGCATCAATCGAAGCCTGTTGATCTAGCGTTTCCATCGCATCTGCCGGTTTTAGGGAACTGGCCTGCTCAAACAAAACCGCCGCTTCTGCGGCCTTTTTCTTGCCGTACAGCAGCAGCAGGCCGCGCCCTGATTCCAAATACGCCACCGGGCTTTTTGGCGACAGCTTGCGCGACGCTTCCAGCAGCTTTACCGATTCATCGGCAGATGCGCCGTAGGTCAGCTTGCCAATCATGCCGCCGATTTTGTTAATAATTTCGGCGTGATACATCGCCATCGCCAGATGCGCTTCGGCGTGTTTAGGGGAAAGTTCTAGCGCCGTTTTTAGGCTGCTTTTGATCTTGCCGCCCAAACCTTGCGCCAAGGCTTTAGTAATGCTGATGCACTGCGAATAGCGGCCCAGCGCAAAGGCATGAAAATAATGCAGGTTGGCGTTTTCTGGTAAAAGCGCCAATGCCGCCTCACAGCGCTCCGCCGCTTCTTGCAGCAGGGTTTTTTTCTCTGCCTCATCCTCGCACAGATAGCTCGCATAGATGCCGATAGATTTTGCCGCTACGACGGCACCAAAAGCACCAAGCGCATCGCCGCGCTTAAAGGCATCCTGAAATTCACCCAGGTGGAAGCTGCGCCAGGCGTGTTCGAGCTCCGCTACAACTAGCGCCGCATCGCCTTTTTTGATTTTCTTTAAACCCGCACTGTCAGCCATTAGCGCGGCAATTTTTTTCGCGTCTGGATAAGGCTCTTGATCGCCCGCATGCAGTCTGGCCCAGTTTTTCTTTAAATTTGCGCCTTCATAGCCAAAGCTTGAGGCGTCTGCTGCAAAAGCGATCCATTTTTTCGCGGCCATGGCGAAGTCCAATTGACGATAGGGTGTCAAGCATTAAGGAAGCGTCGCGCAGACGCAAGCGGCAAAATGCGTGCAGCGCAATTCGATCACATACCCAAATCGCAACAGGTGCCAAAAAATGCGAAAAAATGCTGCCGTTTTGCGAAGCTCTACCACATCGAACACAGTTTGCTATGCTAGTGGGCTACTCCTTTAGGCTTTCAAGCTGATGCGCTATTCCCTAAGTTCAACCCGCCCACGCGCGCTTGATGCCGAGCTCGCCATCGTCGGTCTTTATGACGACCGTATGTTAAGCAGCGCGCTAGCTGAATTTGACGAGCTCAGCGGTGGTCAAATCAAGCAGCTTATTGAAACTAGCGATCTAAGCGGCAAGCTGGGCAATACGCAAATTTTATTCAATCTGCCCGGTATGCAGTCCAAACGCGTGCTGGTGGTTGGCTTGGGTGAACAGCGCAAATTTGATGCAGTTAAATTTCAGCGCGTATTGCGCGATTCGTTAAAGGCGGCGCGCACCACCCCGGCGCTTAGCGCAGTTAGCTATTTGATAGAACTTGAAGTGCCAGGCAAAGATTTGGCCTGGAAGCTATCACAGGGCTTGTTAGTAAGTGATTACGCCAGCTACCGATATACGGCAACGCTGAAAGCCAAGCCTGAGCAAACCTTAAATGATTTAGCATTCACCGCTTCGCCAAACGTGCAGCCGGTGCTGGAGCAAGCGCTGGCACTGGCGCATGGCGTGCGCCATGCACGCGAGCTCGGCAACTTGCCGCCGAATATTTGCACGCCCGCCTATTTGGCCGAACAGGCGCATGTTTGGGCCAAGCAGCATGAGAGTTGCAGCACTGAAGTACTCGAACAGGCGGAAATGGAAGCGCTCGGCATG
>Ga0105045_10004834_pt1 | contig 11769 bp, 10 predicted proteins | sample MAT02_FD_78089 | JGI IMG/M metagenome (GOLD analysis project Ga0105045, IMG submission 78089) | Freshwater microbial communities from Lake Fryxell liftoff mats and glacier meltwater in Antarctica - MAT-02 (megahit assembly) | ecosystem: Environmental > Aquatic > Freshwater > Ice > Liftoff... | reverse complement strand
TTTTCGCCACTGCACTGTCGCCCCTGTAGCGGTCGATGACGGCCCATTTGGTGACCATCTGGGCAGGGTCGCGTTGGACCTGACCGTCCGCCACCGGAAGGGTTTTCGTCATGAAGTCGTCCTGCCAGTGAAACGGGCGAAGGACTGCGGCCTGCATCGTGTCCCGGCCCGGCTTGGCGGGGATGGCGAAATCGGCGGCGGACAGGATGCGGCCGATGTTCATGGTCCTGGCCGCCCAGTCGGGCCAGTCGATGCGGGGCAAAGGGCCGATGTAGGTTTTTGCGTCGGAGACAAGCTGACCATCGGCCCATACATGGGCGATGGCGACCGAGGGCACATCTTCGAGCAGCACGATATCGGCATAACGGCCCGGCGATAAAGAGCCGACGAGATGTTCGATCCGCATGTGGCGGGCAGGGTTGATCGTGACGCACTGAATCGCGGTTTCAGGGTCGAGGCCATGCATGATCGCGTGGCGGACATTGTGATCGGACGCGCCCAGTTCCAGGGTTTCGGTAGCGCTGCGGTCGTCGGTGGTGAATGCGACGTTGGACCAGTCCTTGAGGCCCCTTTCGATCAGGCCGGGCAGGACAGCGTCATACGAAAAGGGGCGCAGTTCGGTGAAGATGCCGCGCATGAGCCTGTCCCAGGCCTCTTGCGCTGCCCAGACCTCATGATCGGCCGAAAGGCCGGCGGCGGCGAAAGCCGAGATGTCATGGGGGTCGGTAAGGCCCGAACCGTGGCCTTCGATCACGCCCCGGCCTTCCAGCGTGCCGCGGATGATGGCCCACATGCGGGCATAACCGGGGTTGTCAGGGTTCCAGACCGCAGGCCAGTCCATCACCTCGTCAAGGCTGGTGACAGAAAGGTCGCGCGCAAAGGCGTCGCGCATCTGGTCAAAGTCGTAATGGCCGCCGCTTTGTTCCCAGGCGCTGGGGGGGACGGCCGAGCCGGGCTGGATGAAGATCTTGAGCGGAGAGCCGGCAAGGCGGGCCTTTTGCCAGAATTCGGTGTTGCGGGCGGAATTGACGTTGCCGAATTCGTGGCTTGCCTCGCAGGTCCAGGTGTTGCCGCGGGGAAGGACCAGAGCCGCCTCGTATTCGGGGGTCAGGTGTGTGGATTCGATGTGCTTGTGCACCTCGCCAAAACCGGGGACAGCGTGAAGCCGGGGGTAGTGGACGCGTTCGGCGACCTCCCCCCTGTAGGAGCCGGCGGGGCCGACATAGGCGATGCGACGGCCTGCGATGACGATCTCGTGGTCGGGCAACCATTCGCGGGCATAGGCGGCAAACACGCGGCCGACACGGATGGCGCGGTCGGCGGGGCGTTTGCCCAGCGCCACAAGGGTCAGGTTCTGGCGGATGGCGACTTCGTCGGCGGCGTTCAGGATCAGGTCGGCGGGAAGGTTCATGGTGACGGGCTCGACTGGTTTGAAGGGGCTGGTGGCTTTCACCGGCCGCAGGCCTGCAAGATGCGGGACCGCGGGAGGTGATGCGTGAACCCCGAGGAAGGTTCTGACGGCATGACAAGAACAGGGAGACGGCTTTCCCCCTGATCGGAATACGCCGGGGTGGGGCGCCGCAGGCGGCAGGCGGCCACGTCGGCTTTCGCACGGACCGCCATCAGGTCAGTTTGCCTGCATCGAGCGCAGCGATGATCCAGTCGCGCCATTTCGGGTCGTTTGTGGGGGACAGAGGGGCGACCTTTGATGCTTCCTCGATGAAATGGCGAAAGTTGCGGCCCATCTGCTGACCACGGCTGGTGTGCATGTCGAGGGCCGGGTCGATGATCTCGGGCCTGGCCTCGCCCCACAGGGTGGCGTGCCTGGCCCAGTTCACAAGATCGTCGCTGACCCGGTCCTTGGGACATGTGGCAAGGACGCGGATGGCGTGGGCGGCGAACACAAAGCGGTCGCCGAGGGGCCGGGGATAGCGGCTGTGTTGCTGGTACAGGGTTTCGACAAGGATCGGGGCCTGCGGGTTGCCAAGGCCGATATCCTCGACCGCGATGACTGTCAGGCGCGACCAGAGTTTTTCCTCCATCTCGGGCGAGGTCAGAAACATTTCCCAGCCAAGAAGGACTGCGTTTTCCAACAGGCCGCGCCGGATGGATTTCTGGAGCGCCGAGATCACCTCGTCGGCGGCAAAGCCGTTTTCCGTGGTGGTCCGCGCCCATGGGTCGGGGGGTTGCTGCACCTTGTTCATGCGCGGCCTGCGGCCCAGTTCACGATGCCCTGCCATAGCGGATCGTAGCCCGCCCAATCGACAAAGGGCGGCGGTGCCCAATGGGGGCCGCAATCGGATGTGAATGCAACCGCCCTGCCCTTGCCACAGGTGCCCGCAACAAGAAGGGGGTCCGCGCCAACCGTGGCAATGACGTCCGCGCCGGGTTTGGCCGTGACGCGGTTGTAGCCAAGCAGGTCGGGCCAATCGTCGGGCACGTTGGCGGTGATGGGATGGGCGTTGGCCCGCCGGGGTGCGATGCCCGATGGGTTTTCGGCCCGGTCGTCAAAGCGCGACAGCGTGACAGGAAGCACGTCTTCGACCGGAGAGCCCGCGTATTGCGCCTTGGCGTCGATGCCCTGAAAGGTCAGATAACCGCCGACCATGACAAGGCCGCCGCCGTTTTCGACGTAGGTTTTCAGAGAGTTCAGGCGATTGGGAAGTGGTTTCGATTTCGAGAAGGTGTCGGGGTGCAGCAAAAGCGTGTTGGCACCGATGTCAGACAGAATCACGCAATCATAGGCCGAAAGATCCTCGGGCGTCGTCGGAAAGTCGCGGGCTGCGGTATGGGCGGGCATATAGGCGATATCCCAGCCGCCGCGCGTCAGGGCCTGTTTCAGCCAGCCACCGCCTTCGGCGTATTCCGTGGTCGTGAAACTGTCGAAACCTTTCTGGTGGATCGAATGGACAGTCCAGCTTTCGCCGGCAAAAAGAACGGTTGGCATCACGGACTCCGGTCAGGTTGTGAAAAGCGGGTGACGGGCGCGGAAAGTGGCAATCAAGGCACGACAGCCGAAGGCGATCGCGTCGATCAGGTCCCGGCCTTCGGCGGCAATGTCCGGGCGGGGATCACCGGTTGGACCGCACGCGTCATCCGTGATCGGGGTGCGAAGCGTTTCGGATCCGGCTGACGTGGTGACGGCGAACGGCCTGACCGACCATGGCTGTCTGCAATGCAGTGCCGCAGGCAGGATGGACCCTGTCGCAGGGGCCGGGCCCTGTTCCATGCTGCCGGCAGGATCGGTATCGACCGTCTGCGCCAGGTGTCGGCCGTGCTGTTGGACCGCGCCAGGGCGAATGATGGCCAAAGCGCGGCCCGCGACAGCCGCTGCGATTTCAGGCCGGCCCGTAGCGGAAGGATCGGTCACAGCGTCCATCCGATTGTCCCGAGCACCGCCTGCGGGGCGATCACGGACAGAAATTCGACTGTCGACGCGGAATAGTCGACGGAACCGCCGATGACGGTCCCCAATGTGGCAACGCTGATGTCACGCGGGGTGCGGCCCTGGGCCAGAAGTGCGATCACAGCGGACTGGACGGGCTGGATCGTAGGGTTGAAGGACACGGATTCGATGCCCGCCCCGGTGATTTCGGTCCCGTCGCCAAGAGTCAGCAGGATCGCCCCCGGACAGTTGGAATAGGGCGCCCAGGCACACTGCCCGGCCGCGAGAAGTGCCGGTGCCATCATCTGTGCGGGTGCAAGACCGGGGAAGTTGACGGCCCCGGGAACGGCGCCGGTCTGGCCAAGGTAACCGGGGTCGAAGGGCCAGGGATAGAGGTCCGCCATCGTCAGGCGGTGGCCCAGAGGATCGATCAGGACCATGTCGCGGACGGCGGCGAATTCGGAAATGTACTGGCGGCAATGGGCGCAGGGGTGTGCCTCGCCCAGGGCAAGCGTGGTGATGGTGCGGCCCAGCTGGAAGGCGCGGGTCATCACGAACCCTTCGCCGTGGACGGTAAAGGCCAGGTGGGTCCCGGGAAATTCGAGGTTGCAGCCAAGGATCAGGTCGCCGGCGGTGTCACGCCCCACCGTGCCGACGAAGAATTCGGAAATCGAAGGCTGCGCATGTCTGGCGGCGGCGGGGACAAGGTGGCGCATGACATCCTCGGGGCCGGCAAGGCCATGGGCGATGACAATGCGATCAACTGCGGCAGCCGGGATAATGCGGCCGGGGGTCAACGCGGCAAGCGCGGCTACGCGCACCGCCTCTGCGTCCTGGCGGGCCAGTCGTTCGGGGATGGCCGGATCGGCGCGAAAGGGATTGAAACTCATCGTTTACAGCCTTGACGCGAAGTCCGGGCGACGTCGTCCGCCTTCACTTTGAACAAACGATCCCGGGCGGGCAGGACGAGGTCGAAAATCAGCGTTTGCATTTGACAAGTGCACTTACCCTGGTGTCCCTATGCGATCTAAATCCGCTTACAGACCCCGGGTCAAATGACTTCTGCACTGCTTACCGATGCCACGATCCTGACGGTTGACCCTGCTGACAGGACCATCATCCGGGGTTGGATCGCTATCGAGGATGGGCGGATCGCGGGGTTGGGAACGGCAGCGTCGATGCCCGATCCAAAACGGTTCGACATGTTGCATGATCTGGCAGGGCATCTGGTCATGCCGGGGCTGATCAATGCGCATACCCATGCGGCCATGGTGCTGTTCCGGGGGCGGTCCGAGGGGCACAGCCTTTTGACGATGGACGGGTGGTACGACACGATCCGCGAACCGGAACTGTCGTTGGTCGCGGCGGACATCGGCCCCGCAGTGGCACTGTCCTGTGCCGAGATGGTGCTGTCCGGGACGACGACCTTCTGCGACCAGTATTTCTTTGCCGAGCAGATCGCGGCGGCGGCGGATGCAGCAGGGCTGCGAGCGGTGGTGGCCTACGGAATCGTGCAACTGGGCGATCAGGCGCGGGGGGCCGAAGAACTTGCACTGGCGGCGGCCTTTGTCCAAAGGCAGCGGCAGGGGCGCGTCATCGCGTGGTTCGGGCCTCATGCGCCTTATGTGGACAATGACGAGGCGTTGTTGCGGGCCGAGGTGGCGATGGCGGTCGAAAATGGCTGCGGGATGCACCTGCACATGGCGGCGGGGCCGGAAGACAATGCACTGACCCTGGCTCGCTATGGGCTGACGGCGACGCAGGCGCTGGCGCTGGACGGGTTCTTTCAGGGGCGGGTCCATGCGGCGCATTGTCTGGACCTGTCGCCCGAGGATATCGCCGTTTTTGCGGCGGCCCCGGCAGCGTCGGTGGCCCATTGCGCCAGCGCGGGCCTGCGTTCGGGGCGCGCGGGGATTTGCCCGGTCGTCGATCTGCGCGCCGCTGGCGTGACGGTCGCGCTGGGCACCGACAATGTGGCCGCGAACAATTCCTATGACATGGTGGCCGAAATGCGCATGGCGGGGCTTGTCGCGTCGCACCGCGAAGGGCGGGCGCAGCCGGTATCAAGCCGCGATCTGATCCGGATGGCGACGATCGACGGCGCGCGGGCACTGGGGATCGACGGTGAAACCGGGTCGCTCGAACCGGGCAAGGCGGCGGATATCGTCGCCTTCGACATGCGCGGGCCGGGGTGGTCCGAAACGCCGGATGCGCCAACGGCGCTGATCTATTCCGGCTCGGGCCGGGATGTGCGGCATGTCTGGGTCGCGGGTGAACAGCTGGTCACCGACCGCATCCTGACGCGGCGACCGTTCGACGAGATAAGGCATGAATATTCGGCGACTTATGCGGATTTCTGGTCCCGTGTGGCCGCAGCCGGAAAGGCGCACTGAATGGCACGTAACCCGTTGATTCTGGATACGGATGGTGGGGTGGACGATGCGCAGGCATTGATCCTGCTTGTGGCGCATGGGGTCGTGCCGATCGCGGTGACGACGGTGTTCGGCAATGTCGGGCTGGACGCCGCGACGCGCAACATGCTGGCCACGCTGGCCATTGTGGGGGCGGATGTGCCGGTGCATGCAGGTGCAGACAGGCCACTGGTGCAGCCGGCGATCGACGCCAAACATATCCACGGCGAGGATGGTCTGGGCAACGCACCACGGCCCGAACACCATGCCGAAAAGGCCAGCGATGACGGCGTGGGGTTTCTGCGGCGGACATTTGCAGCGGCGGCACAAAAAGGGGAAAAGGTCGATATCCTGATGATCGGACCCCTGACCAACCTTGCGCTGGCGCTGCGGATGGAACCGGGGATCATTGCGGGGATCGGCACACTTACCATCATGGGGGCGACGGTCTATGGGCGGGGCAACACGACGCCTGCCGCCGAATTCAACATCTGCGCCGACCCCGAGGCGGCAGCGGTGGTGTTTCAGGCCGATATTGACACCATCGTGGTGCCATGGGAGCCCTGCGTGACCCATTCGCTGACCGGTGAACAGCTCGACGCGCTTTTCGCCGATATTCCGGCCGGGCTGTCCAAGACGTTCAGCCAGGCTCTTGCGCGTCATGCACGGCAGACGGTGGCGGGCTATGGGGGGGGCGACAACATGCGGTTTGTCGATCCCTTTGCCTCGGCTGTCGTCATCGATCCGTCGGTTGTCACGAAGTCGCTGCGCGCATCGGTCGATGTGGCGCTGGCACCGGGCATCACGCGGGGAATGACTGTGGTCGATCCGTCGGGGCGTCTGGGTACCCCCATGGTGACGCTGGTCGAAGAGGCTTCTTTGCCCCGGCTTGTCCAGATGTATGCCACGTCGATCGCCTATCGTCCCTGAAACCGAACAACCAACCTTTGGAGAAACTGCCATGACCGTCATGATCAACCGCCGCCGGGTGACACAGCTCATCCTCGGCGCCACGCTGATGTCCTTTGCCGCTGTGCGAAGTGCGGGCGCACAGGAACCGCTGAAGGTGGCCCTCGTCGTCCACGGCAACCTGGGCGACAAAAGCTTTTTCGACAGCGCCGCTGCCGGGATGGCACGGGCGACGGCGGAACTTGGCTGTGATGTGCAGATCATCGAGGCCGGGCTGGACCGGGGCCGTTGGGAACCGGCACTGGCGGATGCGACCGATCAGGGGTTTGACATCGTCATCGGCGGCACCTGGGAAATGACCGGATTCATGGCGGCGCTTGCGCCCGAATACCCCGATACCCGGTTCATCATCTTTGACGATGCGCCCGATTTCGCAGCGACAGCCCTGCCGAACATGCTTGCCATCACCTATCGCACGTCGACCGCCGCCTATCTTGCGGGATACGCAGCCGCCAAGTTGTCCACGACGGGCAAGCTGGGCACGATTCTTGGCGTCGAAGGCGCGACCATCGTCGAATTCGCGGTCGGGTTCGAACAGGGGGCCAAGGCCGCCAATCCCGATATCGAGGTGCTGCGCGCAGTGGCAGGCAGCTTCAACGACCCGGCCAAGGGCAAGGAACTGGCGCTGGCGCAGTTTGCGCAGGGCGCAGACATCGTGTTCCCCATCGCGGGCGGCACCGGCATCGGCGCGCTTCAGGCCGCGCGGGACGAGGGCAAGCTTGCCATCGGTGTGGACAGCGATCAGGCGCTGATCTTTGAACCGACCGATCCTGCGCAGGCGGCGGTCATCTTTACCTCGGTGGAAAAGCGGGTGGGCGATTCGCTGGTTACCGTGATCAGCCAGACCATCGACGGTTCGGCCCCCTATGGAACGGCACTTCTGCTGGGTCTGGCTGATGGCGCGGTCGGCATTTCCAAGAACAAGTTCTACGAGCAGATCGTGCCGGCCGACATCCGTGCCGAGGTCGATGCCATCGAGGCCAGGATCATTTCGGGCGAAATCGCCGTCGATACCGTGATGCAGTAACGGACCCGGCCCCGCGCCGGTTGGCGCGGGGCCGACCCCGAAGGGATGACGATGACCCCGATCATTCAGGCCAGCAATATCGGCAAGGTCTATCCCGGCGGGACGGTGGCCAATGACGCGGTGAACCTGACGGTGATGCCCGGAGAGGTACATGCCGTCGTGGGCGAGAATGGCGCGGGCAAGTCCACCTTGATGAAGATCCTGTTCGGGATGGAACAACCCACCGCAGGGACATTGCGGATGGAGGGGCGCGAGGTGACGTTCCCCGGACCGCGCGCGGCGATTGATGCCGGGATCGGGATGGTTTTCCAGCACTTTTCGCTCATCCCCACGTTTTCGGTCTATGAGAATGTCGTGCTTGGGGCCGAACCGCGCGCGGGCATCAGGTTCGACCGCAAGAAGGCGATTTCCGACGTGCGGGCCCTGTCCGAAAAATTCCGGCTGAAGGTGGACCCTTTGCCGCCCGTAGGGGCGATCCCCGTGGGGCAACAGCAGCGGGTGGAAATCCTCAAGGCGCTGTACCGCAATGCGCGGGTCCTGATCCTGGACGAGCCGACGGCGGTGCTTGCCCCCCAAGAGGTCGAGGAATTGTTCGTCGCCTTGCGCGCGCTGGTGGCGCAGGGGCGCACAGTGATCTTCATCGCCCATAAACTGCCAGAGGTTCTGGCGATTTCAGACCGCATCACGGTGATGCGGGGCGGCAGGACAGTGGGCGAGGTTATCGCAAGTGAGGTGACCGAACGAAGCCTTGCCAACCTGATGGTCGGGCGCGAGGTGGCCTTGCGGGTGGACCGGTCGCAGACGGACGGGCCATTGCGCTGTGCCGTGGAGGGGCTGCGGCTGGTTGCAGAAAACGGCGTCACATTGGCCGAGGATCTGACGCTGAACGTGCACGGGGGCGAAATCCTTGGCCTTGTGGGGGTCGAGGGGAACGGGCAGGCAGAGCTTCTTGAAGCGATTGCCGGATTGCGGCAGGCGGCGGCTGGCAGGATCGCGCTAGAAGGGGCCGAGGTCGGCACATTGTCGGTACTGGACCGGCGCGGCCACGGGTTGGCCAGCATCCCCGAGGACCGGCTGGCCAAGGGGCTGGCCCCTGGGGCGACGGTGGCGGAAAACCTGGTGGCCACACGGTTGGACGGTCCGCGCTTTGTGCGGCGGGGCATATTGGACCTCAAGGCGATCCGCGATCAGGCGGTGAACCTGATCGAGCGGTTTTCGATCCGCGTGGGCGGGCCTGATTTTACAGTGGACACGTTGTCGGGCGGGAACATGCAAAAGGTCGTGGTTGCACGCGAACTGGCCGAACAGCCCAAGGTATTGCTGGTCAACCAGCCGACGCGCGGTGTCGATCTGGGGGCCACCCAGTTCATCTGGAAATCCATCACCGACGCGCGGGACAGGGGGGCGGCCGTCCTGTTGTCGTCCGCCGACCTGTCAGAATTGCTGGCATTGTCGGACAGGCTGGTCGTCTTTTACCGAGGCCGGATCGTGGCGGCATTCCTGAACAGCGACGGGCTGACGCCAGAATTGCTGGGGTCCTACATGCTGGGCCTGGAAAAACAGGATCCGGCGACGCTGAAGGCCGCGCTGCGATGATCGCGGCCCCCAACCGCTGGGCCGAAGCGCGCCAAGAGGCCGGGCGGGCGATTGCCGCGCTGCTGGTCGCGCTGATCGTGGCGTTTGTCATTGTCCTGAGCACGTCATCCGAACCGGCCGAGGCATTCAGGACGCTGCTGACCGCGCCGATGTCGTCCAACCGGACGCGGGGCTACTGGATCGACGATGTGGCCAAGCTGACCCTGACCGGCCTTGCCTTCAGCCTGGTCTTTCAGGCCCGCCAGTTTGCGTTGGGGGTCCAGGGGCAGGCCTATGTCGGCGGGCTTGCGGCGGCGCTGGTGGCCCTGTCGCCGGTCGGCTTGACGCCGCTGGCCATTCCCGTGGGGATGCTGGCCGCCATGCTGGCGGGGGCGGCTTACGGATTTCTGCCCGGCTATGCCAAGGCACGGTTCGGCGCGTCGGAAATCGTGTCGTCCCTGATGCTGAACTACATCGCGATACGGATGGTCAACTATGCGATCCGCACGCAGCTTGCGCCCCCCGGGACGGGGCAACTGACCTCTCCCGAATTTCCGCCGCAGGCGGTGTTTCCGGCCATCGTGCCAGGGACGCGGTTCGATCTGGGGATCGTGATCGCACTGGTGGCGGTGGGGGTCGTATGGTTCCTGCTTTACCGCACCGCATGGGGACTGAAGCTGCGGCTGGTGGGGCACAACGCGCAGTTTGCCGAATATGCGGGTATCCGGGCCAATGCGATCATGGTGTCGGCCATGACCGTTTCGGGCGCCATCGGGGGTCTGTTGGGCTCGGTCTTTGTTCAGGGCAAGGCGTTCGGGCGGATCGCCATCGATTTCGACGGCAACCTTGCGTTCGAAGGTATCCTTATCGCCATCGTGGCCCGGTCCAAACCGTTGGCGGTGCCGTTTGTCGCGCTTGCCTACGGGTACTTGCGGCAGGGCGCGCAGTTGATGGGCATGCGGTCCGACGTCCCGATGGAGATGATCGCGGTGGTGCAGGCGTTGGTCATCCTGCTTGTCGCATCGCAGTTCACCCTGCCCGGCCGCAAGGCCCTGGCAAGACTTTTCGGGCGCAAGGAGACAGCCACATGATGGAGTTGCTGGTGACGGTCTTTTCGGCCACGTTCTTTGTGACCGTGATCCGCGCCTCCACGCCGCTTTTGTTCGCCACCATGGGCGGGCTGGTGTCCGATCTGGGCGGCGCGCTGAACGTGGCACTGGAAGGGATGATGCTGATCGCCGCGCTGACCGCTGTGGTCGTGTCGGTCTATGCGCCCTGGTACGTGGCGGTGCTGGCAGCCATCGCGTCGGGTGCCCTTCTGGGCGCGATGATGGGGTTCTTTCACCTCAGGCTCAGGGCAGATGTCATCCTTGTCGGATTCGCGGTGAACATCCTTGCGGCGGGGGGGACGGTGTTCCTGCTGTCACTGGCCACGGGGGGCGACAAGGGCACGTCGATCAATCTGGTGTCCAAGGCGGTACCGGCGGCGCACCTTGATTTTCTTGCGGCGATCCCTGTGATCGGGCCGACGATGCACAGCGTTCTGTCAGGGCATTCGGTGCTGACCTGGGCCGCCTTCCTGTCGGTCTTTGCGATCTGGTATTTCCTGTACCGCACACCCTGGGGGCTGTGGTTGCGGGGGGTCGGCGAATACCCGGCCGCACCTGCGGCGGCGGGAATCCCGGTGGACCGGGTCCGGCTTTGGTCGCTGATCGTGTCGGGGGCTTTGGCGGGGGCCGGTGGCGCGCAACTGGCGATGTTCAACTATATCGGCTTTACGCGGGACATGACGGCCGGCCGGGGGTTCATCGCGCTGGGGGCGGTGCTGCTGGGTGCCCGGCATCCGGTGGGTGGAATGCTGGCGGCGCTGCTGTTCGGCGTATTCGAGGCGCTTTCGATCGTCATGCCGGGACTGTTCTCGTGGATCCCGGGTGAGATGATCCAGATCATCCCCTTTGTCGTGACGGTGCTCGCGCTGATCCTGTTTTCCTACCGGGCGCAACGGGCGCGGATGATGAAAGTGCCGGTAAGGGAGTGATGGAGAGGCAAGCCGCGCGTCAGAAGTTCAAGGGAGGCCAGTCAGCGACGCGCGCGCGGGCAGGTACCTGCGGCGTCGCGATTGCACAGAGCGTCCGACCTTCTGTGTATCTGTGATCTTGTCCATGCTTCCCCGAGAGGGGAAAGGGCGATGAAACCTTCCAACGAGTTGCTGGACGAATGCTGGAGGGAACGGGACTGCGGGCGAACCGTCTCTGGCTCAACTTAACTGAGACGGAGGCCCTCTGAATAAATAAGGTTCAGGGGCCTGTCCCTTCATACAATTTCCGAACGAATACGATCACTTCAGCCTTCAGCGCAAGACAACCCGCCGAGATCTTCGCTGACTTCTGCTCGGCTTCCCC
>Ga0105045_10004833_pt1 | contig 11771 bp, 10 predicted proteins | sample MAT02_FD_78089 | JGI IMG/M metagenome (GOLD analysis project Ga0105045, IMG submission 78089) | Freshwater microbial communities from Lake Fryxell liftoff mats and glacier meltwater in Antarctica - MAT-02 (megahit assembly) | ecosystem: Environmental > Aquatic > Freshwater > Ice > Liftoff... | reverse complement strand
TATTGAACCTTTCATTCAGGGAATCAGGATTTTGACTGAAAAACTCTGGGTAAACAATACTGTTTGCATGTTGGCAACCTACGGGAAACGTATCACCGACTACTGCCCATTGGGGTTCGCCAAAAAGACAAAGGACTTTGCCCATGTCGTGGATAAAACCGGTAAGGACAAACCAATCCGGATGGCCGTCTGCCCGAATGGACTCGGAGGTCTGCAGCAAGTGTTGAAGTTGATCCAGGCTGGTATCCGGATCTGAATCGTCCACTAGGGTATTCAAATAGGTGATAGCATCCCAAAAGGGCATCTCTTTCTTTTCGAATTTGAGAAACTCTTTTTCTTTGTCAACAACAAAGTCATAGGTCTGGTACTTGTGATTCAGCCTGTAAAATTCCTTAACGGTATCTACACGCTCGGAGTCGTGATAATTCCTGTAATCTTGTTTGCTTTTAGCCTGAATATCTTTTGGTTCGGGATACCTGACCAATAGATCTTCTTCCCATTCTTCGATACTTTCCAGTGGATTTTTTTCTTTTTCGCTGTATTCGGTTTTCATGATGATTTATTTTTTTGGATAACTTCTTCGAGTATAGTTGTGTTTTTTTGAACTAACACCGTACTGGCATAACTAACAAACGACTAAATAAATCTGATAGGTTGATTTTACAGGCAGATTACTTTGTTCAAGTGGAAAATTAGCGAAAAAAAACATTTTTTAAGACGGTGACCCCATATTTTTTATTAGCATGCCCAGTTTTAGAAGGCTGGGACGGCGTCTCTGTTCATGGACAACACCCCCTCGTTAATATACGTGGTTTTATGGAGATGAGGTTTTTTCCTTCAGTTTGTTTTTGACGTTTTTTAGAATCTCCGCATTTTGTTTGCTTTCGGAAAAGACTTCTATGATTTTGGGTCGGATGGATTTTCCATAAAAATTCCCCAAGGCGGTCTCCAACTCTTCCGCGGTATTTGCCGCAGTATATTCAAACCCAAATTCGATGGACAAGTTGTACGCGGTTAATTTCTGTTCCGTCTCAAAGAATTCCTCCAACTCGGGTAACTGGGCAGGCCCATCAATCAATCGAAAAATCCCTCCGGCATGATTATTCAGCACAATAATTCGCAGATTTGGCAGGTTGTATTTGTGCCAAAATGCATTGCGGTCATAAAAGAAGGCCATGTCGCCCGTGATTAAGGTCACTGCTTTTTTCGTGGTGAAGGCGCATCCTACGGCAGTGGAATTGGAGCCGTCTATGCCACTGGTACCCCTGTTGGCAATTACTTCTATAGATGGGTGTAGATTTCCCAAGAAACTCGCATAGCGGACAGGCATGCTGTTCGACAGATGCAGCATAGAGCCATGGGGGATTCTCGTCAAACAGGCGGTCATTGCCTTAAACTCCCCAAAAGCAGCTTCCTTTATGATCTCCTGTATGTTTGAATTGATTATCCTTTCCGAGTCCTTCCAGGACTGAATATAAGTCGGATCGCCGACATCCGGTGATTCTAGGAAAAGCTCAAGAAAATCGATTGCCTCGCAATGGATTATTTTTGACAACTTTTGATAGGGATCAGGGACATATCCGCTTTCTTGAAGGTGCCAGTGTGTCGCTGAAGAACCCCTGAGAAATTGCTTTAGTGATTTAGAAAGGATGCTTTTACCGAAACTGATCACCAAATCCGGGATCATGGCTGACTTATCCGGGATAGTTTGTAAGATAAAATCCGGATGGTTGATGGATTCTGTTGTTTGCGTATTGGTGATCAATTCTGAAATCACCGTAGCCTTGTCCTGTTGTGCAATTTGCGAAAGTAACCTTCTGATTTCAGGTTTTGGTTTTTGTTGGCCGGGTACAATTACAATTTTCTCATAACTCCCCAAGTGGGTTTTAATGGTGCGCTTTTGCTCATCGGACAAAGTCAAAACACCTTGTGTCAATTCGGTCAGTTGTACGGGAATATTGAAATCAAATTTCTCCTTTTCGGTAGGATAAAAGGGCTCGCGAAGGGGTATGTTCACATGCACAGGGCCTTGGGGATAGGAGATGCTCTCATTAATGGCCTCGTTGATAATCCGGTGTGAATGCCATCGTTTGTCGGGATGTTCAAAAGAGTCCGGAAATGAAAAACTGTTTTTGACATGGATACCGTACACGTTTTGTTGCCTGATTGTCTGACCATCCCACTGGTCAATCCATTCCGCGGGTCTATCGGCTGTCAGAATAAGGAGGGGAATTTGTTGAAAGTAGGCTTCCGCGATGGCTGGGTAATAATTGAGAGCAGCTGACCCGCTGGTGCATATCAATACGACTGGCTTGTTACTTTGATGGGCAATACCAAGGGCAATAAAAGCCGCAGACCGCTCGTCTGGAATCGTACGACATTGAATGTCAGGGTGTCTGATAAATGCCAGCGAAAGTGGCGCACAGCGGGAACCAGGCGAAAGGATGGCATCTTTGATGCCTTTCAACGCACAAATACTTGCCAGGTCTATGATGGACTGAATGATCAAGGGGTTGGTTTTTTTTGAAGAAATTTTCCAATGATGTCACATTTCAACTCAGTTTCTTCCCATTCTTTTTCTGGAATTGAATCTTCTGTTATTCCCGCTCCGGCAAAGAGAATGGCCTGATCACCAAGTAGCCTGGCGCAACGGAGGTTTACGAAAACAGCGGTTTCGTTATGGATATTTACCGGGCCTAGATATCCCGCAAAAAATGAGCGGTCAAAAGATTCCTCCCGGGATAGGAATTCCAATGCTTTTTCCCGGGGCATGCCACAGACAGCGGAGGTGGGATGTAGCAAATCCAACATCACTGAGCCCAATTGAGGAAAGTTGGTAGCTTTCATATCAACCTTAAATTCTGATTTTAGATGGAGTAAAGGTCCTGCTATGGTTGTTTTCGGACCGATTTCATCGTATTCCCTGAGGCGGATTTTTTTGAAGCAGTTGACAATATACCGACTTACAAGTGCCTGCTCCTCAATTTCTTTTTGGGTCCATGCCGCATTTTTGAGGGGATTTTCGCCCTTTGCGCGTTGAGTTCCTGCCAAGGCCATGGTATAAAAATAATGGTCCTTGGTTTTGATCAGGACTTCTGGCGACGCACCCAACCAAGTGCCTATTTGAGGAATATGGAAAAAATTCACAAAGGCATTGGGGTAGGCTTGGCAAAGGCTCAGAAAAGTAGCTGTCAAATCGAAATCAATATCCATTTCCTGGATTTTTACTTTTGCTGGAACTATTTTAAATAGCTCGCCCCTGTCGATGGCAGACAGTCCTTTTTGCACTGTTTCCAAAAATTTTTCCCTTTCTGTAGATGCAGGAATGGGAACCTTTTCTTGGGGTAACTTAGTTTGCCAGTGTTGCTTAATTTTAGAGGGAAGATTTTGCTTTTCACTGATCCACGTTTCATATATGGCATCATTCTCAGCCACAACGTCTGCTGATTTTAAATCAATGGCATAATAATTTTCCGCATGTATGAAGAATGCCTTTTTGTCTGCCATATCTTGGAAAGGATGAAGGATATAGCCGGGTGGAAGGGATTCTACCTCTGTCGAGACCAAAGAGGGCTTCTCATTTGAATCAACGATAAGTTCAATTTTGTTTTCTTTCGGTTTTCGCCATACGGCTATTTGCGCATTGCTTCGGAGCGCGTTTAAAATAACCACATCCAAAAAACATTTTACCGGTATTTTTTTTTGGTCTAGTAAGGTATCCATGTAGGTTATTTAGTCAATATGGCAATGGTAATCCTGCTGATACAGGTAAGTTGCTCTTCTGGTGTATAAATTTTGATTTCCCATACCTGCGTTTTTTTTCCCAGGTGGATGGGTTTGACAACGCCTTTTACTTCTCCTTCTTTTACAGCTTTAAGGTGGTTGGCATTAATTTCAAGTCCAACACAATAGTGAGTGCTCTGGTCTATGGTAAGTGTAGCCGCCACACTGCCCAAAGTTTCGGCCAATACAACGTTAGCTCCACCATGTAACAAACCTAGGGGTTGTTTAGTTTTTTCATTCACAGGCATAGTGGCGGCCAGATAGTCTTCCCCCATGGCGGTAAATCTGATGCCGAGATGCTCCACCATGGTATTTTTGCTCCATTCATTTAAAAAATCCATACTTAGATTTTCTTTAAATATCATGATTTGTGGGATAAAAGTTTTTTCTTTGAACTTCGTTTCAAAAATAAGTAAATCTTGAGCAGTAAAAAAATTTATGTCGTCCGCCACGGGCAAACGGACTTTAACCTAAAAGGTGTCGTTCAGGGAAGTGGCATTGATGCACCTATTAACGATACTGGGATGATGCAGGCAAATTTGTTTTATGAGAAAAACAAACACTTGCCAATAGATCAGATCTATTTCTCCGGCCTAATCCGTACCAGGCAGTCCATCGAAAAATTTCTGGAAAGAGGTATTCCAAACACCCGCCTTCCTGAACTCAATGAGATTTCATGGGGCATCTATGAGGGAACACCGATGGATGAAGTGGAAGATCAATATTATATCCACATGCTTTCCAAATGGAATGAAGGGTATTTAGATTATAAAATAGACCGTGGCGAATCGCCACAGGATGTAGCTAAACGTCTGAAAAGTGCTGTTGACATCATTCGCTCATCCAATGGAAATCACATTTTGATTTGCATGCATGGCAGAGCCATTAGAATATTGATGTGTTTGCTTCTGGGATATGAGTTGAGGTTTATGGATGTATTTAGGCACCAAAACTTATGTTGCTATGAATTAAATCTGCTCGATGACGGTCAATTTAGATTAGAAAGTTATACATCTTCCCCAAACGGTTAAAAAACCACTTTCTGGGGGACGGATTTTTGCTTTTCGTTTTTCAATTCGCTTGATGTTGCGGAAAGTAAATATTGGAACTCTTCTTTCCTCTGATCAAGGTCAACGATTCGAAAGGCAATTTCATCCAACCGCAAAACCTTGTCGTCTCCAACTATAACGAGTGCTTTGCCCATATCACACACATCCCAATCAATAAAAGGTACAGTAATGATCAAAGAAGCGTCTGAGTTTCCGGAGTAAGCTCGGGAATCGAATTTGTCTAAAAAATTTAGATTGATTTCCACCGGACTAGTTTTGAATTTTCTCAACTCATCTTTATGGAACAAGATCAAAAAAGTCTTTTCTGTTTTTTCTTGTCCAAATGACAAAACAGAAAAACAACTGATAAAAACTAATAAAATTAATTGCTTCATATATTGCAATTTGAAGGTTTTAATTGCATTTTCCAACAAAAAATCAACTTTAAACAAGTAATTCTATAAAAAGCAAAAAGCCCAATGAAAATTGGGCTTTTTGAATAAAGATTAAACTCTGCTTCTTTTTCTTTTGGCGGAAGATTCATCTTCTATTTCATCTTCGACACCTGCAAAGATCCGTCCACAGTGCTCGCAAACGATAATTTTTTTCTTTTCACGTATCTCGGCTTGCCTCTGTGGAGGGACCACGTTGAAGCAACCACCACAAGCTCCTCTTTTTACCAAAACGACTGCGAGACCGTTTTTGGCATTGTGTCGGATTTTCTCATAGCTCTTAAGTAAGCGATCATCTACCTTCTTGACAGACTTGTCGCGTTCGGTTTTCAATTTGCTTTCTTCGGATTCACTTTCAGATACAATTACATTCAACTCTCCTTTTTTCTGACCCAAGTCATTCTGCCTGTCCTTGAGAATCTCTTTGAGGTCATTGATATCTTTGTCTTTTTCCTCAATCCGGGATTGTGCTTCTCCGATTTTTTTCTTGGATACCTGTATCTCCAGATCCTGCAGTTCCAATTCCTTGGTGATGGCGTCGTATTCCCGGTTGTTTCGGACGTTCATCTGCTGCTCTTGATACTTTTTAATCAGCTTTTCTGATTCTTTTATGGCTTCCTTGTGCTTTTTGATTTCATCTCCAAGACCATCAACATCCGCGTTGAATTTGCTGAGGCGGGTTTCATATCCTATAATTTCATCGTCTAAGTCTTGAACCTCTTCGGGCAAAGCACCACGGACTTTAAAAATTGAATCCAAACGAGAATCTATCTTTTGAAGATTGAGAATTGCTTCTAATTTCTGTGCAACGGTACTTTCCATTTATTATAGGTAACTTATGGGATTCGTGACTACATTTGACAAATAGAGTGCAATATTACTGAATTTTTGCGACAAAATATCCATTAACAATTCTTTTGTGAAAAATTCACTTTCATAGTGTCCTATGTCAGCGAGGACGAGCTTACCATCCGCATCGAAGAATTCATGGTATTTCACGTCTGAGGTTATAAAGATATCCGCACCGGAACGTTTGGCATCCCCAAGCAAAAATATTCCTGCTCCGCCACAAAGAGCTACTTTTTTTATTGGTTTCCCCAAAAAGCGAGTATGCTTGACTACCTGTAAATTCATTTGTTTTTTAAGGTGAGCAAAGAAGTTTTTCTCCTCCATCTCCACTTCCAATTCGCCGAACATGCCGGCACCGACTTCCTGGTTTTCATTGACGATTTGATGCAAGTAATAGGCTACTTCCTCATAGGGATGGGTTTGCTTTAACGTAGCTACAATTTGCCCTTGCAAGTGGGTTGGAAACATGACTTCTATCCTGTTTTCAGGTACCTCTTCCAGCTTCCCGACCTGTCCTAAGGCCGGAAGGGCGTTCTCCAAAGGAAGAAAGGTTCCTTTTCCAGCCACACGAAAGCTGCAGTTTTTATAGTTTCCGATTTTCCCGGCTCCTGCTGCAAAAAGGCTGTTTATAATTCTCTCCGTGTCTTCCTGAGGGGCGAAGGTGACAAGCTTTGTCAAGACATCTTTTTTGGGGGAAAGGATTTGCAGGCTTTTCAAACCAATTTTTTCGGCTATTTTGGCATTGACCCCATGAATGACATGATCCAGATTGGTGTGGATAGCATAGATGGCGACCTGTGCTTGGATGGCCTTGATGACAGTCCGCTCCACATAATTTTTACCTGTCAAGCTCTTAAGTCCTTTAAAAATTATCGGATGATGCGCCACAATCAGGTTACATCCTTTGTTGACAGCCTCAGTTACCACCTCTTCTGTCACATCAAGGGTGCAGAGTATCCCGGTTATCTTTTCTGTTGGATTGCCCACTAGAAGTTGGGCGTTGTCGTAGGATTCCTGGTACGAAGGAGGTGCAACAGATTCCAGGTAGGATATCACGTCTCTAAGTAAATAAACCATATCTTTGCTGTTGGTTAATATCCAAAATTAAGAAAATTCTTTCAATGCGCTTCTATGATCCCTTGTTGTATCCATTCGCAGTCCTTTATCAGGGTGCTACCGGGTTCAGGAACAAGTTGTTTGATATCGGAACTAAAAAAAGCACGGTATTTACGGTCCCGGTAGTAGTGGTGGGTAACCTTTCTATGGGAGGCACGGGTAAGACACCCATGGTAGAGTATTTGATCCGGACTTTCCAACATCAGGTAAGTTTGGGGGTTATAAGTAGGGGGTATCGCAGAAAAAGTATGGGGTTTGTTCTGGCAGATGAATCTACCGCAGTGGAAGAACTGGGGGATGAGTCCTATCAGATTTTCCAGAAATACGGCGACCACATATCCGTTGCGGTAGGAGAGTCTAGGGCTCTGGCCATTCCCATGCTATTGGCGGAGCGGACTAGTACCAACCTTATTCTGTTGGACGATGCTTTTCAACACCGGTATGTGAAGGGAGACTTTTCCATCTTGTTGACCACTTATCAGAAACCTTTTTTTCGGGATCGAATTTTGCCTTTAGGCACACTTCGCGAAAACGCCTCAGGAGCTCAAAGGGCTGATGCCATCATCGTCACAAAGTGTCCGCCAAAAATCCGGGAGGTTACAAAAAACGATTACAGTGCCCAAATAAGAAAGTTTTGTAGGAAGGAGATTCCTGTCTTATTTTCGGGAATAAAATACGGGACACCAGTCCCCGTTGTGCCTAATGGAAAAGAACTGAAAAATTCTGTCATTGTAGTTACGGGCATTGCGTCGAATGAAGCTATGCTGGACTGGGTTGGTCAGCAGTATAAGGTATTGGAAGTGCTGTCGTATCCGGATCACCACCGTTATTCGGTAATGGATGTGGAAAAAATTATTGGAACATACCGCAAATTTGCATATGATCACCCATCCATAATCACTACTGAAAAGGATGCTGTGAAATTAAAGGCGGATCTTTTTCTTCCATATTGGTCAGAAATTCCCATTTTTGCCCTACCTATTGCAGTTGATTTATCCAAAGAGGATGAAGAGGTTATCGAAAGTATGATACAAAAGGTGATCCAAGAAAAAAAGTATTCCCGTGAAGAATAAGCAGTCCTTACTTTTTTTGGCCCTGTTGATCCTCCTTTGCGGCAAAGTTTTCGGACAGCAATTCCCCCAACGCCAACCTCAGCGGCAGGGACAACCGCAGGGGATGCCGCAGGAAGGGGATGATGATGCTCCCACACGTGGCTTGTTGGATGATTCCACCAAGATGGTGTATGGGCCAAGGACTTCTCTATACTACTATGAAAAATTGATCCGGTACAACAAATTTGAAGAAATCGAGGTAGATACCTCACTAACCGGATTCCATAATTATGAGCCCGTCGCAGACACCTGGTACCGCTATCAGGACCTTGGAAATTTGGGATCTGCTGCCAAGCCGGTGTTCTATGAAGTACCCCGGCAGATAGGTCGGGCATCGGGTTTCCATGCCTATGACATTTACCACCATTCTCCCGATAGCATCAAATACTTCAATACCAAATCACCCTATACCCAGTTGGATGCATTTTTTGGTGGGGGCAACCGAAATAAGCTGGATATTTCTTTTACACGCAACATCACGCCTAATTGGAATGTAGGATTCAATTATCGGACTATCCGGGCCAGAAAGACACTAAACCCAACCAGGCGGGATGATAATCTGGTGGTTAATGACTCCTACTCTTTTCATACCAATTACAAATCCAAAAATGATAAATATTTTCTATTGGGGGCATTTTCCCGGATGAAACACCGGGTAAATGAACAAGGAGGAATCATCCCCCCCACCGTGGACATTACCTCCCTGTATTTTACGTATGAGGACTCCAAAGTATGGTTGCGAAATTCCCGTGCAGTTGACTTGCGACAAGATTACCACGTATATCACCAATACGAAATCCTGAAAGGTTGGCAGGCTTATCACGTCTTTGACAAAAAGAAACAGGAAGTTACCTTTTTCTCCCGGATGGATACCCAAGATTCTCTTTATTTCAACAAGAATAGGTTCAATTCATCCGACACACTGCAGGCTCAAAGCAGGCGGGACACCACCAACAACCAGAATCACTTCTCGGAGTGGAAAAACGAGGTGGGTTTCAAGGGGGACTTTGGGCCGGTATACTACAATGCTTACGTGAAGCTACGGACGGGCAGGATGGCCAGTTATTTCTTTGACCAAAACAATTCTTTTACGGAGATTTTCTTGGGGGGAGCTTTGCGGGGTGAAATAAACGAAAAGTGGTCCTTTGAAGCGGAAGGGGAATATTTGATTCCAGACGGGTACCGCATTCATGGTCTTTTTGTTTCTCCCTTTTTGGATATCAGCTACACCAAAGCACTTTATAAGCCGACGCTGGTTCAGGAACGCTACAGTGGAAACCATTATAGGTGGAACAAAAATTTTTCAAATGTCGGCGTCGACCAGGCCAAGGGAGTCATTAAATTGGATTTTGGCAACCTCAAATTGCGGCCAAATCTTACAGTCAACAGGATTAATAATTATATTTATTACAACCAGAAAATGATTCCGGAACAGGCATCCGGACAAGCCTTTATGCTTATGCCGGGGTTTGACGGACATTTGGTCTTTGCCCGGAAGTGGCACTGGCAAAGTGAGGCGGTCTACACAGTGACTACGGGTACAGCAGCAGATGTTTTCCGCATTCCGGAATTGTTTATCAATACCCGGTTTTTCTTTGATGGGCCTTTATTCAATGATAACGTGTACGTGCAGTTGGGGCTGGAGGGCAGGTACCGCAGTGATAATTTCGCCGAAGCCTATATGCCCGCCACGCAGCAATTTCACCTGCAGGATAACTTTAACGTATATGCCTATCCCGTGGTGGATGTCTTCCTGAACTTCCGGATCAACCGTACGCGGGTACTATTCCGCTACAACCACCTGAATAGTGGTATGATGGAACAAGCCGGATACTTTCTTACTCCGGGCTATACCGGGCTAAAGAGCACGTTGGACTTGGGTATTACATGGGCCTTTTTTGATTAATGAATACGTATGAGCTGGCAAGAAAACACAAAAAACAAGATGCTTCGGCTGCAACTTCCCACAGACCCGCGTTGGGTGGATGTGGCCAAAATGAGTTTGGCGGATATTTTGGTTGACCATGCTTATTGCGAACAAAAGGCGGCCTCTTCCTGTATCTCCCTCATATTGAAATTTCCCGATTTGGAGAAGTTGGTGGATACACTCACCCCCGTAGTGGCCGAGGAATGGGATCACTTTTCCCGGGTGATGGATCTTTTGAAAAAAAGAGGACTACCCTTTGGCCATCCCCGAAAGGATGAATATGTGGTACAGTTACAAAATTTCGTCCGCAAAGGAGGTAGTCGGATGCAACAACTCACGGAATACCTGCTGATGAATGCCCTGATTGAAGCACGAAGCTGTGAGCGCTTCAAATTGCTCTGGCAAAACCTTGAGGATGAAGAACTGAAAAACTTTTACTACGAGTTGATGGTTTCAGAGGCTGGACATTATGTCAATTTCATCGACTTGGCCAAAACGTATTTCCCCAAAGATCAGGTAGAAGCCCGATGGCAGGAATGGCTCGCCCATGAAAAGGAAGTTTTAAAGCAACTGGAAATTAGAGGGGATCGCATGCATTGATTTGTATGGAAATTAATTAATATTAGGGTCGTGTATCGGTATTTATGCTGACTTTAGTCCTAAAATAAAACAATCATGAATCTGTTAGAAAATATAAAAGAAGCCTTTCGATCGGTAAAATCCAACCTTTTGCGGACGATCCTTACAGGTCTGATCATTGCGGTGGGAATCACCTCCCTGGTTGGCATGCTCACGGCAATAGATGCCATGAAGTCGCAAATTGAAGAAAGTCTGTCTGGATTTGGGGCAAATAATTTTGATATCAGGGGAAAGGGAATGACAGGTGGAAGGGCTTCTACTGCCGGTATGGTAGAAAAAAACTATCCCATTATCAGTTACAGAGAAGCTACCTCCTTCCAAACCAATCATAAAAACAGGGGAATTTCCACCATCACAACCAATGTCAGCGGTTCTGCCGAGGTAAAAAGGAAATCCAACAAAACGAACCCCAACAGTCGCATTATAGGGGGTGATGAAAGTTATTTTTTAATAAAGGGTGTCGGGATAGAAACGGGCAGGAATTTTAGCAACGTGGAAATCCAGTACGGTAACAATGTATGCATCATTGGCACTGAAATCAAAGAGACGCTTTTTACTGAGGGGGAAGATCCGATAAATGATTACATTTCCTTTTTTGGGAGACGCTATACCATTATCGGGGTGATGGAAAAGCAGGGGGGAGTTGGTGGGGATTCCGGGGCGGACAGGGCCATCTTGATCCCATTGTTCAACGGCAAAAACTTGGACACCAAGGGAACGTTCAGATACACCATCACCGTGAGTTCCTCAGATCCGTTGAAGATGGAATATGAAATGGGGCAAGCTACAGGCATTATGCGGAGTGTCCGGGGAGATAGGGTAGGCATGGAAGATTCATTTGAAG
>Ga0105045_10004831_pt1 | contig 11775 bp, 7 predicted proteins | sample MAT02_FD_78089 | JGI IMG/M metagenome (GOLD analysis project Ga0105045, IMG submission 78089) | Freshwater microbial communities from Lake Fryxell liftoff mats and glacier meltwater in Antarctica - MAT-02 (megahit assembly) | ecosystem: Environmental > Aquatic > Freshwater > Ice > Liftoff... | reverse complement strand
TCAATTTCTGTTACGCTGGCAGCAGTATTTTTACCTGTTATTTTCCTCGAAGGATTTGTAGGACGGCTATTTCGGGAATTTGGAGTCGTCATTGGTGCAGCAGTGTTAATTTCTGCTTTTGTTTCATTGACTTTAACACCAATGTTAAATGCCTATTTAATGAAAGGTGGTGAACAAAAAAAGTCTAATTTTTATATCAAAACAGAACCATATTTTCAAAGGTTAAATAAAGGTTATGCAAGTTCTTTAGCTAAATTTATGGAAAGAAAGTGGCTGAGCTTCCCCATATTGTTTATTTGTTTTGGATTGATTTACTTATTTTTTAATCTTTTGCAAAAAGAAACCGCACCTTATGATGACCGAAGTGGATTTTCAATGCGAATGAGTACACCAGAAGGATCTTCTTACGAATATACAGATCGATTCATGCAAGAGATTTCAAAACTAGTTGATGATTCTATAGCTGGAAAAAAGGTAAGTTTAGTGATAACATCACCCGGTTTTGGCTCAACATCTGTAAATAGCGGATTTATAAGAGTTTCGTTGGTTCAACCAGGTGAAAGAGAAAATTCTCAAAAAGAGATAGCCGAAAATTTAACAAAATGGACAAAGCGCTATCCCGAAGCCAAGACTTCAATTATTGAACAGCCCACGATAGCTGTAAACAGACGTGGTGGCTTGCCTATTCAATATATCATTCAAGCACCAAATTTTGAAAAATTAAGGGAAAAAATTCCAATTTTTATGGATGAGGCGGCAAAAAATGAAACCTTTTCTATGACGGATGTCAATTTGAAATTTAACAAACCAGAAATTAATGTAACAATTGATCGTGCGAAAGCAGAGAGTTTGGGTATATCTGTAATTGATATTGCACAAACACTGCAGCTTTCACTCAGTGGACAACGTTTTGGATATTTTATGAGAAATGGTAAACAGTATCAAGTCATTGGCCAATTTGACCAAGAAGATCGCTCAAAACCACTCGATTTGACAGCGATGTTTGTTAAAAATAACAAGGGTGAGTTAATCCAAATGGACAATGTTGTCAATGTAGAAGAGCAAAGTAATCCGCCACAATTATACCATAATAATCGATACATGGCTGCTACTGTTTCGGCAGGTTTAGCGCCTGGAAAAAGTATCAGCGACGGAATTGACGCTATGAATGAAATTAAATCGAAAGTGCTAGACGATACTTTTACAACAGATTTAGGTGGGGAATCACGAGATTTTGTCGAAAGTAGTTCGAATACTGCTTTTGCATTTGGATTGGCATTATTATTAATTTTCCTTATTTTATCTGCACAGTTTGAAAGTTTCATCGATCCGTTTATAATAATTTTGACAGTTCCAATGGCTGTTGCAGGAGCGCTATTCTCGCTGTGGCTATTCAATCAAACATGGAATATTTTTAGCCAAATTGGAACCGTAATGCTAATTGGTTTAGTGACGAAGAATGGAATTTTAATAGTCGAATTTGCTAATCAGCTTCGAGAACAAGGAAAGCCAAAATTAGAAGCCATACTAGAAGCTTCGGAAGCTAGACTAAGACCAATATTGATGACTAGTTTAGCGATATCGCTAGGTGCATTACCTATTGCACTTTCGTTAGGTGCTGCTTCAAGCAGTAGAATTGGAATGGGAGTGGTAATTGTAGGTGGAACTATTTTCTCTTTAGTTCTAACACTGTTTGTTATACCAGCACTATATTTTATGTGGTCAAAAGCAAGAAAACATTATCCCGAATTCGATAAGATTGAAGAGTACGAGAGAGAAGTTAAATAAAATACTGATGCCAAAAATTAATTCAAATTTTAATTTTCGGCAAAAAAATATAATTATGGCACATTTTAAAATTCTGTTGCAAAGTCTTATTCTTTTTATTTTTTGTTTTGCAAAATCTAATGCACAAGAAGTTCTTTCGCTGGAAAGCGCAGTAAAAATTGCATTGGAAAACAATTTCGAAATAAAAATTGCAACTAATAACTTAAGTATTGAACAAGTAAATGCAGCGATTGGAAACGCTGGAATGTTACCCACAGTAACTGCAAACGTTTTAGATAACAACAGTACTCAAAATAGTACGCAAATACGTCAAGACGGTACAATAATTACACTTGATGACGCTAAAAATAATAATTTAACTTATGGTGTTAGGCTGGACTGGACAGTTTTTGATGGACTGCGAATGTTTGCGAGGCTAAACCAATTGAAAGAATTACAAAAAATGGGTGAAGCCCAGCTAAAACTAACAATAATTACAAGGATTAGCGATGTAAATGCAGCTTATTATGATCTAGTGCAGCAGCAGCAACAATTAGCAGCCTTAGATACAACTATAGTTATATCAAATCAAAGAATAGCATTGGCGCAAAATAGATTCACGATTGGAAAAGCATCTAAGTTGGAAGTATTAAATGCGCAAGTAGATTTGAATACAGATCAAGTAGCTTTATTGAGACAGAAAGAATTGTATGCCAACGGTAAAATTTTATTAAACCAATTGCTTGCGAGAGATGTTACAACTGATTTCAAAGTAATTGATGAATTGCAAGTTGATTCCTTATTAATATTAGCTGAATTAAAATCGTTAGCAGAGAAGCAAAACCCGCAGTTGCAGGCGCAAGTGATCAATAAAAAAATAGCTGAGTTGCAATTAAAACAAATAAAAGCCGCAAGATATCCCACTATCCGTGTCAACACTGGTTATAATTTTAATGAGAGTATCGCAAGTTTAGGATTTGTCGCTCAGTTTCAATCGAGAGGTTTTAATTATGGTTTTAACGCTACTTTAAATCTTTTTGATGGATTTGCACAAAATCGAAATGAAAAAATTGCCAAAATCCAAATTGAAAATTCTAAGTTGTCAATTGATCAGCAAAATTTAGCGTTGAATTCACAATTATCTAGCTCCTATCAAACCTATTTAACGAATTTGGAGTTAATTATTTTAGAAGAAAAAAATGAAGAAATCGCGAAGCAAAATTTAAATATAACTTTAGATAAATTCCGTATCGGAACCATCACAACTTTAGAATTTAGAACAGCGCAATTGAATTATGTAAATGCAAAAGTGCGATTTAGCAACGCCCAATTTCAGGGTAAATTATCAGAAATTGCGTTGAAAGAATTAGCAGGTACTATTAAGTTGTAATAAAGAATAAGTGCTAATTTTTTAATAATTTCTAATTTTATAACAGCAATTGCAATAATTTTAATTAATTTTAAACGATACCATAAAAGTTTAAAATCATGAATAGCAATCGCATTTATATACAGCCGCCTCTTTTATCAAATGAAAAATCATTAAAAACGTTAATCGAAAACAGAACAATTTATTCCTTAAATCACTGTGAACTAAATCTTTTTGAAACTTATGAGGCTGCCGCATCGGTTCCCTTACTATTTAACGATTTAGTGGTTACAAGTATGTTAAAAGGAAAAAAAGTGATGCATCTTTTTGATGATCCAAGTTTTGTATATCTACCTGGGGAGACCGTTGTAATTCCTTCAAATGTGCAAATAAAAATTGATTTTCCTGAAGCATCTAAAATTAATCCTACTCAATGTTTAGCTTTAGCAATAGATCAAAATAAAATTACAGAAACGCTTCAATTTTTAAATGAACGATATCCAAAAGAGGGAAATTCTCAATCTTGGCAGCTAAATTATCAAAATTATTTTTTTTACAACAATATTGATTTAGCTACGACTATAAATAAATTGATCAAAGAATGTATGAGCACTTCCATCACAAAAGATGCTCTAGCAGACTTAACTTTACAAGAATTATTAATTCGAATTATTCAAACACAAACAGCAAAATCTATTGAGGATGATATTTATAACGATCCAAAAAATCCCTTAAAACACGTTGTTGAATACATACGATTGAATTTAAAAGAGAATATTAGTCTCAAATATTTGAGCGATAAGGCGTGTATGAGCACTTCCTCATTTTATAGACTATTTAAGCGAGAATTAGGGATGAGTCCAATTGAATTTGTACTGCGAGAAAAAATAAGATGTGCAAAAAAATTACTAAAAAACCCTAGCATTCAAATTAATGAGGTTTGTTATTTATCTGGTTTCGATAATTCTAATTATTTTATAAGGCTGTTTAAAAAACATGAAGGAATAACACCAAAGCAATATCAATTATTACACGTTTTGCATTAAATTTATTCGATATACTTCAGAGGGAATAAGGACTCTTGTTCTTCTGCCGTGAAAATACGATACTTAATTTGGAATGTCTTTTTTAAAGGTGTTTCTAGTGAAAAGCCTCCCACTCCAAAAGCATCAATCACATCTAATGTAAAATGAGAGTGTTTCCAATATTCAAATAAATCCTTATCTACCCAAAACTCTGTGTTCTCAATTGTGCCTATACAAACATCTCCCATTCGCTGGTAAAAACCTCCCTTTTCAAAACATTGGGGTTGAGTTCCCTCACAACAACCACCAGCTTGGTAAAACATCAAATCACCGTGCTTTTCTTGTAATACTTTTATTAATTCTATTGCCTTTTTAGTGGCGTCAATCCTTTTTATCATCTTTTTAATGGTGTTATTGAAAACTAAAAACTTATTCAAACACAAGTTTTGTGATTCATACTGTAAATTATTGTTTGGCAATTTCAAGCACTACACGTCCTTCAATTTTTCCTTTTTTCATTTGGTCAAAAATATTATTTACATCTTCTAATTTCGCTGATGTAACTGTAGCTTTGACCTTTCCTTCTACTGCAAATTGTATCGCTTCTTGTAAATCTTTTCGTGTTCCTACAATTGAACCTCGAATTGTAATTCTATTTAAGACGGTATCAAAAATTGACAAATCAAACGTCCCTGTAGGAAGTCCATTCAACGCCATAGTTCCTTTTCTTCTCAAAGTTTCTAATCCCTGTTTAAAAGCGATTGGAGAGACAGCAGTAACTAAAGCCCCGTGCATTCCTCCCACTTCTTTTTTCAAAAATTCTCCAGGATTTTGATTTTTAGCATTTATAACTAAATCAGCACCTAATTTTTTTGCTAATTCTAACTTATCATCGGCAATATCAATGGCGGCTACATGCATTCCCATCGCTTTTGCATATTGTACAGCAACGTGCCCTAAACCACCGATACCTGAGATAGCTACCCATTCTCCAGCTTTAACTTCCGTTTCCTTCAAACCTTTATAAACGGTAACGCCAGCGCAAAGAATGGGTGCCATTTCTAAGAAATTCACATTTGAAGGTAAATGACCTACATATCTTGCATCGGCAATTACGTATTCGGCAAAACTTCCATCTACGCTGTATCCACCATTTTGTTGAGTATCGCATAAAGTTTCCCAACCAGTGATACATTGATCACAACCACCGCAAGCACTATATAACCATGGAACTCCAACAGCATCACCCTCCTTTACATTCTTAACATCTGATCCGATTGCTACAACATACCCTACTCCTTCATGGCCAGGTATCAATGGCATTTTTGGCTTTACCGGCCAATCGCCTTCTATAGCGTGCAAATCAGTATGGCAAACGCCACTTGCTATTACTTTTACTAAAATCTCATTTCGACCAGGACGTTTAACCTCTACTTCTTCGATCTTTAAGAGCGACCCAAATTCCCTAATCACAGCCGCCTTCATTGTTTTTGGTATCATAATATTTAGATTTAGAAAAAAGGAAAGCTTAACAACTTTCCTTTTTCAATTAATAATTCTTTCTAAAAGAAACCTAATTTCTTTTTATCATAAGAAATCAGCATATTCTTAGTTTGGCGATAATGTCCTAACATCATTTTATGATTCTCACGTCCAATACCAGATTGTTTATACCCTCCAAATGGCGCTCCTGCAGGATAGGAATGATACTGATTAATCCACACTCGACCAGCTTGGATCGCTCTTGGTACCTGATAAATTTCGTGTGCATCACGTGTCCACAATCCCGCACCTAAACCATACATAGAATCATTTGCAATAGCAATAGCTTCTTCCGTTGTTTTAAAAGTTGTAACGGCTAATACGGGACCAAAAATTTCCTCTTGGAATACGCGCATTTTATTATGACCTTTAAAAAGAGTTGGTTTAATATAATATCCTCCAGCTAAATCTCCTCCTAAGTGATTTTCTTCACCACCTATAAGTAATTCAGCACCTTCTTCTTTTCCTAATTTTATGTAGCTTAGGATTTTTTCCTTTTGCACGAGTGAAGTTTGAGCTCCCATCATCGTGTTTTTATCTAAAGGATTTCCAAGGGTAATTGCAGCAGTTCTCTCAATTACACGAGCTATAAATTTATCGTAAATATCTTCATGTATTAATAAACGAGAAGGACATGTGCAAATTTCGCCTTGATTCAAAGCAAACATTACCGCTCCTTCAATACATTTGTCAAAAAAATCGTCGTCAGCATCACCTACTGATTTCATAAAAATATTTGGTGATTTTCCACCTAATTCTAATGTAACAGGGATGATATTTTCAGTAGCATATTGCATTACTAAACGTCCTGTGGGGGTAGAACCTGTAAAAGCGGCCTTCGATACTTTTTTGTTTGTTACCAAAGCTCTTCCAAGCTCCGCACCAAAACCGTTAACGATATTAATCACTCCAGCAGGAAGAATATCACCTATTAATTCCATCAATACTAATATTGAAATTGGTGTAATTTCAGCAGGTTTTAAAACTACAGTATTTCCAGCAGCTAATGCCGGCGCTAACTTCCATACAGCCATTAAAATTGGGAAATTCCACGGAATAATTTGGGCAATAACTCCAAGAGGTTCACTCAAAGCAATAGAAACAGTTTGCGAATCTAATTCGACTATTGAACTTTCCTCTGCTCGTATCACTCCCGCGAAATACCTAAAATGGTCTACTACTAAAGGCATATCTGCTGCTAAAGTTTCTCGAATGGCTTTTCCGTTGTCTATCGTTTCTACAATAGCAAGATATTCTAGATTATCCTCAATAACCTGAGCTATTTTATTTAACAATATACTTCGCTCCGTTGCGGAAGTTTTTCCCCATGTTTGAAAAGCGTCATACGCCTTGTCAACAGCAAAATCTACATCTGCCTTAGTAGAATGTGCTGCCCTTGTAAATACTTTTCCATCAATTGGAGAAACAACGTCAAAATACTGTCCACCAATAGGTGATACAAATTTGCCTCCTATAAAATTATCATAAGTTGCCTTGAATTCAGGTCTTTTCATTAAATTACTCATAAACTATATTTTTTTGTTTAATCAAAATTAGTTATTAAACTGAATTAATAATAGCACTATTTAATCTAATTATAGCATAAAATTTTCAAATGTGTTTTTTAATGATTTAAAATCTATATTATTCCTATTTATCAAGCGCAAATAATAACAAATTAATATATTTTTTTCTAAAGCAAAAGCTATTAAAAAACAAAAAAAATTGTTTCTTTCTACAACACGCAATCCTTATATTTGCAACATACTTAAAATTTACAAATGAGAATATCTTACAACTGGTTAAAACAATTCATTAAAATAGATTTGCAATCCGAAGAAACAGCAGAATTACTGACAGATTTAGGTCTGGAAGTAGAAGTTGTTGAAAAATACCAATCGGTTAAAGGTGGACTATTGGGTATAGTTGTAGGACATGTACTTACTTGTATTCAACATCCTGATGCTGATCGATTAAAAATAACTACAGTAGATTTAGGTGATGGTATTCCTGTCCAAATAGTTTGTGGTGCTGCGAATGTAGCAGCGGGTCAGAAAGTTCCGGTTGCTACTATAGGAACTGTGTTATACGATGCAGCAGGTGCTTCTTTTACAATAAAAAAAGGCAAGATACGCGGACAAGAAAGCCACGGAATGATTTGTGCTGAAGATGAATTGGGTCTTGGAGAAAGTCATGATGGAATTATGGTTTTAGAAGACTCATTACAAGCAGGAACTCCAGCCGCTACAGTATTTAAGATAGAAAATGACGAGGTTTTTGAAATTGGCTTGACGCCAAATCGTGCAGATGCTATGAGTCACTTAGGTACGGCTCGCGACTTAAAAGCAGGAATGCTACAAAAGGGTATTAATGTTGAATTAATTACTCCTTCTGTCAGTAATTTTAGAGTAGATAAAAGAACCTTAAAAATTGATATTGACGTTAAAGATTCTAAATTAGCTCCTAGATATTGTGGCGTTACTATCTCAGGCATTGAAGTAAAACCATCTCCAGAATGGTTGCAAAATAGATTGAAAGCTATAGGATTAAATCCAAAAAATAATATTGTTGATGTAACGAATTATGTCTTACATGACTTAGGACAACCGCTTCACGCTTTTGACGCTGCAAAAATTAATGGAAAAATAGTGGTTCAAACACTTGCAGCAGGAACTAAATTTACCACTCTTGACGATATTGAAAGAACTTTACACGAAGAAGATTTAATGATTTGTGATGAAAAAGGACCTTTGTGCATAGCAGGTGTCTTTGGAGGAAAAAAATCAGGAGTTTCAGAAAATACCAATTCAATATTTTTAGAAAGTGCTTATTTTAATCCGATAAGTATTCGTAAAACAGCAAAAAGACATCAATTGAATACCGATGCCTCTTTTAGATTTGAAAGAGGAATAGATCCAAATATTACCGCATATGCACTAAAACGAGCGGCATTACTCATTCAAGAGGTAGCTGGCGGTGAAATAACCTCTGATATTATTGATTTATATCCAAAGAAAATAGAAGATTTTAGTGTCTTTTTGAATTTTAGTAAAGTAGCTAAAATCATTGGACAAGAATTACCAAAAGATACGATCAAGAACATATTAGTATCACTAGACATAAAAGTAAACAGCGTTTCAGATGCTGGATTAGGATTGACTATTCCGTCCTATCGTGTGGACGTTTTGAGAGAAATAGATGTTATCGAGGAAATTTTGAGAGTTTATGGATATAACAATATTCATTTTTCTGAAAAACTAAATGCTACCGTTACTAATGCTCCAAGAAATGAGGATTATAAAATCCAGAATATAGTTGCAGCGCAATTAAATTCACAAGGATTTAATGAAATAATGGCAAATTCATTGACTACTGCTGCGTACGCAGAACTTTCAGAAGAATTAAAAGCTTCGCATAACGTGACTATGCTGAATCCTTTGAGTGCTGACTTATCAACTATGAGACAGTCTTTACTATTTTCAGGACTTGAAGCAGTTTCTTATAATATCAATAGAAAGAATGCCGACCTGAAGTTATTTGAATTTGGTAAAACGTATCACAACTATTTGGCTGGCTACGAAGAAAAAAAACATTTAAGTTTATTCCTAACAGGAAATAGGAATCAGGAAAGTTGGACACAAACTCAAAAACCATCTGATTTCTTTTTGTTTAAAGGATACGCAATGGGAGTTCTCTCCAGATTAGGCATTACAAAAATTCAAAACCAACCTGTAGATTCTGATGTTTTTTCAGAGGGAATTGCAATTGGATATGGAAATGAAGCTTTAGTAAAACTAGGAGTTGTAAAGAAATCAATTTTAAAGCATTTTGGAATCAAACAGGAAGTTTTTTACGCTGATTTCAATTGGTCATTAATTTTAAAAATAATCTCTACTAAAATAAAGTTTACTGATATCCCAAAATATCCTGAAGTAAGAAGAGATTTGGCTTTGTTACTTGATCAAAGTGTAACGTATGAGAGTATTTACACTTTAGCGAGACAAACAGAGAAAGTACTATTAAAAGACATTGACCTATTCGATGTATATGAAGGTCAAAATCTTCCTGAAGGAAAAAAATCGTATGCGTTAAGTTTTACTATTCAGGATAATTCTAAAACCTTGACAGATGCTCAAATTGATAAAATAATGAGTAAACTTCAACTTAATTTTGAAACAGAGTTAGCAGCTGTACTAAGATAATAGCAATAATAATTTTTTTATCCCATTTTTAAGATCCCATTAGTGATTACTAATGGGATTTTTTATGAACAAAAAAGCGCTGCAAATTGCAGCGCTTTTTCAAAAAACAAACATCAACCAAATTTAAAAATTAACTTTTAGGTAAAACTACAGTGTCAATTACGTGAATTACACCATTAGATTGGTTTACATCAGCAATGGTAACGTTAGAGTTGTTTCCATTTTCGTCAGTAATTTGTAATACTTTCCCTTTCATCATAGCTGTCAAAGTTCCACCGCTAACAGTTTTCAAGGTAGCTTTTCCTTTTCCCATTTTGATAGCTTTTGCAATATCAGCTGCATTCATTTTGCCTGCAACAACATGGTAGGTAAGAATTTTTTGTAAAGTTTTTAGATTTTCAGGTTTTAATAAAGTGTCAACAGTTCCTGCTGGTAATTTATCAAAGGCTGCATTTGTTGGGGCAAAAACGGTAAATGGTCCTTTACTTTGTAAGGTCTCTACTAATCCTGCCGCTTTAACAGCTGCAACAAGTGTTGTGTGCTCTTTTGAATTTACTGCATTCTCAACAATATTTTTTGATGGGTACATAGCTGCTCCTCCAACCATTACTGTTTTTTGTGCAAATGATGTAGCTCCAAATACTAATGCGATAAAAGCAACTGATAAAAATTTTCTAGTCTTCATAATAATCTATTTTTTTAAGTTATATAAAGTCATTTACGCACAAAGATTGAATTTGGTTTTAAAAAAATGAAAGTATTTTTTAATATATTGATTATCAATTATCTATGTGCGAAAATTTTTTTGTCGCGTTATGAAAATAATGTGTGATAAATCAGCCCTGATTGAAGCGATATCCTTTTATAAAACTTCCAGCCTCGTAAAGGCTGGAAGTTTTATAAAAGATATAGCGGAAAGCGGGTGAGATAGTGAACCATAAATCAATTCTTCTGCTCCTAGAAAATAAAATACAAATTTATAAAGCAAAAAAAAACCTCACATTACTGTGAGGCTTTCTATATTTAAAAAATTTCAAGAAATTATTTTTTCTCTGATTTTTCCATTTTAGCTTTTAAAGCTGCTAATAAATCATTGTTGTCACCTAAAGTCGCAGCTGCTGCGTTTGTAGATGCGTTAGATGAAGTATTTTCAGTAGCTGCTTTCACATTTTTCTCTTCTTCTTCACGGAAGATTGCAGTGTGAGAGGCAACAACTCTTTTAAATTCTTTGTTAAATTCAATTACTTTGAAATCAGCAGAATCTCCTTTTTTCAATTTCTTTCCGTCTTCTTTTTCAAGGTGACGAGTAGGAATGAAAGCAACGATATCCTCTCCGAATTCTACAGTAGCTCCTTTGTCAACAATTTCAGAAATTTCACCGTTGTGGATAGTTCCTACAGCGAAAGAATCTTCATACTGATCCCAAGGATTAGCAGTCGTTTGCTTGTGACCTAAAGATAATTTACGTCCGTCAACATCTAATTCTAATACTACTACATCAAGTTTCTCACCAACATTTACAAATTCAGATGGGTGTTTGATTTTCTTAGTCCAAGATAAGTCAGAAATGTAAATTAATCCATCAATTCCTTCTTCTAGTTCTACGAAAATTCCAAAGTTTGTAAAGTTTCTAACGATACCTGAATGCTTAGAACCCACTGGGTATTTAGCAGTAATATCAGTCCAAGGATCTTGAGACAGTTGTTTGATACCTAATGACATTTTACGGTCATCTCTATCTAAAGTTAAGATGACAGCTTCAACAACATCACCTACTTTTACGAAATCTTGAGCAGAACGTAAATGAGTAGACCAAGACATTTCAGAAACGTGAATTAAACCTTCAACACCTTCAGCCACTTCAATAAAT
>Ga0105045_10004829_pt1 | contig 11777 bp, 9 predicted proteins | sample MAT02_FD_78089 | JGI IMG/M metagenome (GOLD analysis project Ga0105045, IMG submission 78089) | Freshwater microbial communities from Lake Fryxell liftoff mats and glacier meltwater in Antarctica - MAT-02 (megahit assembly) | ecosystem: Environmental > Aquatic > Freshwater > Ice > Liftoff... | reverse complement strand
GACTTTAACGCCTGGGTTTTCGATACCCACTACTTTTACCTGTACAGTGTGGTCATCCAATTTCTTCGCATAGGCTAACAACTTCTTTTCCACAACTTTTTTAGTGGTAATGTCAAAAGTAACTGATTCGAGTTGACTGGCTACTTTCACCGTGTAGTTACCTATAGGGAGCTGGCTTAAGTTATAAGGAATTTTCACAGGTTCTTTTGCCTTTACAAAATGTCTTTTAATCAATTTACCCTCTTCATTGTAAATAGTTACCCACACCTTTCCCGCCGGTTCTTTTATAGTCAGGTTGAAGGTTTGGTCTTGGGTTTCTACAACGGTAATTTCTTTGAGTCCCTTATCAGCAGGAAGTGAGACCATGGAAGAAAAGCCAATTCCTAATGCGGCGATGAATGTGATGAGCATGTTCATAGTTTTATACGTTTTTGTTAATTCCTTTTTGATGGGTTTAAGGCGAAAGCTGTACCATCATTTTTTTCGATACACCAAAAAAAATGCGTCACTGAAAAAATTTAACAGAAGTGTTATTTGATTTTGAAGCAATTATTGCTGTCCAAGCAAATAAACTGTAACGAAACAGTACAATCGTAAAGGCTACTTGACTGCAAACCGGACACTTTTAATACATTTTCGTAAAAAATGCATTTTGAAAAGGTTGCATGACACTTAAAAAATAAACTTTAATTTATTTTATCAACTCCTTATTAACCTGAAACTTACCAACGAAAGGTGTACTATTATCGGACAAACAATGTTCTTTCTTGTGACATCTATTCGGATTATTTCATCCGTTGAGTTATTCGGATTACAACAACTATAAATCAAAAAAGCCGGTGAGAAAACCCACCGGCTGTTATACTTTTTTTGTAAATTGGTTAAAAACTAACCCGAAAATTGAGGGATATATTTCTACCCATCTGATGAATTCCAAACGGCCTGTATAAAGACATATGATCCAAATAGCGTATATTCAGTAAGTTACTTCCACTTACATAGGTGTCTACGCGTTGGCCTGCAATTGTTACCGAACCTCCGAAATTAAGTCCCAAAAGGTAGTACCCCGGTGTACTCTCTTCCAACAACGCCGCTCTATTCTGATCAAATATCAACGACCCGGTCAGGCTAACGTAGGGGGCTTCGATCGCCTTGAAATCTTTTAGCTCCAGGGTCACTTCCTGATTCCAACGAAATGCAGGGATGTAGGGAAGGTAACTGCCATCTGACCTTCGTTTGCCTATTACCATGCTGTAGGAAGTGGAACCTGTGATCCACTTGGCTGCGGCAGGGTGGATCTCTAAGAATGCCTCACCCCCATACAATTGGGCGTTGTCCTGCTCGAAGCTCCAGACGGTCAAATTCCCCATGTTCTCATCGGTGGGTGCAAAAAAGATATAATTGTTAACACGGTTATAAAATATCTCTCCAGAAAGGGAGTAATTGGGGGTCTTATAGCGTGTTCCAAAGTCGGCTTGCACGTTTTGCTCCCTTCCAAAGCTGGCATTTCCCCTTTCGAAACGCGCGGTACCGGGATGTGGACCATTGGAATACAATTCTGCCAAATCAGGGGCCCTAAATCCAGAGGCGACATTTAGCCTCCATCTCCACTTGTCACTTGGCCGATAGGTGGCTCCCGCGCTTGCAGTCACACCGTCAAAGGTTTGGGAAAGGCTCCTGGATTCCGGAGCACCCGGTAAAATAAATCCGTAGTCAATAAATTTTTGTCGGCTGGCATCCACTTCGACTTTTCTGTAATCATACCGAAGCCCTCCTTGGACGACCCATGCCTCTTTGGAATAATTCAACAACCCATAGATCGAGCGGTCGTCTTTGACTGCATCAGGGATCAAGATTTCAACCGCTTCTTCCTGGTTTTGATTTTGGAGATAAAATCCCTGTACACCAAAGATGGCTTCCAATTCAGGGGTGATAGATTTAAAATATTTCAGGTCATACATGAAGTTTTGCTGGTTGAGTCCCAGATCTACCTGGTCAAAATCCTCTTCAACCTCCTGCCGGAAGTTCCAGTGGTATCCCAACGTTACCTTCAGCCGATCTTCGCCCAAGAAAACATTGGTTTCAGAATTAAGGAAATTATCCCGAACATCCTGAAAGGGCAATTGTACTGTCCTGTCATTTCGGGTGGTTACCAATTCGGAGGCTATGGTTTCGTCCAAAATGCCCAAATTTTGCTGCAAGTAGGTGTAACGGATTTTTGTATCCCCCCATTTGCGCTGCAATCCTACCCCAGCTTTTATATTTTGAGTTTTAAAGCGGGTATTTCCCACAGCAACACCCCCACCATCCAAGTAATCTGCATGTGATTCAGTAGCTGCTCGCATGGACCAGGAAACCCCCTGCTGGGAAGTTCCCTTGGCCCCTGCCTCCACCCTACCACCTAGGGAATTGGAATATCCCCTTAGATTCACATCTCCGTTTATTTGCCCGGCGGCGGCATCATTCTCTTCGATCAAGTTAACGACCCCAGCCATTGCACCGGAACCATAAATAATGGATGCAGGCCCTTTGATCAATTCTACGCTACCAATACCTGTTTCTGTCATCCCTAGACCGTGATCAGCTCCCCACTGCTGGTTTTCGAACCGTGCTCCCTGATACACCGAAAGCACCCTACTGAAGGAAAGTCCCCTTATCACAGGCTTACTGATTCCAGGGCCTAAGGAGATTTCACTGACGCCGGGTGTTTTGGCTAATGAAGACATCAAGCTTGGTGATGGTGCTCTGAGCAGGTCAATTTTGTTGATTTTTTCAATGGCAATCGGTGAGCTCTCCCTGCTCATCACATACGCGCCGGATATCACCACTTCGTCTACCGTTGTGGTAGCCTCCTCCATGGCAATGTTTAACATATTTGAGACACCGGGATTAAATTTGGAGATAATGGAACCGTAACCTACAGATGAAAACTCAACCGTTATGGGGCGGGAAGGGAGAAGTGTAAGGGAAAAATTACCGTTCATGTCGCTGACTGTACCCCTGTTCAACTCTGGTATAAAAACAGAAACACCAGGCATGGATTCCTTGGTGCCTTTGTCAGTTATTTTTCCCGTTAGGGAATTGTTCTCATTTTGGCCTTGTACCAGCTGGCATAGCAAGACCATTACGAACGTAATGTATCGTTTCATACGATTTTCTGAATGATGTTTATGAAAGATTAATTTGAAAAAGAATTGGCTTACATGTATTCAGCCAACTTTGTTTCCGGTAGGCGGAAACGCAGTCCACCATTTTGTCTGCATCCTATTATCCTAAAAAAGCGGTGGCCCTCGTAATGAAGGGACTTCAGCACAAGCAATACTCGGACATTCAGTTAAATAAGCACAAACGGAAATGGAAAAAGATATACAAAATATTTCTAAAAAGTTAACCCTATCCGGTAAGAAATACTGGGCATGCGTGATGAGATCCAGGAGAATCAATTCATTCTCTGAGTGATCCCGTTGCTGCTCTTTCTCCTCGGAAAGAAAGGGATGGGCGTGGCGTATGGTTTCTCCGGTATCTAAATCATGCTGATGGTAGAAAAATATGTTGTTGGCCAACATGAACGCAATCAAGCCTAAAAAGGCTTGACTCACGGTTGGCAATATATTTCTGATTAGGTGCATGACTTCACAAGATACTCAAAAGCTTTGGCAAATAACGTAAAGCAAAACTAGGAAATTTTAATTGTTGTTCAAAATCCGATTTTTCAAGCCAAAGAATCAAGTGGTGAGCGGAAGAAATAGTTTACATTTGTTCCATGATTGACTTTGAATTCAGACCCGAATCATTCTTTGATGGAGCAGGACCGGAAGTGCTTATGGCAAAGTTATCCTATCCCGAAAGCACCTGGGGTGAGGAAATTTGTTTGTATGCTACTGCCATGGATGGGGAAATTCATTACGAGGCAGTGGATTTTTATGGGAATGACATCCTACTTACTCCTACAAAATCGGATACATCATTAAGCCTGCAAGAACTCATCCTAATGATCGAACGCATGGAAGTGAATCCTGGCCAAGGATTGGGAAGAATAGAAGTTACACTGGGAGGTATCCCCAAAGTTAAAAGCTTCATATATAATGAATTAGAAGCTTTTTTTGAAGGGAAGCGAAAACATTACGGATTTTGAAAAGCCATTTCTCTTTACTATACTTCCTGCATGGCGTTAGGCTGGTCTTGTGACAATTGCAGGTAGTCCGCCCAATAGGTGTAAGTGGGATAAGGAATGGTTTTTTCTACAATTTTCGAGGTCAACCAGATATACTTGATGTCATTTTCTCCCAGCATAACCCTAAAAAAGGCCAATTCTATGGGATTCAACTGAGAAAAGGGAACTACCAATTCACCTTCCAGAACAACAGGAACTTGCTTGCTCATTTTTTTCTAAAGTTGTGATTTATCTTTCCGATATTCAGAAACACCAGGTTATCTTTTTGTTAAATTAAGTGGTTATGCGAAACCAACCAACGAATTAAGTATTTTTGCGAACTCCTGTATGACAAATATTTTACTCATCATCATTTGTATCCTAATCGGGGTTTTGCTCAGGAGAATAAAAGATTTTCCTGAAAATGCACCCCGAACATTAAATGCCTACCTCATTTATGTGGTTTTACCGGCGATTTCATTGTTGCATATTTCAAGGGTTGAACTCAGTCTGGCAATCCTTTTACCGATTCTGGTGGCCTGGATCATTTTTCCGCTAACCTGGCTTGTGTTTGGGACTATTGGAAAGAAATTCAACTGGAAAAGAAATACAATTGGGTGTCTCATTATCTGCGGAGGGTTGTCAAACACAGGTTTTGTGGGATACCCGATCATTGAAGCAATTTATGGTGCCGAAGGACTGGAAATCGCTGTGCTGGTAGATCAACCAGGCTCTTTTATCGTAGTCAGCAGCCTGGCCATCATCGTGGCATCTATTTACGGTGCTGAAAAAATGAGGAAAAGGGATATTTCCAAAAAAGTACTCTTCTTTCCGCCTTTTATTTTTTTTCTGGTAGCCGCTTCGCTGAATGTCTTGCAAATAGAAATTTCCGGATCAATTGAATCCATATTGGAAAGCTTTGCCGCCACCCTCACTCCTATTGCGTTAATTGCGGTGGGCATGCAGCTGCAAATAAACCTAAAAGACATCAAAGACCATTATTTATGGTACGGCCTGAGTTACAAACTCCTTTTGGCACCATTGGTGATTTTCTTACTTTACGGCCTGTTGTTGGACAAAAGCGGGGAGCAAGGATTGATTTATAAAGTAAGTGTTTTGGAGGCCGGCATGGCCCCCATGATCACTTCATCTATTATAGCTTCCACGTACAATCTCCGTCCAAAGATGGCCTCCTTGCTGGTAGGTTTGGGCATACCCCTCTCTTTCCTTACCCTGGCCATGTGGTACTACTTGGTAGAATACATGTAAAAATCAAGGTTGGGGTTCCGGCTGGCTTTGAGGACGCGGACGGGTAAGATTTCTCAGAACATTTTTCACTTCTTCTTTAGCCTTATTGGTTGCCTCTTCCACCACCCGCTCGGCCTCAGATCGCACACTGTCTTTTGCTACTTCGGCTTTTTGCTTCATTTCGAGACGAAGACTGTCCTCTCTTGCCTTAAATTGGGCAGTGAGATCTTCCTGAATGTTGGAAGTGGCTGAGTTGGCCCTTGAGCGAAGAAAGCTGGTCAAATACGTATCCAGGTTATCTCCCGATGCCAAGCCAATACTGGGACTTCCATAAGTTCCCCCAATATTAAATGCCAGTGGGACCGAAGTACCACTTAGGTCTGAACCAGTCAACCCCGCAATGAGGCTATTGACTTGAGATCCAAATTTTTCCACAGGCACTTGCATGGAGACCAGGTAATTGATGGAGCCATCGAAACCCGTACTACCCTGCACCTGCGCTTGATAATCCCACAACCTCAAATCGAAGGGAGGGATTTTCAACATTCCATCCTGGATCACTGCCTGAATATTGAAGGGTTTGAGGTTTAAGGTCGCAGTGTCATTTAGTCGGGTAATGCTGGTGATTCCCCGAATCAATTGACTGTCCCTGATAGCTGTCTCAGCAAGTTTTACAAGGCCTTGCCCGTCCAAAGAAGATAGAACTGGCATCATGTCCTGCCCCAAAACTCCAGACAGTGCAAAATTGGTTGTAAAATTACCGGTAATGTGTTCAGCAATCGGCGCAAAGGTTCTGATTGTGTTGAACGCCTTGAAAGCTTCCTGAATACTGAGGGAGGCAATATCAAAGGAAAAGTCAAACAGGGGATTTTTAATATCCTGACTGTTATATGTGCCTGTAAATCCCAACTGACCGCCCAGGGTTTGAGTCCCGAAATTTCTAAAGGATAAAATACCGTCATTCAGCGTCATTGTCCCCTTTGAATTGGTAAGCACCAGGTTGTCATATAAAATTTCAGTGGCTTCTACTGCCATGGTGAAATCCACATTTCTGGGCAATTCGAGGACTTGCATGGCTTCTCCAGAGGTATTTGATTCACTCGAGGTCATCCACTCGTTTACATTAAACCTAGTGGATTTGATTGCCAAGTTCCCACGAAGTATTCCTCCTGAATCTGCCAGCAAGTAGTTCATATAGTTGGATAAGCTTCCAGTGGCAGATACAGGACTTTCTCCCAAACGGGCATCAAAGCTATTTAATTTGATCTCGGTTGGTGAAAAATTGGCAGCAGCCTCTCTGATGCGAATTCCTTGTGGCACATCCAAATCAGCATAGTAAAGGTCGGCAACCTGCATATCTCCACTGGCCGTCAAACGGTCGTATTGACCTGCTTCCACATCTGCATAGCTGCCCTTGGAGTCGATATTTGCCTTGATTTTTCCTTCCAAAATCACATCGTCCATCGGAAAGATGGCTATCAGCTTACCCAAGTCCAACCCGCCATGCACCGAGAAATCCCAATTCATCCTATCCAAATCTTGGATTTTCAAGCTTCCTGAGATTGATTCCCCTTCCAACTCAAATCCAAAGGCAGAAATATCTACCAGGAAATCGTTAATTCTGCCTGATGGATTGGCAATAACAGACTCAACAGTTAACTTCTCGATAGGTGCGGGGTACGCTGCGCTTTTTACATAGCCGTTTGCCAAGTTGATAGTGGCGTTGACTGCGGGAATGATGCCTGCCAAGCTGTCGTACTTTCCTTTTGCTTTGGCATCTATGGCGAGATTACCCCTAAGCTCCATTCCTTCCACGGGAAAAATTGAGGTTAGCTCTTCCAGTTCGAGCTGTCCGACAAGTTGTCCATCCATTTCATAACTGATAAGATCCTTAAGGTAAAACCTTCCGGATACAGGCTGTTCACCGAAACGTAGATTAAACGCGGAGAGGTTTATTTCAGTTCTGTCTAAGACCCCACTAGGATTATCCACAAGCAGGACAACATTGACACCTTGCACAGGTCTTGGCAAATCAGGATATTGAAACATACCATCGTTTATCTTCAATCCAAGCTGAAAAGCCGGAAAGTATTCTTCTGAGTACATCCCTTTGACAAAACCTTTGAAATCCATCTCCCCCGAAGTTTTAAGTCCATCAAAGGAAGAAGTATACATTCCTGGTACCAACGACAGAATACTCTTGAAGGAGTTGTCTTCACCGAAAAATGTCAGGTCCAGGGCAATTCCCTCTTCGGGGAGTCCAATTGACCCATCCAGGCCAAACGCAAAATCGTTTAACTCAGCCCTTGCCTGCTTTAAGCCAAAGACCATATTTTCCAAATCCACCTTTACCTCGGTGTCAATGTGAATTTTCTTTTGAGAAAGATAATTTACATCACCGTAATCCAGTCGAACCAAATCACCTTCACCAGAAACCGCAAGGTCGTATACATCCAAGGTAAAGTCGCCGTTTCCTTCCAGATCCATACCGCCCAATGCGATGAAAAATCCCATTTCCCGATCATCATAAATGAATCCAAGGTTTTTGACCTCTATTCGCTTGATCCCAAGTTGAAATTCAGAGGAGTCATTGGTAGCTATTTCTTCCTCTTCGGTTGGATACATAATGTCATAATTAGCCGATCCGTCGCCTAAAACTTTAACGAATAGGGTACCATCCTCCAATGCAATTCCCGTTAGTTCGGGATTATCCCCAAAAAGCACCGAAAACAAATTTAAATCCACTTGAAACCGACCAACCTGTACCAACGTATCCTGCTCAAAAGGAGCATTACCGACAATCCCAAAATCGCCGATGGTAGCGGAAATATTGGGAAATCTTCGAAACATACTCAGGTCTACCTTATCGTAATCATAAAATACCCGGGCATTGACGGTAGCTGCAATCTCTTTATCCACTTTGGCCAGGATCTTATCCTTAAAGAAGAACGGCACCGCGATTAAAGCCACGATTATAAATGCAAAAATTGAGAACAGGATATAAAGTGATTTTTTCATGTAAGATTCAGTTTGTGAGGCAATGAATGATTAACATATAAAAATGATGCTTGGATTACCTTCTCTTACTTTCGAAGTTCCACTGCAAAAGACAACACGGCTAGATCAAAAATAATGCCTAATCTACGGTTTAACTGGTTTGATAAATTAACCTCGGGTACTAGTCGACGGTCAATGTTAATACAATTAAGGACAGGGGCTGACGAAGGCAAAAGGACGGATCATACTTATGACCTGAGTTCGATTATTCGTCAAACTAGCGATACAATCATCTGGTTAAATTATTTCCGATATCAATTCTGTTTTAAAATCTAGTATGTCACATCAACCTTTTTGTGGTTTTGGCGGGAATGGGTTGACCGTATTGGGGGCCTCGCGGCCAAAACGGGGATATTTGCGCTAATTTTACCCTGGGTTGAAACCAAGGGCTATCAAATCGGCCACTTCGCCGGAGTTTTTAAGGAAGGTTGTTTTACGAAAGATTGGTTCTTGGGCGGAATTAAGACAACTTGTTGATTGGGTGTTGTGGTTGCAAATTAAGGTGTAAAAAACGATAAAACTCAGGCTAATGCGATAACGTGAAGCCTTATCGCAATGGCAATTCACAAAGAAGAACTTAGGGGATTGTTGGCCCGATCGTCAACTTATCTAGGCCACATGTTAATTTCGGATACCCAAACCAAAAAAGAATTCAAAATAAAGTCAACTTAAACCGACATCAACTTAAAATGAAAATCTCCCTGCCCATTTTTAACGTGTGAAATTTCTCTCCTCAGATGGTAAACAGCCTCCAGCAAACAGGCATTTTTTAGCTTTCCGGCATCTATTGCCTTGAATCCAATCAACTCAATAAGCCTTTTCATAAGGATCCTATCTTCTATCCCATCTCCACAAAAATAGGTTTCTTTGATTAATTCCAACGGATCAGATTTGGGATAGTCTAATCCAAGGTTGTTGAAAGCTTTAAAAACTATTGGGTTGTTGGTAAGCGTTTGGATATAAGTGGTATTACATCCAAGTTCAGGATCAGACTGTCCATTGGTGCAATCTACAAAAAGTTTCTTAGAGGTATCTACCTCGTTAATAGCCAGACACACATCTGGAAGGACTTCATTCTCGCAGCAAATAAAAACAACATCAGCTTTCTCAATGGCTTCTTTGAATCCAAGCATGTTGTGATTCTGCATTTTAAGCATTTTCCAAGCTATCTGTCTTGAACTAAAGCCATCCCTTAAACCAAAAACGACGTTCATTCCCCGACCAATATATTTATTGCCAAGAGCCGCAGCTAAGTTGCTGCCTCCTAAAATCGCTAATGTCATTTCACTTATTGGTAAATTGATAAAACTTCTAAACTCTTCACGTGTGGGGATAGATTTTTGGAATTGATTATGGGTGATTTATTCCTTAATCCTGCCTGTAAAGAGATAATTTTTTGAAAGCTAAGTATTTATAACGAAATTAAAAATTTTATTTTCATATAACCAAATTTTTTTAAAAAAATCTTTTCTGTAGTTAGACCCGAGAATTTAGCAATTTTTTTTTCTGATAAAATTGTGATTGATTAAAGAAAAAAGCCTATTCCATATTCCGAAATATTTCTTCCAATTTTTGGCGTAGTGGCTCATGGATGTGTCCATTGGTACCGATTATTTCACCCCCAAATATATAATTTTCACCGCCGTTGAAATCGGTAACTTTTCCTCCCGCTTCTTGTAAAATTATAGTTCCTGCCGCTACATCGTACGATTGGAGGTTATATTCCATATAGGCTTCAACCCTTCCGCTAGCCACATAGCAAAGATCAACGGCTGCGCTTCCCAATCTTCTCAACCCATGGGAGTGCAAGAGCAGGAACTTCAACAGCTCAAGATAACGGTCTATTTTTCCACCTTCATGATACGGAAACCCTGTGGCTATAAGCGATTCTTTCAACGAAGTCGCTTCACTTACATGAATTGGTGTTTCGTTGCAAAACGCACCGCCACCCCGGTAGGCATAAAAGCATTCGTTGAGGTTTACCTCATAGACTACTCCCATCATAATGCGGCCTTCAAGTGATAAAGCAATGGAAACTGAAAATATCGGCACGCCGTGTACGAAATTGGTAGTCCCGTCCAAAGGGTCAACTATCCATTTCCATGCGGTTTGCGTTTGATCCACAGTACCCTCTTCGGTGATGTAGCCTGCATCAGGAAAGATTACCCTCAAGCCGGAAACGATCATTTTCTCAGCTTCTTTGTCAACATAGGATACCAAATCGTTGAATCCTTTGTTTTCTACGCTTACAAGTTTGAAATTTTGCCTCTCCTTTCGAATAAATGCTCCCGCCTTTTTCGCAATTTCAATTGTTGGTTTTATTAATTTTTCTAAATCCATCTCAGTTTTTTCCTGCTACCGTTAATACAATTTCCCCTTTAATGGGGTTTTCTTCATAGTAAAGAATCAATTCTTGTAAGTTGCCCCGTACATTTTCTTCATAGATCTTGGTAAGTTCCCGACTTACGCAGGCTTGTCGATATTCACCAAATACCTCTGAGAACTGCACCAGGGTTTTCATAAGCCTATGTGGTGATTCATAAAAAATCATGGTTCTGGTTTCTTCTGTAAGCGCTTCGATACGGGTTTTTCTGCCTTTTTTATGCGGAAGAAATCCTTCGAAAATAAAGCGGTCATTTGGAAGACCCGAATTTACCAAAGCAGGCACAAACGCAGTCGCGCCAGGAAGACAATTTACAACGAGTCCTTCTTCTTTTGCTGCCCTCACAAGCAGAAACCCCGGGTCAGAAATAGCAGGGGTACCCGCATCGCTTATCAAAGCCATTATTAGCCCATCCTTCAGCCGCTGGATAATCCGTACTACGCTCTTATGTTCGTTGAAAATATGATAGCTTTCCAAGGGACGTTGAATACCAAAATGTTTCAACAATTTACCGGATGTCCGGGTATCTTCCGCAAGAATTACGTCCACGGTTTTGAGCACAGACAATGCCCTGAGGGTAATATCTTCCAAATTACCTATAGGTGTAGGGACAAGGTATAGGTTTGTCTCTGAAGGCATACTCAAACAGCATCAATTGCAGCGGCCAGGTCTCGGTCCTTTTGGGTGACCACATTTCCCTTATCGTGCGTTGTCAGTTGGATGGTGACTTTATTATAAACATTTGACCAATTGGGATGGTGTCCGTGTTTTTCCGCCAAAAACGCAACCCTGGTCATAAATGAGAACGCTTCGATAAAATCCTTGAATTCAAAAGTTTTTTCAATTGTATTGTTTACTTCTTTCCACATGAGCTGGTTAGTTAGGTTATAATAGGGCTAAAGCGAAATCACCCCTTCTATGAAAGATGCTTTGCTG
>Ga0105045_10004828_pt1 | contig 11777 bp, 8 predicted proteins | sample MAT02_FD_78089 | JGI IMG/M metagenome (GOLD analysis project Ga0105045, IMG submission 78089) | Freshwater microbial communities from Lake Fryxell liftoff mats and glacier meltwater in Antarctica - MAT-02 (megahit assembly) | ecosystem: Environmental > Aquatic > Freshwater > Ice > Liftoff... | reverse complement strand
CCAAGTCACCCCGGTACTCCTTGGCCCAGGATTCGAGCCCGTAGATCTGGCTGTCACGCAGGCGCGGCCCAAGAGCCTGACAGGCCTGCAGGTACTCGTGCGCCATGGTGCCCAACGGCGTCAATCCAAGCTTCATCGCAAACAGGACATTGGATGTCCCAGCCAATTGCCCCGCAGTTCCATTGGCCTGACCCGGACTTTGCCCCGTCCCCAGACGTACCGACAACACACGCAGAACTTCCTCATGCCACGACCGGCTGAAGCGGCGACGCGTACCGTAATCCGCAATCTTGAGATCGAACAGACCGTCACCGCGCAACAGGCCGATTTTTACGCCTAACCGACGTCGGCCCTCTACCAGATCCGGCAATTTGTGCGTGTTGCGGAAGTACACCTCGTTGACAATCGCCAGCACCGGAATTTCAAACAGGATGGTGTGCAGCCAAGGGCCGCGGATACAGACGTCAATTTCACCGGATGGCAGCGGCTGGACGGTAATGTACTTCTCGTTGAGATGGAACAGGCCGAGAAAGTCAACGAAATCGCTCTTGATGAATCGCAACGAGCGCAAGTAGGCCAGTTCCTCGTCGTGGAAATGCAGCGTACAAAGGGACCGGATTTCGTCCCGGATTTCGCCGACATACGGTGCCAGATCAAAGCGGGCGCGATCACCAGTGGCAGCGACCCCGGCATTGCGGCACTGGAAACGGTACTCCACTTGGGCCCCCGGAAACTGGTGCAAGACCACCTGCATCATGGTGAACTTGTACAAATCCGTATCGAGAAGGCTGGTAATGATCATTGACAGAATTCCGAACTACTTCCCGAGAGCGAAGTCACCGCTACCCGCAGTGTACGGGAAGCAACATGCCGAAATGGCAATGATTGGCACAGGCTGGCGGGTGCACAGCAGCACGGGGTGCCCTACCGGCCGCCAAGGGTTTGTGACAAGGACGTGGCGCGGCGGTCAATTCCACGATTTTAGGTCGCTGCAACTATAATGTTGCAGCGCAGCAAAAATAGCTTGATCGAATAGGGGATAACCCTATAATTCGTTCTTGCTGCACTGCAACATGAATCAGTCCAAAAGGCGATTCGGTCAGATGCAGATTCCTAAACCCTTTCATTCTGGAGATTCAATCATGCTGACCGTAGAACAAGTCATGGCTTCCCACAAAGCTAACTTTGAAACCCTGTTTGGCTTGACCAGCAAGGCTTTCGAGGGTGTCGAGAAGATCGTGGAACTGAACCTGACAGCCTCGAAGGCTGCCTTGGCAGAAATGGGCGAACACGCCAAGGCCGCTTTGAGCGTCAAGGACGCCCAGGAACTGCTGAGCCTGCAATCCAACCTGATGCAGCCACTTGCCGAAAAGACCGCAGCTTACAGCCGTCATCTGTACGACATTGCCAGTGGTTCGACCGCAGAGCTATCCAAGGCGTTCGAAGAACAGGCCGCTGACGCCCAGAAGAAATTCTTGGGCTTGGTCGATACCGCCGCAAAAAATGCCCCCGCTGGGACTGAGACCGCCGTTGCTGTCATGAAAAGCGCTGTAGCGGCCGCAAACAACGCCCTGGAATCCGTTCAAAAAGCGGTGAAACAGGCGACTGAAGTAGCTGAAACCAACTTCAATACAGTTGCAGCGAACGCGGTCAACGCCACCAGGACAGCTGCAAAAAAACGCTGATCGAATGCCGATCGTTCGATATTGAAAGCCCATGTCGCATTTTGGTGTCGGGCCTCTATACATTGCGGGAAAACCCTGACATACTGCACCTATCGAATTGGCAAAGCGTTTTTCAGGTTGTCTCCTCGGGTCCTTTCGAAACCTAATGGTTCAGGGATCCCTTCAAGGCCTCATCTCACGATGGGGCCTTTTTTTTGGCCCTCGCGCTCCTTTCAGGAAGCGCGCCGGTAAAAGTGATAGCAGCCGCCATAGTCACCACCAGGAATTGCCATTCGAACCAGTCCATCGAGCTGAATTGGCTGGTCAGACGCAAGGTAACCTCCAGCCACGAGCAAGTCCGACAAACTGGGCGCCAACACGTTTGCCATCGCTATCGACCTGGCTTTGTTGGCGCTACCGATATCCGCATGGATGAAGCCGACTTCGCCGCGATGGGCGGCCAGAAACGCCGGAACCGTCTGCTGGAAGTCGCCCAGGCGCAGGTTGGATTCTGCCGGGATGCAGTCCGGATGCGCGGCAACCTCACGATCAAACACGAAAATCGGGTGGCCTTCAAACCGGTCCCGCAGATGATCGTAAGTTCGGCCGTTGCCCAATCCGAGTTCGAGCACGGGAGCACCGACGATCAGGCTCAACCGGGCGACTTCGTCAATACACGCGCGCTGCGCCTGCATGCGAAGAATGAAAACATCGAGTCGGGTCACGGCACTGAACCTTTCAAAAATGCTCCGCCGTCGGCAGTGCGACCGGGAATTATCGGCAAGTCGGGAAGCTGGCCTGTGTACACCTGCACGATTTACTGCCGAATCCGGGCAAATTCACCCGCGCGGGTTGCTGGCATAAACTACCCCGGCACGCGCTTTTGGTCCAGTCAGCCTGTAGGTAAAATTCATCGGTGAGTCCCGACACTACTGCCCCAACCATCGTGTCGCTGCTGGCTATGGCGATGGCCTTGTCGTTCCTCCTCGCAGACCGCCGATCTGCCACCAGTCGGGCGCTGGCTTTGTTTCTCGCATTTGTCGGGCTCTCGATCGCAGTCGACGTCCTGATCACCCTGCCCTTGCGTAAGGCCGCTGGAGTGGTTGGATGGGAAGGCATACTGACGTTGCCGGAGGCCCTGGCATTTGTTTTTGCCTACGAATGGGTCCTGCTGGTGCGGCGGACGATTCCGGCTGGCACGCTGAAGACACGTGGCGCGGACCGACTGCTGCGTGCGGCGCAGGGATTGGCCTGCTTTTATGCTTTGGTGGCGCTCGTGTTCCCGCAACTGCGTGCGGATCACTTTGTCAACGTCTCGCTCGACCCTGGCGAGTCTCTGCATCCCTCGTTCTGGTTGTTCTCTGTGCCCTTGGGGCTTTCACTGACGCTCGGCATGGCGGCGACCCTGTTCACGTTGAATCGCCGACCTGACCGGGCAGAAGCCAGGCGACTGGTCGCCTTCGCGATTGGCGCGCCGATCATGGCCTCGACGCTGGTGATCCCTGTGCATCTCGCACCGCTTGGAGGCGCGGTCGGCTTGCTGGTATTGCTGGTCGGGTCGGTCCAGTACCACGTCACGCAGGGCCAACGGGCACAGTTTCTGTCGCGTTTCCTGGCACCACAGGTTGCCGAGTTGGTGACGCGCCGCGGTCTGAAAAGCGCGACCGAGGAAAAGACGCTGGAGCTGTCGATTGTGTGTTGCGACCTTCGCGGATTCACTGCGTTTTCTGCCGCCACCCCATCCAAAAGGGTGATCGAGATCCTGCGCGAGTACTACGATGCGGTCGGAGCGGCGGCGGCAAGTTGTGGCGGAACGATCAAGGACCAGGCGGGAGACGGAGTATTGATTCTGGTCGGGGCGCCAATTGCGTTCGATGACCACGCCCGCCGGGCGCTCGACCTCGCACGGCAAATTCGTGCCGTGGGGATAACACTCACATCACGCTGGTCCAACAAAGAACTCCAACTGGGCGTCGGCGTTGGCGTGGCCAGCGGGTTTGTCACGGTAGGCGTGATCGGCGGTTCTTCCCGACTGGAGTACACCGCTGTCGGGTCACCGGTCAACCTGGCGTCACGCCTGTGCTCGGAGGCAGCACACGGTGAAATACTGGTGGACGAACGCACCATTGAATTGGTACGGGCGGCAGGTGTGATCGAAAATGCGCAGGCGGGACAAGCCCTGCAACTTAAAGGGTTCGCCTTGCCCGTGCAGAGCTACGTCCTGCATACAAGCTGACGCGGGCGGCGGCCGGGATTGACAGCAATCAGGCCTCGCCCTAAGGCATCACGATTGGGCATTGTTGGACAACTTCGACAGATGGGCCGTGGTGTTGGCAAGGCGCGCCGCCAGGATTCGTATCAACTCGATTGCGGCGTCCGGATTCTCGCGGATTACGCTGCGAAACAAGTCGGCGGATATGCGCAGCACCTCAACCTTGGTCTTTGCGGTGGCAGTCGCAGTCCGCGGCACATCGCCAAAAATTGCGATTTCCCCGATGATCTCATTGCTACCCATCACTGCGATCACGTGTGATCCCTTTCCATTTGGCAGCGCGATCGATATCTCGATCGTCCCTTCAATGATGACGTAACAGGCGTCACCATGCGCCCCGCCCTGAAACAGTTGCTGGCCGGCGGCGTAAGTAAGGCGGTCACTGCTGAAGCACAACAACTTCTGCTTGGCCGGGGCCAACTTGCTGAAGATCGGGAAGCGGCGAATCAACTCGACTTCTTGTTCCAAACTCATGGCATTTCTCCTGTGGTGTCACCTGCCGTCGACCATCGCATACAACTTTCCCTTGCGGCGCATCAGCTCGTCGAATCCACCCTGCTCGACGAGTTGGCCGTTCTCCATCACCAGCACGTAGGCAAAGCGTTCGGCGAGGTCCACGCGATCAAGCACCCAGAGCACCGCGCATCCCTGCCGACAGCCAAGGATATTGCCAACAATCCGATTTTGCGCATCCGGGTCCAGAACCGCCGCCGCCTGGTCCAATACCAACACTACCGGCCGTTTTAGCAGGGCTCGCCCAATCGCCACCTTCTGGCGATCGGATATTGGCAGGCGCGCGCCGCCCGGACCCACCTGGTAATCCAGTCCAATCGTCAACACCAGAGGGCGTAATAGCAACTCCTCCAGAATCTGGCGCATCAAAGTGCCGATTTGCGCAGCACCGCCGGCCTGGCTGGTCGCAATCTTCCCGAAAAGAATGTTGTCTTGCAGTGTCGCCGCGCCGTTGTAGCGGCCAGCGTCAAAAAACTCGATCGCACTGCGCATTGTCGGCGGCAGGTTGGCTGCGAACTGCTGGCGGGCCTGCAGTATGCGCAACTCAAGTGCCTCATCAATCAATCCCAAACGGTGCTTGGTGACAATCAACTTGAATGGCAAGCCCAGCAGTCGATTGCGGCCAGTCTCAGTGAGCCGGTCCAATCCTGATGCCGCAACCTGGGAGACGATGTCCTTCACTTCAGGCAGATCGTCGTACGCAATGAAACTGAACCGTTCGAACAATTCATGCCCCGGTGGCAAATCGCTGAACAACTCGAGCATGGTTTCGGCGAGTTTGTGACCAACCTTCAAAAGGTCGTTCGACAGTCCGCTGTCATCCAGCACCCGGCGCACGTACGGGTTCATCGCGAGGCTGCCAACGTCAAAGACCTTGCCCACCGGGGTACCAAACAACAGATTCTCCGCCATAGTGGCGTTGCGGTTGTAACGGGACGCGTCGAAGCGCTCCACCAGATCTGTCAATTCCGGGCGCGCCAGGCGCTCCCGCATCGTCTCGCGCGCCAGCAGAATGTTGGCTGCGAGTTCCGGGTGCTTGTCCGCTGGCGCGGAGCTTTTCAGGCCTATCTCGAAAAGAGTCTCTTCGAGATCGACGGTGCGCAAGACCTCCAGCAATCGCCCTTCCATCTCCTCTTCGCCGCTGACACTGGCGGCCTGGTAATCCAGCCATTGGGCCCCGATGTCCAGGGTCGAATTGCCAGCGCGTGCTGCCTCCCGCAAGCGGTTCTCCTGCAGCTTGCGCGCATTCCCGTGATAGGCCACCGCAACGATTGGCCGGTGCTTGAGTCCGTACACCAGGTTCTCGCGCACGCTGACCGGAAACAGGTAGGAAGCCGAGCCGACGTAGGACACCGCCCGTCCCGTCACCGCCTCCGGCGCCCGGGTCATGTCAACGCCTCCCATTTCCACCGAACCGTTGTCAGGCAAAACCAGTCGCGCAAGTATCTGGGCCAGTTCACCGGCGCCAGAGCTATTGGAACCGACGATTGCAACATGGGCGTCCAGACCGATTTGGAACGACACACCATCCACGGTCTTGCTGCCGGACTCGTCCAGCAATGACAAGTTGCCCGCTTTCAGTACCCCTTGAGCGGGAAGAATCGGTGTCTCGCTCAACTGCTGCAGCGCGACCGGGGACAGGTTATCTACCGTAAACTGCTCAATCACCTGGGTGTACCTGATGCCTGCGTCCATACGCTCCTGGTCCCAGTCGATCAATTCCTTGACCGGCCCCGGTAAGTCCTTGTAGGCCGCTATGACTGCCACCAGCGCGCCGATATCGAGGCGGCCGACAATCGTCAGATAACCGCCGACAAGGTAGAACAGGTACGGGGTGACCTGCGACAGCAGGTTGTTGATGAACTTGATCAGGAACTTGCGTTGGTAGTACTCGAATCGAATCAAGAATAAACGCCCCAAGCGCGCCGAGAACTCGGCACGTTCGTAGTTCGACGTATCGTGCGCATGAATCTCCACAACCCCATCGACACATTCCGCGACGCGTCCCGCAAGTTGCCGCGTTGCGATCTGGCGCTCCCTGGACAACACCAGCAGACGGCGACGCAATTTGGGAATGATGACGGCCTGCAGCAGCACCATCGTGAAGGCAACCATGCCAAGGTAGATGTGTTGGAACAAGATGAAAAGCAATGCCGTCAATGCCTGACCGCCAAGGTACAGGGGGGTAATCAGGGCCTCGCCGACAAAACCGCCGAGTGGTTCGACCTCGCTGTTGATCATGGTCGCCATCTCGGCAGACTTCACGCGCCTGAAGTGAGGAATCGGAAATCGCAGCACATGATCAAACAAGGAGTAACGCAGACGGCGCAACATGCGCTCGCCCATCCAGCCCTTCAAGGTGTTGATCTGGAACTTGATCAAGCCACTGATGATGATCAGCGCCAGAAAAGTGAACGTTAGCGCCAGCAGGTAGGGCGTGCGCTCCAGCGCAAATCCGTCAAACACTGTCCAGGAGCCGTCGCCGAGAAAATCCGGCCAGTGGACCACCAGCCGGAAAAACGCTACTGTGGACTCCGGGTTCGGGAATCCCTTGCCCTGAATAGGCTGGTTGATGATGGTTTTGGGCAGATCCAGCGACGCGTAATAAAACAGCATCGACAACAGGACCAGTGGCACGATCAGGAGCTGATCGCGTTTGCTGTATTTGAGGATGAACCCGAACAAGCCGCGTTCCATGGCGCAGCTTTAGTTGTAGGGATCGGCCGCGTCGCGCAGTCCATCGCCCATGAAGTTGAACGCCAATACGACCACAAAGACCGGCACCACCGGCAGCATCAACCACGGATACAGCGCCACCACATTGATGTTCTGGGCTTCGTTTAGCAGTACGCCCCAACTCGTGATCGGCGGGCGCAGGCCCAGGCCCAGGAACGACAGCGCGGTCTCACCCAGAATCATGCTTGGAACGGACAGCGTCAGCGAGGCGATCAGATGGCTGGTAAAGCTCGGCAACAAGTGCCGACCGATGACGCGGGATGGCTTTGCTCCCATGAGAACCGCCGCAGTTGCAAAGTCCTCCTCGCGCAAAGCCAGAAACTTGGAGCGTACGGATCGCGCCAGTCCCGGCCAATCCAGCAGGCCCAGAATGATCGTGATGCCGAAGTAGATGAGAATCGGGCTCCAGGTCACTGGCAAGGCCGCCGACAGGGCCATCCAGAGCGGTAGTTCGGGGAAAGAGCGCACGATTTCGATCAGGCGCTGAATCACGTTGTCGATCCAGCCACCGTAATAACCGGATATGCCGCCCAGCACAATTCCGATCAGGAAACTGACCGCGATACCCAGCAAACCCACTGTAAGAGAAATGCGCGTCCCGTAAATTACGCGCGACAGCACATCGCGCCCCAAACGGTCTGTTCCAAACAGAAAGAAGGTCCCCCCTTCGGCAGGGCACACCATGTGCAGGTTCGACTCGAAGAGACCCCAGAACTCGTAATCATCGCTGCGGCAGAAAAACCGCAATGGCTGCACCTTCCCCGCATCGGGGGTGAACTCCCGCTTCATGGTGTCGGTGTTGAGCTTCATGTTGTAGCCATATACGAATGGCCCGACAAAGCGACCTTCGTGAAAAAGATGCACTGATTGCGGCGGGGCGTAGATATGCCGTGAATCACGCGTATTGAGGCCGTACGGGGCAAGCACTTCCGAGACCAGCGCGGACCCATACAGAATCGCCAGGATCGCCGCGCACCATACGGCAATCCGATGCCGGCGGAACTTCCACCACATGATGCGCCACTGCGATGCGCGATAGAACTCCTCCTGCTCGGCCGTCAATACCTCGGTGGACTGCGGCTCGAAAGGCGCAGTCGATACAAAGTGCTCCAGGGACGACGGTGCCGCCGTTGCAGGTGTGCTCACTTCGTGACCTCTCCGCTCAGACGGATGCGCGGATCGAGCGCGGCCAACAACAGGTCGGAGATGAACATACCCACGACCGTCAGCAGGGCCAGAAACATCAGGAACGAGCCGGCCAGATACTGGTCCTGGCTCTGCAGGGCATCGAGCAGCATCGGGCCCTCGGTCTGCAACGACAACACCACCGACACGATCGCCGAGCCGGAGATCACACTCGGCAACAGATTGCCGATGTCGGCAACAAAGGGATTGAGCGCCATGCGCAGCGGGTACTTCACCAGCAACCGCAACTGCGGCATGCCTTTGCTGCGTGCCGTCACAACGTACTGCTTCTGCAATTCGTCGAGCAAGTTCGCGCGCAGCCGCCGGATCATGCCGGCAGTGCCAGAGGTGCCGATCACGATCACCGGTATCCACAGGTGCGACAACACCGACATGAACTTCGGCCAGCTCATGGGTTGATCCAGGTACTGCGGGTCCATCATGCCGCCAATTGACAGGCCGAACTGCACGTTCGCAAAATACATCAACACCAGCGCGAGCAGGAAGTTCGGCGTGACCAGACCAACATAACCCAACAATGACAGGCCATGGTCACCCCAACTGTATTGGTGGGTTGCGGCGTAGAAGCCGATCGGGAAAGCCACTGCCCAGGTAAACAGGATGACAGAAATATTGAGCACGAAGGACAACAACAGCCGGTCTCCCACCACGTCCAGCACCGGCAGGTTGTATTCAAAGGACCACCCCCAGTCGCCCTGAATCAGACCCGAAAAGCCGCGTTCTCCCGGCCAAATGCCTACCCAGGTCGCGTACTGCTCCAGGAAGGACTTGTCCAGCCCGAACTGATGGCGCAGAAACTGGATCTTCTGCAGCGCTGCCGTATCGCCCTGGCTGCGCAGTTCAGCGATCTGGTTGGACAGGTAGTCACCCGGGGGCAGCTGGAGGATGACGAAGGTCACAAAGCTGATCGCCAGCAATGTGGGAATCATCAACAGAAGCCGCCGCAGAGTGTATGCGAGCACGTCAGTTCCTGCGTGCTTCGGCAAACCAGAAAGTATCCGGCCTGTAGATGCCAAAGAACGCTCCAGGGTCCCAGTTGTAGAGGCCTTTTTCCGGAACGTTTTTCAGGGTATTGCTCACCACCACCGGTTGCATCACGTTGTTGACCACCCCAATCGAGTACTGCTGCTCGGCATGGATGGCCAGCATCCGGTGCCAGATCTTTTCGCGCGCGTCCCGCGCCGCGGTGCGCCAGGCTTCATTCAGCTTCATCAACTCGATCACCTCCGGAATATCCGGCGCGTCACCCGACTTGCCTGCAGTTTCATAGTGTTGTCCGAACTTGGGCCAATGCAACTGCACCTGGCTGGTGGGCGCCAGTTCGTCCGGGCTGGTGTCGATGCCAGGCAATCCGTTTTCCATTCCACCCCACACCGACATCATCGCCTCGCCGGAAAAAACGCGGTTGCGCAACAGATCGCGTTGCGACGGTTTGCTGAACAGCTTGATGCCGCTCTCACGCCAGGTATCACGGATCAGCTCCAGAATATCGGTTTGCTCGGTGCTTTCCCCGGCTGTCTCGACGATGATCTCGATTGGACGGCCATCGGACAGTCGGCGCACGCCATCGGGACCCCGTTTTAATCCGATTTCGTCGAACAACCGGTCGGCCGCCTTGCGGTCAAACTGGGCCCACTGTGTCTGGTACTGCTTCTTGAAGAGCGGGCTTTCTGGCACCACGGTGTTGTTGCTCTCCGCGGCCAGTCCGAAATACAGGACCTGGTTGACCTGGGCGCGGTCAATCGACATGGACAACGCGCGCCGGAAACGCACATCGCGGAACAGGGCACGCCACACCGGATCGTTGACGTTCAAATTCGGAAACAGCGAGAAATGGGAACCCTGGCCGGTGCGCCAGAGCAGTGTGCGGTAGTTGCCGGCCTTTTCGCCCTTCTTCAGGAACGTGTAGTTGTTGAACTGGATGTCGCGCGCCTGCAGGTCCGACTCACCGGCACCCGCCTTGGCCGGGATCAGCTTGCCGTCGGCGATTGGCATGGCGACACGATCAATGTAAGGCAACTGCCGACCGTTGCTGTCAACACGGTGAAAGAAGGGATTGCGCACTGCGATGAAACGATCGGCAGGCGGTTTGGTCGTGTTGATCCAGGGTTGCAATGTCGGCAACCGCGGGTTGTCGAACTGGTACATATTGTCTTCGCGGTTATGCGTTGCCGCCCAGCCACGTTTGCCGGGATCGGATTTTTCAGCCTCCAGCACTTTCGGGTTGTACTTTTTATGGAATTGCTTGAGGTAATGCGCCGGACGGAAGATGAAAAGCGGCGATGGGGCGGCCATGCGCGGCAGAAAATCGGGATTCGGCTTCGCCCAGGTGTAGCGCACCGTCCATTTGTCGGGGTACTCGATGCGTGGCCCTGCACCGTCCACCAGCAATTCGGCGGGAGGGCCAGCTGGGTTCAGATCCTTGTCGCTGGCCACATCCTCCCAAAAATAACGGAAGTCGTCGGCGGTGAAGGGCTGACCATCGGACCAGCGATGGCCTTTGCGCAACTTCATGGTGAAGATCCGATCCTCCTTGACGTCGATACTCTCAAGGATGTCGGGCATCATGGTGAGGTTGCGGTCATAACCGATGAGACGCGCGTACCCGTAGACCACCAGCATGCGCACATCGCGCGCGCGCCCGATCAGCATGTTCAGAGTGCCGCCGTGCTGCCCGGTTTCGGCGTTCTTGCCGTCCATGGCAACCACCAGTGGTGTCTCCGGCAAGCGTTGCCGCACTGGAGGCAGCCTCTTGGCATTCACTTCATCGCGCAACATGGGTGTTTCGATGAAACTGGCCGGCATGGAGACCTGGGCAAACGCCAGCGGCGCCGACACTGCAACCGCCAAACCAAGGCAGCGCAGTACGACCGGGAAGGACGACGAAAGGCACCGGATAGTCATGTTTTAAGCTCCGAAACGTCTACATCAGAATGTACTCGTACAAAATGCCTGTCGCCGATATCCAGCATGCCCATGCGGGCAGAGCCATCAACCGTAAACGGCATCGGCCAGGCAGCGGGAACGGAGGACTTCCCCTCCATCAACGCGCCGAAGTCCAGCTTGCGGTCCAGATCCGGACTGGGTACTGCGGCCAGCAGCGCTTTCGTATAGGGGTGAACCGGGTTCGCAAACAGCGCGTGGGGCGCCGCCAACTCGACCAGGCGACCCGCGCACATGACGGCAATCCGATCAGCAATATAGTGGACCACCGCGAGGTTGTGCGACACAAACAAGTAGGTCAGGTTCATCTCCCGGCGCAGGTCCAGCAGCAGGTTGAGGACCTGCGCCTGCACCGATACGTCCAATGCCGAAACGGGTTCATCGCAAATCAACAGGTCCGGACTCAAGGCCAGTGCCCTGGCAATACCGATGCGCTGACGCTG
>Ga0105045_10004825_pt1 | contig 11779 bp, 11 predicted proteins | sample MAT02_FD_78089 | JGI IMG/M metagenome (GOLD analysis project Ga0105045, IMG submission 78089) | Freshwater microbial communities from Lake Fryxell liftoff mats and glacier meltwater in Antarctica - MAT-02 (megahit assembly) | ecosystem: Environmental > Aquatic > Freshwater > Ice > Liftoff... | reverse complement strand
TGACTAATAATGGTACGATTAATGTCCCCATATCTAGGTTGGACAGTGCTCCAACTGGCGCTTTAAGTCATAATTTGTTAGGAAATCCGTATCCATCAGCTATTGATGCGGATAAGTTTCTAACCCTAAACACGAATATAGATGGTGTTATTTATATTTGGACTGCTGCGACAGCTCCTTCGGGTACTGCGGGAAGTTACAGTCAAGCAGATTATATTTCCTATACCCGATTAGGAACGGCAGATGCCGCACCAATCCTTAATACATTCACTGGCAGCATTGCATCGGGTCAAGGTTTTAAAGTAAGGTCATTAGTAACTTCTGGTACTGCCACATTCAACAACTGTATGCGTTTAATAACTGGTAACAACCAGTTTTTTAGACCTGCAAATCAAGCAGGTATTGACCGATTTAAACTAAATTTAACAGGTAACAATGGCGTATTCAGTCAAATATTGATTGGATACACCCCTGAAACCACTTTGGGTTATGATAGGATGTTTGATGCCGGTAGAAACTCTGTAGCAACAATACAATTGTACAGTATGCTAGACAATACAACAGAAAAATTAGCAATCAATGCAAGACCTCCTTTTACATTAATCGATAAGGTGGCGCTAGGAATTAGGAAAAACAATACCAATCCAGCTGCATTGACACTAACACTTGCCAATCTAGAAGGTGTTTTTACCTCCAACGCTATAAAAATTTACTTGTTTGATAAAATAGCAAATACCTATCATAATTTAAAAAACAGTAGCATCACATTTACAGCTTCGGATTTAATTATTGAAAACAGATATGAAATTGTATATCAAAATGAAAGCGATTTGTCGAACCCTACTTTTACAATGCCAGAATCACTTATTACTTTAAACTACGATGTTTTTAAGGCAAGCTCTTCAGAGTCAATCTCGGAAATAATTATTTTTGATCTAACTGGTCGAATTGTTGAAAAATACAAAGTGAATAAAAATAATTTTGAAAGCATCTTTAGCCATGAAGAAAGTGTCTATATAGCCAAGTTGATTTTTGAAAACGGCGCGACCGAAACAAAAAAATTAATACATATCAAAAAATAGAATAGTGACTGAAAAGCGTTTTTCATAAAGCCTCTTCAATTGATAAATAAGGATTTTGGCTATCTATAATTAATAATCTAAATATACTTCAGTTGAAGATTTTAGATTGATTTAAGCTATTTTTGTATCAACTTTTCATTGAGTCATTAACAATAGGTGCTTAGAATTATTGGTTTTACCACAAATAGTGTGGGTTCACACTTATGAAACAGACGGTTTTTACTAATGAACATACATTTTTTATTGTTACAAATTCCGACTGTTCGGGAACGAGGTCAAAAAAAGCTTTGCTTACATTAATTTACTAAAAAAAAATCACATTATTTGGGTCTTCGTTCCCGAAGCCTTGAGATTAATGGCCAACGAATCATAAACCCTTACAATTTTGGGTAGAACCAAATTATACAATGGATATATACAAGCGTCCCGCGATTTGAACGTAAGGCCAATTATCAGAATCGGTAATTGGTGCGTCCCAACGTTTAGGTAATCCGGTAGTTTCTGTATCGAAGATTAAGTACATAATTGATTTTTAGCGTTTTGATTTTTGCTTTTGGCGTTAAGCAACAAATTCAAAATTACAGTTTTTTTCATCCAAACAAACGACAAGTTATCCACAACAAAAAACCATTTCAAAATTGAAAAATCAATTTTAAAATGGTTTTTTATATTTGATAAAAACAGTTGGATCTACTAAAAGTACATTATGCTATTTTCGTCCGATGCGTATTGGCAACAAAAAGATTTAGTAACCTCCTCTGTTTCCACCACCACGATTGTCTCCGCCACGGCTGCTTCCTCCGTATCCACCACCGCCAGAATTGCGATCGTTTCCACCTCTGAATCCACCATTTCCGCTTCCACCACCACGGTTTCCACCACCTCCACCATTGAAGCTTCTTCTTTCTCCCTCTGGTTTTGGTTCTGATTTATTTACTACAATTGCTCGTCCTTGAACAGTAGCACCATTCAATTCATCAATTGCTTTTTGTGCATCGTCATCATTTGGCATTTCAACAAAACCAAATCCTTTACTTCTACCTGTAAATTTGTCTGAAATAATTTTTACAGAATCTACAGTACCGTAAGCCTCGAAAGACTCTCTTAAATCTGCTTCCTCAATACTAAAAGGAAGGCTTCCAACGAAAATATTCATATGTACTATTATTATAATTCAAACAAATGTAATCAATTTTATTTGCAATCGACAAACTCTTTTAATATTTAAGAATACATTAGTAAATTTTATCATTTGTTTGACAATAAATCTTATTTTACGATTGTAAATTCAAATGTTGTTCCCTCTCCTATTCTTGAATCCACATGAATTTTGCCACCAAGTCCTTCCACTAATTTCTTAACAGTGGACAGTCCAATTCCAGTTCCTTTTTTTCCAAATCGATCCTCATTGCTTACAACTTCGAAAATGTCAAAAATTTTACTTTGATTTTTCTCTTCAATACCCAAACCATTGTCTTTTATTTTAAAATTATAATATTGCTCCTCTTCCGTAAAACTAATTTTAATTTCAACTTCGGTTTTGTTGTTATACTTGATTGCATTACCAATTAAATTTAAAAAAATTTGTTGCAATGCTACTTTGTTTGCAGCAATAAGAATGGCTGGAACATCTTTTATAAAATGGTATTCATTTCGATTATCTAATAATTCGATGCATTGATTGATTAATTTATCAATTTTGAAAACACTCCTATTTTCTGATAGGACGTAATCACTTTTGCTGTGTTCTAGAATTCCATCTACCAATTCTCGCAATGTTTGGCTAGATGAATTTAGCATTTCCATCAGCATTTTTGCTTCGTCATCTAGTTCAGATGCATATTGATGCAATAAAATTTCAGTTAAGCTGGAGATATTATTCAATGGCGATTTAATGTCGTGAGCGGCTACCCTAGCGAATTTTTCCAATTCCTTATTTCTGATTTTCAAATCGTTAGTAAGTCGCTCTAATAGCATTTTACTTTTGCGAAGTTCAAACAAACTTACTACTTGATTGGACAATGCTTTTAATGTCAATAATTGATTATCATCTAATTTTTTGGGTTTATCGTCAATAACACATAAAGTACCCAAAGGAAAACCATCAGGGCTTACAAGTGGTACTCCCGTATAAAAAACTGCTTTTGGGCTACCCACTACCAACGGGTTGTCGTAAAATCGTTTGTCTAATCTGGAATCTGTAATTGTAAGAATCTGATCAGGCTCCATTATTGCATGACCGCAAAATGAAAGCGCTTTGTCTGTTTCCGTTACATCTACTCCTACTTTAGACTTGAACCACTGGCGTTTTTCATCAATCAAGGTAATTGATGAAATGGAAGTGCCGCAAATTTGAGAGGCTAACCGCGTGATATCATCATATTCTTTTTCTGGAAGTGTATCCAAAATCGAATATTCTTTCAAGGCTTTTAATCGCAAAGCCTCGTTTAAAGGGATTTTTGGAGATTTCATATACTACCAAAACTACAATTTTTAAACAAAAAAAGCCAATCTTTTAACGAATGGCTTTGATTTATTTAACTATAATGAGGTGCTTATCGTAATGGGTATTTGATAAAAAACACCTTCTTGGAAATTGATGCGTTCCGGTGCATTTGGAATTTCGCCGATATAGGGTGCGTCAAATCTGAATGTTCCCGAAATAGTTCCTGGTTTTTGAATAGCGCCGTTTTTAAAAACTAACTCGCCATTTGCCTGATCCTCTACATCTGTCGAGTATAAGTAGGTCTGACCATTATTGACTGTTGAATAGGTAGCAAATGCATTTACATTATTTGCCAAATCAAAATCATTGTCCTGAAAAAATGACGATGTTCCGTTGCCAGAAATCAAAACTGGGTAAGCAGTCATAACCACTTTATCAAACTTTTCAAATCCTGTTAGCACTAATGTACTATCCAGTGGATTATAAACTGCAGAAAAATCCTTCGCTCTCCAGATAAAATTGTTTTTTCTCGCTTGGAAAGCTGGGGTATTAAAACTTACATCTTCTGTACATGAAGCTAAAACGCTTACAATCATTAATATTGCAACAATTCTTTTCATTTAATTTTTTATTTATAGATTTGGAATTCTTATTATAGAATACAAAAATAGTTTTTAAAACGAAATATGCTAAATAATTTTTTATAAAAAAATTTTGAAGCGGTATAATTAACAAAATTCAAGGGTCTAGTGACATTACTTTATAGCAATAAATTAAAAATCAAGATGAAGGCCTGACGAATTAAAATATTGTGTATATTTGCACCCTTAATTAATCGGGGTCGTGTACCTCAAAATTTAATCTTAGATTATGTCTGTAAAAATTAGATTACAAAGACACGGTAAAAAAGGAAAACCTTTTTACTGGGTTGTAGCAGCTGATGCTCGTTCAAAAAGAGATGGTAAATACCTAGAAAAAATTGGTACTTACAATCCAAACACTAACCCTGCAACTATTGAATTAGATGTAGATAGTGCTGTTAGATGGTTGCACAATGGTGCTCAACCCACTGATACTGCAAAAGCAATTCTTTCTTACAAAGGTGCTTTATTGAAACACCACCTTGATGGCGGTATTCGTAAAGGAGCTTTGACACAAGAACAAGCTGATGCAAAATTAGCTACTTGGTTAGAAGCAAAAGACAGTAAAGTTGATGCTAAAAAAGACGGTTTATCTACTTCTAAAGCAGATGCAAGAACGAAAGCTCTTGACGCTGAAAAGAAAGTAAATGCAGACCGTATAGCTGCAGCCAAAAAAGCTGATGCTGACTTAATTGCTGCTGCTGAAGCTGAAAATGCTGAAGCAGAAGTTGTTGTTGAAGAAACGGCAACAGAAGAAAACAACGAAGAAACTCAAGCTTAATTTAAGTAGCGAAAATGCGTAAAGAAGATTGTTTCTATTTAGGTAAAATCGCAAAAAAATTTAGCTTTAAAGGGGAAGTTCTGATTTATTTAGATACGGACGAACCCGAGTTATACGAAAACTTGGAATCAATGTTTGTCGAATGCGGCAAACATTTGGTTCCTTTTTTTATTGAAAATAGTTCGTTGCACAAAAATGACTTTCTACGCGTTCGTTTTGAAGACGTAAAAGATGAGGAAGAAGCCGATGCCATTTTGGGCAATCATATCTATCTTCCTTTAAAAATGTTACCTAAACTTTCGGGTAACAAATTCTATTTCCACGAAGTTATTGGTTTTGAAGTTGAAGACAAAAGATTGGGAATTGTAGGGGAAATTCAATCCATAAACGATAGTTCGGCTCAGCCTTTGTTTGAAGTTTTGAATGGCGATGTGGAAATTTTAATTCCGATGATTGACCATTTTCTTTTAAAAATTGACCGCGAGAATAAAAAAGTTTTGATGGACTTGCCAGAGGGATTAATTGAGATGTACCTTTAAAGTTTTCAGTTTTCAGTTTTCAGTCGCAGTTTTCAGTCTCAGTATGCAGTCTCGGTGCTCAGTGGCAGTGGTTAGTTCTGAAAAATCTGAAATCAACATTATATAGTCCTCCTCAAAAAAATTAATGAGATGTCATTTAAATTCAAACAATTCTCAGTAGAACAAGATTGCTGTGCCATGAAAATCGGTACCGATGGTGTCTTACTTGGTTCTTGGAGTCCGATTCCTGAGGAAGTATTTAGTGTTTTGGATATTGGAACGGGAACGGGTATCATTGCTTTGATGATTGCCCAAAGAACTAATACGGGACAGATTGATGCTTTAGAAATTGATGAAGAAGCTTACGAACAAGCCACAGAAAATTTTGAAAACTCGCCTTGGAGCGACCGCTTATTTTGTTTTCACGCTGGTTTAGATGAATTAATTGACGATCCCGAGGACGAATATGATTTAATTATATCAAACCCACCTTTCTATACTGAAAATTACAAAACAGATAATACGCAAAGAGATTTAGCTCGATTTGAAGACGCCATGCCTTTTGAAATGCTGATTGAAGCGACTGATTTATTACTATCAGAAAACGGAATTTTTTCTGTAATTATTCCTTTTAAAGAAGAAATTAACTTTCTTGCTTTGGCAAAAGAGTTTGAATTATTCCCAATGAAAATTACACGTGTCAAAGGAACTCCAACTTCAGAAATTAAAAGAAGTTTATTGGCTTTTAAACGATTTGAAACTAAAGAAATAGAAATTGATGAGTTGACTATTGAAACGGAAAGACACATTTATACTGCCGAATATATTGCTTTGACGAAGGATTTTTATTTAAAGATGTAGTTTTATTCATAAGTATCTGAACTACTTCTGATTACGACAATTTGAAAAACATTAAAAATCTTAAACTATAAATTCCATGGAAATAAATCCGATCAAAACAGAACAAGATTACGATTTGGCTTTGGAACGCGTAAATCTGATTTTTGATGCGCAACCTGAAACTCAAGAATTTGACGAATTGGATATTCTTGTCACACTAATCGAAAAATACGAAGCCATACATTATTCGATTCCAGCTCTAGACCCAATAGAAGCTCTTCGGTTTATGATGGAACAAAATGCTATGAACGACTCTGATTTAGGAATTCTGTTGAATAGTCGATCGCGAGTTTCAGAGCTTTTTAATAGAAAAAGATCGTTGACAATAAAGCAAATAAGAATTTTACACGAAAAACTAAAGATTCCCGCAGCAATTTTGATTAAGGATTATGCACTTGCTGAATAAACCATTAAAATAACTTTTTCTGTACTGAATGTCCATCGAATAATGAAATAAATTATTCAACAATTTCGCAGCAGGATAGCACTAAAATTAAAAATCATCAAATACCTACGAAAACAAATTTCACTGCGATGAATCTCTTTATCTCATTATTTGAGAATAAAAAGATTAGAACCATCAGCCAACCATTCTTAAACATTACCCAAATTACTAAAAACAGCAAATTATAGACAAATTATAACTTCTGTTTGTTGATTTGTTAACTATCTTTCTTTATTTTTGCGAAGATTTAAAATTTCACTATAATGAGACCAGATCTTTTTCAAGCTCCAGATTACTATTTACTTGACGATTTATTGACAGACGAACATAAAATGGTTCGTGATGCTGCCCGTGAATGGGTAAAACGTGATGTTTCGCCAATCATTGAAGAGTATGCCCAAAAGGCAGAATTTCCAAAACAAATCATTAAAGGTTTGGCAGATATTGGTGCTTTCGGACCCTATATTCCAGAAGAATATGGTGGTGCTGGATTAGACCAAATTTCTTATGGTTTGATTATGCAAGAAATCGAAAGAGGTGATTCTGGTGTTCGATCAACTGCTTCGGTTCAATCTTCGTTAGTAATGTATCCCATTTGGAAATATGGAAATGAAGAACAAAGAAAAAAATGGTTGCCGAAATTAGCTACTGGGGAATTTATTGGTTGTTTTGGATTAACTGAACCTGATCACGGTTCAAATCCAGGTGGAATGACTACAAATTTCAAGGACAAAGGCGATCATTATTTATTGAATGGTGCTAAAATGTGGATTTCAAATGCGCCATTTGCAGATATCGCAGTAGTTTGGGCAAAAGACGAATCAGGAAGAATTCACGGATTGGTTGTAGAGCGGGGAATGGAAGGTTTTACAACTCCCGAAACACACAACAAATGGTCACTTCGTGCTTCGGCAACGGGTGAATTGATTTTTGACAACGTGAAAGTTCCGAAAGAAAATTTATTGCCAAATAAATCCGGTCTTGGTGCTCCACTAGGTTGTTTAGATTCGGCACGATACGGAATCGCTTGGGGTGCAATTGGTGCTGCAATGGATTGTTATGACACGGCTTTGCGTTATGCAAAAGAGCGGATTCAGTTTGACAAACCGATTGCTGGAATGCAATTGCAACAGAAAAAGTTGGCCGAAATGATTACTGAAATCACAAAAGCACAATTATTAACTTGGCGTTTGGGTGTTTTGAAAAATGAAGGCAAAGCAACTACCGCTCAAATTTCTATGGCAAAACGAAACAACGTTGACATGGCGGTTCATATTGCTAGAGAAGCGCGTCAAATACTCGGCGGAATGGGAATTACAGGTGAATATTCCATCATGCGGCACATGATGAACTTGGAATCTGTGCTTACTTATGAAGGCACACACGACATTCACTTATTAATTACTGGAATGGACATCACTGGAATTCCTGCTTTTAAGTAAAGATTGAAAGATTGAAAGATTGAAAGATTGAAAATTAAACTAAAAAGTCCTGATTGCTGAAAAGTGGTCAGGTTTTTTTTTGCGGTATAGTAGGCAATAAAAAACCCGATTATCGAAATAATCGGGTTTTTTTTGTGGACTGGAAATCACATTGTCTGTTAAACTAATGGCCCACCTGCTAAAATTTCTTCATTTGCAAATTCCTCAAATTTAGCAAAATTCTCTTTGAATTTTTTACCTAATTCAAGTGCTTTTTTATCGTATAAATCCTTGTCAGCCCAGGTATTTCTTGGATTTAAAATTTCAGAAGGAACATTTGGACAGGATTGTGGTTTTTCAATTCCAAACACATTATGCTTTTGAAAAGCCACGTTTTCTAATTCTCCGTTCAAAGCTGCGGTAATCATAGCCCGTGTGTATTTCAATTTCATACGTGTTCCAATTCCGTAAGGTCCACCAGTCCAACCTGTATTAATTAGCCAAACTTGAACACCAGAATCTTTCAATTTCTGACTCAACATTTCGGCATATTTTGTGGGATGCAAAGGCATAAATGGTCCGCCAAAACAAGCTGAAAAGTTAGGTTGCGGTTCTGTAACTCCCGCTTCTGTTCCGGCCACTTTTGCAGTATATCCAGAAATAAAATGATAAGCCGCTTGACCCGGAGTTAATTTTGATATTGGAGGCAAAATTCCGAATGAATCTGCCGTTAAGAAGAAAATATTTTTTGGGTTTTTTCCTATCGAACTGGGTTGAATATTATCAATGTGGTAGATGGGATAACTTACACGCGTATTTGGCGTGATAGAAACGTCCTCAAAATCAACTACATCAGTTCCTTCTTTGAAAGCTACATTTTCAAGTATCGCTCCTTTTTTAATTGCTCTGAAAATATCCGGTTCTTGTTCTTCAGTCAAGTTGATTACTTTTGCATAACAACCGCCCTCAAAATTGAAAACCGTATTTTCGCTTGTCCATCCGTGTTCATCGTCTCCGATTAATTTACGATTTGGATCTGCAGATAGTGTTGTTTTTCCCGTTCCTGAAAGTCCGAAGAAAATAGCGGTATCGCCATCATCACCAACGTTTGCACTGCAATGCATGGGCAACGCATTTTTATCGACTGGAAGAATGAAGTTTAGGGCCGAAAAAATACCTTTTTTCATTTCGCCTGTATAACCCGTTCCACCTATTAAGACTATTTTTCGTGTGAAATTTAAAATCGCGAAGTTATGCTGACGTGTTCCATCTATTGCAGGATCTGCCATAAAACCTGGAGCACAAATTAATTTCCAATCTGGGGCAAAACCATCTAATTCCGATTCGCTTGGACGAAGAAACATATTGTAGCAAAATAAGTTTGATGAAGCCAATTCAGTGACAACACGAACGTTTAACCGGTAGTTGGCGTCTGCACAAACATAACTATCTCGCACAAAAACTTCTTTTTGATTGGAAAGGTAGTTGGTTACTTTGGTATAAAGTTTGTCAAAATTTTCTGATGAAAACGGAACGTTTACTTTTCCCCACCAAACTTTGTCTTCTGAAATGGCGTCTTGAACAATAAAACGATCTTGAGGCGACCTTCCGGTAAATTCTCCCGTATTGATGGCAAGCGCTCCTGTGGAGTTCTCAATTCCTTCGCCCGACTCTATGACGATGTCGTGAAGCTGATCCGGTGTCAATTGGTAATGAACATTTGAATTTTTAATTCCTAATTCGTCTAACGAAATCGATTTCGTAATTAAAGCGTTATTATCCATAAATTTGTGTGTTGTGTGTGTTTGATACATTTGCAAAAGTAAAAATTATATTTTAGATACTTCCCCTTTCTTTAAAAATTATGATTTGTTCTTCCATACGTCAATAAACAAAAGTGCCCAAGCCACTATTAAAAGTAATCCTCCTATTGGCGTGATGAAACCGATTACCTTAAAATCAAAAGTTGTCATCGCATTTGTTGCCAATAAATAAATGGAACCCGAAAAAAATAGAACGCCAAAGATGACCAAAATATGTATCACTTTTTTGGTTTTTTCTTGAATCCTACTGTTTGTTGCTAGAAACAATAGAAATAATGCATGATACATTTGATAGCGAACGCCCGTTTCAAAAGTAACTAATGCATTGGCGTCAATTAATTTTTTTAAAGCATGCGCTCCAAAAGCACCCAAAATAATTGAAATCATACCCAATAAAGCTGCAGTCAAAATAATCTTTCTATTCATTGTTTGAAAATTTGCACAAAGATACTCAAACTTTTGCTGCAAGAAAGATTATAAGGTTTTCGTTGGTTCAAAGTAGATGAATTTTATACCTTTGGCGTTACTGAAAATCATTATGAGAAAAATACTTATTATTGGTGCGGGACGTTCGGCATCGTCGTTGATTCGCTATTTGTTGAACAAATCTGAAACCGAAAAATTGCACCTTACCATCGCTGATCTATCTTTAGAATTGGCTGCAAAAAAAACCCAAAACCATGCGAATGCGACTGCTTTGGCATTAGATATTTTCAATACAGAACAACGTCAGGCGGAAATTCAGCAAGCGGATATTGTGATTTCAATGTTGCCTGCTCATCTGCATATTGAAGTTGCCAAAGATTGTTTGGCTTTCCATAAAAATATGGTAACCGCTTCTTACATCAGTCCAGAAATGCAAGCTTTGAATGAAGAAGCGGTTGAAAAAGGTCTGGTTTTGATGAATGAAGTGGGACTTGACCCAGGAATTGACCACATGAGTGCCATGAAAGTGATTGATGAAATCAAGGAACAAGGCGGAAAAATCATCTTATTTGAATCGTTTTGTGGTGGTTTAGTCGCTCCAGAATCGGACAATAATTTGTGGAATTACAAGTTTACTTGGGCTCCGAGAAACGTAGTTTTGGCAGGACAAGGTGGCGTGGCAAAATTTATTCAAGAAGGAAAATACAAATACATTCCGTATCAGAAATTATTTCGTAGAACCGAATATTTTCATGTGGAAGGTTTTGGAAAATTTGAAGGTTACGCCAACCGTGATTCGTTGAAATATCAAAGTGTTTACGGATTAGAAGACGCGTTGACTTTGTACCGTGGAACCATCAGAAGGGTTGGTTTTTCGAAGGCGTGGAATGTTTTTGTGCAATTGGGAATGACAGACGATACTTATGTGATTGACAATTCAGAAACAATTAGTTTCCGTGATTTTACCAATTTATTTTTGCCCTATCATCCCTCCGATTCTGTAGAATCTAAATTTAGAATGAGCACGGGAATTGAACAAGACGATATTATTTGGGACAAACTTTTGGAACTTGATGTTTTTAATGCAACAAAGATTGTTGGTGTAAAAAACGGAACTCCCGCTCAAATTTTAGAACGCATTTTGAACGACAGCTGGACACTTGCTCCAAGCGACAAAGATATGATTGTGATGTATCATAAATTTGGCTACGAATTAAATGGCGAACACAAACAAATTGACGCCACAATGGTTTGCCTTGGCGACGACCAAACTTATACTGCAATGGCAAAAACCGT
>Ga0105045_10004824_pt1 | contig 11779 bp, 11 predicted proteins | sample MAT02_FD_78089 | JGI IMG/M metagenome (GOLD analysis project Ga0105045, IMG submission 78089) | Freshwater microbial communities from Lake Fryxell liftoff mats and glacier meltwater in Antarctica - MAT-02 (megahit assembly) | ecosystem: Environmental > Aquatic > Freshwater > Ice > Liftoff... | reverse complement strand
TTCCTGCGCAGCCTGATGATGCACGCCGCCGTCGGCACCGCGCTCGGTGGCGTGAGCACCATGGTTGGCGAACCGCAGAATCTGCTGATTGCCAAGGTCATGGGCTGGGACTTTCAGCAGTTCTTCCTCACGGTTGCACCAGTGTCCCTGCCCGTGCTATGCGTCGGACTGCTCACGTGTTTCGTGGTCGAGAAAATGCGATGGTTCAGTTTCGGCGACGAACTACCCCACAACGTGCGGCAGATCCTCAACGCGTACGACGAAGATCAATCAAGCAAGCGCTCTACGCAGGACGTCGCGATGCTGTGGGTCCAGGGCATCATTGCCCTGCTGCTCATCACCGCACTCGGCTTCCATTTTGGCGAAGTGGGGTTGATCGGCCTGACCGTGATTGTGCTGGCCACCGCGCTCAACGGTGTCACCGAAGAGCACCGCCTGGGCCGGGCCTTTACCGAAGCCATGCCGTTCACCGCGCTGCTCGTGGTCTTCTTCGGCATTGTCGCTGTGATTCACGATCAACATCTATTTCAGCCGCTCGTACGGTCCGTGCTGTCGCTCGAGGGCACGACGCAGACCGGCGCGCTCTATCTCGCCAACGGTGCGCTCTCGGCGATCAGCGACAATGTGTTCGTGGCCACGGTGTACATCACGGAGGTCCACGCCGCGTTCACCGCCGGTGAACTCAGCCGCGAACAGTTTGATCGACTGGCCGTGGCGATCAACGCCGGCACAAATCTGGCAAGTGTGTCGACACCAAACGGACAGGCCGCATTTCTTTTCCTGCTGACGTCCACATTGGCTCCGCTGATTCGCCTGTCGTACGGCCGCATGGTGTGGATGGCGTTGCCGTATTCGATCACGCTGTCGATCTCAGGATTGCTCGCGGTGTTGTTCTTGCTACCGTAGGAGCCTCGGCCATCTCGCGGGTTGACTTGGCGACTGCGCGGACGAGGCGCTCTGGCGCGCGTCGTGACGCCGGAATAAAGAAGTCGAAGTTGTGATCATACCCGCTCTTGCCGGTGAACTTCACGTGAGAGTGTACCGGATCTCGTTGAGCTCGAGCCACGTCGCGACGTCTTCGTAGAACAGGCCGGACACTACGGGACTCGCGAGAACAAACATGTCGTTGACCTCGAGCATTGCCTGGACGAGGTTGTGCTTGCGTAGAGAAAAGGTCGTCGCTGTGGCCCGAATGATGAGCGCGTCACCATCGCGCTGGACACCAAACCCGTTGAGCGTGGATGCCAACAGTCGCTTGCGTTTGCAGCGGCCACGCCCACTTGTCGCCAAAGCCCTCGCCATAGACGTGAAGGTGAGGGCACGGAATCTCTTCGTCGAGCGGATTGCGGTGCGGCGGTCTGCCAAAATCAGGTCAAGCGAGAATCACCGCGCCTCTGGCGCGGTTCTGATAAGTCTCTTTAGCCAGATTCACACGACTACCTCGCACATCGAGAAGAAATCATTCGCGCCTGTCGACACTCAGGAGTGGGACGATGAGTACTCCGCAGATGAGTCTTTGTCCGACACAGGCGGTCAATCCGAAACATCGACCAAGCGCAGTCCGGTTATTTTGGACCTTGCAATATCGGATAGCGCCGATCCGCAGACTCAGTCGCTACCGATCAAACCGCCGCTCGGCATCGCGATGAGTACGCCCTACGACGCCCGCACAATCCCCGCGGCAACCACCGCTGCCGTCTCGAATCGGAGAATCGTTTCACCCAGCCCCACCGACACGAATCCGGCCGCGTGCAGCGCGTCCAACTCATCGTCTTCGAATCCACCTTCGGGCCCCACGGCGATCACGACGGGCGATGGCAACGCCGGAGCACCGCGACCGGCCATCGAAACCCCGCTCGCATCCAGCACCAGTCTCGTGCCCTCCGGCGCGGCCTGAATGGCGCGATCAGTCGTCGCTTCGGGAAACAACTGCGGCAACCATGCGCCATGCGATTGCGCCAGCGCACCCTGCATGCGCGCACGCACTTTCGCCTGAAACGTGACGCCTTCGCCGCGCGGCGATACGCTGCGCGATCGCTTCCACAGCACGGGACGCCAGCTGGTACATGCCAACTCCGCTGCTTTCTCGGCTAACCACAGCAACCGGTCACGGTCGGCGACGGGCACGAGCAGGTGCAGCGGCGACGGCGGCGCAACGTGCCCGACGTACGACACCTCAACCTGCGCGCCCTGTTTCGACAATCGCACCAACGTACCCTCGGCCACGACCCCTTCACCGTTGCGCAAGCCGATCACGGTGCCGACGTCAATGCGTCGCACTTTGACGTGTCGTGCCTCATCGTCGCCCAGCGTGCACGTCGAGCCGAGGATGATCGGCTCGCCCGTAACGAAGACTGCTAGGCCCGCACTATCGCGACGCTCCACCAGATGTCCTCCGCGTCCTCAGCCGTAATGCGCCAGCCTGAAGCGCTGAGCACCGCCATCATGTGCGCGCGCTCGTCTTGCAGAATGCCACTGAGGATCACGGCACCGTCAGGAACAAGCGAGGCGGCGATCGACGGCAGTAATTCTTCGAGCACCGAGGAAATAATGTTGGCCAGAATGATGCGCACCGGTGCGACGAGCGGCAGCAGTCCTTCGGCGCCGCCCTGAAACACGTGCACGATCTCAGAGACGCCGTTGCGTTCTACGTTGGCGTGCGCGTTCGGGATCGCTTCCGGGTCGAGTTCAATGGCGTACACGCGCGAGGCACCGAGCTTGGCGGCGGCAATCGCCAACACGGCACTGCCCGCACCAAGATCAGCCACCGTATCACCACGCGTCATGACGTCGCCAAGCAACCGCATGACGCCGCGCGTGGTGGCATGTTCGCCAGTTCCGAACGCCATCCCCGGATCGATCACAATAGTCCGTGCTGCGTCGTACCGATCGGCCAGCCACGGCGGCGTAACTACGAGTTCACCGACCTGATGCGCGTCAAGCCCGTCTTTCCACGACTCGCTCCAGTCAACCGACGGCACATCGGAGGCGTCAATCACCACGTCAGGATCGGCCACCAGCAGCACTCGCCGCACATGTTCGAGGTCGGTGCCGGGCGGAAAATGTGTGACCAGCTGTTCACCATCTTCGTGCAGTCCCTGTGCGCCGGCATCGAAGAACGCTTGCATGAGCGCACTTCGAAGCGCGACGGCCTGCCGACTGGGCCGTACCCGCACCGCCGTCCACGGGACCTCAGGCACCCAACGCTTACTTCATCTTCGACCAGATGCTCTTTTCACGCTGCGGCGGCGCACTGCCCAGCAACTCGGCGAGTTGTTTCAGCAACACGACTTCTTCCTGTGAGGGCTCCTGCGGCGTCCAGAGTTGTACGCGCACATGCAGGTCACCCGTGCCGGACGCGTTCACACGTGGCAGTCCGCGGCCACGCAAGTGAAACACGGTGCCACTCTGCGTTCCTTCCGGCACGCGCAGCGATAACTCCCCCGTTACACCCGGCACCATGATATCCGCGCCGAAGACGAGTCGCGGGTAGGTGACGAGCGCCTCGCAAAAGAGGTCTTCGCCATCCCGCTCGAAGCGTTCATCCTCCTGCACGTCGAACACCACCAGAATGTCACCACGCGGCCCACTACGCGGCCCGACATTGCCGGCGCCGCGCAATGTCATGTACTGACCGGTGGCCACGCCCGCCGGCACTTGCACGCGCACCGTCTTCTCACCACGCACACGGCCTTCGCCGCGACAATTGCGGCACGGGCTGGCCACGACGACGCCCTCTCCGGCACACGTCGGGCACGGTGCCACGCTCACGAACTGCCCGAAGAACGAGCGTTGAGCGCGCCGCACTTCACCGGCCCCCGCACACGTGTTGCACGTGGTGGGCTTTGAGCCGGGCTCCGCGCCGCTGCCTTCGCACTTGTCGCACGGGTCGAGCACCTTCACCACAACGGATTTCTCAACACCGAGGGCGACTTCTTCGAGGGTCAGCTGCAACGGCAGCTTGAGATCGCTGCCGGCGCGCGGACCACCACCCCGACGACCGCCGCCGGCGCCGAACATGTCGCCGAAGCCACCGAAGTCACGCATGAAGATATTGAGCGCGTCGGACAGGTCCACATGTTCGAACCCGCCGCCGCCGCCGCCGCGCAAGCCGGCCTCGCCGTAACGATCGTACGCGGCGCGCTTCTGCGGATCCCGCAGCACGTCGTATGCTTCAGTGATGCTTTTGAATTTCTCCTCGGCATCTTTCGACCCACCATTACGATCGGGATGCCACTGCATCGCGAGCTTGCGGTAGGACTTCTTGATCTCGTCGTCCGACGCATCGCGGGCCATGCCCAACGTCGCGTAAAAATCAGCCATGTTCGATCCGTTATGGTGCTTAACTGAGCAGCTCGGAAACGAGCTGCGATGTGTGCGATACGAGCGCGACCACCTTGTGATACGGCATGCGCGTGGGTCCAATCACCCCGATCACGCCCGACAGCGCACCAGCGTGATACTCGGCGGTGACCACGGTAAACGCATCCATGCCGGGGTCGCCGTGTTCATTGCCGATCGTGATACTCAGCCCAGACGAGCCAGCGCGGGCCTGCAGCAGCGTGGCCAACTCCTGCCGCCGCTCGGTCAAGTCGATGAGCTGCCGCATCCGTTCCCCGGTGGAGAACTCCGGCTGTTCCGCGAGCAGCGATGCCTGACCGAGCACCACGTGTTCGGCGGGTTCAACCGCGCGGGCGAACACCTGCTCGCCTTCCTGCACAAAAATGTTGAGCAGTGCGGCCGCGTTGGCGGAACGCGGTACATCGCGTAGCCGACTGCTCAACGACGTGCGCACCTCTTCGAGCGTGAGCCCGGAGAGTCGCTCATTCAGCACAATCGTGACTTCAACAAGCGCCTCATCGGCAATCGTACCGGGCACTTCGACAAAGATCGTGCGAACCGAGCCACCGCCGAGCGTGAGCACCATGAGGATGCGCTCCGACGACACGCGCACCAACTCGAGGCGCTGCAGAATTGCCCGATCAAAACGCGGACCCATCGCGATGCCGAGCTCCTGCGTGAGCACACCGAGGGACTGTGCCGCACACCGTAGAATCGCTTCGATGGCGGAGCCGCCGGCACTGATCTGCATGGCGAGCTGATCACGGTCCTGCGCGGAGATGGCTTCCACACGCATGAGGGAGTCGACGTATACACGATACGCCTTGTCGGTAGGAATGCGACCGGCCGACGTGTGCGGATGGTAGAGAAACCCCTTTTCTTCGAGGTCGCTCATCGTGTTGCGAATGGTGGCCGGCGACACTCCGAGATCGAACCGACGCGACAACACGCGTGATCCGGCGGGCTCGGCGGTGGCCACGTACGCCTGAATCACGGCCTCGAGAACATGTCGTTCCCGATCACTGAGCTCTTGAAATGCCATAACTCTAAGTGTACTAAGGACTTCTGTGCGCTGTCAATATCGCAGCGAGGCTGTCGAGCCGAAGCCAGCCTTGGGCGGTACAGCGGAGCACCCCCTCCCGGCTCACCGTCACCCAACCGGCGTCTTCCCACGGGCGCGCGAGCAGCCGCTCCGCATCGCTGATTTCAAGACCGCCACCCGTACGCAGCCCGAGATAAACCGCCTCGGCCTCTCGATTGGCGTCGGAGAGCTGCTCGGCGCCACCGAGCGGATCCTGTCCGGCGTCAACGAGGCGCTGCCAATTGGCGTACGCCGGCCTGTTCCAGCGCCGCTCCCGGCCGTCGTACCCATGGGCTGACGGGCCCAGGCCGAGATAGGGCACGCCGCGCCAATAGGCGCTGTTGTGGCGCGCCCGGTGACCGGGCAACCCGTAGTTGGACACCTCGTAATGCTCGAATCCGATACTTGTGAGCGCCCGATGCGCGTGCAGAAACTCGTGCTCGTACGCTTCCTCTGGGGCCTCGTGCACCGAGCCGCGATCAGTCCACCGACCGAGCGGCGTCCCCGATTCGACGGTGAGACCATACAGAGAAATGTGCGTTGGAGCGAGCGCCAACGCCTGCTCCACATCACGCGCCCAGTCACGCCCGAGCGTGGACGGGACGGCGAAGATGAGATCCACCGACACATCGTGCAGACCGGCCTCGCGCAACACCTCCATGGCGCGAACAGCGGCGGCGGCATCGTGAACGCGGTGCATCCACGCCAGCACCGAATCGTTGAACGACTGCACGCCAAGTGAGACGCGATTCACGCCGGCAGCGACCCACTTTCGGGCGTCGGCGGCCGAGACGTCTTCGGGGTTCACTTCAATCGTGATTTCTGCGCCGGAGCGTGGTTCGCACGTATCGCGCACGGCCTCGAGCAACGCCGACACGCCATCCCCACCCAATCGCGACGGCGTTCCACCTCCAAAATAAATGCTGTCCACTCCGTGCGGCGCGATAGCGCGCGCCGCGATCTCGCCGGCAATCCCTCGCACAAACTCACGCACCGGTACCCGGCGCCGCACCGCGATCGCGAAGTCACAATAGCTGCAGCGTCTCGCGCAAAACGGAACGTGCACGTACACGTGCCGACTGGCGCTCACCCCACGCCCACCGATACGAGTGGACGGACGGTTCCTCCGGCGTCAATGTCCACGAGGCCGTGCAGTTCGAGCGCTGCCAGCGCGATGTTGGCTCGACGAATATCGAGTCCGGCTCGCGCGGCCAATGAGCTGACATCGGTGGTGCCCTGCTCTAACGCGTGCCAGCATGAGGCAGCATCACCCTCGAGTTGCGGCGGTGCCGACCGCTCACGTTCGAGCTTGAACTCGCGCAAGAGATCGTCGGGCGTGCAGATGACCTGCGCGCCTGCCTGGATCAGCGCGTTCGAGCCGACACATTCCGGCGCGTGCACGGAGCCCGGCACGGCACAGACGGTGCGATCGAGGTCGTGCGCAACGCGCGCAGTGATGAGCGCGCCGCTTTCGCGACCAGCCTCGACGACCACCGTGACTTCCGCGAGCGCCGCGATAAGCCGGTTGCGCTGTGGAAACGTACCGGCGTGTCCACGCTCACCGGGCGGTACCTCGGTCAGCAGCAGTCCATCGTGCGCTATGCGCGCCTGCAGCGCGCGATGTTGTGGGGGATACGGAATGTCAAGTCCGGTACCAAGCACGGCGACCGTGCTGCCGCGCGCATCGAGCGCACCGAGATGGGCGGCACCGTCGATTCCCCGGGCGAGCCCACTCACCACACATAGCCCGGCACTGGCGCACGCTTCGGCCAGCTCGCGGGCAAACCGCACGCCTCCGGGCGAGGCGGTGCGCGTCCCCACAATTGCCACACTGCGCTGCGCGGCGAAGGCCGGTGTTCCCTGCATCCAGATCACGGGCGGCACCGTGCGCAGCGCGTGGAGCGGCTGCGGATACGACACGCTCTCAGGCACGGCGCACACGGCATCAAGTTCGATGGCGCGCTGCAGCAGCGCATCGGCCCTCGCCCGCGCGTCCATTACCGCGCTCAGCAGGAACGTGCTCAGCGCGTTGGTTGCGCTGCCCGCCTCCTGCACGCGCCGCGCATGCTCCGTGGCGCCAACGCCCGGCATGAGCGAGAGCGCGAGCGCGTCGCGATGCGCCTGCGGCGTCATCAGGCGGTAAAGGCGTCGTTCCGCGCGGGCGCCGCAGCCTCCTCGACTTTGCGCAGTTCCAGCAGTTGCCGCCACCACGCGTCGAGCAGCACGTCGAGCCCCAACCGACCGGGCGCGCTCACGGCGTACATGCCGAATGCACCGGGAGCCTCGATTTCGGGCACGAACAACTCGCCCAGCAGGTCGCACTTGGTGAACACGACGCAGAATGGCTTGGTGGCCAGTTCCTCGGAGTATTCCCTGATTTCGTGTCGCAGCTGATCGAACTCTGCCTGCCAGTCTTCCGATTCGATGGAGATCATGAACGCGAGTACGCGCGTACGCTCGATGTGCCGCAGGAACTGCAAGCCAAGTCCTTTGCCTTCGTGCGCTCCCTCGATAATGCCCGGAATGTCAGCCACTACAAACGTGCGATGATCGCTGAGCGGTACGACGCCGAGATTGGGGGACAGCGTGGTGAACGGATAATTTGCGATTTTTGGGCGTGCGGCGGAGACCACCGAGAGCAGCGTGCTTTTGCCGGCATTCGGTTGTCCGACGAGACCGATGTCGGCGATGAGCTTGAGCTCAAGCTCGAGGACGCGCGCCGCTCCCTCTTCGCCGGGTTGCCACTTGCGCGGCGCCTGCTGCGTGGAGGTTACAAAGAACGCGTTGCCTTTGCCACCGCGTCCCCCTTTGGCAATGATGTGTTCTTCGCCATCGGCCATGACTTCACAAATGAAATCGCCGCTCTCTTTCTCGCGCACAATCGTGCCTGGCGGCACCGGCAAGATGACATCCTTGCCGGAGCGCCCGGTCATGTTGGAGCCCATCCCGTGATCACCGCGTTCGGCAATCCACGAGTCACGGTACGTGAAGTCGAGCAGTGTGGCGAGATTGCTGTCGCCGCGAATGATCACATCGCCGCCGCGCCCACCGTCGCCGCCATCGGGGCCACCCATGGGATAGTACTTCTCGCGACGGAACGAGCAGGCGCCCGAGCCTCCGGTGCCAGCTTCGACCTTCACGACGACGCGATCAATGAACATGTGCTATTTCCCTTGCACGCGGGCCCAGAGGCCCACGTATCGTTTAACATCATTCGGAACCAGCAAATCGGCGATCGCGAGCAGTGTCGCGTCGACGTGCGCCGGCGAAGCGCCCGCGTGGAGCGCGCCGTGCAGATGCGAATGCAACTGCCGGTCCTGACGCGCAATGGCACAGGCGGCCACTACGCAAAGTTCACGTCGTGCGAGATCGAGCTGCGGACGACCCAGCACCTTGCCATACCCTTCCGTCACCATCCAGGCATCCAGTGCCGGATGCAGCGCTTTGATGTTGTGGCGAAGTGGTTCGTAGAACCGGCCATACACTTTCGCGCACGTTGCTTCTCCCCGCTCCGTCAGCTGCGAGGCCTCGAACGTTGAGTCTTCGTCGGTTTCCGGCGCCGGCCTCCCTGAGAGGCGTCGCCATTCACGCGCCGCGTTCAATGCACGGGGAAACCCGGCGAACAAATACGTTTGCAGAATCACTTCTTCGACCCACACCGGATCGACGTCGTTGACCACACCCGAGAGCGCGGTGCGGACCTCAGCCTCGCTTCCACCAGCCAGTATAGCCGCCAACCGAACGAGTTTGATTGTGGGTGCGTCGAGTCGCTCAGGATGTTGCTCGAGTGACGACGGTACAGTATGCGATGCAGCCCCGGAAGCCGTCATCGAATCCGTGCGGACATCATCGCGAGTCTGCACCGGGTGATCACCCATGCTCGACCACCTCGTGCCCGGGAACGAACACTGCACCCACCACATCATCGCGGGTATTCACAATCTCCTGATGCGCAATCGAGCGGAGGGATTCGGGCAGACGCGCGGGCAGTGCCCCGATGGCCTGCAAGCAGGCGAGCACGGCCGGATACTGCGCGCGCGGTGCGCCGTCTTCCACCTTGATGGCGATGCCGAGGCCCCGATCGATCACACCCACCGAATGTACGCCCTCGGCGCCCACCTTGGCGATGAGCCGCCCTGCACCGGCCTGCATGAGCAACGTGTCAAAGCGATCGGTGCCGCCAACCAGATGTGGGTACGACGTCATGGCGCGCACGATGCGCGCCGGGATCGCCTGTCCTTCGTGCGCCGCCAGCGACAATCGCGCGTAGGCCAGCGCCATGTTGTGCAGGGACAAAGCAAACACCGTCACGCCGCAGCCATCGACCCCGCGCGGAATGTCGGTGTTGTGCACGCCGGCCCACGAGGCCACGGCGTGCCACGCGGCGTCCTGCACGGGATGTTCGGCCGAATGATACCCGCTTGTCGGCCAGCCGTGTGCGACCGCCCGCCCCAACATGGCGGCGTGCTTGCCGGAGCAGTTGGAGTGAATTCGGGTGGGATGGGCATTCGCCTCGCGCAGCAGGCGGGTTCCGCGCTCCGTCAGCGGCCCGTGCGGTCCGCACGCCAGCGCAGTTTCGGTGAGACCGATGCGCGCCAACATCCGCTCAGCGATGAGCACATGTTCCGGTTCGCTGCCGTGTGAGGCGCACGCGAGCGCCAACTCTTCGTCACCCCAGCCCAGTTGATCAAAGGTGCCGTCCTCGAGCATCGGCATCAGCTGGAACGGCTTGGCGCACGAGCGCCACCAGGTGTGCAGCTCGGGGTTGCGCGCCTGCGCCACGCGATGGCCATCAGCGCGCACGACCGCGGCGTGCACGCGGTGCGTCGATTCCACGAGCCCCGCTCGCGTGACGACCACGTCGAGCGTCAACAATTCCGGTCCCCGGAGCGGCGCTGCATGGGCGATCGAGGCGTCAGCCGGCGTCACCAGAGTCATTTTGAGGGCATCAGGCATGAGATTTGAAAGATAACCGCAGCCGGGCGTCGCTGAGGTTTCGGCGACGCAGATTCGAGCGCGGCTCCGCGCTCCGCTACCGTTTGGCCGCGATCACCACGCCGGCCAGCACCACGACGCCGCAGAGCAGTGTGCCAACGCTGGGCACCTCGCCGATGAACGGGAGCGCGGCCGCCAGAAGCGTCGCCCCGATCGGCTCGCCAAGCACGGTCAAATTGACGATGTACGCCGGCAGGCGGCCCAGTGCCCAGTTCATGCCCGTGTGCCCGAGCAGCATCGGGCCGAGCGCCAGGCCCAGAAAGATGGCCATCTCCTGAGGCGGCTGCGGCCACAGGTTTGCACCGGCCGGCACCGCAAGTATCAAAAGGGTGACAAGCGCGGCGCCGTACGCGAGCAGCACGTACGCCCACGTGTCGAGCACCTTTCGTACGGTCCGCCCGAGTAGATAATAACCAGCGGCCGTGATCGCCCCGACCACCGCGAGCGCATCGCCCAGCAGGGCGTTGCTGCCCGCGGCGGCGCCAGCTGGCGCGTCGACCCACGCCAGGGCAATCGCGCCCACCATTGCGATCAGGATGCCGACCCACTGCCGGCGGGAGGGACGTTCGCCGAGGAATCGAGCGGAGACTACAGCAATGATCACTGGCTGCAGATTGACCAGCGTGACCGACGCGGCCACGCTGGTGTAGCGCAAAGACGCGTTCCAGCTCCAGAAATGCAGCGCGAGCAGCACGCCGGCGCCCACCGAGGCGATGACGAGCGAGCGATCGAGGGTGCGATAGGCGCGGAAGCTGTCGTGGCGCCATCCCAGCAGTACGATCGGCACCAACGAGAACGCCAACCGCCAGGCGGCAATGGCAATCGGATGCGCGTCGCTCAGTTTGATGAGCGGCGCTGCCATCGAAATGCCCAACAGGGCCAGCGTCAGCACGAGCAGCGGAGAGGGAGATCGCACGCGGGGATGATGTGCGGACATGCGCCGTCGCGCTACCTTTCGCCCTCATGACCCCTGCTCCTTCAGTCCTTGGCGCGCCTTTGATCGCTCGTGAGCGCCTGCTCGCACTGCTCGCGGCCGCGACCACACAACACGTCTGCATCGTAGGCGACGCGATGCTCGACTCGTATCTTCGCGGCGATGTGGACCGTATCTCACCGGAAGCACCAGTCCCGGTGGTGCGCGTGCGCGAACGACGACAGGCGTTGGGCGGGGCGGCGAACGTGGCACAGAACGTCTCGGCGCTTGGCGCCGGCTGCGATCTGGTGGCCGTGGTCGGCGACGACATCGCGGGAACCACGCTTCGCGAGATGTTGGCCAGTGGTGGCATGCAATCGCGCTCACTGGTCACGGCCGCACGGCCCACAACCACCAAAACGCGTGTAATGGCTCGCGCACAGCAGCTC
>Ga0105045_10004823_pt1 | contig 11780 bp, 8 predicted proteins | sample MAT02_FD_78089 | JGI IMG/M metagenome (GOLD analysis project Ga0105045, IMG submission 78089) | Freshwater microbial communities from Lake Fryxell liftoff mats and glacier meltwater in Antarctica - MAT-02 (megahit assembly) | ecosystem: Environmental > Aquatic > Freshwater > Ice > Liftoff... | reverse complement strand
TGCCCGCGGATCGAAGGAGCTGACTCGGCCGCTCAGAACTGCGCCCGCGAGACGCTGTTCCAAAGCGTTTGCAGTTCCTCCGTGATTCCGCGTCTCCGTGTGATGGGAGTTGCCGTTGCCGTTGCCGTTGCCGTTGCCGTTGCTGTTCTCGCTACGCCGAGCCCTCTCCACCTTCGTTCCTTCGCGCCTCTGCGCGAAAAGAGTTGCCGTTCCTTCACCAAACACGAAACAGATCAGAACACGCAGCTGGTCCGAGCTGGAATCGTCAGCGTGAGTCCGCCAGCAGATGCCACCGGCGCGACACACGACTTGAGTACGTCAACGCCAAGCGTCATCGCCGGGAGTGTCACCACGGCCGGCGATGTGCCGTTGTTCAGCGCCACCACCGTGCCGCCGCGACGATAGACATACGTCTGGTCACCGACGTGCAGGTTCACCGTGGTGCCGCGCCGCAGGTCGGGGCGCTGCGCGCGCAACGTGAGCAGTGTCTGCAGGTGCGACCAGACCGCCTGCTCGACGTCGGTGCGGCCCGAGGCTTCGAATGCGTTGCGACCGTCGTGCGCCCATCCGCCGGGGAAGTCACGACGGTTGTCCGGGTCGACGCCGCCCGGCATCGCGATCTCGTCGCCGTAGTAGACGAGTGGCGTACCACGTGCCGTCGCAAGAAACGTGTAGGCCAGCTTCAAGCCCGCCGTCGTCGCGCCAGGTTCGTTCATGAAGCGGTGCACGTCGTGCAGGCCGAGCAGCGTGACGAGCGCGTTCGGGTTGGGATAGAGGTAGTCTCGCGCCAGCATCTGCGGCACCTCGCGGATCGAGCCGCCACGTGCAAATACATTCCGCACCACGAAGTGCATGGGGAAGTCGAACAGCGCGTCGACCTTGCCATCGATGCCGTCGTACTGCGTCTTCCCGCCCTGGAAGAACGAGACGAAGCTCGGGTCACCGTCCAGCACTTCGCCCACGACCCTGAGCGACGGGTACTCCTTCTTGATCGCGTTCATCCAGCTGCGCCAGAAGGTGCGCGGCACATAGGGCCACGTGTCCTGACGGATGCCGTCCATGCCGCTCATGCCCACCCACCAGAGCGTGTTCTGCGTGATGTAGCGCGCGACCTCGGGATCGTCCTGGTTGAAGTCCGGCAGGATGTCGATGAACCACCCGTCGAGCGTCGCCTGGCGCATCGCCGGCGGCGAATACGGGTCATGCAGCGTCCAGGTCTGCCACGTGTTGTTCGGATGGTTCTCCGTGGTGCCGTGGAACCAGGTCGGCGTCGGTGAATCCGAGGCCCACGGGTGATACGGGCCGGTGTGGTTCGCGACCATGTCGAGAATGATCTTCAGGCCCATGCCATGCGCCTCGTCCACCACGCGGCGGAAGAGATCGATGTCGCCGAAATGCTCGTCCACCGCATACATGTCGGTTGCGCCGTAGCCGTGGTAGTCCGTGATCGGCAGTCCGTCGTACATCTCCTTCCGGTTGAGCGCGTTGTTGTTGTCGTACAACGGATTCAGCCAGATCGCGGTGATGCCGAGCTGCTTGAGATACGGCAGCTTGCGACGCAGCCCTTCCAGGTCGCCACCGTGGTAGTAGCGGGTGCGCGTGCGCTCATGCAGGCCGGGCGATATCGCAGGCGAATCGTTGGTGGTGTCGCCGTTCGCAAAGCGATCGGGCATCACCAGGTACATCGCGTCGTCCTGGTCGAAGCCCTGAAACCGGCCGGCACGCGCAAGCGATGCTGACACCGTGAACGGCACCGGTGCGACGCCGCCTGCGGTACGCAGCGTGAGCGGATAGCGACCTGGTCGCGCGGCGGCGGGGATCGTCACATCCACGAACGCATACGTGCCCGCCGCATTCACGTTCACGCGCGCGCACTGCAGCTTCGCGCACTCCAGTCGCGCGCCGGTGAGATGCTTGCCGCGAATCAGCACGCGCACGGGATTGATGGAGTGACTGCCCCACCAGTTCGGTGGATCCACCTTCTCGATCACGGGCGCCTGTGCCGCCGCTGTCGATGCGAGCAGTGCGACCAGCGTGAGCACACCCAGAGTGCCGGGCATGCTCCTGCGCACTCCGCGATGGACGAGCCGCGTGTCGATCATCGGATCAGCGGTCATAGATGTCGACCATGGTGCGAAGCCGCGCAGTGATGTCAGGGGTGACCTGGTCCCAGCTGAAGCGGAAGGCCCAGTTGCCGGCCTGACTCCCCGGCTTGTTCATGCGCGTCTCGCTGCCCAGGCCGAGAATATCCTGCATCGGGATCAACACGGTGTTCGCGACCGATGCCAGACCGACACGAATCAGCGTCCAATGCATCTCCGAACCGTCGGTGCCGAGGTAGTTGAGTGCGTACTGCTTCTCGCGCGCCACTTCATCCGAGGTGCGCGTGGAATCGGCGAGGCCTGTGGAGGTCCACCAGCCCATCGTGGTGTCGTTGTCATGCGTGCCGGTGTACACGACGCGTTCGCGCGGAAAGTTGTGCGGCTTGAACTCGTGCGCCTGCCCATCGCCACCGAAGGCGAACTGCAGGATGCTCATGCCAGGGAAGTCGAACTGCTCACGCAGCGCCTCGACTTCCGGCGTGATCAGTCCCAGATTCTCGGCCACGATCGGCAATTTGCCCAGCGCCGTCTCGATCGCGATGAACAGGTCGGCACCCGGCCCTTTCACCCACTGACCACGCTCGGCGGTTACGGCGTCGCCGGGCACCTCCCAGTACGCCTCGAATCCGCGAAAGTGGTCCAGCCGCACGCTGTCGAACATCTCGAACGCCGTGCGCATCCGTCGCACCCACCAGCCATAGCCTGTCTGCTTCAGCGCGTCCCAGTTGTAGATCGGGTTGCCCCAGCATTGGCCGGTCGCGGAGAAGTAATCCGGTGGCACGCCGGCCTGCACCAGCTTGTGCCCGTCCTCGTCCAGCATGAAGCTCTCGCGGTTTGCCCACACGTCGGCGCTGTCATGTGCGACGTAGATGGGCAGGTCGCCCATCAGCTCGATGTCACGCGCCTTGGCCGCCGTCTTCAGTGCGTGGAACTGCGTGAAGAAGAAGTACTGCTCCACCTCGTACATGTGGATGCTCTCGGCGAGCTTTTCGCGCCACGAGACCAGCGCTGCGGGATCGCGCTGCGCTGCACCCGAGTCCCAGCGTGTCCACTCCACGCCGTCATGCGCCTCCTTCAGCGACATGAAGAGCGCGTAGTCGGGCAGCCACTCGCTGTTGGCGCGCACGAACGCGTGGAAGCGATCATCAGGCGTGTAGGCCGCCAGCGCAGCCCGAAGCCGTGCGCGCTTGTATGGCAGCACATGTTCCCACTCCACCTCGTGCACGGGGAAGTCCGTCGGTGCGCCACCAGCCACATGAATCAGCATCGGGTTGCCCGCGAACGCCGAGAAGCACTGGTAGGGCGAGTCGCCGTAGCCCGTGGGGCCAAGGGGCAGCATCTGCCAGATCTTCAGCCCTGACTTCGCCAGGAAGTCCAGAAAACGATGCGCATCCGGTCCCAGGTCACCGATGCCGTCGGTGCCGGGCAGCGAGGTCGGGTGCAGCAGGACGCCGGCAGCTCGAGGAAAGATCATTGGGGCAATGCGGGTCGGATTCGGGCCGTCAGTCGTAAGCGGCATCGTCGTGGACGGGGATATGGTGACGCATGCCACGGCGTTCCGCTACCGGCGGGGGCAGACCGGCAGCCGCGCGCATCGGAAACCCGTCGTCCCGGCTATTGTATGCGACATGAGCGATGTGACCGAGGTGCAGCTGCAGGCCGGCGAGTGGCAGGCCATCGTTTCGTCGTTCGGGGCGAGCCTTCGAGGGGTCAGGCATGCCGGGCAGCCCGTCGTGACCGGCTATCGCGGTGCGGCCGGAAAGCAGGGTGGGCAGGGCGACGTGCTGATTCCGTTTCCGGGCCGTGTGAAAGGCGGCACATATCAGTGGGACGGCATCCGCCATCAGCTGCCGCTCACCGACAAGGACGGCCCGAACGCCATCCATGGCTTCGTCCGCAACACTGCATGGGTCACTGAATCGCTCGAGGTCGCCGCGGTGACCTACCGCCTCGACTTCGCCGGTGCCGAGGGCTATCCGTTCCCGCTGACCATCCGCCTGCGTTACGCACTGGATGTTGCCGGGCTGCAGGTGGAGTGCGCCGTGACGAACGCCGGCGCCGCCGACGCGCCCGTCGGCATGGGCTTCCACCCCTACATCACCGTTGGCTCAGCGCTGGTCAACACCGACACGCTGACCCTGCCGTTCGCCGATGTCCTCGAGTTCGAGCAGCTGATTCCCACCGGGAAGGTGTCGAGCGTCACCGAGGCCGAGCTGGACTTCCGCACGCCACGCCAGATCGGCACCACCCGCTTTAACCACTGCCTCGCCACCCCGACCCGCGACTCGTCCGGCCGCACGACCGTGACGCTGCAGGGCCCGGTGCGCGCGGTACATGTCTGGATGGACGAGTCCTTCAGCCACGTCGTGATCTACACAGGCGATGCGCTCGCCGACGGCGTGCGCCGCACCAGCATCGCCATCGAACCGATGACCTGCGCCACCGACGCCCTCAATCACCCCGCCTGGGGCCTCCTCCGCCTGCGACCCGGTGAAACCCACGTCGCCCGCTGGGGCGTAAGCCTCACGACAAGCGGGTAAGCGCCGCACCACACCTCCTCTTCGCGCCTGATCCAAGCACCTCTGTCGCCGCCGAGGCGTATATAGGGTTCCTTCACCCCGGCAGCTCAGCAGTTCTGTGGTTGTGCCCTGCTGTGGCAGTGCCGTTCCGTGATTCGCTGTACGCTTTCGCCGTTCGCCGTTCGCCGTTCGCCGTTTACCGCTTGCTGTTTACCGTTCCGCAGTTGTGCCGTTCGGTGGCAGTGACGTTCCGTGATCCGCTCTACGCTGTTGCCGTTCGCCGCACCCTCAACACCGATGCGTATGAAACCCCGATTCCTGCTTGTCCTCCTCGCGCTTGCCACCCTGCCTGCGCTGGCACACGCGCAGCAGGCCGCGCGCCTTCGAGTGCCCTACACGATCGACACGCTGCCCAACGGCCTGACCCTGATCGTGCACGAGGATCATTCCGTGCCGATCGTCACCACGAATGTCTGGTTCCACGTCGGCTCGGGCGACGAGAAGCCCGGACGCACCGGCTTCGCGCACCTCTTCGAGCACCTGATGTTCATGGGCTCGGAGCATGCGCCGTATCCGCAGTTCGACCGGCTGCTGGAGGCCGCGGGTGCGTCCAACAACGGCTCGACGACCGAGGATCGCACGAATTATTACGAGTTCGGGCCCAGTTCTTCGCTGCGCCTGATGCTCTGGCTCGAAGCGGACCGCCTCGGATGGCTGCTGCCTACGATGGACAAGCCGAAGGTGGACCTGCAGCGCGACGTGGTGAAGAACGAGCGGCGCGAAGGCATCGAAAACCAGCCGTACGGCATGGTGCGTGACGTGCAGCCTGGGCTGATGTATCCGGCCGGTCATCCCTACTCGTGGCCGGTGATCGGCTCGATGGCAGATCTGTCGGCGGCCTCCGTGGAGGACGTGAAGGACTTCTTCCGTCGCTACTACGCCCCGAACAACGCCACCCTCGTCGTGGCCGGTGACGTGAAGGCCGACGAGGTGCGCGCGCTGGTGCGCGAATACTTCGGCGAGATCGCGCGCGGTCCCGCCATCGAGCGGCCGTTGCCCGCCTCGTTCACCGTACGCGACACGGCCGTGACGCTCGAGGATCGCGTGCAACTGGCCCGCCTCTACCTGAACTGGCACTCCGTGAAGCGCACGGCCGCCGATGCACCGGCGTTGCAGGTGGCGGCGTACGTGCTCGCCGGTTCGCGCACCGGTCGCCTCACGCAGTCGCTGGTGTACGACGGAGAGATCGCGACGACGGTACAGGCGTACAGCGATGCCAAGCGGCTCGATGGCGACTTCGGCGTCGTCGCCACGGCGCGGCCCGGACTCGCGCTCGACACACTCCAGACGGTGATCGACCAGCAGTTGCAGCGCCTGGCCGCTGACGGTCCCACGGTCCGTGAGCTGGAACAGGCGCGCAACGCCATCGAGGCGTCGTTCCTGCGCAGCATCCAGACCGTCAGCGGCAAGGCCGACCAACTGAACGAGTACTACTACGAGCGCGGTGATCCCGATGGGTTCCAGGACGATCTCGATCGCCTGCGCGCCGTCTCTGCGGCCGACATCCAGCGCGTCGTCCGCACCTATCTGCAGGCGCCCCGCGTGACGATCTCGGTCGTTCCACAGGGCAAGCCTGCCCTTGCCGCCACGATGAAGAAGGTGACGCCATGATCCGCCGCATGCTTGCACTCGCGCTGCTCGCGCCCTGCCTCGCGCAGGCGCAGGCGGCGTTCGATCGCGCCAAGCCACCGACACTGCCCGCTTCACCGGCGCTGGTGCTGCCCACCGTCACGAGTTCGCGCCTGGTGAATGGCATCGCCCTGCGCGTCGTCCCGCAGCACGAAGTGCCGCTGGTGCAGGTCACGATGACCGTCGCTGGCGGCTCGCGCCTCGATGGGTCGCAACCGGGCCTGGCCTCTTTCACCGCACGCATGTTGACCGAGAGTGCCGGCGGCAAGGACGCCAACGCGCTGCAGAGCGAACTCGCCTTTCTGGGCGCGACGCTCTCTGCGGGCACCACGTGGGACGCCTTCGTCGTGTCGCTCAACGTGCCGAGGCGGTCGCTCGGCGCCGCGCTGGACCTGATGGCCGATGTCGTGCAGCGCCCCGCCTTCGCGACTGCCGACGTCCGACGTCAGCGTGCACTCCGGGCTGCAGCAATTCTGCAGCGCCGTGACCAGCCGAATGCCTTGGCGACGCTCGCGCACAACAGCATCCTGTTTCCGGCCGGCCATCCATACCACGCCTCGCCCGATGGTGACTCGGCGTCCACGGCGAGGCTGGATTCTGCAGGTCTTCGCGCGTTCTACGCCAGAGCGTTCGTGCCGTCGCGCGCGAAGTTCTTCGTGATCGGTGACATCGAGCCGGCCGAGGCGACAACACTCATCGGTGCACGTTTCGGTCGCTGGTCTGCCGCAGCGCAGCCGATCGCCATGCCGGTCATCACGGTGATGCCACGGGTCAACGCCGCGAACACGGTGTTCCTGATCGACAAGCCCGGTGCGGCGCAGTCGGTGATCAGCATCGGCGCGCCGGGTGTGTCGAGATTCAGCCCGGACTACGCGGCGCTGGTGGTGATGAACACGCTGCTCGGCGAGTCATTCTCATCGCGGCTCAACTCGAACCTGCGCGAGACGAAAGGTTACACCTACGGCATCTCGTCTTTCTTCGACTGGTCACCGCTGCCCGGTGCATTCCGCATCGGCACCGGCGTGCGCACCGACGTGACCGACTCGTCGCTGATCGAGATCTTCCGCGAGGTGAAGTCCCTGCAGGAGTCGCTGGTCGATCCCACTGAGCTTGCCCGGGGCAAGGCGTACGTGGCGCTCGCCGTCCCGGGTGAATTCGAGACGAACGGAGATATCGCCCGTCAGCTCGTCGAGCTCGATGCGTTCGGGCTGCCGCTGACATCGGTCAGCGAGTTCATCGCGCGGGTGAACGCCGTGACGGCCGGCGATGTGCAGCGCGTCGCGCGAAAGTATCTGCCGGCGAACCGTGCCACGATCGTGGTGGTGGGCGATCTCGCGCAGATTCGTGCCGGTATCACGGCGCTGAAGCTTGGGCCAATCACCGAGCTCGACGCGGCGTCGGTGGGGCGGTGAGTTGATCTGCAGCGCGGGTAGAGGCTCCGTCTCGTCATGCCACGCGCCGCGACGGGACGCGCGTTGCAGGAGGCAGTGAACGATCACGGGGACGCGGCGCCATGTGCGCTGCGTCCCCGTGATCGTTCTGTCACCTGTCTGCCACACCGCGTCAATCAGCCCTTCGCCGCACCCCGCTTCGCCAGCACCAGGAAGATCACGCCAGTGATCAGCATCACCACGCCCCAGATCAGGTTGATGTTCATGCCGCCCGACTTCGCATACATCGCCGTGTTGCCGCCCGTCACCAGCCCGAAGCCCGCGAGCATGATCCCCAAAGTCACGAACAGGCCCCCGATCGGGAGGCGCAGGTCGAGTGAACCTTCTGCACTCATGTGATGCTCCCGGTCAGAGGAAGATGAGATTCAGCGCGACCGTCGCCGCCAGCACCAGGGCCGCAAACGTCGCGGGCTTCTGGAAGAACGTCAGCCCACGATCCTGCGGCTTCTCGGTGAGCGAATACACGAGACCCTTCAGCTCCGACTCGGGCCGCGGCTGCGTCACCAGGCTGATCACCACACTGATGATCACGCAGGTACTGAATGCGACGATTGCGGTCCAGAACGTCTGCGCCATCTCGCTCGGGTACGTGTGCAGCAGGCCGAAGAATCCGCCCTTGATGCCCGGAACCGAGCCATTCGGCAGTGTGAAGCCATGGTGCAGCATTGCGCCGCTCATGCCGGACGCGAGGCCCCAGAACGCGCCGTGCCCCGTCGCGCGCTTCCAGAACATGCCGAGCGCGAAGGTGGCGAACAGCGGGGCATTCACGAAGGCGAACACCAGCTGCAACACTTCCATGATGTTGTTGAAGGCTCCGGCGACATAGGCCGCCGCGATCGACAGCAGGATGCCGCCGACGGTCGCCGCGCGACCCATCCAGAGATAATGCGCGTCGCTTCCGTCCTTCTTGATGTGGCTCTGGTAGATGTCGTACGTCCACACGGTATTGAACGCCGTCACGTTGCCGGCCATGCCGGACATGAACGAGGCGAGCAATGCCGTGAGGCCAAGGCCGAGCATGCCTTCCGGGAACAGCTTGATCAGCAGCATCGGCGTGGCAAGGTCGAAGTCCATCACCACGCGTCCTGCGGCGTCGAGCAGCGGCGAACCGTCGGCTGCCAGCTTCGCGGGGATGATGCCACCCGCAGCGCTGGTCATCGCCAGCGCGATCATGCCCGGCAGGATCACGAGGAACGGGAACAGCATCTTCGGGACGGCAGCGATCAGTGGCGTGCGACGCGCCGCGAGCATGCTGTCCGCCGCCATCGCGCGCTGCACGACGAGGAAATCGGTGCACCAGTAGCCGAACGACAGCACGAAGCCGAGTCCCATCACGAGTCCGAACCATTCCACGCCGAGCGGATTCGTCGACGCATTCGTCATGCCCTGCCAGGCATGCGTGTACGCACCCGGTGCGAGGCCCTTGGTGGCCGCCGCCTCGGTCAGTCGCGCCGTGAGTCCGGCCCATCCTCCCACCGACTCGAGGCCCAGGAACACCAGCGGTGCAAAGCCGAACGCGATCATGAAGAACTGCAGCACTTCGTTGTAGATCGCACTCGTGAGGCCGCCGGCGAACACGTACGCCAGCACGATCACGGCCGACACCAGCACGCTCACGTCGAAGCTCCAGCCCAGCAGCAGGTTGAAGAGCTTGCCCATCGCGTACATCGAGATGCCCGACGAGAAGATCGTCATCGCCGCGAAGCTCAGCGCGTTCAGCGTGCGGGTCTTCTCGTCGAAACGCAGCTTGAGGTATTCGGGCACACTGCGCGCGCGTGAGCCGTAGTAGAACGGCATCATGAACAGCGCGACGAACACCATCGCCGGAATGGCGCCTATCCAGTAGAAGTGGGCCGTCGCGATGCCGTACTTGGCGCCGGAGGCCCCCATGCCGATCACTTCCTGTGCGCCCAGGTTGGCGGAGAGGAAGGCGAGGCCCGTCACCCAGGGCGGCAGCGAACGGCCCGACTGGAAGAAGTCGGAACTCGACTTGGTGCTCCGGCGCAGCGCGAAGCCGATGCCCAGCACGAAGACGAAGTACATGGCCATCACGGCGTAATCGATTGCCGTCAGTTGGGCGACGGGGACGAGATCCACGAGGGCTCCACGGAGCGCCGGCGACCGGCGGAAGAGTGAGGGGCAGGCAGCAGGCGGCCAGGTGGACGCCGCATGTCGCGGCAGCGCCAGACGCGAGCATCCTACCGCGCGGGCCACTTTGGCGCTCGGTGCAGGGCACTCCGCCAGTGCGAACCGCCCGTGGCGCCGGCGCGTCGGGTCATCACCGGACGGGGTCAGCGGAGTCGGCTGGCGACACGTACGGTGTCAGAATCGCGGTCCCGCTCCGAGATTACGCGCGATCCACGCACCCCTTTCTCGGGTGCAGCGCATGTCTGGCTCTCATCACGCCCCCGCATGGACTCCACACCCGTCACCCGACGCGACTTCGTCGCCGGCAGTGCCACGCTCGCCCTCGGAGCGCTCGTCGCGCCGCCGATGATCGTCCCACGTCATGTCCTCGGCCGCGGATTTCAGGCACCCAGCGACACGCTGAACATCGCGTACGTCGGCGTGGGTGGCATGGGCATGTCCAACTGGGGACAGCTGCTCACCGAGCGCACGGTCGCGATTGCCGACGTGGACTTTGGCTATGTGGAGCGATCGCTGGCCTCGCGCCTGCGGACCAACCTCGGTCCCTTCACCGCGCCGTCGAGTCTCAGTGGCGCCGAGGCCGCGGCGTGGATTGCGAAGCGCACCGCTGATGCCGCCAGGCAGGCGCAGGATGCAAAAACGATGGAGGCGGCGTACAAGGGCGCCACGAAATACGCCGACTATCGCGAGATGCTGGAGAAGCAGAAGGACATCGATGCCGTCGTCGTCGCGACGCCGGACCACATGCATGCGATGATCACGCTGCAGGCGATGAAGGCGGGCAAGCATGTCTACGTGCAGAAGCCGCTCACGTATTCGGTGCTCGAGGCCCGTGCACTCGACAAGGCCTCGCGCGACATCAAGGTCGTCACGCAGATGGGCAACCAGGGGCATTCGGGTGAAGGCACGCGCCGCATCAAGGAGATCGTCGCCGCAGGCATCCTCGGCGAGGTGACCGAGGTGCATGTCTGGACCGATCGCCCGCAGCGCTACTGGGCCCAGGGCGTCCCGCGCCCGGGCGCGTCGCAGATCGCCCCGCCGGCATCCGGCGATGTGCCGCAGCAGTGGAACATGCGCACCGTGGATCGTGCAGTGCTCAAGGCGATGGCCGACACGCAGCAGGCGCCACCGAGCACATTGAACTGGGACCTGTTCGTCGGCGCAGTCCCCACGGTCCCGTACCACGCGGCCTATCATCCGTTCAGCTGGCGCGGCTGGCTCGACTTCGGTGTCAGCGCGATCGGTGACATGGGCGCACACCTCATCGACCAGCCGTTCTGGGCGCTCGAACTGGGCTACCCGACCAGCATCAGCGCGTCGTCCACTCCATGGGGCGGCGGCAACAACACGCCGGCGTCGTACCCGCTCTCGACCATGGTCCAGTACGAGTTTGCCGCACGTGGCCGCGGCAAGCCCGCGGTGCAGATGATGTGGTATGATGGCGGGCTGCTGCCGCCGCGCCCGAGGTTCCTCCCCGACGACGTCAAGCTCAGCCCTGATGGCGGCGGCATCTTCGTGGGCTCGAAGGGCGTCATGGTCTACGACACGTACGGCAACAACCCGAAGCTCTATCCGACCTCGCTCACCGAACGTGCCGAGCGCGTACCCCAGTCGCTGGCGCGCGTCACCACATCGCACGAGATGAACTGGGCCGATGCCTGCAAGGGCATCGGAACCGCATCGACGCCGTTCTCCTACGCCGCACCACTCACCGAGGTGATGCTGCTCGGTCTCGTCGCCCTGCGCGCGGGTCAGGGTCGCAAGATCCTGTATGATGGCGACGCGATGCGCGTCACCAATGCACCCGAGGCCAACGCATTGCTCACGCGCGAGTACCGCGCGGGCTGGAGCCTGTGATGCCATGGTGCGAG